>Ga0074198_1000074_pt1 | contig 156914 bp, 155 predicted proteins | sample EPASupsiteSAE323_FD_64527 | JGI IMG/M metagenome (GOLD analysis project Ga0074198, IMG submission 64527) | Bioremediated contaminated groundwater from EPA Superfund site, New Mexico - Sample SAE3-23 | ecosystem: Environmental > Aquatic > Deep subsurface > Groundwater > Contaminated ... | reverse complement strand
TGTGGGCATTTGAAATGCCGCTTTTTTGTATCCATATTGGCAATTTAACAGGTTAAATTGCCATATTTTACCTTACTTTAAACAAAAAAACGCCTTTTCAAGCGCCCAAAAGTGAACGGTATCATGGATTCCCACCTACGCAGGAATGACAGGCCATCCCCACAATGACAGGCCCTCTCCGCTTAATCATGATGACAATAAATAGTATATCATATTTTCCACACCCGCATAACGGTTAAAAATTTTTGCTTAATCTCTCCATTTCGCAAATTTTCTTAGCCGTTAGTCGGGTGGGAGGAATAATTCCTTTCTGCTAAGTTCCGCAATCACGCGGAGCGACAGTGGCGACTGTTTAAAACGCCAAACCGCTAATGCTAAATATCTTCTATAACCACCGGTTGGGAGGACGCCGGTGGGAAGTGAAGAGAATAAGGCAAAAGCGGAAAAAAGGAGGGTAGCATGGTGGATAACTTGAGGTTCGCCTTTGGTTGTCTGCTGGCTCTGCTCGGGGTTATCAGGATGGCTTTTTGGGCCATTCTGTCCCTGGCGTGCTACGGTGTTGCGTTTATTGTGGCCCTTTTTTGCTCGAACCAGAATTTCTGGATTTGGGCGGAAGAGGTGTCCCCGATAATTCCCAACATCGAGTACGCGCCGTCTGCTCTTATCGTGATATTTCTGATTGCCGGCCATGTGTCGGGAAACAGGATTATCCCGAGAGGGTAGGCGGAAAGGGGACCCGAGCAGAGTCCTCCAACCCTTTGTAAATTTTATTCGCTATATTTTTTAAAACGCCGACTTATATTAGTCGGCGTTTTTTAATTGTGTCTACTAAAAAAAAGGGGGTACAGATCATTTGTTTATGTTATATAACTTTTTCAGTCATCTCCAAATCTTTTTTTATCTGTTCCGCCAGGCCTGTCCCTCCAGTGAATTTTTTTGGTGGGCGGAGATAGCGCGTGGTGCTGATGGTCAATTCCTTGCCATAAATATCTTTATTGAAGTTTAGTAGGTGAATTTCTAGGCAGGGCTCGCCTTTTAGCGAATTATGGCCAAAGAATAGTAGACCCTGGTAGGGGTTTCCTTCTAAGACGATTTGGCACATATATAGCCCATGGGGCATATCAGGGGCGAGTGCTGGATCTAAGTTAGCGGTAGGGGATCCTATTTTTTCTCCAACATTGTCCCCGGCTATTACAGTGCCGACTATAGTAAAGGAGCGATTGAGGGAAGATGCTTTGTATACCGCGGCGATAAGCAGAAGTGCACCGGCGATTTGTGTGGCGGATAAAACATTATGGTTGATAAAATAGTCAAAGATGACCGCGGATACCGGCCAGGCCAATTCGCAGAGAGTGGCTAATGAAGCTGGAATTTTTTTGAGCCCGTAGTAGTACAAAAACATTGCCGCCGCGCCGGAGGTAAAGACAATAATAGCAAAGGTGCTCCACTGGCTAGTAGTGATAGTTGGAATTTGTCCGCGATAGTAATACAGAGCGGGTATAATCATGATAGCCGCGGTTAATCCAAACCGAAGCGCGGCCAAAAGTCCGTAATTGATATTTTTGAGCGAATATTTGCCAAAGGTGGTGGATGAACCCCAGGCAAAAGCGGCGAGTAGGGCGAATATTGCTACCATTATTGGTCCTGATGGTAGGTGGGTAATAGTGAAGGGATTTTTAAAGGTAACAAAATATCCACCGACCACCGCCACGGCCGCATACAGATAGAATTGTCGCGGAAAACGTTCGCGCAGAAAAATAGCGGCCAGTATAATGGCAAAAAGTGGTTGGAATTTTTGTAAAAGTATTACCACAGAGACATCTTGGAATCCGGTGAGAAAAAGGGCTTTAGTGATAAAAGTAGTGCCGAGCGCGCCGCCGAATAGCGCTACCCAGAAAATAGTCAGCCATTCTTTTTTGGAAATAAGTTTGATCTGTGAGCGGTAGATAATGAGAAGTGGTAGTAGGACGATGAAACCAAGCGTATGTTCAATAAAAACGACAAGTATCGAGGGCAGGCTGTATAGTTGTGGGCGTAAGAATGTGCCATCTAAGCTCCAAAGTAGGGCGGAGATAACTACAGCTAGAGATCCGAAGAGTAGTTTGTTTTTTTGTGTCATAAGTGTATAATGAGTTAAAATAACTCTGTTATTTTAACTTAATAAACAGAAATAAGCAAAGTATGCGTAACGCCATCATTATTTTATTAGTTATTGCCTTGGTGGGCGGCTTCATATATACTTTGAATCGCCACGATAAAAAGGAATCGGCAACCCCACCGATTTCATCTACGGATTTAAAAGCACTAATTGAGCAACAGCAAACAGACGAGGCAAAAAAAACGGAAGAAAGTGTGCGGGTCGGAGAAAAAGTAAATGTGGAGAATAATACTCAAATTAATAAATTAAATTCATCAAAAGTTATGACTATCGAAGAAAAATTAAAGATGCCACCGCCAACAAGGTTGGAAGTTAATAAAGATAAAGAGTATACTGCAGTGTTAAAAACTACTGCTGGAGACATCACCGTGGTACTAGATGTTAAAAATGTGCCAATGACAGTTAATAATTTTGTCTATTTAGCAAAAAATAATTTTTACAATAACACCGTTTTTCATCGTGTAATTAAGGGCTTTATGATCCAGGGCGGTGATCCAAGAGGTGATGGCACCGGTGGTCCGGCCTATAGATTTGCCGATGAAACATTTAGTGGCGAATATCTACGCGGTACGATAGCCATGGCTAACGCCGGCCCCAATACCAACGGCAGTCAGTTTTTCATTATGCATGATGATTACCCCCTGCCACCAAATTACACTATTTTTGGGCATGTGGTTACTGGTTTAGAAGTAGTGGATAAGATTGCCACCGCCCCTGTTCGCCCTGGTGGAGAGGGTTCTACGCCGGTTAGTCCGGTGGAGGTGAAAGAGGTGGATGTTATAGAAAAATAGGTTTTTATTTAAAACCCCTGCTTAAATATATGAATCCAGATAAACCGCCGGTTATAATTGACAAGGGGAAAATCAACAAATATCTTGTGAAGTTAAATGAATTGAAGTCTCAATATAGTGATGAAATATCTAGTGAGTTAGTACACAGCAATGATAAAGATAGTAAATTTAAAGTCAGAAAGGGGTGGTTTACGACAGTTACGTTGTGGTTAGGATCTATAGAAAAGACATATAAAAAAGGTTCTCTACCTATTTCTGCCGCGTTAGTAGATAGAATTAACGAAACTATTTCACTCTTCACCAGTAAAGAATTTGTAGATAAGGAAAGAGTGGCGAGAGAAGATATTGATACAGCGAATGGTATCATAGACGAAACAATCAGGGAGTTGGAAAGAGTTTTGCAATAAATTATGCAACGTAAAATTATTTTGGGTGAGAAAGAATTAGTTTATACTCTGCGAAGACGACGTGGAACAAGGCGAATGAGTTTGTCTGTGAATTGTGATGCTGAAGTGGCTATCGCCGCTCCATATTTTGTTCCGATATATCTGTTGGAAAAATTTATTAGAGAAAAGGCGGATTGGTTGTTTGAAAAGATCGAATGGCACAAAAAGAATGATATACATAAAATTAAAAATTCGCATAAAGATTATCTTTTACTAAAGAGCCAAGCGTTGCGTTTGGCACGAAAGAAGCTGGAAGAATACAATAAAATATATAATTTCTCTTACAAAAAAATTTGCATCAGGAATCAAAAAAGCCGGTGGGGGAGTTGTTCGGCTCGGGGCACTTTAAGTTTTAGCTATCGCATTGCTCTTTTACCGGAACACTTAGCCGATTATATCATCGTTCATGAGCTTTGCCATCTTAAAGAGATGAATCATTCTTCAAGATTTTGGGCTTTGGTGGCGAGGGAGATACCGGATTATCGGCAGAGGCGTCTGGGATTGAAAAAAGTGGGGAATAATGTATAATACCGGAGTAAATATATGTTCACAGTTTATTTTTATGCCCTAGCCAGTGTGGTAGTAGTATCCCTGATTTCCTTTATCGGGGTTTGCACCTTACTGGTAAAAAAAGATACCTTGGAGAAGGTGACTATTTTTTTGGTAGCCGTTTCCGCCGGTGCTCTATTAGGAGATGCCTTTTTACATTTACTCCCCGAAATGGTTAAGGAGAGCAGTGGGTCATTATTTGCATGGTTTGGTATTTTAGGTGGTATCGTAGCTTTTTTTGTATTAGAAAAAATAATTCAGTGGAGGCATTGTCACTTATCTACCTGTGAGAATCATCCTCATCCGGTTGGTACGATGAATCTGGTAGGCGATGCCATGCACAATTTTATAGATGGTGTGATTATTGGTGGAACTTTTTTAGTAAGTATACCTCTTGGTTTTGCGACTACTTTGGCGGTAATTGTGCACGAGATACCTCAAGAAATAGGGGAATTCGGTGTCCTCTTACACTCCGGCTATACACGTCGCAGGGCGATATTATTTAATTTGTTATCTGCCAGTACGGCCATTTTAGGCACGATCATTGCCTTGGTGGTAGGGGTGGAATCAGGTAGCGTAGCTGATTTTATTATTCCTTTTACTGCCGGCGGTTTTATCTATATCGCCGCCTCGGATTTGATACCGGAATTACACAAGGAAACGCGACCGCATATTTCAGTAATTCAGCTTTTTAGCATCCTGTTAGGTATTGGCATTATGTGGTTGTTAAAAGTCCTGATGGGGTAAAATGTTCAAAAAATATTTTAAAACCGCCTTAGTGGGCGGTTTTATTTTTGACAATTTTTTTTAGTTCAGTAATTTTTTCTCTCGTGGCGTTTTCACCAGCCAAGATTGCTTTTTTTCCAGTGACAAATTCATACCAAAGTATATTACCGACTTTCGGTGTGATAATTATATCCGCATTTTTTATATTCTCCCTTGCTAAATGATGACGGAGTAAATTTATACTATTCAAAGCGATTTTATGAAACCGCAAATCTTTTTCATGGCTGTAAGAGAAATAATCACCATCTAAATTTACCGCGATAATAATATCCGCACCCATTTTGCGAACTATATCAACCGGTACTGGTATGGAAAGCCCGCCATCAACGAGAATATTTTCTTCGTGGTCCGATGGGTTGAAGGCAATTGGTACGGACATACTGGCACGGATGGCCGAGGCAACATCACCGGAGCTGATTATCTTTGCCTCGCCAGTTTTGTAGTCTGTAGCTACTACGGAAAAAGGGATTTGCAATTGGCTGAATGATTTTTTTTGAGTATATTCTTCAAGAAATTTCTTGGCCTTGTCGCCACGAAATATTCCAGTTTTAAATGAAGGATCAAGAAGAGAAACAAATTTTCTCCAGTCAGTGGATGTGGCTAATTTTTCTATAGAATTGATGTCCCTTGTGGCTGAATAAAATCCGCCGATGACGGCTCCGATGCTCGCTCCGGAGATATAGTCGATGGGTATGTTATTTTCTTCTAAAATTTTAATAACGCCGATATGCGCAAGGCCGCGGGCGCCTCCAGAGCCTAGGGCTAAACCAATTTTTGGTCTGGTTACGCTTGGAGGCAAGGTGATAATTTTTTTTAATCCTTTAAAGATATTCATACTGATATATTTTACACTTCATGTGTGCTTATGTCCATGTGGAGATTTTATAATGTTTGTGTTAAAATAACATTATTAACAATCTTTTATGTTAAATTTGATTCATTGGTTCGACGAAAAAGCATTTACGTTATTTTTGAGTTGGCGTATCGCGTGGTTAGATAATATTTTTTTGGTAATCACTATGTTGGGTAAGTCGTATGTAGTAATAATCATTACTATTCTTTTGATTTTTTATTTTTGGAAAAAAAGAGATTGGGAATATATCATCCCATTGATTTTATCTGTAGCTGGTAGTTCGGCCACCGCTCTAATTTTAAAACTTTTTATTGCGCGCCCGCGGCCGGTGGGAGTGGCGGTATATATTGAGGACCTATCATCCTTTCCCAGTGGACACGCCACTGTGGCAGTAGCTCTGTATGGTTTTTTGGCATATTTTATCTATAAAAAATGGTTTGGGGTGAGGCGGTGGCTTGGGTTGATTGGAATGTTAATAATAATTATATTGATCGGTTTAAGCCGTATATATTTAGGGGTTCACTACTTTAGTGATGTGGTGGGCGGATATCTAGTCGGAGGGTTATGGCTCGTAGGTAGTATTATATATCTGAAAAAAACTAATAAATAACGAAAGATTATAAATATAAATACCCACCTTTCATAATAGACAAGTGGGTATTTTTTTGTTATGCTAAAGGCGTTATTATTTAAGCTATTTTTATGTCCATTCTTGTTTCCGGTTCGCTCGTTTACGATAATATCATGAATTTTCCGGATAGTTTCAAAAATCACATCATGCCGGAGCAGATCCATATTTTGAATGTTTGTTTTTCAGTTGATAGGTTGGAGCGAAGCTGGGGAGGGACGGCCGGGAACATCGCCTATACCATTAAATTACTGGGCGAAGAACCGATTTTGATCTCCGCCGTTGGTAAGGATGGTAAAGAATATCTAAAATATTTTAAGAAGAATAAGATTTCGACTGAATATGTGCTTGAGGATAAAAAGAGTATGACCGCTTCCTGCTATATCACGACCGATGCCGACGACAATCAGATCACCGCATTTTTTGGCGGCCCCTTGGCGATGGCGAAAGATATCGAAATTGCGGCGATAAAAGAAAGACCCAGTATTGCCCTTATCAGTCCTACTCACAAGGACGTTATGACTAAGCACCTGTTGGATTGCCGTGAGCGAGGTATTAAAACCGTATTTGACCCTGGACAGCAAATTACTTCATTTAGTGATGTGGAGTTGAAAAAAATGATCAGTTTAGCGGACTTTGTAGTTGGTAATGATTATGAAATTAAATTATTACAGGATCATACTGGTTGGGACACTAAAGAGATTTTAAAAAATACTAAAGTTTTGATTACTACATTGGGAGAAAAAGGATCTATAGTGGAAACGGCCGAGGGAGAAAGAGTGGAAGCGGCCGTTTGTCCGCCGAAATCATTTGATGATCCGACCGGTGCGGGCGATGCCTATCGCGCGGGATTTTTTGTCGGGCACGGGTTGGGATATGATTGGAAAATTTGTATGCAGATGGGGGCGGTGGCCGCGAGTTATGCTATCGAAACATTCGGCACGCAGGAACACGCATTTACAAGAGAAGAATTTTGTGATAGATATTATAAGACATTTAATCAAAAAATTAGTTTAGAAAGATAATATTATTTTATGGCAGAAAATTACAAAGTGGCCGATATAAAGTTGGCCGAATGGGGGAGAAAAGAAATTATTTTAGCGGAGAAAGAAATGCCAGGCCTGATGGCGTTGCGTGCGAAATATGGTGTAAAAAAGCCGCTCAAAGGGGCGCGAATCGCCGGCTGTTTGCATATGACTATTCAGACAGCGGTTTTGATTGAAACCCTGGTAAAATTGGGCGCCGAGGTGCGCTGGTCATCGTGCAATATCTTTTCCACGCAGGATCACGCGGCCGCGGCCATCGCCAAATCGGGCGTGCCGGTATTCGCATGGAAGGGCGAAACGGAAAAAGAATATTGGTGGTGCGTGGAGGAGAGTTTGAAGTTTAAGGGCGGTAAGGGGCCGAATATTCTTTTGGATGATGGTGGGGATTTGACGGTATTAGTTCACGAAAAACATCCGGAAATGTTAAAGGAAATTGTAGGTGTGTCCGAAGAGACCACTACCGGCGTGCATCGTTTATACCAGATGATGGAAAAAGGTACTCTGGGCATGGTGGCGATAAATGTAAATGACTCGGTAACAAAATCGAAGTTTGATAATAAATATGGATGCCGCGAATCACTGGCCGATGGTTTGAAAAGAGCTACGGATATTATGGTCGCGGGCAAAGTGGTGGTAGTGGCCGGTTATGGCGATGTTGGCAAGGGTTGCTGTCAGAGTATGGCCGGATTTGGCGCTCGCGTGGTAGTGACAGAGGTTGACCCAATTAATGCCCTGCAGGCAGCGATGGAGGGTTATGAGGTGGTGACTATGGAAAACGCGGTTAAAGAAGGTGATATCTTTGTGACGGCCACCGGATGTTGTGATGTGATTACCGGTGAACATATGAGCAAAATGAAAGATGCCGCGATTGTTTGCAATATCGGTCACTTCGATAGTGAAATTAGTGTGGCCTGGCTCGAAAAGCAGGTAAAAGAGAAGAAATTGAAGGAAGAAAATATTCAGCCGCAGGTAGACAAGTTTGTTTGGCCGAATGGTAAATGTCTGATTTTGCTCTCACGTGGTCGTTTGATGAATTTGGGTAATGCACATGGGCATCCGAGTTTTGTAATGAGCAATTCGTTTACCAATCAGGTGCTGGCCCAGCTTTCTCTTTGGACGGAGAATAAAAAATATCAAAGTGGAAAGGTATATACTTTACCGAAGCATTTGGATGAAGAGGTGGCACGTCTGCATCTAGATAAACTGGGCGTAAAATTAACGAAATTAACCAAAAAACAGGCGGAATATTTGAACGTGCCGATTAACGGGCCGTATAAGCCGGAACATTATAGGTATTAAAAATTTTTTAGAAAAAGAGCCCCTCTTGGGGTTCTTTTTTATTGAAAAATTATTTGTATTGAGGTACTCTAATGGTAGTAGAATGTATGAAAATTAAATTTGGCCAGAAAAAGCGGGTGTACAAAGGCAAAATATTTAGCCTTTATCAACAAAATGTCGTTTTGCCTAGTGGCAAAAAGGCTATTTTTGAGTACGCCCAGCGTCCGGCTAGCGTAAGTATTTTGGCTTTCAATGATAAAAAGGAATTATTGATGATAAAGGAGTATCGTGTGGGATACAAAAAGAATGTTTGGTTTTTGCCAGGCGGTCGGCTGGATAAACCAGGCGACACGCCAAAAAAAGCCATTATCCGCGAGATGCGTGAAGAAACGGGGTATAAAGCACAAAGAATTAAATTGTTATTTAAAAAATTCCCCAGTAATACTTTAATTTGGGACATCTTTGTCTTTGCAGGTAAAGACTTAGTAGTTGATCCTCTTCCGCAAGAAGATGGTGAGCACTCTAAACCAGTTTTTGTACCTTGGAAAAAAGCAGTGCAGATGGCCTTGGATGGTACGATTGATAATGAATTTATCTCTTACGACATTATCCGATTAAATTACATGATGGAACACAGGGAGTTTAAATGGTAAATAAATTATGCAATATTTAGCCATTATTTTTTTTATTTTATTTTCCCTTTTTGCCTGGAAAAATTTCCGTTGGGCGGTGGGGTTTTTTATTGTTTTGCTTCCGAGTTATTTAATTCGTTTTAATATTGGCCCACTGCCTACCACACTTTTGGAGGTTGCTTTTGGTGCGTTATTTTTGGTGTGGCTATTAAAATATTTTAGGGATGATAGGGAAATGATCTGGGAGGAAATTAAAAGCAAAAAATTATTATTTATATTTATCGGTTTATTTTTTATATCTTCTGTTACTGCAATTTTTGTGAGTGACATGTGGTATTATTCGCTGGGGCAGTGGCGGGCATATTTTTTAGAGCCAATGATTTTATTTTTTATACTTCTGGGCAGGAAAGAGGAAATATTAGTAAAAGATTTGGTATGGTTTTTAATTTTATCTTCTTTAAGCGTTAGTATTATAGCGGTTGTACAAAAGATAACGGGTCAGCTATACCCCCCTAGTTTATGGGATGACGAGCTCAACGGCCGCGCTGTTTCTTTTTTTACAACACCTAACGCGATAGGATTATATTTAGCGCCGATTGTCCCCTTATTTTTTATTTTACCTTGGAAAGACAAGCGAACGAGAAATTTTTCTGGAGTTGTGTTATTAATTTTATTGTTGGCTATTTTATTTTCTTTTTCTCAAGGCGCGTGGATTGCTTTGGGGGTAGGGTTGATAGTATTTGCCTATTTAATTGGTTACAAAAAAACAGCCATCATGACAGTGTTAGCTGGTGTAGTCCTAGCTTTTTCTGTCACCCCAATTCGTTCGGCGGTGATGTTCCAAGATAGAGCCGGTCAAAATCGTTTGGAGTTATGGAGTTTAAGCTGGAATTATTTTAAATCATCCCCACAGAATTTTATTTTCGGTACAGGTATTCGCCAGTTTTTTCGTAAAATTCAAAAACCGGTTTACGCGCCCGAGGAGATGGAGCGCCTTATTTATCCGCACAATATCTTTTTAAATTTTTGGACAGAAATTGGTCTGCTTGGCATGATTTCTTTTGGTGGAATTTTAGTTTACGGATTTTTCAATGCCTTCAAAATTAGGAAAAATAATCTAATCATGGGGTCGGTGTTAGTCGCTACGCTAGTGGTTTTTATAGTGCATGGCTTAGTGGATGTCCCGTATTTTAAAAATGATTTAGCTTTTTTATTTTGGATAGTTTATGTATTATTTATATAATCTACTTACCGCTCCTGGTGTAATCGTGCATGAACTAGCTCATGTCATTTTTTGTTTTTTTGCCGGCGTTAAGGTGTACAAGGTGAAATTATTTGGCTTTGGACAGACGGCAGGGTATGTGATACACGAGGAGGCGAGTAAGTTTTACCAGGGATTTCTGATTTCCATTGGTCCTTTGTTAATAAATTCATTTATTGCTTTGTTTCTTTTCGCCAAATTTCAGCCGCCATATTTTTCATGGTTTAATGTGCTTTATATTTGGCTCGGTTTCGCTATTGCAATGCATGCTATCCCATCGGGTGTAGATGCACAGGCGCTTTTCAAATTGGCCAATCGGCGGTTTTGGCATAACCCTTTGGTGATTATCGGCTATCCATTCATTTTACTTCTATATATCCTATATCTTCTTAAACGCTGGCACATTGATATTGTTTTTGTGGTGGTGCTCTTCTGGCTGGGTAATATATATTTGAAACAATAATATCGCTTGTCCGATATTTCTGTGGATAAGTATTGATGATTGCAATTAGTTTCATTTAAGCGTGTATGGTATAATATACACATTGATTCTGGAGGGGATCTTTTTAACGAAGAGTTATGAAAAAAATAATATCACTGACACTAGCTGTTTTAATGCTATTTAGTTTTTGTTATGTTGGATTTGAACCAGAAATTACCTATGGAGGTACTGGCCAGAGTCCGCAATCCGATCTCGTCGCAGTATCAGTGGTTGTGGCAGCGGATATCAGTATCTCATCTCCAGCTGATGTAACATTGACCGGGAGTATCTATGGCGTAGCTGGCGGCGCGGCCTCTAGTACTCTTGCTGGTGGCACAACATGGACGGTTACCACCACAAATGCCAATGGTTATTATTTAACTATTCAAAAATCTCAGTTACTATTGACCGACGGAGGAGGGGCGGGAAAACAATTTGCTGATTATGTAACTTCGACCGCTCCAGTAGACAGTGATTGGTCTGATCCAGGCGATACAATAACCACTTTTGGTATGTATGTCGTCGGAGGAGATGATATTGTACAGGCATTTTTACAGGGTGCAGGGGGAGACGGAACATGTAATACCGTGGCGGGTGCCCCAGCTGACAATGGTCATTGTTTTTCTCCAGTGCCTACTGCCGGTGGACAAACCTTAATAGTTGCTAATAGGGCCACACCGACTGGCGTGACCGGTTCAACGACTACTGTAAAATTTAAGGCAGCAGCCGGTACTAATAATAATTTGCAGACAGGAACGTATACAACTAATGTGGGGGCGACAGCAGTTGTAAATCTGTAGTAGTATGAAAAAATTGCTGATATATTTCGCGATTATACTAACAGGATTTTTGATTAAAAATCCTGTTTTTGCTTTTCAAATACAATCGATGCCGAATAAAGCGGCGATTGGGGATTTTGTGATGGGACCGGGGAAGACGGAGGTGTTTGTTAACCCTGGAGAAAAAGTGACCAAGGAAATGACAGTCTCAAATCGATCCGGCAAGACAATGGATTTTATTGTTCAAATAGAAGATTTTACCGGTACGGATGATATAAATGGTGTGGTTTCGTTATTGGGTGACGTAAAAGGACCGTATTCTCTGCGTGATTATATTCATCCAGAAATAATGAAGTTCACTTTAAATCAAGCAGAAAAAATAACCATACCGGTTGTGATAGACATACCGGCTGATGCTGACCCGGGTGGCCGTTATGGTGCCGTTATTATTTCCACCGCACCGCAGAAGGATGCCGCCGCCTCAACTCCAAAGACTGAGGTAAGGACAATATCCAGATTAGGGTCATTATTTTTTGTTCGGGTGAATGGCGCAGCGGATGAGGATGGTCAGTTGAAAGAGTTTAGAGTAAAAGGAAATCAGAATTTTTTTGAATATGGTCCAATAAATTTTGAGGCGTTGTTTCAGAACAACGGCAATGTGCACCTTACACCTTTTGGGCACGTTGAAATCAAGAATGTTTTAAATAGGAAAGTTGGCGAAATTACAATTGAACCATGGTTTGTGATGCCAGGCTCTAACCGTTTGAGAGAAGTAAAATGGGATAGAGAAGGATTATTTGGTCGTTATGAGGCAAAAATATTTGTAAATAGGGGATACGGGGACATCATTGATGAGAAAACTATATATTTTTGGGTAATTCCTTGGAAATTAATTTCGATTATTACAATTTGCGTAGCCATTTTAATCTTCCTTGCAATTAAATACGGTAGTAAATTTGAAATACAGATAAAGAGAAAGGGTTAAGTGTATGCGCAGATCTTTCTTCATAATAGTCTGCTCATTGTTGGTCGGAGTATGTTCGGCGCATGCTTATGTTATGGGAAGCGATAGCTATAGAATACAAACGGATGCTGTTGATGTTGCTGGGGGTACACAGACCTCGACAAGCTATACTGTGAGAGATACTGTAGGTGAAATTTCTTCTGGTGATTCTTCTAGCGATAATTACAAATTGGCCGGCGGCTATATACCAATGATACAAGGCGGAGAGATTTCCATTTCAACTCCGGATGATTTGGTGATGTTGCCAGAAATAGGTGCAATAACGGGTGGTACGGCTAGCGGAACTATCTCATGGACAGTGACTACAGATAATTTATTAGGATATTATTTAGCAGTTAAGGCATCTGCCTCTCCAGCACTAAGTAGCGCCGGCGCTAATTTTACTGATTATATCACGGCCGTAGAGGATGTCCCTGATTTTGTATGGAGCATAGCTGATAATGCGTCGGCTTTTGGTTTTACCCCGGAGGGTACTGATGTCATACAAAAATTTCAGGATAACGCCGGAGTATGTAATGCGGTTGGTGGCGACACAACGGCCGCATGTTGGGAAAAGTTTTTAACTACTAATCAAACGATCGCCTCATCGGATATGCCAAATAACCCAGCGGGCGTTACGACTGTTTTACGCGTACAGGCTCAATCCGGCTCAACACACTTACAGACTGCGGGTACATATACAGCGACAATTACAGCTACAGCCCTAGCTTTGTAGTATGGTTATAAAAAGAAAAAAAATAAAAAAAGTTACTAAACATTTACACCTAGAATGGTTGGTAAAAATTTTTGTTATTGTGGCCGGCCTTCTTTTTATTACTTCTTTTTTTGCTTATTATAATAAAGTTAGGTCGGCTGTTGGGAGTAGTGTCAATGTAAGCGTTGTTGTCCACGGGTGTGATAACGATGTAGTTTGCGACCAATATGAAGATACAGTTAGCTGTCCGAACGACTGTGGATGTAATCTAAACAGCTCGTGCGAGGCCTTAAGGGGCGAAACTACTGCTAATTGTCCAGCGGATTGTCCAGAGGTAGTGGTTCCCCCTGTCGTGCCACCAGCGCAGCCAACCGGAGGTGGTGGAGGCGGGTCCGCACCAACTAGCGATACTTCTCCCCCGGTTATTTCTAATATAGGGGTTAATAGAATTAGCTTTAACTATGCCTATATTAATGCCTCTACCAACGAAGCGTCCGTCTGTTCGTTGTATGTTGGCAAAGATTTTAATTATAGCGATATTAAGAAGGATGATGGATCATATTTATTCAGTCACTCATTTGAAGCTAAAGATCTTCTATCCGATACAATATATTATTATAAAATTTCTTGTCGTGATTCTGCTGGGAATATTACTCAATCGGCAGGGAAACAATTTAGTACATCTTTACCAGTAGACAATATAGCGCCAGGGAATGTAATTAGTTTAAAGGTGATTTGGAATCAAAATATTGTTCAATTAGATTGGAATAATCCATCGAATAGTGACCTCGCGGGAATAAAAATATTTAGGAGTGATAAATTTTTTATTGCAGATCCATTTTCGGCCATGGCCGTTTATACCGGTAAAGGCACTTTTTATGTAGATAGGGGTTTGACCGCCGGAAAAACCTACTACTACTCCGTTTTTTCCTATGACAAGGTCGGTAATCATTCGTCCGGTGTAGTTCATACAATAAAAATTCTAGCATTACCAACTAAGGTAGGAACAACACCCGTTGCCACATTGAGTACCACGACCACCAAGGTTATCCCGCCGGTTACGGTGCCATTAAAACCGATACAGCTGATGAAAACAGAGGATATCTTGGTTAAGCAAAATAATCAAACGACCCCATTAAGTGCAACGAAAATTGATCAAAACCAAAATACGACGATCATTGTTCCTGGTAATAAGGTCCCGGCAGAAACAAGACAGATTGTGGTGGATGTTATCAGCGGAGGCGAGGTCTCCTCAGTCTTAGCTAGTAAAAATAGGGAGGGTAATTTTGTTGTAGATTTACCAAAAATGACCACTGTATCTGACGTTTATGGTATTAGTGTAAGAATATATGACAAAAATAATCAGTTGATCTCTACTACCGCAGGCTACATTATTACTACACTGGACAAAAGTAAGACAAAACCGGCGATAGTAGCAAAAAAGGAAACGATAAGACAGAAAATATGCAATTTTGTTGTAAGGGTAGAAGAAAAGGTAAAAAATGTCGTAGTTGCAATGGCTAAATGTGTAATGAATATATTTGCGCGTATTTTTGATTGGTTTTGGGGTAAAAAATAGTTAACTAATAAGTTTTTATACAAAAAGAGCTTTACGCTCTTTTTTAAATTTGGTATAATGTAGAAAGGAAAGGTTGTGTATCCGATTATTTTTTTAATTTTAAAAAATATCGGATATCCGATATATATAATATGGCTAACTTCAAAGAAATTTCGAGCGAAATTCTTTCTTTGAAAGAAGCATCTACAATATCCGGCTATCATGCTGATTATTTAAGTTTGTTAATTCGTCGCAAGAAGTTGGAGGGGATTAAGGTGGGGAAAAGCTGGGCGATTGATCGAAGAGATTTAGAAAAACTTCTTAGAAGTAAAAAGAAGAATGTAAAAATTAAAATCGGTATCACATTTTTGTTTATTTTACCAATTATTATAGTTTTTATCTGTATATTTAATATTTTTCTTTTGTCTAAGACAGATAAAACAAATTTGATTGGAGATTTCACTAAAAAAAGTGAAGGGCAGACCAAGATGCTTAAAACACAAAAAATAAAAGTGATAGAAGAGACCAACTACACAGTTGACGGAGAAGGGGTTGAAATTAACCTACCAATTAACAACTAGAGTGTTTATTATAGGGAGGATAATTAGAATGTGAAAGGGAATATTTTAAAAATTTGGTTATTATCTATAGTAGTCCTGATCTTTGGACTAGGTTTTTTTAGTATTGCCAAAGCAGATGTTAATCCACAAATTTATTATCAAGCTAAGTTGACGGATAATGCCGATGTTACCAAGGCGGATGGAAGCTATAACTTTAGATTTCGGCTATGTTCCACCGCTGATTGTGGGGGCGGCGGGGTGTTATGGACCGAAGTTCGTTGTTATAGTCCGGATAGTGGTACGACCTGTGACGGTACGGGTGTAGATCAGCGAGTATCTTCTACTAAGGGTTTGGTGAATGTGACTTTGGGTTCTATAAATAATACATTAAACACAATAAATTTTAATCAGACGGTATATTTAGAAGTTTCAGTAGGAGGATCAGATGCCACGCCTCTTTGGGAGACTCTTACTCCGCGTAAAGCACTAGGCTCGGTGGTCTCTGCTTTTGAATCTGCAAAATTAGGTGGTAAGGCCGAATCAGCCTTTGGTACATTGGCGGAGAACGAAACTGTTTCTGGCGCATGGACATTTAGTAATATGCTAGCTGTGACCGCTAATTCGGCTTCTCCAGCTTTAACGGTGATACAATCAGGTGCGGGAAAGGGATTACAGTTGGGAGATGGTTCGACTTCGTCAACAATATCAAAAGATACCTTAATAGTTGGACAAGATGCAATTAATGATCTCGGAAGATTTTATGTGGATATTGTTGGTAATATAAATGCTTCAGGTACCTTAAATATTTTGGGTACCGTTTCCTCTACTATTTACAGCGGCTTGCAGGTGACAGGGACTGGTGGTGGATTAAAGGTTTCTTCTTTATTAGGATGTGATACTGTAGACACTGATGAAAATGGATACTTTGTATGTGGTAGCGATGCTACTGGTGGTTTAGGTGCGGCGACTAGCAACTATTCTTCGCCTTTGACCGTAACTGATGGGACCACTACCTCTACGCTTGGAGCTAATTTCCTTTCTATTGCTAGTAGTACCGCGGCGATGCAGGGAATATTTTATGTGGATAATTTAGGGAATACGAGTGTGTCCGGTACCGCAAAAATATTTGGTGTAGCTACCTTCAATAGTGATGTGGTATTTAATGGTGTGAGCGCTCCGCTTTGGGGGTTGGTGTCGGCGCCGAATAGTATAAACAATCAAATGGGTTTTAACTTTGCTACCACCACGGCGGGCGGTATTGGTCAGGAACCAATTTTGGTAATTCAATCAACTAGTACCGGCGCTCTCAATTATTCTCGTGTTGCAGTTGGTACGACGACAGTTTGGGGTGGGGCAGGCTTGCGCGACCAATTTACAGTTGATGGTCGTATGTATTCTACATGGAGATATTTGGCCTGTGATGTGCCGGGTTCGAGTGCTATTTCTGGTGTGGGGGTTGCCTCTGATGATAAATCTTTCTGTGGGGGAAATTTTTCTCTTGACATACTCAACAATGGGACTGCCACCCCAGTTGGATCTTACCCTCCATGTACTAGGTTATTGGCTGGTAACGGTGCGGCAGCCGCGGGATATGGGGCTGTATTTAGGACGGAAAATAGAATAGCCGCGCCAGAACAAAATGCCGTGTTTGAAGCTCTTGTTTCAATCCCTACACCAGGTGCCGTAGTACCCACATCCTCCGTTCAATGGTTGATAGGTTTTGTCGACAGTGGTTATGGCACAAACTCCGAGGATGCAAGTAATGGGGTATATTTTGCTGCATCCTCAACTAATTGGGTGGCGGTATCGAGACATTTGATGAATGGGGAAACTAATGTAGTTACATCATTCGCGACTAGCACAGCAGATTTTAGAAGGTTTAGAATTGAGATGTCGTCTACAAAGGTGACATATTTAATAGATGGGAATGTCGTCGCGGAGATTTCCGGCGGCACTATACCGACTCAACATATGATGTCAGCGATGGTGTCTGTTGAACTATTACGCGTTAGCACGGTAAAAGTTAACTATTTTGATGTTTCATATATACGCTTGTGGGTTGATGATCCACCTGGAGGTTTTGTGGCTGCGAAAGATGATTCGTCGGTTGAACAAAAAGTTGAATCGCCTTCCGATTACACTAGTGATAGTAATAATGGTATTTGGTATGATAAAAACGATAGTACGGAAGATATACCCACTGGTTCTTTGGTGGCGATAAATAAATTTGATGCCGGTAAAGGCACTGTCACGGTCATACCCACCGATCAGGCCTATCAGGCGGATGCCATTGGAGTGGTGATAGAGCCACCCATGAGTATTATTGGAAACGGCAAGGTGCCGGTTGCTCTAAGTGGGCGCGTAGATGTTATAGTTAATGATGAAAGCGGACCAATTTCGCCGGGTGATTATTTGGTTGCTTCCTCAAAAAAAGGAGAGGCCATGAAGGCAATACTGGCTGGACAGGTGGTGGGCCAGGCGCTGACTGGCTATTCCGGAAAAGGTACTGGTAAATTGGTGATGATGGTGAAGCCCGCGTATTATCAGGGGGCTCGTCTTATTGATCTATTGGCCTTAAATTCAATGGAGCCGCAAAAGACTATCAGCCAGCAAATATTGTCGTTATTAACAAACAAAGAATATTCCAGCACATCGACTCAATATGGCTCAGACATTTTAACGAATAATATCGCCGCGAATTTGGAAATAATTTCCCCAAAATTAACAACTCGGGAGATTTATTTATCCGCGATATCTGCTAATGATGAAAATGGAATAAGCATGAATTTGACGGATACAAATAAGTTTATCATTAATGGTTTAGTGACAAGTAGTGGAGTTTCTTCTTCTACTCAGGTGGCATATGTAGATAATTTAGGTAATGCGAATTTTGTTGGTACATTGACAGCAGGTAAAATCAAGGCGGAACAAATTGAGGGGTTTGATGAGGTTAAAAATAAGGTCGAAGAGTTGTCTTTGGCTGTTGATACCTTAAAAAGTAGTATCTCTGAAATAAAATTGAAAGAGGTGTTTAATTCTTTAGTACCTCTTGAGCCTGGGGAGGTGGTGATATCCGCCGGTGGAGAAGATGTGGATAGATATGACAATACAAAAAATTTACCGCTTCTTGGAGTAGTCTCGAAGAAGGAAGAAGATGCAGGAGAAAAAAATAATAGATATTCTGTGATTTTATCGGGTAGAGCTCCGGTGAGAGTGGCGGCGGAAAATGGTCCTATCAAAATTGGAGACATGCTGGTCCCCGGCAAGATCCCAGGTATGGCTATGAAGGCTGTTGATCCTGGTATGGTGATTGGAATGGCTTTGGAAAATTATGAAAATATTTCTGCTACGAGTTCCGAGGGAGAAGTTGTTTCTAGTACTATTATGGTCATGGTAAATCCGCATTGGTATATCGGACAAATAAATAACGATGGTGTATTTGCCGGTATTGATGAAGAGAAAAATAGTATCCTAGATACTTTTACTTTGGCCGTGAAAAGAAGTTTAGCAAAACTTGGGCTATTTGTAGAGAATGGAGTAATGAATGTGGCAAAAATTGTTAGCGATACGGTGGTGGCTAAGAAAGTACAGTTAGATGCCTTTGAATTAAAGGATAGTAAAACCGGCGAGGTATATTGTACCTGGATGCAGAATGGTTTGATGATGAATGTAAAAGGAGACTGCACAAGCATGGATGATAATGCTACGCATGTAAATAATACTGTAGAGATGAATACACCGATTGTTGATACAGTACCAGCACCTTCATCTTCCCCAGATACTGCACCAACTACAAACCCTGAGGTGGCGGGGGAAGTTCAATCTTCGTCCGTAGGTCCAGAGGTGCCACCTGTTTCTGCGCCTGTGGAGCCGCCTGCTGCTCCAGTAGAAAATATACAGAATATTGAAGCCCCACCGATTGTTGAGCAATCACAAATGGAACCGACAACTTCGCCAGAACCAGTGGTTCCTGCTCCGTCGGTTGTGATTGAACAGCCAGCAGTACCTCCAAACGTTGAGACTACTGCGGCCCCGCCACCCTTAGTAACCACAGAGACATCGAATGATATAAATTAAAATGACCCGTTTGGGTCATTTTAATTTAAGGGAAGTTTAATCTTTTGTACCGGGGTAGGGATTATTTCATTAGAGGAATAATCGGCTTAGACATCTTTGATGGTCCAAGAGTTGGTGGCGATCCCAATCTCTTTTTTTGTAAATCCGCGATACCCGTGGAGATGTGTGATGTTTGCACGCTTGTAATAGAGTTAGCAGATGTTAAATTGTGCGCCGCTTCTCGATGGGCGTCTTCTGAAATAGGGTTTGCGCTTATGCTCGCGCTTGGTGCTGAAATGGCTGGAGGTTGGCGGTGTCCAAACTTAGTGGCTGTTGGTGTTTGTGTTGCACCACGGTCTTTTCCGTAATGTTGAATAATTTTTTTGATCCTATCTTTGGCTAAAACATTGTCGGTGATTTCGGGGTGCTTTTCTCGTATTTTATTCCAGACAACTTTTTGCATTGAGGCGCTGAGTCCACCTTCCTTTATCTCCTTTTTAACTGTTGGATTATCAAAAACACTAGTGATGCTGTCTATGTATTGTTTTACCGGGTGTAAATAACTCGAACTCTGTAAAGTGGCCAGATGAAGAGATTTGTTAAAATTGTGTGTAGCGGGTCCAGCGCCGGCTTTTACCGTGAAGTGACTCCCAGCTGCTGCTAGAGGTAATTTTGTGTCAGTCATATTTACTTTTTTTCTTTGGCGGATTTCTTATCATCTAAAGCGAGAATTATTAAAATGAGGAGGGTGGTTGTAATAGAAAGGAGATAATAATGTACACCAATGGCCATGCCGATGGCGGCGGACATCCAGAGGCCGGCGGCGGTAGTTAGACCTTCTACGTGGTCTTTCTTGTGGAGTATAGTACCAGCACCGAGGAAGCCAATACCGGTGACGATTTGGGCTGCTACGCGCGCGGGGTCGCTGTCATTAAAGGCATAAACAGAGAGTATGGTAAATAGCGTAGAACCGGCGGTCACTAGCGCGTAGGTGCGTAGGCCGGCGGAACGCCGCCATTTTTGTCTTTGCCATCCTAGGAGACCGCCAAGTATTAATGCCAGTATTAATTGTCCGATAAAATATATCTCATTAATGTTTACCTCCATATGTTAATAAAAATAATTACGTATACATTTTACCATTTATTGACTTTTTTGTTAATTGCTGGTATATTTATTTTACTTTTTGGGCCATGGGATGTAAAAACGGGCCGATAGCTTAGTTGGTAGAGCGCCGCGTTTGCAACGCGGAGGTCTGGGGTTCGAATCCCCATCGGTCCACGAGGAGTACAATTTAAAGCCGAGGTAGCTCAGTGGTAGAGCGAAGGACTGGTTTTCGGTCCATCCCGAAGTAATTCGGGATTAAAAATCGGGTGAAGTCGGGGAAACCCTGTAATGGGCAATCCCGAGCCAAGCCGGAATGGGTTTAAATTTCCGGAAGGTGTAGAGACTAGCAGGTGAGCCCAACAATAATCCTGCATAAGCGCCCGACATCCAACGTGGATGATGATATAGTCCGATCCCTAAAGTAATTTAGGAAAAATACAAGGAAAATCCTTGCGTCGCGGGTTCAATCCCCGCCCTCGGCACAGAAAAATATCATCGATTAGATTGGTGGTATTTTCAACGGGGCGTAGCTCAGTTGGCTAGAGCGTCTGCTTTGGGAGCAGAAGGCCGCACGTTCAAGTCGTGTCGCCCCGACAGCGACTAACTTCCTTAGAAATAGGGAAGTTTTTGTTTAAATACAGCCTTTTATGCATAGGTTGACAGCACACTTGCATAGGTTTTGGTATTGTGGTATAATAATTGCATAGGTTTATAGAAAACCTGCATAGATTAAATGTATGAACTCTAGTCATATAACAATTAACGAGGCAGCCAAGTTTTTAGGTGTATCAATTGACACACTGCGTCGTTGGGATAAAAGTGGGAAATTAAAGGCCATACGACAACAAAAAAATGGCTACCGTTATTATGAGAAAGAAGCAATTGAATTATACTTTCAGGATATTTTTGCTATTGCCAAAAATTGGGCAACCAGTTTACCGAATGAGCCGAAGTCAGAATATTATTGTCCTGATTCGCTTGTGTTTAAGGTTCGCCTGGGTAGATTGGAAAAAGATTTGTCAAAAATAGATGAAGTTAAAAATATGTTTCCTTTAATTACTGCGATAGTTGGCGAGATCGGAAATAATTCTTATGATCACAATCTTGGTAATTGGCCGGACATAAGGGGGATATTTTTTGCTTATGATATTAACAAAAGACAAATTGTTTTGGCAGATCGCGGACAAGGTCTTTTAAAAACCTTAAGAAAAGTAAAACCGAGCTTAAATAACGATAAGGAGGCGTTAGAGGTTGCTTTTACTGAAGTTATCTCTAGTCGGAAACCTGAAGCCAGAGGAAATGGATTAAAATTTGTTAGACAAGTTGTATCGGATAATGATTCGTTTAGTATTGAATTTTATTCAGGTAACGCAAAATTGTTTATTAAACAAGGATCAGAAAATTTGAACATAAAAGATAGCGACATAAATTATTCCGGATGTATATCATTAATTAAATTTTAATTTAACAATATGATCATTCAATTAAATAAATTTGGTACAACTTTAACATCAAGACAAGACGGAAAAGAGGCTTACAATGCTTTTCTTTCGACCCTTCAGTCTGTAGCTGATACTGAAGAAATTGAGATTGACTTTGACGGAGTGGTGACTTTCACACCATCGTGGGCTGATGAATTTATCACTCCGATTTTAGGTACTTATAGTAGTAGAGTGAAATTATTGCATACAGATAATCCTTCAGTAGAAGCGACCTTAAGGTTATTAGCAAAAATTAAGTAAATACGTTCCAACAACGTCCCACAATCTCGACAAACACAAAAATCGCCAAATTTGGCGATTTTTGTTATGATTTAAGTACGTCTCAACAGTGTCCCGTAATCTTGATATTTTTAAAAAAGAACAGCATCTGTGCTGTTCTTTTTTAATTATCTTACTCCAACGGCGGTGGTACCTCTTCATCCACAGGAGGGGTAGGGTTGTTGGACTCTTCTTCTTCCAATGCATCGCCTTTTTCTACCGCTTCCCAGACCATTTTGCGGATTGTTTGCATTAGTTTTGGATTTGTTCGCAGATAGTGTTTAGAGGATTCTCGGCCGGTGCCTAGGCGTTCTTCGCCCAGGAAATAGCTGTTGCCTTTTTTGGAGATGACCTTGTATAGTGTGCCGATATCCAGTAAATCACCGGATACAGAAATGCCCTCATTATACATAATATCAAATTCGCAGGTGCGGAATGGTGCGGCTACTTTGTTTTTTACGATCTTTACTTTTACGCGATTGCCGATAACTCTATCACCCTGTTTAATTTGCGCGGCGCGACGTACTTCGATACGTACAGAAGAATAAAATTTTAAGGCCATACCGCCGGTAGTGGTCTCTGGATTGCCAAAGACGATGCCGATTTTCATGCGGGTTTGATTGATAAAAATTACTACTGTTTTGGATTTGCTGATGATACCGGTTAATTTGCGTAGTGCCTGACTCATCAGGCGAGCATGCAAACCCATATGTTGATCACCCATGTCGCCCTCGATTTCTGCTTTTGGTACGAGGGCGGCGACGGAGTCAACCACAATTACATCTACGGCGTTAGAGCGTACTAGAGTTTCTACTATTTCTAGTGCCTGTTCGCCAGTATCTGGTTGAGAAATGAGCATCTCCTCTACTTTTACCCCAATTTTTTTGGCATAATCCGGGTCGAGGGCATGCTCGGCATCTACGAAAGCGGCGATTCCACCTATTTTTTGTACCTCGGCCACAATATGTTGAGCCAAAGTGGTTTTACCGCTGGCCTCCGGACCATAAATTTCGATAACGCGTCCGCGCGGTACTCCGCCTACCCCTAGAGCTACATCTAGTGACATACAGCCGGTAGGTACAGCGTCTACTTGCATTGTTTTGGCCTCCCCGAAGGTCATAATGGCGCCGTCGCCAAACCTGCTCCTGATTTGATCAATTGCGCTCGCCGCCGCCTTTAATTTGTTCTTTACCTCCTCGCTCGCTTGTTTGGCCATAGAAATATATATTGAATTAATTTTTTAAAGTCATTTTATTTTGTACGACTACATGACGGGTAACGGTCGTGGTACGGCCATGTTTTTTGGTTGCAGTTATGGTAATAGTATTTACGCCATTTGACAAGTCTACATTGGATTCAAATTGGCCCTTTTCATTGATCATAATATCCTGACCATTGACAGTTAGTTTAACTTCTTTTTCCGATTCTCCTTGTACCTGGACACTCAATTGATTGGAGACCGCACCTTCGTATGGAGAATAGACAACTAGTTTTGGTTGTTGCATGATGCCTTTTATCTGCCAACCCAGATAACCGGCGAAGATTATAATGGTAATTGTGATGCAGATGTTGCGTAAAGGCAGTAATGACGGATGAAACATATTATTTTTTCTCCTATCTGACATAATGGGTGACTCTAAATCGTTTAGCCCTCCTTCTGCCTCAAATTGTTTCAAGATGTCCTTGTAATTTAATTGCAGAGCATTAGCACAGGCTCGTAAATAGGCGATACGAAAAGTTTTGGTTTTTGGTAAATCACGGAAATTGTTTTTTTCAATCGCTTCAAGGTATTTTGTAACCACACCTGTTTGGGTGGCAAAATCTTCTAAAGTTAAAACATGCTCTTCGCGGGCTTTTTTAATCTTATCTCCCAGACGTTGGGGAGAGGACATCTTTTTAGTGCAGAAGATTGGCATTTAAATTAAAATTATTACTCCAGAATATCATTAGCCGGATTGGAAATGTCGGTTGATTTTTCTTTTGGTATATCGTCTAAAATTGTTCCACCGGCATCCATAGTTTGTTCTTCTTCCGGCATTTCCTCTTCAGTCTCAGGACGTAAATGTTCGGTAAAAACCTCCCTTGGTTTTGCTCCATCCGCTGGTCCTACTATACCAGCTTCTTCCATCTCGTCAAGAATTCTGGCGGCCCGGGCATAACCAAGTTTCATACGACGTTGTAAAAGCGAGGCACTGGCCTTGCCGGATTCCATTACCACCCTCTTAGCTTCTTCAAATAGGGGATCGGTATCGTCGCCACCTCCACCAAACATATTTAATGTACCGGACGATCCGGATTCTTTACTGACAACTGATTCGTCGTAGACCGGTTCACCGCCCTGTTCTTTTTCATATTCTACCAATCTCTTCATTTCTTCTTCGGAAACATAGGCTCCCTGTAAACGTTTTGGTTTGGAAAGTTCAGCGGTTAAAAACAACATATCGCCACGGCCTAACAATTTTTCGGCACCCGGGCAATCTAAAATAGTGCGGGAATCGATGTTGGAAGCTACGGAAAAAGCTACGCGGGCCGGGATGTTGGCTTTCATTAAACCGGTAATGACCTCTACGCTGGGGCGTTGGGTAGCAACGATGAGGTGAATACCCACCGCACGAGCCATTTGGGCTATACGAATAATACCCGCTTCCACTTCAGAGGCCGCCATGGCCATCAAGTCGGCCAGCTCATCGACTATGAAGACGATATAAGGCATGATTTCATCCGGATGAGCGGCGTTGTATGAGCCAATATCGCGGTTACCGGTTTTAGATAACATATCAAAGCGCCTTTCCATCTCGCCAATGGTCCACTTTAAGGCGTTGACTGTTTTTCGCGGATCGGTGATAACCGGTGTTAATAGATGAGGGATACCGTTATACAGGGTAAGTTCTACGCGTTTAGGGTCCACCATGATGAGACGAAGGGTGTCGGGGGTATTCTGATAGAGCAAGCTTAAAATGACGGTATTAATACATACCGTCTTACCGGAACCAGTAGCGCCGGCGATTAGTAGGTGTGGCATCTTCGGTAAATCAGCCCACCAAACTTTGCCCGTCACATCTTTACCAAGGGCGATCATCATGTTGTGTTTTCTTTCATTAAATTCCTGGCTTTCCAATAGTTCGCGAAGTGTTACCATGGCCACCTTCTGGTTGGGTACCTCTATACCCACCAGTGATTTACCCGGTATTGGTGCTTCGATACGGATAGGGTGGGCGGCTAAAGCTAGGGCTAGATCATTCCCGAGTGCGGTGATGCGTGATAATTTAATACCGCGCGCCGGTTTAAGAGAAAACTGTGTGATAGTAGGGCCAACTCGCACCTCGCCCATCTCCACTTCCATGCCAAAGTTGCCAAGGGTCTCTCGGATCGTTTCAGCGTTACCTTTAATATCACCGGCTGACGGTTTAGATTTGGAGGTGAACAGCAGATCTAGTAATGGCAGTTTGTAATCCATTTTTGGTCTGGAAATAATAATTTTTTCTTTTTCACTTTCTTTTTCTCCAGGATCTTCTTCTGGCTCTTCATCCAAATTTTTTCTATGGAAGACGCGCCCATCTTCTTCGTCAGAGTTAGTTGGTGAGTTCTTTTTATTACCCCTTAATTCTTTTTTGGTTGTTTCGTCAGAATCAGCATCTTCATTCTGATAGTCTCCATTGATAGCAAATTTTACTTCGTCCGTTTTTTTAAATAGGCCAAAGAAATTTAAAATCTGTCTTCCTCCCCATCCGAACATTAGCAGGATCCGTTTGTTTATATCCACCAATTGTGCGAGTGAGGTGTTGAATAGGAAGATGATGGCGACCAACAGTAAAGCCAAAAGGATCAAAAGCCCTCCCCAGTAACCGGCATATTTTGCCAGGGGCCACGATAAAGCCAAACCAGCCATGCCACCACCATAGCCCTGCATGGCCATATCTGTGATGCCATCAAATTGGTTAAAGTTTTTTATTAAATGAAATAATCCATTGAAGCTTAAGAAAAATAAAAATGCTCCGATGGTATGTGTTGATCGGTATTCATATTCCAAATCTTTTATCAACAAAACGGCGATAACGATTAGGATAATAGGGAATACAAATCTAACTTGGCCGAAGACTAGGGCAAGGAGAGAATCAATAAATTGTCCGGCCACACCCGCCATATTAAAGAAACTTAGTGCGGACAGACCGGCTACTACAAATAGTAAAATTGCAAATAGTCCGTGGCTAACATCCGGATTAAAATCGATTTGTTTACTGTATGTATTTTTGTATTGGCGTTTTCTACCCATATTGCAATAGATAAATTTGGAGTTTACGAAATAGAGAAATTTTGTAATTTCATCTTTATTTACATTATCATTATACCACATTTTTCCATCAAGATAAACAAGAAACAGGGGTCCTTATCAAGGGTCTAAAACGAGTGGCGGATTATAAATAAAAAAGACGCCCGCAGGCGTGGTTCATAAAATTGTATTTTCTGCACTAAGCTGCGGTAAGAGTTGCATGTTTTAGCTTACGAGTCGAAGTAAAAAACTTTTTCCCGAAACAAATCAATGTAAAGGGAAAAGAGAGAGATGTTTTTTAATTCCGATTCGGTTGAGACATCAACTCTTTCGCAGCTTGGTGAAGAAAATTATTAATTTATTTTAGTTTATACAGCGAATGTGTCAAGTGGGGATAACATTTTAATAATTTTTTAATTTTAAATTAATTTAGATTTCCAATTTCCGTTGGTCATTATCACGGAGGTGGGGATGACAGTCTTTTATTTCATCGACACCTCAAGATGGTGCCATCTAGATTAGGTGTAAACTAGCTCAATATAGGGATATTTGCCTCCTTCTTTATGAAAGGGCTGTGGATATTTTTTGGCTAAAAAATACTTTTTTGCTAATATTAGCCAAATATTATTATCTCTTGACAAAAAGTATTCTTTTGTTTCGCTTGACAACAAAACAAAAATAGGTTAAAATGTAAATACTTTTTTGAAGAGTTACTTCTTCGAAACTCAATTTTGGCTAACTTTAGGCCAAATAATAGCGTGGCAGAGTTATTTGCTACGCGCAAGGTAAATCAAAATACATGTTAACCTTGCTTTTGTGTTAAAACCCCGCTTTTTTTAAGAGTCACCTTCGTCAGGGGAATTTTTTTGTTCTGTTTACCTTTTTTATCTATTTAAAACTTTATTAATACTATGCCCATTTTTAAAGCCCAGAAACCTAAGGCAGAGCGAAAATTTTTATCCTCCGTCAATAATATTATACCCTTGCCGGATTTGATAGAGGTGCAGAAGAATTCCTATGGTTGGTTTTTAAAATTTGGGGTTAAGGAACTTTTTGAAGAGGTTTCTCCTATTACTGACTTCGCTAACCGCGACTTGGAGCTTTATCTAGAGGACTACTATATAGACGAACCGAAATTTGATGAGATGACCTGTCGTAGCCGCAATATCACTTTTGAAGCCCCATTGCGTGTAACCGCCAGATTGCTTAATAAAAAGACCAAGGCCTCTAAGAGTCAGGAAATTTATCTGGGTGATATTCCATTGATGACCGATCGCGGTACCTTCATAGTAAATGGTATTGAGAGGGTCGTAGTATCTCAGTTGATTCGTTCTGCCGGCGTTTTCTTCACCGCTGAAAATATCCGCGGCCGTCGATATTATGGAGCCAAGATCATCCCGAATCGTGGTGCTTGGATTGAAATTGAAACAGACCAAAACAATGTGCTTTGGATTAAGGTAGATAGAAAACGCAAAGTGGCCGCCACATCACTTTTGCGTGCTTTTGGTTATGGCGGTAATGATGAGTTGATCAATCTCTTTAAAGATGCCAACAAACATCCGACCGTTGATTATGTCGAGGCCACCATTAAAAAGGATGAAGCGGAAAGTGTGGAAGAGGGTTTGATTGAAGTGTATAAAAAGATTCGTCCGGGTGACTTAGCTACAGCTGATAATGCCAAGAGCTTAATTCACGCCATGTTTTTTAATTTTGATCGTTACGATTTGGGCCGCGTAGGTGTCTATAAATTCGATACCAAATTTGATTTGGGTTACACTTCAGAGGATTTTGATAAAAAAGAAAATCGTGTTTTATCTCCAGAAAAATTGCTATTAGTGTTAAAAGAGATTGTGCGTCTGAATGTGACGCAGGAAGAGCCAGATGATATTGATCATTTGGGCAATCGCCGCATCCGCGCCGTTGGTGAATTAGCACAAAATAGATTCCGTGTTGGTTTAGCCAGAATGGAACGCATCATTAAGGATCGCATGAGTACTTATGAAGCTGAACAGCTAACCCCGAATAAATTGGTGAATGCTCGCCCGGTAGTTTCTGCCATTCGCGAGTTTTTTATGAGTTCCCAGCTTTCTCAATTCATGGATCAGACCAATCCGTTGTCTGAACTTGAACATAAGCGTCGTTTGTCGGCTTTAGGTCCGGGCGGTTTGGCTCGCGATCGCGCTGGCTTTGAAGTACGCGATGTACACACCACCCACTATGGTCGTATCTGTCCTATCGCCACTCCGGAAGGTCCGAATATCGGTTTGGTGAACCATTTGGCGAGCTACGCGCGTGTCAACGAGTTTGGATTTATGGAAACCCCATATAGGAAGGTTTTGAGAGAGGTAGAAAACAAACCGGAATTTACCGAAGGTGAAATTTTACGTGGTGATGTGGAAGGTGTTAAAGATGGTACAAAAATTATTAGAGAAATAGCCACTAAATTGGCTAAAGCCAAATTGACAAAAATTCCAGTTAAGCCGCGTGTTACTAACGAGGTCATATATTTAAATGCTTTTAAAGAAGAAAAATCCATTACTGCTCCAGCCACTACTAAAATGGATGACGCCGGATATTTTACAGAAGAAAATACTCCAGCTCGTGTGTATGGAGAACCAGGCGTAGCCGACACCAAAGATTTAAATTATGTAGATGTAGCTTCTAATCAATGTATCTCTTTGGCTACTTCCTGTATTCCATTTTTGGAGCATGATGATGCTACTCGCGCCCTCATGGGTACGAACATGCAGAGACAGGCCGTACCATGCATCAATCCTCAACCGCCGTTGGTGGGTACTGGTTTGGAAAAAGACGCCGCCAGATATTCCGGTCATATGATAGTGGCTGAAGCTGATGGTGAAATTACTGAAGCGGATGGAGCCCACATTGTTTTAACCACCAAAAAAGGTGAAAAAGTTACCTACTATTTAAATAAATTTCTACGCTCTAATGCGTCCACCTGTATAAACCAGCATCCGACTGTTATGGTCGGAGAAAAAGTGAAAAAAGGCCAGCCACTTTCTAATGGTCCGTCTATCAATGAGAATGAATTGGCCTTAGGTCAAAATGTGTTGGTTGCATATATGACTTGGGATGGCTTCAACTATGAAGATGCTGTCATCATTTCCGAGCGCATCGTACAGAAAGATCGTTATACCTCTATTCATATTGAAGACTACGTTGTGGATGTGCGTGAGACAAAGTTAGGGCCGGAGTTGGTGACATCTGATATTCCGAATGTTAGTGAAGAAAAATTAAAAAATTTAGATTCTGAAGGTATCGTCCGTATTGGGGCCGAGGTAAAATCTGGCGATATTTTAGTTGGTAAGATTACTCCAAAGGGCGAGACTGAACTTTCGGCTGAAGAGAGGTTATTGCGTGCCATCTTTGGTGAAAAGGCCCGTGATGTGCGTGACTCCTCATTGTATTTGGAACATGGCGAACATGGCAAGGTAATTGGTATTAAAATATTTTCCGCTGAAGCTGGTGACAAACTCCAGCCAGGTGTGATTAAACAGGTGCAGATAACCGTGGCCGACATGAGAAAGGTGCAGGTCGGTGACAAGATGGCCGGTCGCCATGGTAACAAGGGTGTAATTTCCAGAGTTGTGCCAGCAGAAGACATGCCATTCTTGGAAGATGGTACCCCAATTGATATCATCCTGACTCCGGTCGGCGTTATCTCTCGTATGAACTTGGGTCAGTTGTTAGAAACCCATTTGGGTCTGGCCGCCAACGCTTTGGGTTGTAAAATTGCTACTCCTCCGTTGAATGGTTTGACAGAAGAGCAGATAAAATCAGAATTAACAAAAGCCGGATTACCGACAGACGGCCAGGTGCAGCTGTATGATGGCCGTACCGGTGAACCGTATGATCACAAGGTGACCGTTGGTTACAATTACATGCTTAAATTGAACCATATGGTGGAAGATAAGATTCACCAGCGTTCCATTGGTCCTTACAGTTTAATTACTCAACAGCCTCTTGGTGGTAAAGCTCAATTTGGCGGACAGAGATTTGGTGAGATGGAAGTTTGGGCTATCGAGGCCTATGGCGCCGCCCATACTTTGCAGGAAATTTTGACTATTAAGTCCGATGATGTACCGGGCCGTTCCAAAGCCTACGAGGCCATTATCAAGGGTGAGGAAGTAAAGAGAGTAAATATTCCGGAGTCCTTCAACGTATTGGTCAGAGAATTGAAGGGTTTAGCTTTGGATGTTGAGTTATTGAAACGATCAGAATCAGGCGAGTATCGTCCGGCTGAAGAAGTAAAGGCAGAAGAAGAAAAGAATCGAAAATTTGAAGAAAATTCAGTTCCTCCGGTAGAAGAAAAGAAATAACTTTTTCAATTTTAATAATTCTCTTTACTAAATATTTATGACTCGCGAAATTCACTCCATGGATTTTGATGCCATTCGCCTGCGATTGGCTTCTCCTGAAACAATTCGCAAATGGTCATACGGCGAAGTAAGTAAGCCGGAGACCATCAATTACCGCACTCAAAAGCCGGAAAAAGGCGGTTTGTTTGCGGAAGAAATTTTTGGTCCGACTAAGGACTGGGAATGTTATTGCGGAAAGTACAAAAAGATCCGATACAAAGGAATCGTCTGCGATAAGTGCGGAGTAGAGGTAACACATTCTTTAGTGCGCCGCGAACGTATGGGGCATATTGAGCTGGCCGCTTCAGTAGCCCATATTTGGTTTTTGCGCTCCGTTCCTTCGAAGATTGGTTTGGTGTTAGATTTATCCGCCATGGCTTTGGAGAAGGTAATATATTTTGCTTCTTTTATCATTATCCATGTTGATGAGGAGGGTAAAAAACAGACGGCTGATCTTTTACGCCAGGAATACAAGTCTAAGAAAAAGCAGATTGAGCGCGAATTGGAACAGGGATTAAAAAAGGCCAATGATGAAAAACAGGGTAAGCAGGTGATGGAACAATTACAGGTGGAAGCTGAGAGAAAACAGAAGGCCTTGGAGGCTGATTTCCAGCAAGCTGACAAAGAATTAAAAGAATTACAGGTAATGAAGATTATTTCTGAGAATAAATATCAGGAATTATCTTTACGCTACGGTCATTTGTTTGAGGCCTCTATTGGTGCCGAAGGCGTACGTGACCTATTAGAAAGAGTAAATTTGGAGCAGACCATGAAACAATTGGGCGAAGAACAGACTACTTCCAAGGGTGCTAAATTGGAACGTATTATTCGCCGCAGAAAACTTTTGAAGAGTTTAAATATGAATGGCGTGCGTCCGGAGTGGATGGTATTAAAGAGTATACCAGTGATCCCCCCAGATTTGCGCCCAATGGTCGCTTTGGACGGCGGCCGTTTTGCCACCTCTGATTTGAATGATCTGTATCGTCGCGTTATCAATCGTAATAATCGTTTGCGCCGCCTATTAGAATTGAATGCTCCGGAGGTTATCTGCCGCAATGAAAAACGCATGTTGCAGGAGGCGGTGGATGCGTTGATTGATAATAACGCGAGGCACGCCAAGACCGTGACGGCCGCTACCGGACAGAAGAGACAGTTACGATCCTTGGCTGATATTTTGAAAGGCAAACAGGGCCGTTTCCGTCAGAATTTGCTCGGTAAGCGTGTAGATTATTCCGGTCGTTCAGTAATTGTGGTAGGTCCGAATTTGAATATTGATGAATGCGGTTTGCCAAAGCGTATGGCCTTGGAATTGTTCAAGCCGTTTATCATGAGCGAGGTTATCAAACGCGAATTGGCGCATAATGTTCGTAGCGCCTCTCGTTTTATCGAATCAGAACAGGATGAGGTTTGGGATATTTTGGAAGATTTGACTAGAAAAACACGTGTACTTTTGAATCGCGCCCCGACCTTGCATCGTCTAGGTATCCAGGCGTTTCATCCGCGATTAGTTGAGGGAAGCGCTATTCAGTTGCATCCTTTGACCTGTACGGCCTTTAATGCCGACTTTGACGGTGATCAGATGGCCGTACATTTGCCATTGACCGCAGAGGCGAGAGACGAGGCAGAGAATTTAATGGCCGCTGAAAAAAATCTTTTGAAGCCGGCTACTGGCCAACCAATCGTCACTCCGAAACAGGATATTGTGCTCGGTTGTTTCTATATGACCCGTGTCAATCATGGCGAACAGACTAAAAAAGTTAAATATTTCTATTCAGAAAAGGATGCCCTGTTGGCGTATAAGACTAGGGTCATTGGTTTGCAGGATATTATTAAGGTGCGCTTTAGTAATTTGGACAAATTTCCAGAGGGTACTAATCCGATTATTGAAACCACTATTGGCCGTATTTTGTTCAACGGCGTATTACCAAACAAATTGCCATATTTTAATGAGGCGATCAATGTAAAGAAATTGTCTCAGATTATCAGTTTGTGCTTGGAATTTTATGGTCAGCAGGAAACAGCTTTCTTCGCGGATGCTTTAAAGAATTTGGGCTTTAAATATGCCACAAAATCCGGTTATTCTTTGAGTATCGATTCCTTCCCTACCATCCCGCAGAAACCGGCTTTGATTAAAGAGTGTGATGAAGTTGCCCGCCAGGTTGAGGAACAGTACCGTGATGGTTTGCTTACCCAGGCCGAGCGCAAGAGTAAGATTTTGGAAATTTGGACTGATGCCAAGGATAGAATTTTGGCCAATAACCAGGCCATGTTGGATAAGAATGGCCCGGTATTCGCCATGATCGATTCCGGCGCCCGTGGTACTATGGGTCAGTTGGGCCAGGTAATCGGTATGAAAGGTTTGGTGGCCTCTCCTTCTGGCGACATTATTGAATTGCCGGTAAAGGGCAACTTTAAAGAAGGCTTTAACCCATTGGAGTTCTTCATTTCTTCACACGGTACTAGAAAAGGTTTGTCCGATACCGCTCTTCGTACCTCTAATGCCGGTTATTTAACTCGTCGTCTAGTAGACGTAGCTCAGGACCTGGTGATTTTGGAAGATGATTGTGGAGATAAAGAAGGTGAGATATTTACTATAGCCCAATCTAAGGAAATGGGTGAAAAATTATCTGATCGTGTTTGGGGTCGTTATGCCGCCGAAGATATTAAGGTTGGTAACAAGGTATTGGTAGAAGCCGGAGAAATGATTGATAACAAATTGGCCGCCTTGATCGAAGAAAAGAAGGTAGAGACGATCCGCGTGAGAAGTACTCTACAGTGTAAATTACCAAAGGGTATCTGCCGCAAATGTTATGGTTATGATTTGGCATATAACCAGGTAGTTAAAGATGGCGCCGCAGTCGGTATTATCGCCGCCCAATCTATCGGTGAGCCTGGTACACAGTTAACCTTGCGTACCTTCCATACTGGTGGTGTGGCCGGTTCGGATATCACTCAGGGTTTACCGCGCGTAGAAGAATTGTTTGAGGTGAGAAATCCAAAACATCAAGCGTTTTTGGTTGATGTTGATGGCAAGGTTGAGATTGAAGATGCTGATGGCAAGATTATCACTTCGCCTTCAGGTAAAAAAATCTTTGAGGGCCGCCGCGGACAAAAAATAGTGCGTGTCCACTTTGAAGGTATGGATGAATTAAAGATAAAGACAAAATCAGAAGATGAGGTGATGGTAAAAGATGGCCAAGAGGTTGGTCCGGACGCAGTGATAGTGGTACGTGGATCATCGGGTGAGGAGGTTAAGGCCAAATATCAGAGTCAGGTGAAAATTTTAAAGAATACTATTACTCTCTCATACAATGGCCCGCGTGTACGTGAGTTTATCATACCGTTGGGGTATAAGTTGTATGTAAAATCTGGAGACATGGTGAAAAAAGGTGATCAGCTCACTGACGGTAGCATTAATTTACAGGAATTATTTGAGCTTCGCGGTCGCGATTCCGTACAGCGCTACATCATCAGCGAGGTACAGCATATTTATTCTTCCCAAGGTCAGAAAGTGAATGATAAACACATGGAACTCATCATTCGCCAGATGTTCTCCCGCGTATATGTGGAAGATGCCGGCGATACCGAGTTGTTACCAGGCGAGGTGGTAGAAAAATCACAGTTGGAATTTGCCAATAGGTTAGCTAAAAAAGATAGTGGTAAGCTAGCCGTTGGACGTGAATTATTGCTCGGTATTAGTAAGGTTTCCTTGTCTACTCAGAGCTTCCTCTCTGCCGCTTCATTCCAAGAGACCGCTCGTGTACTTATCAATACAGCCATTTCTGGCAAGATTGATTATTTGGAAGGACTCAAGGAAAATGTGATCATTGGTCGCTTGATCCCGGCCGGTACTGGGTTTAAGAAGTAAATTATTATTTCATTCTGAAAGAAACCCCTGATAAAATCGGGGGTTTTTGATATCAGCGTTTCCCTTGAAGAAATGTCAAGAAAAGGGTAAAATTAGTATATAAAATTATTGATAATATATATGTCCGGACACTCAAAATGGCACAATATTCAAGCGCGTAAGGGCAAACAGGATGCTAAGCGTGGCAATTTGTTTTCTAAATTTGCCAAAAAAATCGCTATTGCCGCGAAAATGGGTGGTGGTAATTTAGACGCCAATTTTTCTTTGCGTTTGGCAATAGACAAGGCCAAGGAGATTGGCATGCCGAAGGATAATATTGACCGTGCGATTAAGGCGGGTACCGGTGAATTAAAGGATGCCGCCCAGGTGGAGGAATTGATGTATGAAGGTTTCGGGCCGGGAGGTACGGCAATTTTAATTAAGATTTTAACGGATAATAAAAATAGGACGGCGCCAGAGATAAAAAGAATTTTATCCGACAGGGGTGGCAGTATGGGCGGGGCGGGAAGCGTGCAGTGGATGTTTGAACAGTGGGGAGTGGTGAGGATTTCTAACTCCAAATTTTTAATTTCTAATTTAAACAAGGATGATTTTGAGATGAAAATGATTGAAACAGGCGCGGAAGATATTGTGCAAGATGATGAGGAAATAGTTATTAAAACAAAAATGAATAATTTACAAAAAGTTTTAGGGAAAGTTAAAGAGATGAATTTGGAGGCGGACAGTTCCGGTCTGGAGTGGATAGCCAAAGACAAGGTACAGGTGACGCCAGAAATTGCCGAAAAATTACAAAATCTTTTTGGCGAGCTTGAAGAGCATGACGATGTGGAAGAATATTTTACGAACGCAGAGTAGTTTGTTTTTTATGGATAAAAAAGAGATTATCTTGGGTATCGACCCTGGCTATGGGCGAATGGGGTATGGGATTGTAGAGAAAGCAGGCACAAAAGAGTGGAAAACACTTGATTATGGCTGTATTGAGACCAGTGCAGATATTGATTTTACCCATCGATTGCTTGAAGTACGTAAAGCGATTTTGCTTCTAATTAAGAAATATCATCCGACGCGCATGGCGGTGGAAGAATTATTTTTCTTTAAAAATCAGAAGACAGCCTTTAAGGTAGGGGAGGCACGCGGCGTGATTTTACTGACCGGTGTAGAGGGTGGTCTACCAGTGGATGAATTTACACCTCTTCAGGTTAAGCAGGCCATCACTGGTTATGGCCGTGCGGAAAAAGGACAGATGCAAAAAATGGTGGCCGTAATTTTAGGTATCAAGGGGAAAATTAAGTCTGATGATGCGGCGGATGCGCTTGCTATAGCTTTATGTGCGGGGCAGAGTTTGTGGGTTAAAAAGCTGTGATTATTATGGAAAATGATATTAAAAAGACAAGAGAATTTGTAAAAAATTCTTTTATTAAAAATCCACATTATAGTTTTGATCATTGGTCGGTAATGTATAATCATAGTATTAAGGTAGAGAATATCGCCCTTAAAATTGCGAAAGAGATTGAGTGCGATAAAAAATTAGTAGTGCTTGGGGCCTTGCTTCATGATATCGGTAAGACACATAAGGTAGATACCCATACGTTGCATTATAATCATGAGGATTTTAATCTGAAGGTTTCAAAAAAATTTATCAAGTCGTTAGATTTGCCGGTCGATACGGCTAAAGAATTTGAAGATATTGTTTCGTACAATTCTCATTCGGTTGAGGCTAAAATAATTAAGGATGCAGACGCGCTCGCCTTGTACGCGGATAAGCGGTTGTATATGCTCTTCCTAGTTTGGGCGATAGAGAACAAGCTTTTTAGCTCAATACAGCGTAAAATTGATAAGTGGGGCAAGCTAAATTTTGATGTTAGTAAAAAAATTGGTAAAAAGTGGTATAGGCAGATGTGTTCCGATTGGAAGGGGTATGTTAAAAAGTATGTCTCGGAAGTTTCCGGGTTGGAAAAGATTAAAATATGGATTTAGAAAATTTTATCCTCATTCTCCCCAACATCCGTAGCGCCCACAATGTCGGCGCTATGTTTAGGACCGCCGATGGTGCAGGCGTGGATAAGATATATTTGACCGGCTACACGCCGCGACCGCCGCATCCGCATTTGGATAAGGTTTCTCTGGGCGCGGAAATGTGGATGGACTGGGATTATTGTTCTCAAACCGGCCGGCTACTTAAAAAATTGAAAGAAAAAGGGTATAATATAGTGGCGCTGGAGCAGACAAAGGATAGCCGGAATATTTTTGATTGGACCCCAAAGTTTCCGTTGGCGCTAATTGTGGGCAATGAAAAAACTGGGGTGACCAAATCGATGTTAAAATATTGTGATGAAAGTGTTGAGATTCCCATGCATGGCAGGAAGAATAGTTTAAATGTGAGCGTGGCGGCCGGTATCACCATGTTTCAAATTAAAAGTAAAATGACGGTTTAATTGTCGTATATGCAATCAACCCTACAAATTTTTAAAATCTTCTATAACCAGCTGCCCTCACTGGTGCCGGGAAATATTTTGGATGAGATGGAAAAATCGCTTCGGGATTTAGAAAATAGTCAGGATGCATCTTTAGAAGATGTCGAAGAAATAATGATAAAATTTGGTTATCAGGTTTGGCCGTGGCACAAAGCACATCGTGAATTTTTGTCAGCGGCGGAAGAGAAAATTGGTGATCATTTTGTTTTACATAAATTACCATCTAGCTTACAGGATAAATATAAGAAGTATCGAGCCTATGGGATGTCTCCCACTGATTTGCATTCTGAGCAGGTATTAGGGGAATATTTTGATCAGGACGAGCGGGGGGATCTAAGTCGTGCCGTAGTAGATGCGAGAATGGAGTTAAAAGATTTTGTTGGCAGACAGATTGTTGGACTAGATAGGGAAAAGTTTATGCATCGGGTCGATGAGCTAAATGATTTATTGGATGATATAAAAATTGAATTGGCGGCTCTAAAAAATATGGCTGAAAATGAGACAGAGCACGAGAATTTGGCGAATGAAATAATGTCCAAGGTTAAACAAATTGAATATGGATTATGTTTACTTGGTCCGGAATTAAAAAAGGAAGAGGTAGAACAGGCAGCGGAATTTTTTAGAGGCAGAAAACATGAACTTGGCCGCATGAAGGGGATTCATCGGCCGGTGACGGTGGATTTTTATGGAGAGGAATGAGAGAAAAACATCATTTGGCTGTTTCTATAGGTAATAGAGAAGCAAATATTTGAAATTGGATATTGAAATAATTGCGACTCCAGTAGTCATAGGATATGTTGACTAATAATATTTATGAGATCTACACATCATGAACGCGATCTAGGACATGAACGTGATTTATCTGGGTTGGTAGCCAGAATGGGAATTTTAGACAGAGGACGCGGAGCGGACGTCCCGGAAAAGTCGCCAAAAAGGGAAACAGCACCTCCCCGTGGGGTCATTACGGATCAAAAGTTGTTAACCTATTTTTTTAGAGAATTATGCGGTCAGGATGTACAACCGATAACGACAGATCAGTTTACCGAAAAATCAAAAGCTCAATATGGCGCCGCTTGGTTGGCTAGAGAAATTATTCAAAATTGGGTGGATCATAATCCTGGCGGAAATAGGGGTACCATAAATGGGGTGGATATCAAGGAAGAAAATATGAGGGCGTCCACTCAAATGCCTAATGGCGGTAAGAGGTTTACTATTGAAGGTCATTGGCCATTGCAGGATATAACAGGCATTATTGGTTTACATTCCGAGAAGCCAACGGAGGGACAGTCAGCTGGAGGCAATGGCATCGGATTAAAACAAGCCGCATTAAGGTATTTGCGAGATTTTAGGGTTCAAAAATTTGAGGTGCGGGGTGAAGGCTGGGTAGTAAATTATCGTCTGGCGAAGAAAAATGCAGTCAATGCTGAAATGTCAACCAGATTAGCAGAAAGAAATGCCTGCCCAGTTGGTGTAGTGAAGCATGACTGGCTTATCGCTGAAATAGACGAGGTAGCTGAGAGTAAGGGGAAGTGCGTCTATGTTATTGAAACAGATGATCCAGAAATTATTGCGACTTTGGAGGATTTACACACTATTGGTGTGTCAGAAGATAACCCTTATCTAGAGAATCCTGATTTTAGCAATGAACTGGGTACCATTAAGTGGCTGCATTTAGATAAAAAAGGGCGAGAGCCGAAAGGGCGTCTTTTTATCAATGGTCAGGTGATGGGCTATAGGGAAAAGGGCAAGAGGGAAGCAGATTATTGGCAGGGACCGGAACTCGCTACCATAGCTCTGCGCGATGTTAAATATGACATGAACATTGACCGTCCACCTGTATCACCGATCGATTTAGGTCGTTACGTGGATAGTCTTTTGAATTCAATGACTAAGTCTGAACTCATAGAGCAGTTAAAATTATCTGCGCATATTTGGGGAGGTGGTATATCCGAAGGTAGTTATATGGAAAAGAAAGGGTGTTATGTGTTAATTGAAGCGATGGCACGTGCTCTATTGTATGGATTACATAAGGGTGGTCAGTTAGGAAGTTGGCAGCCTAGTGAATTTAGCAAACATTTTGGGGATAAAAAATATTTAGCAAGAAGCGTGCGTTTGAGCGATGCACAAGAAGAAGACTTGAGAAGTAGGGGATTTATCTTGTGCCCAGAATTTTTTGCTTCCATCGGTATGCCGAAAGCCAGTACTGAGTTGAGTTCTGCTGAGACAGCTAAGACAAGACAACCCAGGTCGGTTGGTTCCCAGCTGGATAAATTGGCGGAGTCGGATGGTTTGCCCGTGAATTATCAGGAATTAGACGATTATAGGGGTAAACCGGACAAATTTTTTAGATTATTAAGGAGTAAGTTAAGTGCCGTTGGATTAAAAGTTGAAAAGATGGGAGACCGGACATATAAATTATCAACTAATCTAAGCGTTTCCAAAGAAATTTTGTTTAATCAATTACATAAACCAAAAAAGGGTGATGCCGCCCAAGAAACTTTATTTTTTCTGCGTGGTGCTATCCTTCATGGCTTGAAAGAACAGCTTTTTGAAAGTGTGTCCTCGTCCCAGGGTGCCTATGTGACGACTTACGCCAATACTTTTGATCTAACTACAGAACAACATGGGCTTCTAGTATTGAATTCCCCGGCAAAAACGGAGGAAGGTTTGGCTATAGAAATAACATTCACAGCGCCAAATGAGAGAGATTTTGAAAAGGCGCTATCGGGGCAGCCGGATGCTGTTGAGGAGGTCATTTCCTCCAAGGATCATTCGCAAGCTGGGATAATTTCATCAGAGTCGCCGATTGGATTAGACTTAGGCATGGTGCAACGGAGGAGAAGAGAAGAGGAAGAGGGGGAGAGAGTAAAACAACTAAGAGCCAGTCTTGGTATTGGACAAAATGGTGCAGAAGATGACAGGTTAGTCGGTAAAAAATCACGCAGAATTGCTAAGAGAAGGTCGTTGCCAGCCGAGGATAAGGCACAAATAGAGGCGTTGGGGCGAAGTTTCCCAGAGCTAGCCTCGGCTGTACGACAAGTTACTTCGGCTATTAACGAGGCTGTAAAGGCAGCAGATGCTGCTGAAGGGGATACAACTAAGAAGAGTATAATAGAGAAAGTGCTTCATTGGAAAACCAATAGTGATATTTATGGCCAGTTTGGTAAGGAATCGGGATATTTGGGCGGAAAAACACTAGGTGAAATCGTTGAAGATAATTCGCAAGCGGATATCCCAGTTGTTGAACAGACGGGAGAAATAAGTCAAACGGAAAGGGCAGTAAAAAGGATCAGCACACGATTGAAAAGCATAGCTAACGCGATGCTCCCCCTTGAGGAGCAGTTAGATGAATTTGAAATTGTTGTGGAACCGACACGGGAGCAGATGGCTTTATTGGGAATTTTAAGAAGGTATACGGTTCTGACTACCGGTTATGATTTTGAAAATGATCTTTTTCTTTATGAAGGCACAGGAACTAAAGGAATAAATGTTGTCAGAAAAGCTATAGGTATTCATGTAGAGTTGTTGAAAGTGGATTTTAAAGAGGCGGTTAGTACTTTAGTACATGAGGTTGCTCATAATGGAAGTATGCAACATGGAGTAAAATTTATGCATACCATGCAGGCTCTTTTTTCTGAACAGAACTCGCGGTTGGACGATATTGGTAAAAGATTAATAAAAAAAGAAGGTATTACCGATGAGGAAAAAACTATATTGGATTTAAAGAGAAGGTGGGATGAAATGAGAATAGTTTATATGGGCAGTAAAGATAAGTAGTTGAAAATTATAAATTATTTTTTATATTTAAAACACCGGTTAGATGCCGGTGTTTTAAATATCTTAATATCTAATATTTTTTATATCATTTTAGGTTTGATATCTTCGTATTTTTTTATCATTTTTTCCATTCCTTTTTTATCTAGCAAACCCTTTTGCGCCCCAAATTGTCCGATGACACTGCAACTGTTAGCTGTGCCCCACACCAGGGCTTTGCTCAGATCGTGGCCATAAAATTTAGCAGAAATATAGGCCGAGGCAAAGGCATCACCGGCGCCGGTTTTGGAAATTACCTCCACTGGGTATGGTTTTAGATACCAGATTTCATCTACATTACCCGCCCAGGCGCCATTGGCTCCATCGGTGACGACCACCTCATTGGCACCCATTTCCATTAGATTGTGCATTATCGCAGAGACGGATTTTGCGTTTTTTAGGGTTGTATTGGCTAATTTTTCGGCTTCCTGTAAATTTACTATTAGTACATCTGTCGATTTTAATACCTCCCTCATTTCATTTAGAGCATTCTTCAATTGAAATGATCCGGGCGTGAAAGCCATACGCACCGTCGGGTGCTTGGCTAGATATTTAATAATTTTATTTTGTAAAGTTTCAAAGCCCTCGCTTAATCCAGTATAGTAAATCCAATCTACTGCCGGCATTTCTTTTGGCCAGATGTAGTCTCTTTTTTGATGCAGGGATAAAATAGTTCGTTCTCCTTTGAAGTTTAGAACAATGGAATATCGTGTTTTTGTTTTTATATCGATACCTGTTAGATCGGTATTTATGTCTTGTTTTTTTAATTCTTCTAAAATTAACTTACCATTAGAGTCATTACCGATGGTAGTAAGTAAGGCGGAAGAGAGCCCTAGATGCGCGGCACCGGCAGCGATGTTCGCCCCATCGCCTCCGATAGCTTGGAAACTATCAGTAATGGGTATTTTATCGGCAAAATCCATACATAGTTTGCAGTTTTTTCCATCCAGATTGCATTCAACGGTAGCGGCATCTATTTTTACATGCGTGTCCAAGACAGCGTCGCCGATTGTAATAATGTTAAACATATTTTTTATTTTGATTCGGGATGTTTATATTTTTCCACCATTTCTAAACTATGTGTATGGCGACCAACCATTATTTCTATCAATTCAATGAAACTCCCGATCATCAAACCGGCCATGGCGACTGAAAATATTTTATTTCCGATCCAGAGTGAATAGACGAGTAAACATCCAGCGCCAACAGTGAATACAGCGTCCTGTTTGCGTTCGGCCTCTAGAAATATCGCATAGGTGAGCATAATGGCTCCGAGCCCCGCGATTACGTTCATCACAATATCGATGAACGGCCAGGGGAGGGCGGGAAAAAAAGAAAAAAGATATGACATATGATATTTAAATTTATCGTTTTTTTATTTTATAAATTTCATACAAACTAGCGGCGGTAAAGATGGTTTGCAGAGGTATGAACACGGGGTCGTGAAGGGAGATACTATATGCTAGAAGCAAGGCACCGCCGAGAGTAAATAGGATATTCCGGCGAAGGCTGTTTTTACTGACAATTCCTATAGTAATTAATATCATGCCAGTGGCGCCGATAATTTTAAATATATAGTCCATAACTATTCTTTCCACTTGTTAATATATTCCACCGCAGCCAATGCCGTGACGGCTCCTTGGCCGGAGGCGATAATCATTTGTTTGAAAGGTAGATTTGCCACGTCACCGGCGGCGAAGATGCCGGGGATATTGGTGCGGCCTTTGGCATCTACGATAATATTGGCGGCCGGATCAGTTTCTACTCCGGTGACGAAGTCCGAGTTTGGTACGCTACCTACATGTACCATTACTCCATCAACAGTTAGGGTATTTTCCTGTCCCTGACTATTTTTATACTTCAACCCCTGTACTTTCATCGTGCCAACAATTTCCACTGTCTCTGCATCGTTTACTATTTCGATGTTAGGGGTATCCAAAACTTTTTCTACCAAGATTTGTTCTCCTCGCGGGAATCCATTGTTTTTCTCCTTAGTATTTGGATATTTGGTTAATAGGTAAACTTTTTTGGCAATTTTGCTCATCATGATAGCTGATTCCAAAGCGGCATTGCCGGCGCCAACCGTCACAGTGGTTTTGTTTTTGAATAGTGGACCATCACAGACCGAACAATAGGTGACCCCTTTATGAAAAAATTCTTTTTCACCAGGGACTTTCAAATGTCGCGGGTGAATACCGGTGGCAACGATGACTGTTTTGGTTTCGTAGGTTTTTTCTTCACCCTTGGCGTTCTTGGCGAGCAGGATGTGATAATTTTTTTCTTGAGAAATTTTCTCTACATGCCAGCCCTCTTCAATTTCCACGTTGTAAGATTTGACATGCTCGGCAAGTTTCTGGGCTAATTCAAAACCGTTGATTTCTTTGATACCTGGCCAGTTGCCGACTACTCCGGCCATGGTCATTTCTCCTCCCAAATTTTCCGAAATCATTTTAAAATTTAGTTTTGCCCTAGCGGCGTAGATGGCGGCCGTGCAACCGGCGGCTGAACCCCCAACGATAACAAGATCTAACATATTTAATTAAGCAATTAATGATTTTAGTTCTTCATAGGATTTTTTTGGATCTTCGGTTTTGGCGATGGCGCTGCCCACTCCGAAAATTTCTACGCCCCAGCTACTGGCGACGGCGATGGTATCTTTATTGATTCCGCCATCAACGCCGATGCGTGGTTTGTCGCGGAACTGGTTTACAGGTTGATTGGCAAAAAAATTAAATGCTTTTATTTTGTCTCCAACTTCGGGTAAAAATTTTCCACCCTGCCGGCCCGGATTTACGGTCATAAATAGTAATTCATCAATAATACCAAAATAAGGGGTGATAGCGTCGAGGGGCGTGTCCAATTTGATGGCGATGCCCACTTCCCGGTTTTGCTCACGAATAGCACTGATACATTTGTGTGGATTAGAACTTGTTTCAATATGAAAGATGATTTTAGCGACATTTTTTATGTCTTTCCACCTTTCTATTTCTCCCAACGCATCATCAACCATTAGATGCAATTGGAATTTTGATTTTGGATTCAAATCATTCAGCCGTTCGACGTCTTGGAACGACTTATTCGGTACAAAAATTCCATCCATTACATCGATTTCTATCAACGGCGTCAGGCCGTCTATCTTTTCAAGAATTTCGGCAAATTTTTCAAAAGAATTTTCCAGAATTGATGGGACGATACTTGGCATACTGATAATTATTTTACAATTTCATCAATTTTTTTTACTCTCCGCACGCGCCTTTCAATGTCCTCAAATTTTGTTTCCAGAAATTTTTTTACGATAGATTCCGCGTGTTCGTTGCTTAATACTCTTCCGGCTAAACACAAAACGTTTACGTTATCCTCTTTGCGTGCCGACTCGGCGCTCTCGATGCTGTATGCTAGGGCTGCGCGGATTCCTCTTACCCTATTGGCGGCGATGCACATGCCCTGTCCGCTTCCACAAATGAGGATGCCGATGTTGGTTTCTTTAAGCAGTACCTCATCGGTTAAGGATTTAACATAGTCGGTAAAATCATCCGTCTCTACATATCGATCTGGTCCCATGTCCATGATATCCATTTTAAGATGGTTTTTGATGTATTTTACCAGATGTCCTTTTAGTTTGTATCCGGCGTGGTCTGAGGAGATAAAAATCATAGATAGTGGTTAAAATTATCTTTCTTCATTATATCACTTAGTATGGTTTTATCAAATGTTTGACTATATAGTTTTAAACAGGATACAATGAGGTTAGGAGGTATTTAATTTTTAATCAATGCATATGAAAATACGAGATATTATGGAAACAAATGTGGTTACTATCAAAAAAGATACTCCATACGAGGAAGCGGCCAAGATTTTGTATGAGAAAAATGTGAGCGGGGTACCGGTGGTGGATGATGATGGCAAGGTTTTGGGTATAGTTTCAGAAAAAGATATTGTGCGGGTGTTGTATCCTTTTTATCAGAGCTATTACGAACAGCCCGTATTGTATACTGATTATGAAGATAGAGAAAAAAAGGCCACGGAGATCAGACATCAAACAGCCGAGATATTCATGACCAAAAATGTAGTGCCGGTGAGTGCCGATGATCCTATCATGCAGGCTGGGGCCCTGATGCTCGCTAAGGGTATTAGCCGCTTACCGGTGGTAGAGGATGGAAAGGTGATTGGCATTGTGAGCAGAAAGATGATTTTTAGGGCGATTTTGCGGGAGAATTTCAAATTGGAGGGGAAATAAAATTGTGAATAACTTAATTGACGAAAATATATAATAATGGTTTGATACATTGAGGAAGATTATTAATCCTTGCCCCACTTCGGGGGCAGGGATTTTTTGTTTGTTCATTTTCTTGGCCTAAGAGGTCGAGAGGGAGGAATAAACAGATGGAAGGTGAGAGGGTAAAGGGCGTCCTCGTGATGCGTCAGTGTCAGGCCGCTCTTCTGGCGGCCGGTTTCGGTGCTCCTAGCATCATCATGTCGCGTGGGGAGTGCGGAGGTGAGTTCGGTTCACCCGGACCTCTCACCGAGGATGCCACGCGAACCTTTCAGGTCGCGAGGGGGCTGGATGTGACGGGTCGGTTCGATCCGTCCACTATCGCAGCATTGGGCGTCCCTATGGCGGACGAATAGCCCGCAAGGAGGATAGGCCTTCGGCATCGGTGCACTTGGAGGAGTGTACACGAATGATGCCGGAGGCCTTGTCATATTTGACTTTCTGCGCATTTTTGCTAAAATATATACAAAGCGCAATACCCGTTATCAGCGGGGAGCTAGGGAAAGAAAGCCTTTTGGCAAGTAAAATCCTTCGGGTAAGCCCGTTAAAGCTGTAAATAAGATAAAGCTCAAGATGGTACCGCCCCAATGGGGCTCTTGGCACGCGAATTGCGTGTTTTTTTATTTACGAAATGAGTGAGAGAAAAATAAACTCGTTTATTTTTCCGAGCGAATGAGTAAATATATTATTTATATATTAAAAATATATGCCATACAATGCTGAAAAAAACGAACAAGAGGTTTTAAAATATTGGGGTGAACACAAATGTTTTGAAAAATCGGTGGAGAGCCGATCGGAAAAAAAACCATACTTTTTTTATGATGGCCCGCCTTTTGCTACCGGCACCCCGCATTATGGGCATTTAGTTGGTAGTATTATGAAGGATGTAGTGCCTCGTTATTGGACCATGAAAGGTTATCGCGTGGATCGCAAATGGGGTTGGGATTGCCATGGGCTTCCAATTGAAAATATTATTGAAAAGGATTTGGATTTACACAGTAAAAAAGATATTGAAAGTTTTGGTGTGGCCAAATTTAATGAGGCCTGCAGTTTGACGGTGATGAAATATGCCAATGAATGGAAAAAGACTATTAATCGCATGGGGCGTTGGGTGGATATGGAAGCGGATTACAAAACAATGGATATCACCTTTATGGAGTCCGTGTGGTGGGTGTTTAGTGAATTATGGAAAAAGGGCTTGATTTACAAGGGCCATAAAGCCATGCATGTTTGCCCGCGCTGTTCCACACCGTTGGCCAATTTTGAAGTGACGCAGGGCTACAAAGATGTAAAGGATATTTCCGTAACTGCAAAATTTAAAGTAAAAAATCCGGAGAAGGCTGGACTACCCGATAATACATATATTTTAGCCTGGACCACTACGCCATGGACTTTACCGGGGAATGTGCTGTTGGCGGTGAATGAAAAAATTGATTATGTAGTCGTAAAAATTGAAGGTGAAGACGGTAATTTTGTTGTTGCCAAAGAACGAGCGGAGACTGTTTTAAAGGACAAAAAATATAGCGTGGAAAAAAATATTGTTGGCGCTGATTTGATCGGTCTGGATTATGATTTACTCTTTCCATATTTTAGCGATACCCCAAATGCCTTTCGCGTTGTGTCGGCGGATTTTGTTTCTACTGAAGATGGCACGGGTGTGGTGCATATCGCTCCGGCTTTTGGCCAGGATGATTATGATGTCGGCAAGCGTGAGGGTGTGCCTTTGGTTCAGCATGTGGGCATGGATGGTCGGTTTGTTCCTGCCGTCACCGATTTCGCCGGCCAAGAGGTGAAACCAACGGAAGATCCCACCAAAACGGATGTGGAGATTATTAAATGGCTGGCTCACAATGACAAGCTATTTGCCAAAGAAAAATTTGAGCACAGCTATCCGCATTGTTGGCGTTGTGACGCTCCGCTTTTGAATTACGCCACCTCTAGCTGGTTTGTAAAGGTGACGGAATTTAAAGATCAGTTATTAAAAAACAATGAGGCGATCAATTGGGTGCCTGAGCACATTAAAGAAGGTCGGTTTGGCGAATGGTTGCGTGGCGCTCGTGATTGGGCCATATCTCGCAATCGTTATTGGGGTACACCATTGCCGGTTTGGGAAAGTGACGATGGGGAGCTATTGTGTGTGGGAAGCGTGGAAGAACTCGCCAAATTGACAGGCGAGACAATTACCAATTTGCACAAACATGTCATAGACATATACACGATTAAAAAAGATGGTAAAGAATTCAAACATGTGCCTGAGGTTTTGGATTGCTGGTTTGAATCCGGCTCCATGCCATATGGCCAGATGCACTATCCTTTTGAAAACAAGAAAAAATTTGAAAACGGTTTTCCGGCCGAGTTCATCGCCGAAGGGCAGGATCAGACCCGCGGTTGGTTTTACACTTTACATGTTTTGGCGGCCGCTTTGACTAGCGGTAAAAAACCATCCATTCCAGTAAAAAAGAGCTGCCCAGCGTTTAAAAATGTGATCGTTAATGGCATAGTGCTCGCCGAGGACGGCAAAAAGATGAGCAAACGCCTCAAAAATTATCCGGAACCAGGATTAATTTTGGAAAAATATGGCGCCGATGCTATGCGCTACTATTTAGTCACCTCGCCCGTCATGGAAGCCGAGGCCCTTAATTTTTCGGAGACGGGTGTACGCGAGATGTATAACAAAGTGGTAAATACCCTGTGGAATGTAGTGGAATTTTATGAGATGTATGGAGCTAAGGATGTAAAAGCACAGAAAAGTAAAAATGTATTAGATAAATGGATTTTGGCCAAACTACAGAGTTTAATTAAAGAGGTTACTGAGGGGATGGAGGCGTATAAATTAGCTGAAGCTAGTCGTCCGATCGTGGAATTTATCACCGAACTTTCGCAATGGTATGTACGCCGCTCACGCGATAGGTTCAAGGGTGATGATGAAACGGATAAAGCCGCGGCTACCGCCACTTTAGGTGAGGTCTTGATGACCCTGGCCAAGGTGATGGCGCCGTTTACTCCGTTTATTGCTGAAAAAATATATTTGGGTTTAGGTGGTAAATTAGAGTCCGTGCATTTGGAAGAGTGGCCAGAGGTGGATAAAAAATTTGAGGATGAAAAAGTGTTAGAAGAAATGATAATGGCCAGAAAAACAGTAGAAATGGGTTTGGCATTACGTGCTGAAAAAGAAATTAAAGTGCGCCAGCCATTAGCTAAATTGGCAGTAAACCAAAAAATGTCTGACGAATTTTATTCCGTTATTGCTGACGAATTGAATGTAAAAGAGACAATATTTACCAAAGAATTTTTCGGGATGGCGAAGAAGGAAGAAGGTACTCTTGTAGTCGGACTGGATATTTCAATTACGGATGATCTTAAAAAAGAAGGCCTGGTCCGTGAAATCGTGCGTACCATCAATCAAATGCGTAAAGAGCAAAAATTGACTATTCAAGATGAAGTTTCCGTTGTTTACAATACAGATGATGAGTTGCTGAGGGATGTATTTAGAGAATACGGAGACGAGATAAAGAAAAATACTTTGAGTAAGGAAATTTCTGAGGGAGTAGGAGAAAAAGAAAGTGATATTAATGACAGTAAAATTAAACTGTCGATTGTTAAATAAGATAACAAAGTATTTTTGAATAAAAAAATCCACCCCGTTTTTTAATGAGGTGGTTTTATTTAGAGTAGGTATTACTTTAGTGTATGCTTGGTATCCACTTAACACCACATTTAAAAAAAATAGCCGGTAAGCACCGAGCGATTTACAATCAATTTGTCCCATCTGATATCGAAGAAAAAGACGTACCTGTCTCAAATGACGATCCTTTAATGGAAGAACATTATACAGCCACTCGTGGCTTGATACATAAGTATGACAATCGTGCTTTAATTTTGTTGACCATGAATTGTGCTGCCTATTGTCGTTTTTGTACGCGTCGCCGTAAGGTATCGGATGTAAAAAATGGAATAATCACTGAGAGTGATTTGGATAAGATGGTGGCATACATTAAAAAACATCCTCAAATTAAAGAATTAATTTTTTCCGGAGGCGACCCTCTAACCGTGCCTGAATTATTAAAGAAAGCATTGCAAAAATTTTGTCGTTTGCCACAAATTAAGGTTATACGTATAAGTACACGCCTTCATGTGGCAGATCCCATGAAGGTGAACAAAAAGGTAATAGCAGCTCTTAGGGTAGTAAAAAAACAACCACTATATTTGTTGGTGCACTTTGAACATTTAGCAGAAATTACCAAGCCGACAATCGTCGCTGTAAAGCGTTTACAGAAGGTGTCAACCATGCTTCTATCCCAGACGGTGTCTTTAAAAGGTATAAATGACAATGTCGAAATTTTGTATAGTCTTTTTTCTCGTCTAGTAGAGATTGGTATTAAGCCCTACTATTTTTTTCGTTGTGACCCAGTGAAAGGCGCCGAGCATTTTATAGTAGATTTGAAAAAAGAGGTGGCCATAGTGACAGAATTGCATAAGCGGCTCAGCGGTGTCGCGGTTCCTGCTTATGTAGTAGATACTCCTGAGGGATTTGGTAAGGTGCCGATTCCATTAAATTTTTGGGCATGTAAAAGAGTAGAATACCAAGATTTTAAGGGTCAAATTATTCAATTATAGAGCCAAAAATTGCAATTTAAGGCAATTATTAAGGCAATTATTATTGACAAAAATGGTGTTTTCCGGTAAAATGAATTCTTGGTAAAGAGAGTAGTAAAATATTTAATAATTTATGGCTCTCCAAGAAGCCGATCCTGGTCCGAAATACATACCTATAGAAATTTATACAATTTACGCAAAATTTTTAAAACCCCAAGCGCTTTAACTCTTGAGGTTTTTTTATAATCATATTTATGGAAGATTTGTCCCAGAAAATTTATCGGATGAGGCAGGCGATTTGGAAATGTCGGCCAATTTTGGGAGAAATAATGCAAAAGCATGGAGAAGATACGCTCTACGATTATACACAGGATTTTTTGGACATAAATAAAGCTCCTGCCTTGGATGCTAGGAAACGAGAATTAATTTTAGTAGTGGAGGATCTTCTTTCAGATCGTTTGGGCGAGGGAGTAGCTCAAAATGTTTCAAAACAGTTAAATGATTTTCCACTTGTTTCGACAGCTGATCATCACTCTCCTATTCAGCATCCTTTTTGGGTAAATGCCAATATTATTTCTGCAATACCGCTTTTTTCTAGAAGATCGACAAATAAAAATTTTTTAGTAGTTCTTTCATTTTCTAGTGTCTCAATGAACAATGCCTCTGGTTATCCTTGTGGAATACAATTTCATTCCGGACAAAATGAGAGCGAGAAATTAATAAAACTTTCTATTTTTCCTGATAAAGTCAAAATGAGCACTGTATATGGTATGAGGCCATTTAGTTCTACGGACATTTCAAAAGTAATAGCGACCATTGATCAGCAGTCTAAAATTAACGAGATAAATTCAGAAAAAGCTGAAAAGATAAAGGATATTTTGAAAAAATACTATTTATCTGAAGACGTTCTATCTTCTTTGGATTATGCGACACAGATTACAAAAATTAATTATAATTTATGGCCTAATTTTTTTAGGAGGAAAGAAAAAGATTTTGATGATTGCCCAGTTAATCAGTTATGCAATTTAACTGTGCCCAGCTTAGTATATTTGGAAATTGAAACCATAGTAAAGGAAATTTTACTCAAGTATCATCTTAATAATCAAGATTCGTTGATTTATCGTTTTCTCTTCGATACTACGTGGAGAGATCTAGTTTTGTCTTTGTTTAATAATGTTATCGGTGCATTTAACGCCGACAAAAGATGGGGTACATGTTATTTTTGGTTGCTAAACGACAAGGGTCGCCGTGTTAATTTATTTTATAAGGACGGTTATCTGGTTCCTTCAGACGGTAGCGAGTCTTTGGAATTAAAACCTAGAGAAATTGGGCGGTTACTGACTCAAAAAAAGATTTTTCCAAGTATGTTATTATGCTATTTAATAGTTTCTCTGTATTATGGCTTTAAATGCCTCGGTGGTTTTTGTCAGGTAAATGATCTGACCGTAATAAAAGATTTGTGGCAGAAATTTTTGGAATCTGTGGGAGAAAAAGATGAATCTTTGTCTGTGGTGCCTGTACAGACCAAGGAACTGGGGGGAGATGGTATGGTTTTGGCATATATAAAAAATGCGAGTGGTGATTTAATACCTGCCACGGGATTGGATATGATATGCAAAAAGGGTGATACTTGTTTTGAGAAATATTTTGAATTTTCTAAAACATTAACGCTTTCTGAAATAATGAATCCAATGTTGCCGGAAATGTATGTTGTAGTAAGTAAGGCCGAAGAACGAGATCCGGAATTGGTTAACATATCTCCTGAACAAATCACAAGTTTTACGGGTTTGAATAAAAAAATAACAAAAATTACTTTATAGGGTAAAAATATTAGCTGTGGAGGTATTGACAAAACTCATTTTTTGGCCTATATTAAAGAAAATTAAGTATTAACTTCTTGATATGTTTACTGTAAAACAGGTGTTCGATTTGGCCGTTAAAACCGGCATGGCCGCTGATCCTCGCGGTTCAGCAAGAGTGAAGAAATATTTGGATCGCACTAAAAAAGAATTTGAGGAAATGAAGTCTGACGACAAAGGATATTTTGATCAAACATCTTTGGCGAATCCGTATTCGGACAGTCGTATCCATACTGGTGATGAAAGTGCTTCGGTAAAAAGAGTGTTGGTTGGCATTGATATTGGCGCGGCCGAGATTTTACTGGCCTCCCAGCTCAATGAGCGTGGCAAGAAAATTGATTTGGTTATCGGCCATCATCCAACCGGGAAGGGTCTTGCTGGCCTGCACGATGTGATGGATATTATGGTCGATGTCTTTGGTGATCATGGCGTACCGGTGCATGTGGCGGAAAAATTGATGGAGGATAGGATAAAGGAAGTCGGCCGCAGTGTTCACCCGTCAAACCATTATCAAATTATAGATTGCGCCAAGTTACTTGGAATTAACTTAATGAATGTACATACTCCCGCTGATAATTTGGTACAGAAATTTTTGACGGAGTTCATTAAAAAAGAACAGCCGGAGACGGTCGGTGAGTTGATAAAAGTTCTTCTAAAAATTCCAGAATATCAGGAAGCCAAGCGACGCGGCGCCGGACCAAAAATTTTCGCCGGCAACCCTAGACATCGCGTTGGTAAGGTGATGGTGGAAATGACCGGCGGCACCAGTCCGTCCAGCAAGGTTTATCAAGAGTTGTCTCGCGCCGGTATTAGTACCGTGGTCGGCATGCATATGCGTGATGATTCCATGGATAAAGCTAGTGAATTTCACATGAATGTAGTCATTGCCGGGCATATGTCCTCTGACTCACTTGGTATGAACCTGTTTTTGGATGAATTGGAGAAAAAAGGAGTAGAAGTAATACCGTGTAGTGGCTTGATTAGGGTGAATAGAAACAAAAAAAAGTAAGAAAGTTAGAAAAGAACGGGCATTGCCCCGTTCTTTTTTTGATGGTAAAATGTTAGTACTATGATCTCAATTCTCAAGGGTAAAATTTTGGGTAGTGAAAAGGGGGAAGTGGTCGTTATGACCGCTGGCGGAGTAGGGTACAAGGTATTCGCTAATTTAGTGTCCGCGAGTAAATGGAAAATGGGCGAAGAGGTCGAAGTTTTGACATATTTGGTGGTGCGGGAAAACGCCATGGATCTATATGGTTTTACCAATGAAAGTGAACGGTATTTGTTTTTAAAATTTTTGGATGTTTCAGGTATCGGACCAAAAACCGCTCTGCACCTGTTATCTCTTGGAAGTGTGGGAGAAATTTCCTCGGCGATTAATCGAGGAGATGTGGATTATTTAAAAAAGGTGAGTGGTATTGGCGGAAAAACGGCGGAGCGAATCGTGGTGGAATTAAAAGGTAAAATGAATTTTTCTGGTCGGACAGCAGGGGAGCGAACAAATGAAGGGGTACCCGCTTTAAATGATGTTATCGACGCTTTGGTCGCAATGGGCTACACGGCGCAGGAGGCCAGGGATACCATTAAAAAATTAGATACGAATGGAAAAAATAGCGAGCAGATTTTGCGTGAGGCGTTGAGAGTGGTGAAATGATAATTTTTGGAAAATAAAAATACACCCGTTTGGGTGTCTTTTGTTTTTAGTAGGTTGTGTCCGGCCGTCCGCGACTGCATTGAAGCAGAAGCGGACGGCCGGACGAACCCTCCTCTATCAGGGCATTCCGGTGAGCCGGAAGCCCATGTCGCCCGCCCCCGGGGCAATGTACTGGGTGTCCGTGAGACCGAACTCACGGTCCGCGAAGGTGCCCGGGATGGAGTCCTGGACTTCCTGGTCGCTCATGCCGCGGTCCAGTCTCAGGGCGAAGACGTGGACCGTGGGATACTCCGCTTTCATCCTCTTGATGTACTCAGGAGTGATGATGAGGTGCAGGGCCGCAACGGCTTTGGCCTTGCGCACTTCATCACCGTAGCTGTCCTTGAGCACCTTGACGATGGATCCTCCCGTTGCACCCATCGGGTCGGGCAGGAGGAGGATGCGGCCGTCCAGCGGGCCGGCCTTCTCGTAGGTAACGGATGTTCCAGTCACCTGGTGGTTCCCATCGGTCTGGCGTGCGGCGCCGAGGTAGTCCGTCCGCACATTGCCGTTCTTGAGCAGGCCGACGAGGCGGCTACGGCAGGCATTAGACGGGATATCTCCGGCGCGGAGGAGGACAGCGATGACCACCTTGGTGTCTCGATCCGTTCCCTCGTCTTCCACTATGCCGTGTTTGCCTACGTACTGGGCCATGGGGGTGATGGCCGTGACCAGGCCGGTGGAGAAGAGGCGGTTGACTGCGGCGCGGACGAGCACCTCCTTGTATAGGCTCTTGGTGATGCTGGCGACGGCGGCATCTTCCGTCTCGCGGTCACACAGCCGCGTCAACCCCGTGGCCGCCATGGGGTCGCGCAGCAGATGGATCCGATCGCCGTATAGGTGTTCTCGCTCTTCCAATGCCCCATACCTCCTGCGCGCCCAGGCGCGCGTTCTCACAAAAATACAGACGGGACCCTCCCGTCTGCTTACAAAAAGACCCCGGCACGTGGCCAAGGTCTTTAGACCTGTCCTATATTATATGAAGTCAAAAAGGGTGTCAAATGGAGTAATCCACAGCTATTTTATATCCTCCCATTTTTTAATTGTTCGATAAAATTCGTTGTATGCTTCTTCGGCTTTTTCTTCTTCTCCAAATGGAAAATATTTTTCTTCCTTTAATCTTCCATCGGGTCTGGCTAGTTTAATATATATGCCTGGTTTGATGAAAGTTACATTTTTGTCAGCATTATGCCAGACAACAGCGAATCCATTTTTGGTTTCATGTCTTTTAAATTGTCCGTGAAAATCAGGGCCGGGAAATTGTTGTGACATCTAAGGTGATTTTTCCATACAAATTATTATTTTAATTTTTCTTTTAGCAATTTTTCCACAACTTGCGGATCGGCCGAGCCTTCGGTGGCTTTCATCGCCATGCCTTTTAAAAATTGTAATAATGGAATCTTTCCGGCTTTGTATTGTTCCACCTGTTTCGGGTTATTCTTTATCACCTCATCCACCACCGCACCGAGTGCGTTTTCATCGGCAATTTGTCCATAGCCTTTTTCTTCCATAATATGCGTGGGGTCCATATCGACATTTGAATCCAACATGTCGGCGAGTAATTTTTGAGCGTTGGTGGAATTAATTCGACCGGCGTGAATTAGGGTGATAAACTCGGCAAAGTTTTCTGGTTTTAATTTTAAAATTCGAATATCAATTTTACGCTCGGCCATGGCGCCCATGAGTTTGGAGGTCAGCCAACCGCCAGCTAATTTTGCTAGCTGGGCGTGTTTGCCTTCGGCGATGGCTTCGCCCTCTTTATGCGTTTCCGGTAGGCTTCTGAGCCATTCGGTCAGTTCGCTCATTACTCCCTCTGTAAAGGCCGCCCAATGCGCGTCAGAGGCTAGTAGGTAGGCATCAGCGTAGGAGAAACCGTATTCTGTATGTAGTCTGTTTCTTCGCGCGGCAGGTAGTTCGGGTAGTACAAATTCGCCGGCAATCTGTAACGGGTGAAACGGAGGAATATCTGGTTCAGGGAAATACCGGTAATCGGCCGCAGACTCCTTCACTCTTTGTAAAATAGTTTCACCTTTAGTGTCATCCCAGCCGCGTGTTTCCGGTCCCCATTCCTTACCTTTTGTGGCTAACTCTGTTTGTCTCTTTATCTCATACTCGGTCGCTTTTTCAATCGCACGAAATGAATTAATATTTTTTAATTCAATTTTGTTATTTAATTCGTAATCGCCAAGCGCTCGCACAATTCCATTTTCAATAACGAATTTTCCTTCTTCTTGTATCGAAACATTGGCCTCACAGCGTAGGTGTCCTTTTTCCATATCCGCATCACTCACGCTTAGATAACGTAAAATCATCTGAATTTCTTGGCAATATGTTTTGGCCTCGGTAGCACTTTGAATATCAGGGTCGGAAACAATTTCTACCAGTGGAACGCCGGCACGGTTAAAATCTACGAGGGTATCTCCGGCGGTACCGTGATTTAATTTTGCGGTATCTTCCTCCAAATGTACGCGAGTAATTCCAACTTTGACGGAATCGCGGTGATTTTTGCCGGTCGGAAATTGTAATTCAATGGCTCCGTGTTCCCCAATGGGTTGGTCGTATTGAGAAATTTGGTAGCCCTTTGGCAGGTCAGGATAGAAATAGTGCTTGCGGTCAAATTTGGAAAGCTCGTTTATCCGGCAACCTAGGGCCTTGGCAATTTTTACCGTCCATTCAATTGCCACTTTGTTTGGTACGGGTAAGGTCCCTGGATGAGCCAAGCAAATCTCGCAGATGTTGGTGTTCGGGGCGTCGCGGTCCGGGTTATTAGCACAGCTGCAAAACATCTTGCTCTTTGTTTTCAGTTCTACATGGATCTCCATGCCGATGATTGGGATATATTTTGGCATATTTTTGTTTAGTTTTTATGGGTTTATCTTACCAATTTCGAGCGTATTTAGCAACATCAAAAACCCACCGCCGAAGCGGTGGGTCTGTAATAGATTGGTTTTGTATAAAAGGTTCGACTATACTTTTGGTGGTAGAGCCACTGTTGTCTGTTTAGCGCTTAAATAGAGGATGATGGTGGCGGCCGCGGCTAGGGGGGCGAAGGCGACGTTGATAATGGTGCTAAGCAGGGAATTAGTTAGAGCCAAAACAAAGGTATCAGTAATGATAAAATTTAGGGGGTAAGAAATGGCGTACTGTAAGAACATTGCTATTAAACCGACCAATAAAGATGGTAATGTCATTCTCCAGACGATTGCCCACCACCTTCCCACCACTAGTTCTTTACTGGCCTTGAGGGCACTCCACCCTTTTTTTTCTTCGTAGATTAACTCGTAAAAAGCAAAGGCATACCATACCGCAAAAATGATGCCCGGGATGATTAGTAAAAGAGTGCCGGCAAAAACGATTAAAGTTGTTAGGATAGAGGTATAGATCATAGGCCAAATTAGGCGGCTACTATTGGTAAAAATATTTTTCCATCCCACAACTGGTTTTTCTTCAATTAAATTTCTTAGTTCTTTAGCTAGAGCAATAGTGGCCCAGAATGAGAATACCAGACTAGCGGCGAAAACAGCCACAATTGTTAAGTTTGTAAATGGTGAGGAGGCTGGTACGTAGTAATTAAGGAACACACTGGTCATCCCAAGTAAAGTTAAGACCAAAGTTGGTAAAAATAGCATGCCCATGTATGGGAGTAGCTCTTTCCAATATTTTTTATATATTGCGAACATCTTTTTAATGATGTCCTCGGCCATGATAAGCATATGTTTAAAATTATTTTTTTATATTTAAAATATTTTTCAACAGACCAATGGCCTGTTCTTTCATTATATCAATTTTTTCCTCTCCGGACAAATAATGGATCTGTGTACCACATTTGTTAAATATTTCTTGATATCTTTTGGATCGAAATTGAGTAGCGATTTTTTTCATGAATTCCAATTTTTCAAAAATGGCGTTGTCTTTTTTTTCCGATCTGATTTTTAGTCGCTTACAGGCGGTTTCTGGGTCAGTGGATAAGATAACCAGGTGATCCGGGCGGTATTTTAGCGCTAACTTATTGCCGGTGAGTCCGGCAACGTCTTCAAAGGGTACCCCGTCTTTTATTGTCTGGTAGGCCAGGGTGGAGCTGATGCCACGGTCTTGTATGATGCATCTTCTTTTTTTAAGTAAAGGAATAAGTGTTTTGGTGTAGAGGATTAGACGATCTAGAGAATAGGCATCGGCGATGGCGCTGGCCGGATAGTTATTTCCGCCACGGATAAGCTCATCGCGAATTACCTGGCCAATGCCCACGCGTGTCGGTTCGCAGGAAAAAACAAAATCATAGGATTTAATTTCTGATACCTGCGGGTATTTGTTTTTTTCTTTCCAATAATTTTTTAAATCAAATATAGCGTTGCCTTCTTTAGTGAGAAAATCTTTCCACGCTTGTATGACGGTGCTTTTTCCACTACCGTCAATGCCATCGATCATGATGAACATATGAAGGATTAAAATTTTTGATTATTTTAAAATTTGGTATCTCACCTGTATTACATTTTCATCCAGATTTCTGACCTCGATTAGTTTCAGGTTCAGGTCCACCTCTGCGCCCTTGAAGAGTGAGAGCCCTTCGCCGAATAGTTTGGGCTCAATGGTAAGCCAAAGCTCATCGATTAGGTTTTCTTTTAGAAATATGCCATTGATAGTGGCTCCACCGCCAAGAATGGCGGTACTAAAGCCGCGGCTTTCCAGTTCGGCCAGTAATTCTTTTGGTTGTTTGCTAGTATATTCCAAACTACCAGTAACATTTTTTGCAGTATCTGGATTCTGGGTCATGATAATATTTAAACGGCCGGGTAGGGGACGGCCGATGGTATTGTATGTCGTTAGGCCCATAATAATTACCCCAGCTTTCTTTGTCTCTTCTACAAATATTTTTTTATCGGCCTTGCTAGTCCAGGTAGCGGGGTGGTCGGTATATTTAGCAATTTTGCCGTCCAAGGTGATGGCCATCATTAGAATAGTTTTCATAATCGAAGATATAAAAAATTTTATACTGCTATTTCAAGTTGTATTCTCGGATAGCTTTCGTATCCCTCTACACGACTGTTTTCCGCTTTCCAATCAAAAATGGAGGTGAAATTATCAGTGACTAATTTTGGCAGGGGATATTTATTGGGGTCGCGGGTGAGCTGTTCTTTGGCACCGTCGATGTGATTATTAAATAAGTGTACATCTGCCAAAAATCCAACTAATTTTCCCTCTTGTAGTCCGGTTTCTTTGGCTAACAGGTGCAAAAGTATAGCATAACTTGCGATGTTGAAAGGCAATCCGATCATGATATCAATTGACCGTTGGTTCCATAATAAATTTAATTTGCCGTCAATCACAGTAACTTGGAACAGGTAGTGGCATGGTGGTAGAGCCATCTGATCTAGCATACAAGGATTCCAGGCGCTCACGATCATACGTCGATCGTTCGGATTTGTTTTGAGCGTCTCAATTATTTTTTTTAGCTGGTCGATGCCTTTTCCGGTATAATCGGTATCGTGATCTTCATAAGGCGCGTTAAAATGGCGCCATTGAAAACCGTAAATTGCCCCCAGATCCCTTTCCTGTTTCATTTTTTCTTTTGACTCATTATCATGTCCGTACGGCGCTTTTTTGGGATGCGCCCATTCGTCCCAGATATGATTGTTGCGGTCGAGTAGCCATTGTTTATCGGTGATTCCCTTGATAAAAAATTCCAATTCTGTCGCGATTAGGCGAAACGGGACTTTTTTGGTGGTAAGCAGGGGGTAGCCCAGGGACATGTCGTGCTCAAACATAGCGCCCGCGATGGTGTAGGCATCGGTGCCTTGGCGAGTTTTTTTTAAAAATCCGTCATCCAAAACATGGCGGACTATATCTAGGTATGCTTGCATATATTTTATCTTCCCGTACTGCCAAACTGCCCCAAACCGCGTGAACTATCGGATAATTCACCCTCGGTTTCTTCTAGCTCGGCGATGGCTACGGGATAGAATATTAATTGGGCGATTTTATCGCCTTTGCGTACATTATACGGTTTATCGTCAAAATTCACAAGCAAAACATTGTATTCTCCGCGGAAGCCGGCATCAAAAACACCGCCCATGGTGTGAAGGCCGTTTTTAGATACACTACTCCTGTCTTTGATGATGGCGGCATAGCCCGGTTCGAATTCTATGGCAAATCCGCAATAAAAAAATTTACGTTCACCCGGTTTAACCACCCCTTCATCTATTGAATAGAGATCCATACCAACATCGCCCGGATGGGCATAAGAGGGGAGTCGTGTGTCGGGGTGAAGTTTCTTAACTTTGATTTTCATGCGAGTATTTTTTGGTCAGGTTGTCTAATTGTTGTCTTAGATCGATTGTCGTGCCATTGTTGTCGATTTTTTCTGTGGCTTGTGCGGCCAGGGTGGCGATAGATAATTCTGTGCTTCTTTGGTGTTCCGCTTCGAATTCCTCAAAGGTTTTATTTTTATCGTCGGCTCTCTGTGTACGGCCATGGATACGTTCATAGCGGGTTTTTATATCAGTCGCCACTTCAATCAAGATATATCCGGATAGGGCGGACACGTATTTAACGTCTGAGATACGGCGCGCGTTACTTATGACAATAAAATTGGAGGAGCTTTTTTCTATATCTTTAGCAATTATTTTGGCTAAAATATCATCTCCAAATTTTTCACGAACGCACTCGGACATTTTAATTAGGTTATCCCTGTTGCGGTCTAGATATAGCCTGTCCACCAGATCGTTTAGAGCAGTAGTATAGCTAAAATTATCGGCGCCATATTTTTTTTGTAGATATTCAGCACAGGTATCCTTGCCGCTCCCAGGTAAGCCGACAAAAACAAATATTTTTTTGTTATCTGTCATAGTTATTGATTATTATTTACAATCACAAATATATTGCCTTAATTTTATTCCTGCCAACTCCAACATCCGGCGCGAAGCGATAAAAGCGTCCACATCATGATACTTATCGCTTTCGTAAATTACCTCGACGATTCCGTTTTGAATGATAGTTTTAGCGCACTCATTACAGGGGAAAAGGGTACAATATATTTTACAGCCCTTGGTTGAAATATTTGAATTATATACAGCATTTTCTTCAGCGTGGCAGACATAGGCATATTTGGTATCTAAAAAATTTCCGTTTCTTTCCCACGGTAATTGATCCGTCTCGATGCCGCGTGGAAAGCCGTTGTACCCCAACCCCACTACCACGTTATGTTGGTCCACTATTGTCGCACCGGCTTGGGTAGACGGATCTTTAGAGCGGTCGGCGATAAGGTGGGCCATGCGCATAAAACACTCGTCCCAAGATATGTAGTTTTCTCGACAATTTTGCATAGGTATATATTAAATTTTAACAAAAAAATAGCTCCCTGCCAAATGGCTAGAGCCCCTCATAAATATGATACGGCGAATGTAATAAAAAAACAAGGGTAGAGGAGCACTTTATAACGCCCTTGTTTATTTGAGGATTCTAATTATACCTTTATTCGCATTTATGAATATTTTTTTTCCGTCTTTTATTTTTTTTGTGGCATTTTTTACAGCGGCTATGTAGGGTTTTTTTAATTCTCGGCTAATAATAGCTGCGTGAGATAATATAGTACCTCTTTCTGTAACTATCGCACCAGCCTTTACCATTAAAGGAATATAGTCAATTGTGATCATTTTAGTTATTAAGATGTCTCCTTTTTCGAAGTGATTTTTTTTTGGATTGGTCACTACGCGCGCTACCCCTTGTGCAATACCACTGCCAACGCATATACCTAATAATTTTTCTTGTTTTTTTTCTACTGTATCCCAAACATTGTAATTTTTTAATGTGTCGTCCTGTAGCCGATTGTAATCTATAAATTTTATGCTTTTTTTATACCAGACAGTAAATTCGAAATATCCCTTGATATACCCGTATTTATTAAATTTTGAATTCAATTTTTTTCTTAGCAATTTTTTTGTAGTGTATTTTGTCACCCTTAATTTATTGATGGCTTTTTTAAGAAATTTCCTAGCCTCTTTGTCTTCCTTTGATAAAATAATTTTTTTAAAATCCGTGGAGAACATAATAGGGGTATTGTAGCAGTTTCCGCGTATTAGTTGGCTTAACCCCCCTCTTATAATTTCCCCCCATGCTCCCGCGTCGTTGATAATAAATATAGATGCCCATGCTATTTTGTTACAACGCGGTATTATTTCAACTTTATATTTTTTTAAATCAATATTGCGTTTTTGATTATTAAACCATTTTAAATTATTATTTAGAGTATTCCCTTTTTTTCTTATTTTGGGCAAGCTTGGTATCATTGGTACCAGTCTTAGAATACATTGTTTCCCCCCCCTTTTTTTGAGGATTTTGGTAAATAGCGGCGTATGTTTTAGGATGTCATCAGTAGTCAACTCGTCAATTGGGGTGAGTGGTAATTTGATTATTTTTTTTAATATTTTTAATCGACTATATTTATTATTATCTTCTACCAAAAATCTTTCAGTGTTGGGCAGTGTTGTTTTTTTAATCCATTCCGTAATAGACGGCGTGGTCCTTTTGTTTTTGCTTAATAATTTCATGGAAAATCTATACGTTATTTAGATATTTTTCTACTTCGTTAATGATTCTTTTGGCGGTATATACAGCATAAGCGGGTCTTTTACCGACGTCGGTTTCTTTATTAAGAACAATACCGTACACCCCATCTAATATTATGTTGGTGAGGTCGGAAATATCTGATCTAGTAGGTATATAATTATCGAGTATGCTTGGTAATATTTGGGTGGAGATTATCAATCTTTTTTCCATTTTTTTTGCAATAGTAGAAACCTTCTTTTGGTAGATGCCGTTTTTTTCAAACGGCATGTTAACACCCAGTTCGCCACGATCCAACATGATTATACTATAAAATGGATCCTGGCAAATTTTTTCAAGTTCTGCTTCTGTTATCTCTTTTTCAATCCTGATTATGAATTTTGTCCGAGTTTTTTGGTAGTTACTGATAATATAGCCCTTTATTTTTTTTGAAAAATCTTCGCTTATGTACGAGATGGATAATAATTCTATATCTAGCGGCATTATATTTTTTAGTATCTGTGTATAGATTTCAAACATTTTTTCTTCATCAATGAATATGCCATTATTAAATGTTTGACGACTTTTTATGATGCCGTTATTTAGTATTTGTATCTTAATAGTGTTAATATCAATAACCTCGGTAATTTGTGCGGACATTCGTCCGTTTCCTAGATTTATTGTTTGATTAATTTTGACTTTTTCTCCTATCCTTTGAGCGTCTACGGGGATAAATTCGTTACAATTAGGGGAGTATGTGGCAGATTGGAGTGTTAGTTCTTCTCCTTCTTTTACGCTAAATAATCCCATGTCGAATTCGCCAAGTCTTATTTTATTTAGTGGAAAGTCGATCAGTTCTTTGGTCGCCGAGTTTAGGCTTTCAATTACTGCTCGAGTTTTGTTGATGAGTTCTATATTTTTTTCAATAGTGTGGTAGGAAAAATTATATCTTAGAACATCAGCGCCAGCCAAGATTATTTTTTTTATTTTTTCTTCTGTTGTACTTATGCCAATTGACGCTATGATCAACATATGATCATTTTTTATAAAACACCCCTCTAAAATGAGGAGTGTTATTTTTTTATTTTTCTGCGATCTTTATGGCAGGTCCCATAGAAGAGCAGACGACTAGGTTTTTTATATATATTCCTTTTGTCGTGTTCGGCTTGGCTTTGTTTAGGGCCTCCACTAGAGCTAGATAGTTTTCTTTTAAGCTGGCTTCGGAGAAGCTTACTTTGCCTATTGGTACATGTACATTGGAAGTGTCATCATTTTTGAAGGTGAGTTTGCCTTTTTTTAATTCCTCGACCATCTTTTTGATGTTTGGGCCAACAGTTTCTGTTTTTGGGTTAGGCATTAAACCTTTAGGGCCAAGTACTTTGGCGACAGAGGCCAATTTAGACATCATATCCGGAGTGGTAACAGCCACATCGAATTCAATTTTACCGGTGTCCTTGATTTTTTTGATTTCTTCTTCGCCATAGATGAAGTCGGCACCAGCGTCCTTGGCTTCTTTCTCTTTTTCAGCACTGACAAAAGCGGCCACCTTTTTGGACTTTCCTGTACCATGTGGCAAGGAAACAGTGGCACGGATCTGTTGTTCGCCTTTCTTTGGGTCAATACCCAATTTGGCGTGTACTTCTACACTGGCATCAAATTTTACGCCAGATGTTTCTTTGACGAGCTTGATGGCTTCGTCTATAGAGTAGACCTTGTTTTTGTCTACTTTGGCCACGGCGGCCTGCATTCTTTTAGACATAATATATTTTTTAAAGTGGTACAAACTCCCGAGGGGTCGGGATCCCACATTAAATTAAGCTTTTTATACAGGTATTTATACCAAAAAAGGGCTTTTTTGTCAAGAAAATGGCATATATCCAGAGAAAGGGCCATACCTTGTAGGCGTACTTTTCTTATAACGTTGAAATATAGTGTGCTGTGCACTAATGATTGAATTTTAAATATTTCTTTATTTCATTTATAAAAGTATTGCAAAATCTTCCCGCGGCGGTTTCTTTTTCCAATTCCGCAGGGGATATCCACTTAACTTCTTTGATTTCGCCATCGTTAAAAGACAGATCTCTAATTTTTCCGTTCCATCTGATAACAAAAACATCGCCAAAATGTTTGTGGAGTGAATTTTTTCTTTGGCATAGGTATTGTAAATCTTCCAGCTTCACCTCAATGCCTAATTCTTCTTTTAATTCCCGCATGGCATTCGTTCGACTGTTTTCACCGGCTTGAATATGCCCTCCGAAAGTGGAACACCACACGCCGATTAATTCTGTGAGATCGGCTCTCTCAATTTTATGTGCAAGGATTTCATTTTCATCGTTAGTTATCCAGATAGCCGTAGTGTGGTGCCAAAAATTACCATTTTTATCATGGGCTTGTTTTCTGGTGAGGCGGATATTTAACGGTTGGTTATTTTTATCGAATATTTCTAATAGCTCCTCAGACATATGAGTATGGTTTTGATTTTTATAAATCTTACCATTTGCGGGAATGTGTGCAAGATCTACTATTTTTTTAGATTAGTAATGTATGCGGCCTTATTTAAAAGATGGCTCGGGGCCGCGGACGATGTTCAAAACAAGATTTTCTTCACACTTTTTCTTCAGTAATATAATCCCAATTAATTGGTAGTACACCTGTGAATGGACGATTTCCAAATAATACATCAGCAACGCCTCCCCCCTCACTTCCCGGCAACCACGAAGCAACGATACTATCCCAGTTTTTAGATTCGACAGAGATGTCTAGTGGTCTACCAGAAATAATGATAACTACAATCTTTTTACTTTTTGTCTTTATTTTTTCTATTGCCGACAGATCTTCTTGGCTCAATTTTGGATGCGCATTATCTCCCCAGCCTTCAGCATAAGGTTTTTCTCCAACAACAGCGATTCCAACATCAGCATATGTATCTTCAGCGTAAAAATTTCCTTGTTTATCATATATAATCTCTGTATCGTTAGAAACCGCATTTTTTATTGCCCCAAGTATTGTAGTTCCCACAATGCCACTATCACCATCTACACCTTGCCATTCCGTTGTCCATCCACCTGCCTGACGACCCAGATTATCGGCCGACGAACCTGTGACAAAAATCTTTTTGAGTGATGTAGACAATGGTAATACAGAGTTTTCATTTTTTAATAGTACTTGAGATTTGTAAACAGCTTCTCTGGCTAATTTACGATGTAAATCGCTACCTATAACAGAAAGACCTTCTGGTAAAGCTTTTGAACGATCAAAAAGTCCTGCCTCAAATTTTACTGTCAGAATTCTTTTGACAGCATCATCTATTCTTTCTTTTGTTATGTCACCGTTTAATAAAGCTTTCTGCATATTCAATATAAAGTCTTTATATTCAAATGGAGTCATGACCATATCAATACCAGAATTGATTGCTGCTACTAGGGAATCATACTTGCTAGACGAAATGAGATATACCGCATACCAATCTGAGACTATAAAACCAGAAAAACCAAGCTCGCCTTTTAGTACATCTGTTAGTAGATAATGATTGCTAGGGTTTATTACACCATTCCATCTGGCAGTGCCAACCATAATCGATCGAACCCCGTCAGTCACAGCTTTTTGAAAGGGTGGCAAATGAGTTTTGCGCAAAGCTTCTTCATCTATAGTAATATTTCCTTCTTCTATTTTAAAATCTTTATTATTGGAAGTTCCATATACCATAGCTCCGCCGCCAATAAAATGTTTAGCGGTAGCCAAAACATTAAAGTAATCATCTGAATTATCCTGTGCCCCCTTTAAATAGGCTGATCCCAATTCAGATACAACTTCAGTTTTTGAACCAAAAGTTTCATATGTTTTACCCCAACGGTAGTCTTTAGCAACATCGATATTTGGAGAAAAATTCCAATAAATTCCAGCGGCTGCCATTTCATCAGCCGTTGCCTGGGCAACTCGTCTGACTAAATCCGGGTCTCTTGTCGCGCCCAAACCAATAAAATGAGGAAAAATTACAGATCCTAAAACATTACCAATGCCATGGTTAGCGTCGATCCCGTATAGGAGAGGTATTCCTAAACAAGTTTTTTTAGTCGCGGCATAAAAATTGTTTACCATCTGAAGCCACGCTAGGGGAGTATCTTGTTTTGGTCCGGCTCCGCCACCGCTTAATAGTGCACCTAAATTGTATCGTGCAATATCATCGAGATCATGAATGCTATTTTTTTCAACCAGAACCATTTGACCGATTTTTTCCGATTCATTCATTCTATCCATTAAATCGCTTACTCTTTCTTTAACGGATAAGTTAGGATTCAAGTATGATAAATTTTCTTGTTTACACCGCTTGAATAACTTACCATTAAGTGGTGCTATACCTTGGTCATTTAATAGAAAAAAAACCATTCCTAAAATAAAAATGATTAAAAAAACAAAACCGACTTTAATCATGAGTATTCTTTTCATATTTTCTACTATCACTTTTTACGTAAGATTATATTATTACACGCCTTTATTTTTAACTTCATTATATATATTACCAATCAAATAATAAAAAGTATAGGTTTGATTTTAATTCCTCGTGAAAGTACAAAAAAATATGGCTAAATAAAGTAAGCCATATTTTTTCGGAGCTCTGGGTCGCGAACGACGTTCGAACCGTACTATTACCTTTTACATCCTAATAAATTCTCCTTATCACGAAAGTGGGTGCAGTTTAATTATACCTATTACCCAACTTTTTTTTCTGTGTCAATCGGAAAATGATACTGTATACTTTTTCTATCATTATCTATATCCCAAGTATATCCAATCGTAGAACAAAATGTTTTCCCTGCCACAACAGCGGTTTCAGAAATATGCCTATCACGTGCTGCATCGAGGCTAATAAACGGGTAACATCCGACGGTTAGTGGGACATGAGCGTCTGCAGCCACTCGCGACACTGACCTAATTGTCGCAGTACGATTTGCATTAAAATTATCCGCCCTTGATATTGATTTTTCATTATCGTGAATAGGAAAAAATTCGGGCATAATGAGTGAGAGACAGGCTTCATTACTCTTTACTTGTGATAAAAGACGTTTACTTGCCTCAGAAATTTCTTGTGGTGTCGTAATATGCGCCATGGTAACCACTGATCCCTCTTGCAGTATAAGCACGGTACAACTACTCAATTGAGCAGTACTTATAATATCCTGATCACCCAACTCAACCCTAATTAATTCATTGGGTGCTACATAGTATGCCGTTGTCGGACCATAAAGAATTGCCCGAGAGTCAATAATGGGGGTGTCTTTACCGTCCAGTAACATTGCCCTATAAGGTTTAATAACAAGCTGATCCCGATCTTGCATTCTATAGAGATCAATATCCATGGGTCGCATTCCAAAAAGATTAAAAAATTCAGTCTCACCGGAATTTTTATATCGATCGCTATGCAAAAGTGCAGGAGCACAATCAATAAACCGCCCCATGAGTATATGTCTACGCTGTTCAGGTGTTGCTTGAGAAAATTCCCGCGTTAGCTCCCCTGAAGCTTCTGCGAAAGATTCGCTTTCGTATTCTCTGGCAAGAATAGATGGCATTACAACTTCTTGTGGTGTAAATCGATTTTCCATAGCTTTAATAAATGCAGCAATAAACTTCTTCGTGATAATTAAATTTGTAATGTAACTTAATAATCCCGTTAAAATAAAGACGGTCAGTAGATAAAAAACTAAATATTTTTCTTTATCATATTTTAGTTATTGCCCCAAATGGTAAAATTAATCAGTTATATTAAATGATTAAAAGCATTGTTTTATTTTTTGCTGTCTGTTAGTGTTATAATTACACTTACTATACCAACTTCATCTCCATTACCAATTGAGACTGACAATGTTCGTGTATCCTTGATGGCGGATAATATAAAGCTCGTACCTAAATTCATTGTATTTTGGATGTTCCAACTATCTTTTTTTAGTTTTTCATTATAGAGTGTCTGAGTTTCGGATATGCTTTTGTTGGTAGATATTATCACTTGGTAACCATTGACACCAAAATTTTGCACGGCAGAAAGTATTTCACCCTCCATTACGTATACATCGCTAGGGAATCCTTCGGGTAAATTGATTTTACCACCGACCTGTAGTGAACCATTTTCGGTCTGGAGATTTATAACTCCATTATCCAAATCAACCTTAGCGTTACCACCAAGATTTTTTTCTAAATTTTTTTCCATTTGATTTTCTACTAAGCTTTTTGTACCACAACCAGAAATAAATAAAGTAAAAAATAAGATTCCCATGATTAAACTTGATTTTTTAAACATACAAAAAGAATTAAGTATTAATTGATAATAGTATATCAAATTTATAATAAAAACAAAAACATCAGTTCTTGCTTATGTTTATACTACTTGGCTCTGGGGGCAGGAATCGAACCTGCACTAACCTCGTTAACAGCGAGGCGTTTTACCATTAAACTACCCCAGAATTTAAAAACTCTCCCGTTTGGGGAGAGTTTGTTAGTCGTTTGTGTTTACGCACTAAAAAGCTCGCCCCGGGCAGGGATTAGTATTGTTGCGGTTATTATTTGTTAGGGCGAATTGTTTCATAGCGGGTTTATATTACCTGTTTTAGAGGAGAAAGTCAAATTTTTTTATCGGCTATACAGTGCGACCAGCTCTGTTTGCGTTATTATGTGGTCGTTCATTTTTTGTAGGAGCTGATCTTTTGGGGTAATTGGCGGTAAATCCATTTTTATATCTAACGCGTATAATTTGAATGTGTAGTGGTGTATGCCGGTGGGCGGACAGGGTGGAACATAGCGATTGTTTCCCGCGCTGGTTAGGCCTACGGTGGCGCCATTTGGAATAGTATTTTCTGTAATTTCCGTGGCGGCGGGATCAATATTCCATAACGTCCAATGAACAAAATCACCGGAAGGGGCATCTGGATCATCAACAATCAGGACAAGGTCTTTCGTTCCGGTTGGTACGTCGGCAATTTTTAATGTGGGATTGGTGCCTTTGCCATCACAGCTATATGTCAGTGGCAGGTATTCGCCATTTTTGAAAGAGGGGCTGGTTAATTGCATAGGTTTTGATATATTTTTTTGCAATGTCTCAATGGGTACTATTTTTGGTTTGCAACCAAGGCCTGTAGTGATAAAAATGGTCGCAACAAAAATTATTAAAATTATTTTTTTCGGCATAACACAATGAGTCATTATTTTATTCCCACTTTCCTCTTTACCTCGTCCATCTTTTTTTCAGCTACCTCGCGAGCCTTTTTAGCGCCTACCGCTAATATTTCACGTACCTCGTTGTCATTTAGCGAATTAAATTTTAATTGAAAATCTGCTATGAATTCTACGACTTTTTTAGCGAGGCCTTTTTTGAAATCGCCATAGCCCTTGTTGTGATATTCTTGTTCGATGTCCTTGATTGTTTGGTTTGTGAGCAAGGAATAGATAGTTAAAAGATTAGAAAGAGCCGGTTTATCCTTGGTGTGCTTGATTTCCGATCCAGAATCAGTAACCGCCTTCATTATTTTCCTCTCCGCTACCTCTGGTGAATCCAGTAACGCAATAAAATTTGATACGGATGACGCGGATTTACTCATTTTTTTACTTGGGTCATCTAGACCCATAATGCGCGCACCCTCTTTTTTGATTATCGGCTCCGGCACTATAAATGTTTCGCCATATAGCTTGTTAAAACGCATAGCTAAATTACGGGCGAGTTCCAAATGCTGTTTTTGATCTTCACCCACCGGTACGGCTTGGGTGTCATAAAGTAGAATATCTGCGGCCATTAGTACCGGGTAATCAAAAAGACCTATGTTAACATTGTCCTGGTTTCGTTTGGCCTTATCTTTAAACTGGGTCATGCGCTCCATTTCGCCAATTTTGGCAATGGTATTTAAAATCCAGCAAAGTTCGGTATGTTCTTTAACATCCGATTGTATGAAAATTGTGTTTTTATACGGATTGATACCAAGGGCTAGATATGTTTTAGCTACATTTAAAATATTGGCGTGCAGGGTTTCCGGTTTTTGATAAACGGTCATGGCGTGCAGATCAACCACGCAAAAAATACACTCATAGTCATGCTGGAGCTCTACCCAATTTTTAATAGCACCTAAATAATTGCCTAAGTGTATATTGTTTGTCGGCTGTACGCCGGAGAATATTTTTTGCATATATAGGATTAGGATAAATACTCAATATATTGTAGCTAATTTTAGGTTGGTTGTAAATTAATAATGGTATTTGCGGTTATTTAAAATCATCTCCGCCCGATAGATTTGCTCTAACAAAAATATTCGTATCATTTGGTGGGTAAAAGTCATTTTGGAAAAAGAAATTTTAAGATTGGCCATTTTTAAAATAGTCTCTTCTAATCCAAGGGGACCACCGATGATAAAAACCAGGTTATTAAATTGTTGATTAGTCAAATTGTTTATCTTTTCAGCGAATTCTTTGGAAGAAAATTGTGTGCCGTGTTCATCAAGAACAAATATGAAGTCTGGTTTAATTTTTTGTAATGCCTCGTTAATTTTTTTGGCTTCCTTTTGTTTAATAATTTCTAATTGGTCTTTTTCTGTAAAACTTTCTTCACGCAATTCGTGAATTTGAATTTTGGCGTATGGCCCGAGGCGCTTTAGATATTCAGTTTCCGCTTCGCGCCAATAGGTTTCTTTTAATTTTCCGAGAGTGATGATGTGGATGTTTATCATAGAGTAATATTTTTATCCAGCATAACAGATTTTGGGAAAAAACAAAACCCGCCCCAGTTTTCATCGCTTATGTATATACAAAGTGAGGAAGGAAGGGGCGGGCTTGCTGGGGAGGTCGAACCTAGTGGCGGCTTCTGTCGCGAGGGGTGTGGCGGCGAGTGTGGCGGCCCTTGCCCTGCTGAGAGGGGCGAAGGCGAGGTCGTCGCCGAGTCATCACGGTCTGATGGAGTTGAAGAGCGGCCATGTACGGCCGCGCAAGTGGATCCAGCCCCAACACGTGAGTGGTGGGGCGAAGGAAGCAGGAGGATCCCCCGTACGTGATCTTCATCGTCCGTCTTACCTCCAAAAAAGGAAAGAACATAGATACAATATATTGAGGGGGATGAAATGTCAAAAAACGGGAAAATAGTTAAGTTTGCTGTTTGCTTTAGAAAAATAGTTTGCATGTTATGTAATTAATATAGTAGAATTATATGTGAAATTATTTACAAATATTTTTGTATGGATATTAAAATAGTGAAGGCTTTTTCGCGGTTAGGGTATGTGCATTCCAATACGCATTTGTTTCCCGATTATATCGTCGAATTAGGAGTAAAGCGGCCGGGTTTGAAAAAAATGTTTAGGGATTTACATCTGCGATACAAAGAAGCGGGCGAGGTACGCGAGGAAACTGTGGCCGCAGATAAAATGGGTGACCATAAAATAAAATACGCGACACAGTTAGCGCGTTTTAATTCTAAATTGCGAGATAAAATTAGCGCGAGTATCAAGGGGGCGCAGGATTTTCCTTTGATGGTCGGTGGAGATCATAGCTCAAGCATCGGTAGCGTCGCCGGTGTCTTGCATAAACGGCCGAATCTGGGGCTGCTTTGGGTGGACGCCCATTCAGATATTCATACTCCGGAGACCACCGAAACCGGCTGGATATATGGAATGCCCGTGGCGGTGTTTAGTGGTCATGGGGCACCCGCCTTGTTAAAGGTGATGGAAAAAAGATTTGTAAAACCCGAGAATATTTGTTTGTTCGGAGTTCGATATATCGATGGTGGTGAATGGAAGAATATTCGTAAGTGGGGGATAAATGTAATCACCATAGATGATATTATGGAGCAAGGAGTGGCGTCGTGTTTTGCGCAAGCGATGGAAATTGTCACCAAAAATACCGATCATTTGCATGTCAGTTTGGATTTGGATGTGATTGATAAGCAATACGCGCCGGGCGCTACAGAACCGACTCAAGGTGGATTGACTTATCGCGAGATTAGCTATATCGCCAGAAAATTGGGCGAGAGCAAAAAGGTGGATTCGATGGATTTAGTAGAAGGGGAACCGGATAAGGACATTGAATACCAAACGGGCAAACTTTGTTTGGAGGTAGTGGCCAATATTTTGGGGAAGAAGTATACTGAATATGAGATGTATTTGTCGGAGAATAAGATATGAAATTTTATTTGTTGGAAATATATCATAAAGTAAAATATATTTAAATTTAATTTATAAATCTATGTCGCAACAAGCCATTGATGTTTTAGAACCGCAGGAAAAAATTGTGTGGGAGGGTGTAGTCAGCAGGAAGGTAATGATTTTTAATTTTATAATATCGTTGATTATAATCGGTGGGTTGTCGTATTATTTTTTCTCTCAAAATATTTTTAATTACACCTCGGGTAATACGGCTAAAACTATCGCTGGTAGTACTGTGGGCTGGGTCGTGCTTGGTGTGGGGTTGTTTTTTACTGTTTTGGGTTTTTTATCAAATTTGGTAAAGAAGTATACTATTACGGATAAACGTGTCTTGATGAAGTCAGGACTTATTGGCACTGATTTTAATTCGATATATTTTACGCAGGTGCGTAACGCCAATGTGAATGTCGGATTGGTTGATAAGATTTTTTCGGTGGGGACGATAAATATTGATACGGGAAAAATAGAGACGGTGTCGAGCGGGGATAAAGATAATCGGCGAACCAGCACAAGAACGGCTTATGATAAAATGTTGCATATAGATAATCCGTATGAAGTTTACAAAAATTTTCATACGACCTTAACCGGGAGAGAAGAAAGTTTGTATTCGGGAAGGGCTGATAAGGAAAATTTGGAGGGTAAAAAATAGTATTAAAAAATGGAGCTTAGCTCCATTTTTGTTTTAGTTCCAGGAATTTATTTTCTTTTATTGCCTCGCGCGCTTGGCGCATGAGGTCGAGCATGAAGTGTAAGTTGTGGATGGTGGCGAGGCACATGGCGGAAATTTCTTGGGCGTTGAATAGATGGTGGAGATAGGCGCGGGAGTAATTTTTGCATGTGGAGCAATTGCAGTTTGGATCTATTGATCCGTTATCTTTTGTATAGATAGCGTTGTTTATATTTATACGATGTTTTTTGTTTATTTCCGGTGAGACAAAAAGCATGCCATGTCGCGCGAGGCGAGTAGGTGCGACGCAGTCAAACATGTCAGCACTGTGCTCTATTACTTCCAGTAAATCGGATGGGTTTAAGCCGACTCCCATCGTATAGTGTGGTTTGTTTTGGGGAATTAGCGGATATACCCAGTCCAAAATTTCTTTGGTTGCTTGCATGTTGTAGCCGATAGATTCACCGCCGATGGCGATACCGTCAAAATTCAGTGAGGAAATATATATGGCGGATTCTTCGCGCAGGTCGCGATGCACGGCACCTTGGATGATGCCAAATAGGAATTGTTTGTAATTATGGTGGGTGGTATTTTTTTGGTGCGCTTCAAGCGAGCGTTTAGCCCAACGATGGGTGCGTTCCATCGCCTCTTTGGTGTATTCGTAGTTTGCGTCATCAGGTGTACATTCGTCGAAAGCCATAATAATATCCGCGCCGATTTTGTGCTGGATTTCAATGGCGGATTCCGGAGTGAAACGGTGGGTGGATCCGTCGATGTGCGATTTGAAGGTGACACCGTCTTCATCAATTTTTACCAGTTGGCCTTGATTTTCAGCTTCCAGATCTTCTTCTACCGAGTGCTTAGCAATTTGTTTTTTTTCTTTTTGTTTTCCTAAACTAAAAACCTGGAAACCGCCTGAATCAGTCAAAATCGGTTTATTCCAATTCATAAATTTATGCAGACCGCCGAAGTCATTAATCAATTCCTCGCCCGGGCGTAAATGGAGGTGATAAGTATTTCCTAAAATTATTTGGCTGTTAATTTTTTCTAAATCAAAAGAATCCAAGGTTTTCACCGAGGCCTGCGTGCCGACCGGCATAAAAATTGGGGTTTCGATGTCCCCATGGTCGGTGTGAATGACGCCACATCGCGCGTGGCTGTTTTTATCTTGGTGGGTGATTTCAAAAAATGACATATCTGCACAGTATATAGGGTTTTGATGGAAAAATCAAGTTAAAGAAAGAGCCGCGTGTTAGCGCGGCTCTCATTCTATTATTTTATCGTTACCATCTTCATAAAGTACATATCGTCGTTGTCATTGCCATCTGGTGATATTATCTTTACTTCTAGTGGATAAACACCGGCGGGCATGGGGTCTCCATAGCCCAAAAGGAATGTAAAAGCTCTGGCAGGGGTGTCCTCTTTTACTTCTTGTTGGCCACTTAACACTGCCTCGCCATTTTCATAAAGTCCGGCGCTGATAATCGTTCCGGTTTTTAGATTTTTTCCAACACCTTCGATCAAGATTTCATCATCGGGGCTAAATTTTAATGTCTCATTGGTGATTTTGGTGTCTTCGTTTAATTCTTTCCTGACTTTTCCTGGCATGGTGCCAATTTTAATATCAGTGAGCATTGGGCGATTTGGATCTCTGGCCGTTTCTTTGCCACAGCCGGCGCCGGCGGTGATAAGAAAGGCGAATATTAAAAATGAAATGATTCCCGCCATTTTTATATTTTTGCGCATAATAAAAAATTAAAAATTAGCTGAGAATATTTTAACATGTATGTTTTGTCGGTGCAACTTTGCCATCTGGATAAATTATGGTAATATAGTCGCGACTTTAAAATATGCCTGATTTTTTTAGTGAATTAAATCCCGAACAGTTAGATGTGGTCGTTAACGGCAACGGCCCATGTTTGGTATTGGCGGGGGCGGGGAGCGGGAAGACGCGAGTGATTACGTATCGAGTGGCGTACCTACTTGAACAGGGTATAAATCCAGAGAATATTTTGTTGGTGACTTTTACGAATAAAGCGGCGGGGGAGATGGTGGCACGAGTGCAGAAATTAACGGGCAATGAAAAAAAACTTCCGTGGGCCGGAACCTTTCATCATATCGCTTACAAAATTCTTCGTTTTCACGCCCCACTTTTAGGTTTCACGCAAAATTTTACCATTTTAGATAGCGACGACAGCGAGTCGCTCATAAAAATGTGCGCTAAAGGATACAAAGGTGAAGGCGGACGAAAATTTCCTTCGGCTTCCGTTTTGCACAACATCATTAGCTACGCGCGCAACGCGGAGATGCCGCTTCGTGAGGTGTTGGATTATAAATACGAAAATTTTATTGAATTAGGGGGCGAGATTGAGGCGATTGCCGATGAGTATTCGCGTAAGAAAAAAGAGGCCAACGCCATGGATTTTGACGATTTGCTGGTAAATTTTTTATTACTTTTAAATCATCCGGATACCTGTGCCATTTATGCCAAAAAATTCCAATATGTTTTGGTGGATGAATATCAGGATACTAATAAAATACAGGCGTCGATAATTGATCGCTTGGCGAGCACACACAAAAATTTATTGGTCGTAGGCGACGATGCCCAGAGCATCTATTCTTTCCGCGCGGCGCAGATTGAAAATATTTTGAAATTTGAAGAAAAATATCGCGACGCTAAAGTATTTCGTTTGGAGACAAATTATCGCTCTAGCCAAGAAATTTTGGATTTGGCGAATAATGTCATTTCTAATAATACCAAACAATACAAAAAAGTTTTGAAAACTTTGGAGAGCTCGGGCGTGCGGCCAGAGCTTCATCCGCGCATGGATCAAATAGCCGAGGCGCAGTTTATTACCGAGAAAATTCAGGGCCTGTTGGATGATGGCGTGCCGCCCAAAGAGATCGCTGTGCTGTTTCGTGCCGCCCATCATTCACAGATGCTCGAAATGCAATTAATGCGCGCGGGTATTTCCTATGATTATCGAGGAGGCCTTAGATTTTTTGAGCGTGCCCATATTAAAGATATTTTGAGCTATTTGCGCGTGATGAATAATTTGGCGGATACGGCCGCGTGGTTGCGGATTTTAATGCACGAGGAAGGTATTGGGCCGGCCGGCGCCCAAAAAATTATTGAAGCGATAAAAAGTGCAGAAACACATGAACAGGTAAAAAGTATTGGTTTTAATATTTTGGGCGAGCGCGCGAAAGAGGGTTGGAATAATTTTTTAAAGGTTTGGGACGAATTATTAAAAAACAAAAAAAAGGAACCGGCCGAAATGATTCGCGTAATTTTGGGTTCGGTATATTCTGAATATCTAGAAAGTGAATATATGGATGCCGAAGAGAGGATGAGAGACTTGGAGCAATTGGCTGTGTTCGCGGAAAAGTATGGTGACACTGAGCAATTTTTGGCTGAGGCGGCTTTGCAAGAATCGTTTAATCTGCGAGGTGATATATCTAAGAAAAACAATACACAAGAAAAAATTATTTTATCTACCATTCACCAGGCCAAGGGGTTGGAATGGCATTCGGTATTTTTAATAAACTTATCAAGCGGGGGATTTCCAAATGATCGAGCGATGCGTGAACGAGACGGTTTGGAAGAAGAGCGAAGGCTTTTCTATGTGGCCATCACTCGTGCCAAAAGAAATTTAACTCTTACTTATCCGATGGCCTCCGGTGGAGCGGGAGATTTTCTTTCCGGTCCGAGTTTGTTTCTTTCGGAGATCAGTGAAGGACTTTTAAATGACCATTCCCTTCTAAATTACAATACCACAGTCCTAGACGACGAAGACGCCGATGTGCACTATATACCGGAAGACCGGCCGATTAAAATAAAGCCGGGAAGTTTTTTACGAGATGTTGACGATTTTTAATTCTTACTTTACCATTCATACATGGGGAACCAAGGAGGATTACCGTGTGGATCATCGTTCCTGGTAATAGGGGTCGATTTTTTAACTTTAACAAAGGAGATAGGATCAGGGTCCGGACAAGCCCTGGAACAGTGGCGGTCTCTCCCGTGGCTTTGGAGTGTGGTGTTCTGCTTCGACCAGGGGCGGAGGGGGACGTCGTACTGTATGGGGCTGAGATAAAAGCCAACCGAGAGTTGGCGTTTTACGTCACGGTGCGATTCGATGTCGCGCCGGGAAAGGAGTTCAGACTGTCGCTTGGGTTCTTCCTCGCCGTCATGGAGCTCTCTCCACCCGCCACCCTGGACCCCACCAATGTTTCCCCATAGGTTTGTGCCTTTTCCGTCAAAAAGGCTCTCCGTTCCTTAGACTGTTATTCCCTTGACATATTGGGATAAGTAGTATATACTTTTTTTAGAACGTGACTGAATAAAAACTCGTGGCTGAGCATTTTCGTTCAGTCTTTTTGTTTATAAGGCGTGAGTTGAGTAAACATCGTTTAATATTAAAATCATTATTAATTTATTTTTAGGCTATGCCTACTACAAATCAGTTGTTACGCAAAGGACGCCAAAGCAAGGTCAGAAAAAGCAAAATGCCGGCCTTACAGTTTGGTGTGGATAATTTACATCGCAGAAGGACCGAATTCGCCAAGGGATGCGCTTTCAAGCGTGGCGTGTGCACTAAGGTGTATACCACCACTCCGAAAAAGCCAAACTCCGCTTTGCGCAAGGTCGCCAAGGTACGTCTTTCCAATGGTATGGAAGTTATCGCTTACATTCCTGGTGAAGGTCATAATTTACAGGAGCACTCTATCGTGCTTATTCGTGGCGGTCGTGTAAAGGATTTGCCTGGTGTGCGTTATCACATCGTCCGTGGTGTTTATGATACCCAGGGTGTGGAGAATCGCAGACGTGGTCGCAGTGCCTATGGCAACAAGAGACCGAAGGCCGCTAAGAAATAATTTTACATCTTAATTTTTATATTATGCGTGGAAAGAAATCAGTAAAAAGGACGATAGAGCCGGATCCAAAGTACGGTAGCGTGGTTCTGGCCAAATTTATTAATTATGTTATGAAAGGCGGCAAGAAAAGCGTGGCTCAGGATATTGTATATAGCGCTTTTGAAAAAATGGCCGCTCTTACCCAAAAAGACCCGATGAAGGTTTTTGAAGAGGCCGTCAGAACTGTTCAGCCACAGGTGGAAGTACGCTCCCGTCGTGTTGGTGGCGCCAACTATCAGGTGCCTATGCCGGTGCGCGGTGAGAGACAGGATGCTTTGACCTTCCGTTGGATTATTGAAGCGGCCAGATCCAGAAAGGGCAAACCAATGGCCGAAAAATTGGCCACTGTTTTGGCAGAATCCTCTCAAGGTACCGGTGATGCGGTTCGCAAGCGTGATGAGGTACATCGTATGGCTGAAGCCAACAAGGCCTTCGCCCACTTCGCTCGTTTTGCCAAATAATTTGGCGTTCTTCTTAAAAAATAAAAAAAATAATTATGCCCCGTGAATTTCCATTGGACAAAACAAGAAATATCGGTATCGCCGCGCACATTGATGCCGGCAAGACCACTACTACCGAGCGTGTGCTTTTTTATACCGGTAAAAAGCATAAAATCGGCGAGGTGCATGAAGGCGCCGCTGAGATGGACTGGATGGAACAGGAAAAAGAGCGCGGCATCACCATCACTTCCGCCGCTACCACCTGTTTTTGGAAAGGACATCGCATTAACATTATTGATACTCCGGGACACGTGGACTTTACTGTAGAGGTAGAGCGTTCGCTCCGTGTTTTGGATGGCGCTGTGGCCGTATTTGATGGTTCCCAGGGTGTGGAACCGCAGTCTGAAACCGTTTGGCATCAGGCTGATAAATATAACGTGCCGCGCGTACCGTATATAAACAAAATGGATAAATTAGGTGCCGATTTCTACATGAGTTTGAATTCCATTCATGAGAGATTGTCAAAAAATGCTATTGCCATTCAATTACCAATCGGAGCTGAAAGTACTTTCTCCGGTTTGGTAGATTTAATTTTAGAAAAGGCCTATAAATTTGAAGGTCAGCATGGTGAAAATATTATTGAAATTCCTATTCCTGAAGATATGGTAGAAAAGGTAAAGGAATTCCGCGCCTTTTTATTTGAAAAAGTGGCTGAGGCTGATGATGTTTTGATGGCCAAATATTTAAATGGCGAAGCTTTCACTAAAGAAGAAATTGTTAAAGCTATCCGTACCTTAACTATCAAAGGTGAGATGTATCCAGTAATTTGTGGATCTTCTTTGGCCAATATCGGTGTGCAGATGATGCTTGATGCTGTCGTGGCATATCTGCCAGCTCCGACTGACCTTCCTCCGGTAAAGGGAACTAACCCAGACACGGATGCTGAAGAGCTGCGCCATGCTAAAGATGATGAGCCATTTTCTGCCTTGGCCTTTAAACTGGCCACCGATCCTTTCGTTGGTAAATTGATATTCTTCCGCGTATATTCCGGTAAGGTTTCTGCTGGTAGTTACATATTAAATTCTTCTTCAGGTGAAAAAGAGCGTCTTGGTCGCATCGTACGAATGCACGCCAATCACAGAGAAGATGTGGATGAGGTTTTTGCTGGTGAGATCGCCGCAGGTATTGGTTTCAAAAATACATTTACCGGTGATACTTTGTGTGATGAAAATCATCCAATCGTATTAGAGAAAATTGTTTTCCCTGAGCCGGTTATCTCTGTTGCCATTGAACCGAAGACCAAGGCTGATCAAGAGAGAATTGGCATGGCCATGCAAAAGTTGGCTGAAGAGGACCCGACTTTTAAGGTACATACTGATCAGGAGACGCTCCAGACCATCATTGAGGGTATGGGAGAATTACATTTGGACATCATTGTCGACCGCATGAAGCGTGAATTTAAAGTTGACGCTAATGTCGGCGCTCCGCAGGTAGCCTACAAAGAAACTATCCGCGCCGCGGCTGAAGCCGAAGGCAAGTATATTAAACAGTCTGGTGGTCGCGGTCAGTACGGACATTGCTGGTTGAAGGTGGAGCCGAACGAGGTTGGCAAGGGTTTTGAATTTATTGATGAGATAAAAGGCGGTGTAATTCCGCGTGAATATTTGCCGGCAATTGAAAAGGGTGTCAAAGAGGCCCTCACTCGCGGTATCCAGGCCGGTTATCCGGTGGTAGATATCAAAGTGACCTGTTTTGATGGTTCTTATCATGAGGTAGATTCCTCTGAAGCCGCCTTTAAAATGGCCGGCTCCATGGCTTTTCAATCTGCCTGTAAAAAGGCCATGCCAGTGATTTTGGAGCCAATAATGAAGATAGAGGTTTTGACACCGGAACAGTTTATGGGTGATGTGATTGGCGACCTTAACTCCAAACGTGGACAGATTCAAGAAATGACTGAACGTGGACAGATGAAGGTGGTGAAGGCCATAGTGCCGTTGGCGGCGATGTTCGGTTATACCACTTCCTTGCGCAATATGAGTCAAGGCCGCGCTAGTTCCAGCATGGAATTTGGCCATTATGCCGATGTGCCGGGTAATGTGGCGCAACAGATCATTGAGGGTAAGAAGAAGTAAAAGTAGTTGAAATAAAACGCCTCCATAAATATGGGGGCGTTTTTATTTTGTATTTTGTGGGTTTATTTTTTCTCTAAACAGTTTTGCTCTTCCAATCGTCCGGCTTCAATTTTATCTAGCGGCATTTCATATGACGTCAGTCCTTTGTTGGCATTATTGATATCTAAATAATAGTAAGGAGTCTCTTCGTGTCCGGCCCAGACAGACAAACATTTTCCTAGTTGTAGTTCATTTTTAATGGGGGTGACTATCAGTTTATTTTCTACCATCCCTAATATTTTTATCGTCTCTTTATTTTTCTTTTCAAAAATACTTTTTATTTCTTTATTTGTAACATTATATGAATATATTTTATTTAGCGTTGAGGTAGGGTTGGTTGTCTGCCGCGAGACGGAAAGAAATATGATATCGGAATCGGATGGATTTTGCGGGCAGTAAATGCCGGTAGTTTTTTCACCGTCTTTTTTCATCTTAGCGTAGATTTTTTTATCAAAATATATTATGTCCTTGTTTTCGGGTGACTGGAAATATGGTTCGCCATTCGTAGAGGTGGGGGCATAAAATTTATACCCAAGTTTGAAGGTGCTTGTTGCCAAAGTCGATGTAACTTCTTTGTTTTCCGTAGTTGTGGGGATTTCTTCTCCCGGTCCCTTGTTTATAGTGGCCAGCTGTTCTCGTAATAGTAGAATCTCTTGAGATAAATTTTCTTTACTTCGTGCATCTTGGGTAGTTCGTTGCACTGCATTTTTTTGCCACAAAAAAACCGCTCCGCCTGAAATAACGGCAGTGGCAATAATGGCGGTAAAAAAAAGTTTTCCAGAAATGTGTGCAACCCTTAACTCTGGTTTTAGTAGGTTAGATTTTGGCGTCATATTTTTATCTTTTGTAGAGGAAAATTGAAATATCTTTTTCAGTTGGTTTATCTATTAAAAACGGCTCCCACCCGGCGATAGAAAAAGCGTAGGATATAACTCTGGATCCTGGTTTTAATTCTTTTTCCAATTTCTTTTTTAGTTTGTTTTTTATTGTGTCCGGCATCCCAAAAAAATATACTACATCCGCATCGGATAGATTTTCTCTGAAAAAGTTATCGAATTTGAACTGCACGTGAGGAATATGATGAATTAATCGGCGTATTTGGCAGGTTAAAAACATCGGAATGCTCATTTCTATCCCTGTAGCTTTAACATTAAAATTTTTTGCAGCGTAAAAAACTGTTTTGCCATCACCGCAACCGAGGTCGTAAAATTTCTCGCCAGGTTGTAAATTAGCGACACGGAATATTCTCTCCAGGTCTTTACTGCGACAGGGTACCCAAGGGGCGAACGATAGTCCGGCAACGGCGAAGGATAGTAAGAATAGAAAAAGTATAGCCAGGATTACTGACAGGATAGTCATAGAATTAATTTTTTAGTGTGTGTTGACATTCGTATTTTTTATCGATACAATTTATATACATTAAACCATAAAAAACGAATTATGCATAGTACTCAAATTGAACGTGTTATAAATTTAATTCGTCGCACAGGTGATCGCTGTATTTTGATGGACAATCACAGTGAGGATGTCTTGGTAATGATGCAATTGGGAGAATATGAAAAGTTATTAGATGGCGATTCTGATAAAAAATCTTTGGTGGATATGTCGGAACGCGAGATGATGGATAAGATGAATAGAGAGATTGCCTATTGGCGGTCGGTGCACGTAAATGAAGATGTAGAAAAAGATTCTTTTGTGGAAAATAAAAAAACAGAAATGTATTTATCGCCAGAGAAAGATAGAAAGCCTGTTGATGACTGGTCCCCGGTAGAAGAGATGAAATCGACAGTAGGGCTGGAAGAAGATCTGGAAGTTGGTGAGGTTAAGAATGTCGAAAGTGCAGAATGGGAGGAGGATCTGGTCCCGGAGATGGAGGTAGCAAAGGAAACGACTTTTTTGGCCGAAGATAGCATTGAAAACAACAATTTTAAGATGGAGGAAACGCTTAGCGATCTATCAGAGGAGGACCAGGAGACATTTTTGTTGGAACCGGTGTAAAATGGCCTAAAATACCGGAATTTTGTCCACAAGGGTTCACCCCTTGCAAAATTTTTAAAATCTGGTATAATGAGTGGGCTTAAACAAGTATTTAAGTTGAATAACAAAAAGCAAAACAGTTGCTAATTGTTATTTGACATTAAAATTATTTAATAATAATTGATACGGCTGGAAAACAAATCTGAGCCCGACCACTCGGGACAGTGCCGTAGAAAAGTGTAAAAGTATGGCAGAGTTCATACGCTCAAAGGTACACGTTAACGTGGGTACCATTGGCCACGTAGACCATGGCAAGACCACTTTAACCGCCGCCATTTTGCAGGTGTTAATCGCTCGCGGAATGACTGCCCAGAAAAAGGGCGTGGATGATTTGGATAAAGCACCAGAGTCTAAAGCTCGTGGTATTACCATTTCTACCGCTCACGTGGAATATGAATCTGAAAAGAGACATTATGCCCATGTGGACTGCCCAGGTCATGCTGATTACGTAAAAAACATGATCACCGGTGCCGCCCAGATGGATGGCGCTATTCTTGTAGTTTCTGCTGCTGATGGCCCAATGCCTCAGACTCGCGAGCACATCATCCTGGCTCGTCAGGTAGGCGTACCTTACATTATCGTCTTCTTAAACAAGGTAGACCAGGTTTCCGACCCAGAATTAATTGATTTGGTAGAGGCCGAAATTCGTGATTTGCTCAAGAAATACGAATTCCCAGGCGATACCACCCCGATTATCCGCGGTTCCGCTTTGAAAGCCTTACAGAATCCGACCGACGAGGCCGCTGCCAAGCCGATTTTGGATTTAGTAAAGACACTAGACGAATATATCCCGGATCCAAAACGCGATATCGATAAGCCATTCCTTATGCCAGTGGAAGATGTATTCTCCATTGAAGGCCGTGGTACAGTAGTAACCGGTCGTATCGAGCGCGGTATGATACATATCAACGATGAGGTTTCTATCGTTGGTTTGAAAGAGGAACCGATGAAGACCGTAGTTACTGGTATTGAAATGTTCAACAAGAGCTTAAAAGAAGGTCAGGCTGGTGATAATGCTGGTTTGTTACTTCGTGGTACTAAAAAGGAAGAAGTAGAACGTGGTATGGTTTTGGCCAAACCGGGTTCTATCACCCCTCATACCGAATACGAAGGTAAGGTTTACGTTATGACCAAAGAAGAAGGTGGCCGCCACAAGCCATTCTTCAAGGGATACAAACCTCAGTTCTATATCCGCACCACTGATGTGACCGGTGAAGTAATTTTACCGGAAGGCACAGAAATGGTCATGCCTGGCGATACCATTCAGTTGACCGTTAAATTGATTGCTCCAGTCGCTTTGGAAGATAAGATGAACTTCGCTATCCGCGAAGGCGGCCGCACTGTCGGTGCAGGTGTCGTAACAAAAATAATCAAGTAATAATGAGCACCCCGTCCCGAGCAATCGGGACGGGGTTTGTTCTTTTTGATCTTTATTTAAATAAATAACATGAGTGCTACAACCATTACAACCCAGAAAAAAGAAGAGGCCGTCAGCCGTATTAGAGTAAAAATCCGCGCCTATGATTATCGAATTATAGATCAGGCGGCTAAGACCATTATCGATACCGCTGAGAGAAACGACGCCAAGGTCATCGGACCGGTGCCGTTGCCAACCGAAATAAACAAGTTTACCGTCAATCGCTCTACTTTCGTACATAAAAATGCTCGTGAACAGTTTGAAATGCGCGTACACAAACGCTTGATAGACATTATCAATGCCGGTCCGAAGTGTGTGGATGCTTTAATGAGCCTGAGTTTACCGGCCGGTGTAGATATTGAGATAAAGATGTAAACAGAGCAAGATAAAGGCCGTGCTGGGGAGGCCTTTTCTACGCTTTTTACCCCTTGACAAAGAGAAAAAAATATAGTATCCTGTTTATTAGTTAAGAGTAGTGGTTATTTTAGTCGGGCAAATAAGATCCAGCCATGTGGCGGAAAACATTTGTGAGACAAAAAATGACCGGAGGCAAATCATTAAAAATTATTTAGAAAAGCCATTATAACCAGTTCGCTTTCTGTAATAATTCTTGCGAACTCTTCCGCTAAATATTTGAGCGGATATAAAGGCTAGAAGCAAAAGTGTTGGATTTTTTCAATATTTTTGCTTCTAGTTTTTTGTTAAAAAAGATCTACCACCATATGAAATTCATATTAGGCAAAAAAATCGGAATGACCCAGGTATTTCTGCCGTCAGGCGAAGTAGTACCTGTCACTCGTGTGCAGGCCGGACCTTGTCAGGTAGTGCAAGTAAAAGGAATTGGGAAAGAAAATGCCAATGCCGTTCAGTTAGGTTTTGGTGAAATTAAAGAATTTCGTTTAAATAAACCGAAGTTAGGACATTTGAAGGATTTGACTCCGGTGCGCAGTTTGCACGATTTTGTCGTGGAATCAGTTAACTCGGTGGTCAGGGGAGATGTTGTTTCCGTAGATACCTTTGTTGCTGGTGATAAGGTGGAAGTAATTGGTACTTCCAAGGGTAAAGGATTCGCCGGTGTGGTTAAAAGACATCATTTTCATGGTGGTCCTGCTTCCCATGGTCATAAAGATAACCTGCGCGCCCCTGGTTCCATTGGTGCTGGTGGTGTACAGAGAGTTTTCAAAGGTATGCGCATGGCCGGCCAAATGGGTAATGCTCAAATTACTGTAAAAAATCTAGAGATAATTGAAGTTCATCCTGAAACCAATGAATTATTTATCAAAGGCGCTGTACCGGGAGGCAGAAATTCCGTTTTAGCTATCCAGGGCCCGGGTGAATTGAAAATAGTAAAGAGCGTATCTTTACCAGTTGAAGATAAAAAAGAAGAAGCGCAGCCTATTGTAGAGGCTGCGGCCCAAGTTTAAAAAATAGCATACAGCACTTAAAATTTTTTTGAGATAAACACTATGCAGGCAAAAGTTTACAATTTAACAGGCAAGGAAACAGGTGAAATGGAATTGTCCGATAAAGTTTTCGGTGTAAAAATAGTGCCGGATTTTGTGCATGAGGTTTTTGTCGCCCAGATGAATAATCAGCGCGAACCGTGGGCTGATACCAAGGGTCGCGGAGACGTAAGCGGCGGCGGTAAGAAACCATGGCCACAGAAAGGCACCGGCCGTGCTCGCCATGGCTCAACTCGTTCTCCAATCTGGAAGGGTGGCGGTGTTACTTTTGGTCCGAGAAGCGAAAGAAATTACAAAACAAAAATTAATAAAAAAGCTCGTCGTCTGGCCATTAAGATGTGTTTTTCCGATAAGGCCCAGAGCGGAGCTATCTATGTTTTAGAAAATTTTAATTTTGAACAGCCAAAGACAAAAATTTTTGCAGAATTAATGAAGAAATTGCCGCTAAAGGAAAAAACATTTTTGGTATTAACCGCTGGCAAGGATGCCAAGGTTATGCGCATGACCGAGAATTTAAAAAAGATTGAGACCGTTCGCGCCGAGGATACCAATGTTATGAATTTATTGAACAAGCAGGCCGTGATTACATCGAAAGATGGCATCAAAAAAATAGAGGAAGTTTTCGGCAATAATACTAACAAATAAACATATGGGTTTATTAGATCGCTGGAAAAAAAAGAAAGAAGAAGAAATGTTAAATAACTCTGAAAAAAGGACTGAGGATGTTAAGGTTGAAAAAAAGGTAGAGGTCGTCGGGGCTGAAAAAACTAAAGCCAAGAAGACCGCCGTTAAGGTCAAGAAAGTTAAAAAGACTGAGCAAAAAGAAAAAGATTCTACTGTTAAATCTAAATCCAGAGAAGTAAAAATGGGAGAGGTGGCCCACACCGTATTAATCCGCCCCTTGGTCACTGAAAAATGTGCTGTAATGGAGAGCCAAAATAAGTATGGCTTTTTGGTGGCTCGCAATGCCAACAAACAACAGATTAAGAAATCGATTGAGGAATTATACGGAGTAATGCCGGTAGCTGTGAATGTGGTCAATGTGAACGGGCGCCATGTTCGTTTCGGAAGCCGTAAGGGTCGCCGTTCGGATTATCGTAAGGCGATTGTTACCTTGGCAGCCGGTAAATCGATTACTATTCATGAAGGGGTATAATATTTTTTGACTAGATAAATATGCCGATTAAAATATACAAACCAACAAGCAACGGACGCCGTAATTCCAGTACGGATACTTTTTCTGATGTCACAAAATTTAGTCCAGAGAAATCTTTGATTAAAATTTTACAGCCGAAGAGCGGCCGTAACAATCAGGGCGTTATCACCGTTCGTCATAAGAGCGGCGGTGCCAAGAAATATTATCGCATGGTTGATTTTGTTCAATCCAAATTTGATATTCCGGCTGAGGTTTTGGCCATTGAATATGATCCAAACCGCGGTCCACGCATTGCTTTGATTAAATATGCCGACGGCGTGAAGTCATATATCTTATGTCCGGAATCATTGCATGTGGGCGACAAGGTAATGTCCTCCAATCATGCTATCGAAGCTACGGTTGGTAATAGAATGCTTTTAGAACATATCCCAGTTGGTTTGTTTATATACAATATTGAAATGACTGCCGGCAAAGGCGGACAATTAGTGAGAGGTGCTGGCATCTCCGCCCAGTTTGTTGGTATCGAGGGTGATTATGCTGTAGTACGTATGCCATCCGGTGAGACTCGCAAGATCCACAAGAAATGTGCTGCCTCTATCGGCGCTTTGAGCAACATCGATCGCCGTTTGATCCGTTGGGGCAAGGCCGGTAGAATCCGTCATCGTGGCATTAAGCCGACTGTCAAAGGTAAGAACATGAACCCTGTTGACCATCCGCATGGTGGTGGTGAGGGCCATAGTCCTATCGGTCAGAAACGCGGTCCGATGACTGTTTATGGTAGAAAAGCTCGTGGTGTCCGTACCAGAATTCCGGAGAAATGGAGCAATAAGTTTATTGTTAAGTCCCGAAGAGGATAATTATTGTTTAAATAATTTTTTATGTCCAGAAGTTTAAAAAAAGGCCCTTACATTGATCCGCGCGTGCTAGAAAAAGTGAAAAAAATGCGCGCTGGCGGCAAGAGAGATCCAATCAAGACATGGTCCAGAGCATGTGTAATTTCTCCTGAAATGGTTGGTATTACCTTTTTGGTTCATAATGGTAAAGATTTTATTACCGTATTGGTTGATGAAAATATGGTTGGGCACCGCTTGGGAGAATTTTCTCCAACACGCAAATTTGTGCGTCATGGCGGTAAGATGGCCAAAGAACAGGAAACTGCCGCGACTGCTAAAGCTGCAGCCCCTGCAGCAGCGGCCGCCGCTCCAGCCAAGAAGTAATCTAATGGTTTATCTAATTTAAATACTATGCAGGAAGTAACCGCAAAATTAAATTTTTTAAGAATCGGACCGCGCAAAGTGCGCTTGGTTGTTGATTTGATTCGCGGACGTAAGGCGGTCAAGGCTATTAATATCTTGTCCTTGATGAACAAGGTGGCTGCCAAACCGATTTTGAAATTATTGAATTCCGCTGTAGCCAATGCTAAACATAACTATAATCTACCGGTGGAGGCCTTACATATTGCCAAGATTACTGTTGATGGTGGTCCAGTCCTAAAAAGATCTATGCCAAAAGCTCATGGCCGCGCCACTCCGGTACGTGAACGCACCTCCCACATTAATTTGGTTTTGGCTGGTGAAATTGAAGAAAAGAAAGTAAAAAAAGAAAAGAAGGTTAAAGATAAAAGTGAAAATAAAAATAATTAATTCTCATTATGAGCCATAAAGTAAATCCTGTAATTCATCGCATTCCGGTAGTCCATACTTGGGATTCCAAATGGTTTGCCCGCAAGACTGACTTGCCTAAATTTTTAGAGCAAGAAGTTAAAATTAGGGCATATTTGGGTAAGAAACTGAAGGAAGCAGGTATTGACGCCATTAGTATCGAACGTTCCGCCAAAGAAATGCGTATTACTATTATGGCCGGTAAACCGGGTGTAATAATCGGCCGCAACGGTCAGGGTTTAGAAGAGATCCGCAAGGAAATTGAGAAAAAATTGGTACAATTCAAATTAAAAGTAAAATTGGATATTCAAGCGGTACGTCAGCCAGCTTTGTCCGCTCAGATTGTCGGTCAGAATGCTGTGGCTGAAATCGAACGTCGTATGCCGTTCCGCCGTGTCATGAAGCAGTCCATTGAGAAAGTTATGGCCGCCGGTGCCAAGGGTATTAAAATTAAGATGTCCGGTCGTTTGAATGGCGCGGAAATTGCTCGTACCGAAGTTTTATCCGCTGGGAAGATGTCCCTAATTACTTTTAGAAGTGATGTCGATTACGCCATCGTAGAGGCCCAAACATTGTATGGAAAAATCGGTGTTAAGGTTTGGATTTATCATGGCGAGGTTTTTGGAATCAAAGATAAATTTGCTAAAAAAGAAGAAAAAGCAGAAGCTGCTCCAGCGAAAAGGGCACCAGCAGTGAAAAGATAAATAATTTTACATCAGTATGCTTTTACCAAAAAAAGTACAACATAGAAAATGGCACAAAGGCCGCAAACGCCAAAAGGGCATCGCCACCAGAGCTAACGCGGTTGATTTTGGAGAATTCGGATTGAAGAGTGAAGAGCATGGTTGGGTTAATAGCCGCCAGCTTGAATCCGTACGCCGTGTGTTGACTCGTTATGTGCGCCGCGGTGGTAAAATTTGGATCCGTGTATTTCCGGATAAGCCAGTAACAAGAAAAGGCAATGAGACTCCGATGGGCGGAGGTAAAGGCGCTCCTGATCATTATGTGGCAGTAGTAAAACCAGGCACTGTTTTATTTGAAATGACCGGTATTACTAAAGCGTCCGCTAAAGAGGCCTTGGATGCCGCCTCATACAAATTGGGGATCAAAACCAAATTTGTAGAAAGACACAGATAATTAACTATTTTCAATATGGATTTTGCTGATTTAAAAAACAAGAACAATGAAGAACTGAAGCAACTTTTAGCCGAGCATTCTGATGAGTTGCGCAGTTTGAATTTTAAAGTTAAGAGCGGACAGTTAAAACAGGTCCATAAATTGAAAGAAATTAAGAAAGAAATTGCCCGTATCCAGATGTTGTTAGGTAATAAAAAGTAAAATATTTTTATAAATTATACAAGCTAGCTATGGAAAACGAAGTTAAAAAAAATCTAAGAGAATTTACGGGCATGGTTGTTTCTACTGCTGCCGCTAAAACTATTGTGGTAAAAGTAGAACGCATGAAGATGAACACCAAATATCAGAAAAGCTATAAGGTGAGTAAGAAATACCATGTTCATGATGAGAAAGGGTTGGCCAAGGTAGGCGATGTAGTTCGTTTTGTGGAATGCCGACCAATTTCTAAGACCAAGAGATGCCGTTTGGCTGAAATTATCAAAAAATAAGTTTTTCCCATATGATTCAACATCGATCAATATTAGTAGTTGCCGACAATTCAGGGGCCAAGAGATTGCAGGTTCTGCGCGTCTTGGATGGCTACCGCAAGCGTTATGCTCGCGTTGGCGATGTTGTGACATGCTCCGTGAAGGAAGCTGCTCCCCATGGTTTAGTAAAAAAGGGTGAGGTAGTGCATGTAGTAGTTACTCGCCAGCATAAGGAAATCCGTCGTACTGATGGCACCTATCTACGTTTTGATGATAATGCCGGTGTGATTATCGACAGAAAAAGTAAAGAGCCAAAGGGTACCCGTATTTTTGGACCGGTGGCCAGAGAGTTAAGAACTAAAGGTTTCCAAAAAATTATTTCATTAGCCCCGGAAGTATTGTAAAAATAAATACTATATCTATCGATATAAACTTATTCGTTCGGAAAAGATTAAATAAATTTATCTTTTCACTCACTCATTTCGATTATGAAAATTAAAACTAACGACAAAGTAAAAATTACTCGCGGCAAAGATAATGGTAAGGAAGGTAAGATTATCCAGGTTTTTAAGGATGATCGTAAGGTTGTCGTGGAAGGGGCAAATATTATGAAAAAACATGTCCGTTCCCGCAAAGGCGGAGAGAAGGGACAGATGATTGAATTATCCGCTCCGTTACGCGTAGAGAATGTTATGTTGATCTGCCCGAAGTGCAACCGTCCGACCAGGATTGGATACAAATTGGATGGTGAGGCCAAGAAACGTGTTTGTCGCAAATGTAAAGAAATTATTGACTAAAATCTCGTTTATATGAATGCTAATTTATACAAAAAATACAAGGACATAGTGATACCGGCTCTCAAGAAAGAGTTCAATTATAAAAGTATCATGCAGGTACCTAAAATCAACAAGGTGGTTTTAAATGCCGGCATCGGTCGTTTTGTAAAAGAGCCGCATTTTATTGAAAATGTGGAAAAGACCTTAAGTAACATCACCGGTCAGAAGCCTGTGCGCACAAAAGCTAAAAAGGCCATCTCCAATTTTAAGATTCGCGAGGGTATGGAAATTGGCGTAATGGTGACTTTGCGCGGTCCGAAGATGTATCATTTTTTGGATAAATTATTAAATGTCACTTTTCCGCGCGTACGTGATTTTCGCGGTATTTCCGATAAGGGTTTTGATAAAAACGGGAATTTTACCATTGGTTTTAAAGAGAATGTCGCTTTTCCGGAAATTAAGGCTGGAGAGGTAGATAAGATTCATGGTCTGCAGGTGATAGTTAACACTACTGCTAAGAATAAAGAAGAGGGTAGGGCCCTGCTCACTCAGTTGGGATTCCCATTTGTAAGCAAATAAGCAAATATTTTTTTATGGCCACTCAATCACAAATCGCAAAATCAAATCGTAAACCGAAATTTTCTACCCGCGTAGTTCGCCGTTGTTGGAAATGCGGTCGTCAGCATGGTTTTTTCAGAGAATTTGGTCTCTGCCGTATTTGTTTCAGAGAATTAGCCAATGCTGGTAAGATTCCGGGAGTAAGGAAGAGTAGCTGGTAAAATAATTTTTAATTAAATAAAAATAAACACATAATTTCATCAATACTATGATGACCGATCCAATCGCTGACATGTTAACCAGAATTCGCAACGCTTCTTTGGTCTATAAAAAAGAAGTGGTTGTTCCTTTTTCAAAAGTCAAAATGGCTATTGCCGGTATTTTGGCACGAGAAGGATATTTGGCAAAAGTGGAAGAAAAAAATGATAGCCAGCATCCTTATATTTTATTGACTTTGAAATACGAAGATGGTCAGCCGGTTATCCAGAATTTAAAGAGAATAAGCACCCCAGGCCATCGTCGATATGTAAAAAACGATGAAATGAAACCAGTATTGAATGGTTATGGTATGGCTATTTTATCAACACCGCAGGGTATCATGGGAGATAAACAGGCTAGGAAATTGAAGATAGGCGGAGAGTTGATTTGTGAAGTTTATTAATTACAATTTTGTTTTATAAAAATATGTCCCGTATAGGAAAGAAAATTATCACTATCCCAACAGGCGTCACCATTGATATCAAGGGTAATTTAATGGTGGTCAAAGGCCCTAAAGGTGAGCTGGCTTTAAAGCTTAACCCGCGTGTTTCTGTAAAGTTGGAGAATAACACCGCGCAGGTTGGGGTTCCTAATGAGAATAACACCAGTGACCGCGCTTTGTGGGGCACCTTCGGCAGTTTAATACGAAATATGATAAAAGGTGTAGTAGAGGGTTATAAAAAACAGTTGGAAATCAATGGTGTAGGTTATAAGGCCGCTATGAAGGGCGCCAATTTAATGTTAGAGGTCGGCTATTCCAATCCGGTTGAGGTTAAGCCAGTATCCGGTATTAAATTTTCTGTAGAAAAAAATGTTATTACCATAGAAGGTATAGATAAACAGGCAGTGGGTGAAATGGCCGCTACTATTCGTAAAGTCAGAAAACCGGAACCATATAAAGGCAAGGGTATTAAATATATGGACGAAATCATCAAGAAGAAGGAAGGTAAGACTGCCGCTAAGACCGCCGCTTAAAAATATTTTGCTAATAGATAAAGTCATCTTTAAATTGTATGAGAAGATTATTCAAAAAAAACAAATCAGGTTTACGAGCTGTTCGTCATGCCCGTGTTCGTGCAGTAGTTAAGGGGACGGCCGAAATGCCACGTTTATCAGTATTTAGAGGTTTACGCGGTATGGTAGCCCAGTTGATTAATGATGATTCTGGTAAAACCTTGTGCTACGCTAGTTTGAAAGAGATATCTAAGGAAAAAGTTGAAGGCAAGACCACTAAGGTGGCTGAGAGCTTTTTACTTGGCAAGGTATTAGCTGAAAAAGCCAAGGCCAAGGGAATCGTTAAGGTAGTATTTGACCGCGGTGGATATAGCTATCATGGCCGCGTGGCCGCTTTAGCTGAGGGTGCTCGTGCCGGTGGCTTGCAATTTTAATTTCGATTTTAATTAAGCGTTATTATGTTCAACAAACCAATGGGAAGGAAAGGCGGCAGAGGACATGAGGACAAAAAAGAATTTGATCAATTTATTCTAGATTTGTCACGCGTTACTCGTGTCACCCAGGGCGGTAAACACATGAGTTTTCGTGTCTGTGTAATTTTGGGCGATCGTCATGGCCGTGTTGGTTTTGGTTTGGCCAAAGGCAAAGATGTGCAACTTGGTGTAGAAAAGGCTGTGCGACAGGCTAAAAAGCGTCTTTTTGTAATCCCGATAGTCAATGAGACTATCCCACATGTTGTTTACTGCAAATTCAAAGCCGCACAGGTAATGTTGAAACCGGCCCCAAAGGGTTCTGGTATTATTGCTGGTGGCGCAGTCCGCGCGGTGATGGAATTAGCCGGTGTGCCGAATGTTTCCTCTAAAATTTTAGGTAAGACAAAAAACAAGATTACTATTGTAAAAGCAGTTTTTGGCGCTTTGGAAAAATTTCGAAAAACAAAAATACATACAGCTCCAGTGCAGATTGACGAGAAACAAATTGCGTCTCAAGTACCGTTGGAAGCGAAACTTGCGGCCAAGGTAGAACAGGCAGAAAATATTGCGGAGAAAAAACTGAAAAAGAAAATTGTAAAAGCGGCTGTTATTGCCGACTAGTTAAATAAAACTTATGAAATTACAAGTACACACTTTGAAACCGGCCCACGGGACCAAACATTCTTCCAAGAGAGTTGGTCGCGGTAATGCTTCTGGTCACGGAACAAACGCTTGCCGTGGTGGTAAAGGCCAAACCGCTCGTTCTGGTGGATCTCGCGGTATCCAGAGGCGTTCTTTTAAGTTTGTAATGCAATCCACTCCTAAATTGCGTGGTTTTCATAGTATGAATACCAAGCCAGCCGAAGTTTATTTAAGTGACCTAGAGGCAAAATACAAAGACGGAGAAACAGTAGATATATCTACTTTGAAAGAAAAGAAATTAATCGGTAAAAATATTAAGACCGTGAAGATTTTGAATAAGGGTGAATTGAAGAAGAAATTAGTAGTATCTGGTATAAAATGTACCAAGATTGCCGCGGAAAAAATCACTAGCGCTGGCGGAGAAGTTAAATAAAGGTTAAGATATAGCAGGTGGTTGGAAGTTTATTCTTCATTTAAGATTCGTGCTATGTGGGACAAAATTTTGCAAATTTGGAAAATCAAAAGCATCCGCATCAACGTCATATTTGTTTTGGGGTTATTAGCCATTTTTCGTCTGATGGCGCATATTCCGGTACCGGGTGTGAATGTCGCCAATTTGCGCAGTTTCTTTGAGGGCAATCAGATTTTAGGCATGATGAACCTGTTTTCGGGTGGTGCGATGGAAAATTTTTCCATAGTCATGCTTGGTGTCGGACCATATATCACCGCTTCCATTATCTTCCAGCTTTTGGCCATGATTGTCCCGAAACTTGAAGAGATGCAAAAAGAAGGGGAATCCGGACAGCAAAAGATCAATATGTATACGCGTTGGCTAACAGTGCCTTTGGCCTTTCTTCAGTCATACGCGATGATTAAATTATTAAATAATTCTGCTCGCCCGATTTTAACTGATCTGACCTTCTTCCGCTTAGTTACCATTATGCTTACCATCACCGCTGGTACGATGTTTTTGATGTGGTTGGGCGAATTGATTACTGAGAAAAAAGTAGGTAATGGCGTTTCTTTACTTATCTTCGCCGGTATCGTCTCTGGTTTTCCTACAGCTATTCGTAATACCTTGGTAAATTATAATCCTTCTGATTTCTATACTATCGTAATGTTTGCCGCAGTTGCTGTTTTGACAGTGGTCGGCGTAGTATTTATTAGTGAAGGCCAACGTAATATTCCGGTTAATTATGCTAAACAGGTGCGTGGTAACAAGGTTTTTGGTGGTAGCTCCTCCCATTTACCATTGCGTGTAAACATGGCTGGTGTAATTCCGATTATCTTTGCCATCTCTTTGATTCTTTTCCCGTCCATGGTAGCACAGTTCTTTACGCATGCTAAGACAGAGTGGATCGCTTCGGCCGCCATTGGCACTATCAACTTGTTTCAAAACCAGATTTTTTACGGAGTCTTGTACTTCTTATTGGTATTTGGCTTTACATTCTTTTATTCTGCTGTTATTTTTCATCCACAAAAAATCGCTGAGAATCTACAAAGACAGGGTGGCTTTATCCCCGGTATTCGTCCGGGCAAAGAAACGGAAAATTATTTAAATAATACCGTTAACAGGATAAATTTGATTGGAGCTTTATTTTTAGGTATTATCGCCGTTTTGCCATTGTTATTACAAGGTTCGTTTGGTATGCAGAATTTGACTATTGGTGGTACTAGTATCTTGATCGTGGTATCGGTGGCCATTGAGACCGCCAAACAGTTGGAAGCACAGCTGACAATGCATGAATACGATAGAATTTAGTAATGAAATGTAAATAATATATGAAAGAACGCCATTCAAAAGGCGTTCTTTTTAAACTTGAAATTGCCTCTAAATTGTAGTAATCTATATGGACAAATATGCAGTATATTGACCGCATTTACGGACAATTTGAAATTACCGAGCCGGTGCTTCTAGAGCTTATCAATTGCCCTGCCATGCAGAGATTAAAGGGGATTGACCAAGTTGGCTATGTTGAGCCATTTTTAGCAGGCACGGGGCATAGCCGGTTCGAGCATTCGATGGGCGTTTTTTTGTTATTACGTCGTTTTGGCGCGACATTGGAAGAGCAAATCGCCGGACTAATTCACGATGTTTCGCATTCAGTTTTTTCTCATTGCATAGATTTCTTATTTGAGACAAAACAGACGGCGGAAAAAAGTTATCAGGATAATATTTTTTCTGTTTTTGTAAAGAATACGGATATTCCGGATATTTTACAAAAACATGGTTTAGACATAGAATACATTTTAGATGATAAAAATTTTCCTCTGAAAGAGACCGCCCTGCCGGATATTTGCGCCGATCGTTTAGATTATTCTCTACGAGATGGGATAATTTATGGAGCGATTACATTAGTTGAAGCACAGAATTTTCTAGATAATTTAGTAATAGAGGAAAATAGATGGATTTTTAAAGATTTGGATATAGCAAAAAGATACTTTGATTATTATTTTTTATTGAATAATAAATATTTTACTAGTTTTTCCTTAACAGTGATGTTTTTGACAGTAAGTGAATATTTAAAGTATGCATGGAGTAAAAAATATATTACCAGAGATGATCTGTATACTACTGACGCCGAAGTATTAAAGAAAATTTCCACTCACCTCAGTGAAGATAAAAAATTAAATTTGCTTTTTGATAGGATGAATAACAAAATAAAATTTAAAAACGATCTGGATAATTACGATTTTTATCGTGATGTAAAATCCAGAATGATAGATCCGTTATGTTGGCATAAAGGTAAGTTGGGGAGAGTGACTGATTTTATACCGGAATTAAAGGAATTAGTTAAAAATGGACTTAAACCAAAAGAATATTTTATAAAATTTGAACGATAGAATTGACTATATATCCTATGAAAAAAATTGTAATTTTGATTGGCGCACCGGGGAGCGGAAAAGGTACACAAGCCAAAAAAATAGCTGAAGAATATCACTATGGGCATATTTCCACCGGTGATTTATTGCGCGCACTAGATAAGGATCCCAATGGCAATCTAGAGGACAAAAAGATGTTGGCAGATATGAAGGCAGGGAAGCTGGTAGCGGACGTGTTGATCTATAAGCTAGCTTTTCATGAGATGGATAAATATTTCAATGCCGGGCAGGGAGTTGTACTGGATGGCGCTATTCGCAATGTGGAGCAGGCAGAGGAATATCAAAAATATTTTGTAAATAAAAAAATGGAAAATGAAGTAACGGCGATAGAGATTGCCTTAACAGATGAAGAATCCTTTAATCGTTTAACCAAGAGGCGGGTTTGTAAAAAATGTGGTGAGATTATTCCGTGGCTTGCCGCCACGAAGGATTTGACCGTTTGTCCAAAATGCGGTGGAGAGCTTGAGGTGCGCAAAGATGATAATGAAGAAATAATCAGAAAAAGAATTGTGGAGCAGGGGAATCTAGCATTGAAGCCGATTGTAGAATATTATAAAAAACCAGGAGTATTGCAGGTGATAGACGGAATGAAGGATATTGAGGGTGTTTGGCAGGAAATCAAAAATATCATGGATTAAATTATGCTCATAAAACCAAAATACGATATTGAACAAATTAAAAAGGGTGGCAAGATAATTGGCGAGATTTTAGAGAAACTGGGAAGGATGTGCAAGCCGGGGGTTTCTACCGGTGAGATTGATCGTGCCGCGGAAAAAATGATTAAAAAAGCAGGCGGCCAGCCGGCTTTTAAAGGATATTCTAATGGACCGCATGATACTCCTTTTCCTTGTACTATTTGCGCTTCGGCTAATCATCAGTTAGTACATGGTATTGCCAATGACGATGATATTTTAGAGAGTGGGGATATTTTTACTATTGATATTGGGATGGAATGGCCGTGTAAAAATCCTAAAAAGGATAGGGGATTTTTCACTGATACCGCACTCACGGTGATCGTGGGCGATGTACCAGAAAAGACAAAAGAATTATTGAAGGTCACCAAAGAATCATTAGAGGTCGGTATAAAGGCCGTAAAGCCGGGGAATAGCGTGGCGGATATTGGTAAGGCGATTGAGGACTATGTCAATTCAAAGGGTAAATATGGCATTGTGCGTGACCTGGTGGGGCACGGGGTAGGGCATGCCGTTCATGAAGAGCCTAGGATCCCTAATTATTATGATCCAAAGATGGGGGCTTTTATCTTGAAGCCCGGTATGGTATTAGCGATTGAACCAATGATCTCTTTAGGTACCCATCGCGTGCGTACAGGCCTGGATGGCTGGACAATCGAGATGGCCGACAAGTCGCTTTGCGCGCATTTTGAACATACGGTGATTGTCACCGATAATGGATGCGTGGTGGCGACACGTAGACCTGGGGAGAAGAAAATATAATTTTATGAATATTTTAGGTGTGGATTTCGGTACAAAAAATATCGGTTTGGCCTGGACAGATACTGCTATTAAGGCGGTTTTGCCGTACGGCGTGATCAAAGAGGAAAAATTTAAAACTAAATTGGAACAAATGGCCGATTTGATTGAGGTGGAAAAAATTGATAAAGTTGTTTTTGGTCTGCCGATGAATTTAAAAGGTGGAGAAAATAAAAATACGGAGCGGATAAGAAAATTTGTGGACGATTTGGGAGAAAAAATTAGCGTGCCGATAGAATTTATGAATGAAATGTTTACCTCTCAGCAGGCGGATCGTATGGGTGGTGATGCCAGTCGCGACGAGAAGTCCGCCATGGTTATATTGGAGGATTATCTTCAGAAATTAAAGTAGTTTTTCGTACCGGAATTAAATATGTTATCAATTATCTTGTCTCGTCGCGATTTTCGAGAGAATGATCAGATAGTTTCCCTATATACGTTGGAGAGGGGAAAGGTGGAGGCGCTCGCGCGCGGTGTTAAAAAAATTATTAGTAAAAATTCGGCTTATTTAGAGCCGTTTTTTTTAGTTGAGGCAGAAATTATTCCGGGTAAAGAATTGAATCATCTTGTCAAGGCTCAGCCGATTAGTATTTTTAAAAATATTCGCGCGGATTTACATAAAAGTTTAATGGCTGGGTATGTCATGAATTTGTTAGAGAAGTTTTTACAAAATGGAGAGAAGGACGTTCGTGTTTTCAATTTAATTATGAAATGGTTGGAGTTTTTGGATGGGAATGAAATTAAAAGTAATTCTTTAATATATTCTTTCATTATAAAATTTTTAAATTTACTAGGATTTAAACCTGAAATGGATGCCTGCGTATCGTGTGGGAAGGTAGATACATCGGCGTTCTATTTTGCGGGTGGTGGAATGGTGTGTGCTGAATGTGGAAACGGTAAAAAGATTGTAGGTGAGGATATAGTATCCATGGGTCGCGCCAGTTTAGCAGATTTTGTCTTATTGCTAAATGGCAATTTTGAAGATATTAAGGCTATAGATAGCGATCGGGTGTTTAGGATAATTCACCGCTTTGCGATGTATCACAGTGAGCGAAAACTTGTCTATTTTAGCCAAATTTGATAAGATTATTGTATATTTTAATACTAGATTTTATGAATATTTTCATTAAAGATATTTCGAAACACATAGGTGAAGAAGTCGCTATAAAGGGCTGGCTATATAACAAACGTTCTTCCGGTCCGTTATATTTCTTAGAATTGCGTGATGGTTATGGCTGGGTGCAAGGGGTATTGGCAAAGAAGGATGCAGCGCCGGAGGTCTGGCAGGCGGCGGAGGATGTGACGCAGGAGTCATCTGTCGAGGTCGTGGGTAAGGTAGCTAAACATCCAAAAAAGGAAAACGTTTTTGAATTACAAATTACCAATTTTAAAATTATTCAATTAGCGAAGGATTATCCAATAGCACTGAAGGATCATGGACCGGATTTTTTGATGGATAATCGACATTTGTGGCTCCGTAGTAAAAAGCAGTGGGCGATATTACGCGTGCGAGATGCAATTGCCATGGCTATCAACGAATATTTGCATAAGGAAAATTTTATTCGTACCGATTCGCCGATTTTTACACCGAATGCTTGCGAGGGGACTACTACACTTTTTGCTGTACCATATTTTGATCTTGGTGATGCCTATTTATCTCAATCAGGACAGTTATACATTGAAGCGGCTATCGCTTCGGTAGGTAGATGTTATGATTTTGGTCCGGTATTTAGGGCAGAAAAAAGTAAAACCAAACGTCATCTCACTGAATTTTGGATGATGGATGCGGAAGCCGCGTTTGTCGAACATGAGGAAAATTTAAGAATTCAGGAAGGCATGGTGCGTTACATTATACGTTATTGTTTAGAAAAATGTGGAGAAGAATTGGCCATTTTAGAGCGTGACGTTGAAAAACTCAAAAAGGCAGACGCGCCTTTTAAGAGGTACTCTTATGATGAGGCCATAAAAAAATTAAATGAATTAGGATCTGATATTAAACATGGCGAGGATTTGGGGAATGATGACGAGGGTCTATTGACCAAGGACTCCGAGGTACCGGTGTTTATTGAAAAATGGCCGAAGGGTATTAAGCCATTCTACATGAAGCGCGATCCGAATAATCCGGATTTGGTATTGAATGATGATTTAATTGCTACTGATGGCGGAGGAGAGCTTATCGGTGGCAGTCAGCGTGAGGATGATATTGGATTATTGGAAAAGCGTATTGCGGCTGAAGGCCTTAATAAGGCGGATTATGAGTGGTATCTGGATTTACGCCGTTATGGCAGTGTGCCACATTCTGGGTTTGGTATTGGTTTAGAGCGTGCTGTACGCTGGATTACCGGTGCGGAACATATCCGCGAAGTTATCCCATTCCCTAGGACAATTGGACGCTTAAAACCTTAAACAGGAAGGTTGTGAATAATAAAAAATAGGCCGTAAGGCCTATTTTTTTATGGTAAGACGTTTATTTCTGCGATTTCCGGCGGGTTAAATAGTCTTACTGGTCCACCTGATTCGCCAGCACCCGAGGAGATGAACATTGGTGTATCTTCCCATGTCTTCTGGCCGTAATAATACTGTCGGCCCAAATTCACACCGGAGTCGCCCAGCGGGCCTATGAGAGGCAGAAAGATCTGTCCGTTATGAGTATGACCGGCTAGTATTAGATCCGGTTTTATTGTTTTTGGCCATTGTAATACGCCATCGGGATTATGTGTGATAAATATTAAAAATAATTTTTGGTCCCATTTTTTTAGATTTTCAAAGGATACCTTTCCACCCCATAGGTCATCTATACCATAAAGACAGACATTATTATCTTTTATATTTATACAAGATAAATCATTTTTCAATAATTGAACACCGATTGTATCCAAGCGAGTAATAACCATAGCCGAGCGATTCCCACTGCCCAAGCGGGGGTCAGTGTAATTGTTTGTACCAAGTCCGTATTCATGGTTGCCCAGAACAGCGTAAGTTGGGTATTTGCTCGTTATCATCTCCAGCGGTTCCAAGTATATACTCTCATCCTCAGAGGTCCACTCGTTATCGATTAAATCGCCACCTAATACTACGATGTCCGGTTTAATATTATCTATTTTTTTTACTATTTTTTTTGCCCAGGCAGTTTTTTTATGATTTCCAACCTGTGGATCGGTGATGAAGACTATTCTGACCGGCGTAGTTATTTTTGTATTTTTTATTTCAACCTTCCTTATCACAAGGAGATTTGGTTCGATAAATCTGGCATCGACCGCGAGGATAATCCCGATTGTTAATATGAATACCAGAAACAAGGCAAAGTTCTTATGTTTACCAAAAAATATTTCAGGATTTTTTCTATCTCGGTAGATCAGGCATATCAGAATGGCCGCAATGAGAAGGTATCCTAGAATTATGACGGTAAAGAAATTCATAAAATTAAAAACAGCCGGTTTATTATACCGCTGTTTTAAGTGGATGTAAACTAGGTGCCGAAGGAGGGAATCGAACCCTCACACCTTGCGGTACACGATTTTGAGTCGTGCGCGTCTACCAATTCCGCCACTTCGGCTTTTGATAGGGGTTATTATATCATTTTTTGGTATTTTGTCAACTTTATGATATAATAATGTCGACTAGATTTTCTCTTTATGTCTACGATTATTTCCATAGTTAATCAAAAGGGGGGGGTGGGGAAGACCACCACCTCTGTTAATTTAGCGGCCGGATTGGCTGAAGCCGGCAAATTTGTGCTGTTGGTGGACCTGGACCCACAAGGTAATGCCACCTCTGGTTTGGGTATAAAACATCAGGAATTGGATAAGGGGCTTTACCATTCTTTAATGGGTCAACATCGTTTGCACGATGTGATCGCTAATACCGCCCATGCCGGTCTGCGCGTCGCTCCGGCGACTCCTGATTTGGCTGGTGCCAATGTTGAGTTGGTCAACTTGGAAGGCCGTGAATCAAAATTAGCGGATATCTTGAGTGAGGCTAAACATGCTTACGATTACATTTTAATTGATTGCCCGCCATCACTCGGTATTTTAACCCTCAATGGCCTGGTAGCAGCAGATCATATCTTAATCCCGGTGCAGGCGGAATATTATGCCTTAGAGGGATTAGGACAGCTTTTAAAAACCATTGAATTAGTAAAAGAAAATATTAAGCCAACGCTAAATGTGTTAGGTGCCATAATCACTATGTTTGATTCACGTAATAGACTGTCTGAGGAAGTCTTGCACGAACTGTACAAATATTTTCCTAACAATATTTTTCGATCGGTTATTCCGCGCACGGTGCGTCTAGCTGAGGCGCCGAGTTACGGTCAAAGCATCTTCCACTATGAATCTAGCGGTAAGGGAGCTAAGGCCTATGAACGTCTAGCTCGTGAAGTGTTAGATTATTTTGAATCTCAAAATCAACAATAATTTTTTTATTATGTCTCTAGGCCGAGGATTAAACGCACTTATAACTTCTACCGGCGGTCGCCAGAAAAGGCAGTATGGCGTTGATGTGGGTGGATCTGATGATCAATCGAAGGTTTGGAATATCCCTCTTTCTGAAATTCAGCCGGATCCAGGTCAGCCGCGTAAAAATTTTAAAGTGGAAGAATTAGAGGAATTAGCCAGTTCTATTAAGGAACATGGTATCTTACAACCTCTCTTAGTTTCAGAAAAAGATGATGGTGGATATATTTTAATCGCCGGAGAAAGGCGCTGGCGGGCAGCTAAATTATCTGGGTTAGCCACTGTACCGGTCTTGATAAAAAAATATGCCGACCAGGTAAGGTTGGAGGTGTCTCTTATTGAAAATATTCAACGATCAAATCTCAATCCTTTGGAGGAAGCTTTTGCTTACAAACGTTTGATGGATGAATTTGGCTTAACCCAAGAGGAAGTGGGGCAAAAGGTTGGTAAAAGTCGTCCGGCCGTGGCCAATGCGGTTCGTTTACTGGATTTGCCGGAAGAAATACAAGCGTCTTTAGCGGAGGGTAAAATAAATACGGGGCAGGCTAGGTCACTTTTGGGTTTGGAGACAAAGGACAAGCAGATGGCTATGCTGTCCTCGATGCTCGGACAAAAAATTACTGTACGTGAGCTGGAGAGGGAGGTCGCCAAACAACGTCCGGTCACGACACCATCTCGCCGTGATGCTAATTTGCTATATTTAGAAGATAAATTACGAGCGGCGCTTGGCACTAAAGTATCTGTCAGTCAAAAAGGTGATAAAGGAACGATTGGTATCCAGTATTATTCCAAGAATGAGTTGGCGCGACTGATTAAAAAAATGACTGATTAATTAAAATTAGTACAAATAATTTTAAAATCGCCCTCTAGCAAGAGGGCGATTTTGATGTGTATTTTAGGAGTTAATGGACATTTCCGGTTGCTAAAAAACCATTTTCTCTGCTAAACTAAGATAAAAAACTAACCTTTTGTTTAATATGCACAAAAATACTGCCCCAAATGTGGTAGTACAGATGTTAAGAAAAATGGTAGACGAAATGGTTTGCAAAGATATTTATGCTTAAACTGTACGACGCCGTTTCAATCAGATAATCGAAGACAACGACAAGCGCGAGCAACAGCGAGCGCGTGGAACGAATATACTTTCCATCGCCGTACAGTAAAAGAGTTGGCAGAAAAAGAACAAATTGGAACGCGTCAGATGCGACGACGTTTAGACCTCGTTGCACCGGAGCAAACAGGTGGATATATTTTTAACAATTTAATTGCAGACAAAACCGTTCCAGTTGTACTCCTAATTGACACCACGTACTTTGACTGTTTTGGGGTCATGGTGTTTCGCTGCTACAATCGGCGACAAAACCTCATGTGGCGGTTTGTAGCACACGAAAGTAATGATGGCTACTTGGAGGGCATCACTGAACTAGAAAAGCACGGATACACGATTTTGGCTGTAGTCTGTGACGGAAAACGATGGTTGTTGGGATTATTATCTAAAAAATATCCCTCCCAACTATGCCAATTCCACATGGTAAAAACAGTGACCCGCTACATTACAAGATATCCAATTTTACCGGCCGGCAAGGAATTGTTCTGGGTTACGCTCACGCTTAAAAATTCGACCGAGAACGAGTTTAAAGAAAAATTGATGAATTGGTTTTTCAAATGGCAAAACTTTTTAAACGAAAAAACAATCGATGATTACGAAACTAACAAATGGCATTTTACTCACGACCGGATGCGATCGGCTTACGCCGCCTTATGTGCCAATATTCGCTACCTGTTCACTTACCAAAAGTTCCTGACCTACGGCATACCCAATACAACCAGCTCAATTGACGGCACATTTTCTCAACTAAAACAAAAAGTCCACGTACATCGTGGACTAGCTGTGAAGAAAAAAATGGCAATGATTTCTGACCTATTGCGGGGTGAAGTAGCAACCATTAATGTCCATTAAACCTATTTTAGCTATTCTCCCTATTTTTTTCTAGGTAAAATGGCTTCTAGCCAGGTCTTTTTATTGGCGTTGAGAGTATTTTTAATATGCATTTTTGCCGTGTGAGTTTTAGCCATCTTTAACCAATCTTGGCTCGGTCCTTTACGATTTTTATCAGTGATTATTTCTATTACGTCTCCACTTTTAAGAGGGGTATCCAGACTTACCAAGTGGTCGTTTACTCTGGCGCCATTACATTTATCACCGACCTGGGTATGAATATGATAAGCAAAATCGATTGGTGTGGCATCTTCTGGTAAATCGATAACATCACCTTGCGGTGTGAAGACGAAGATGCGATTGCGAAAAAAATCAACCTTCATCTCTTCCAGATCGGATAGATTATTTAAAATATCTTTTTGCATTCTGGCCAGTTCCTTTGCCCACTCCACTTCTTTACTGGGTAAGCGAGCACCGCGCTCATCATAATGCCAGTGGGCAGCAATACCGTACTCTGCCTCATCATGCATCTCTTGCGTACGAATTTGGAATTCTACAGTTTTGCCCTCATCGGCAAAAACGGTCGTGTGTAGAGAACGGTAACCGTTCGGTTTTGGTTGGGCGATATAGTCCTTAATACGGCCTTTAAGTGGTTTCCATAGGCGATGTAGTACGCCAAGGGCGGCGTAACAATCGCCTATATCCGGCACAATAATGCGTAGAGCCACAATGTCGTAGATATTTTCAGAATCCCATCCCTTCCGGCACAGTTTTTGATACAGGCTATAAATTTGTTTTTCACGTCCATGTACATCGTAAAATTTGATGTTAGCTTTTTTCAGCTCACTGCGAGTTTTTTCCATCACATCTTTTAAATATTTTTCTTCGTCGATTATTACCTTATCTCTGATAATTTTAGTTTTTTCGTACTCTTTAGGGTATATGAATGGAAAGGAAAGATCTTCTAGTTGTCCTTTGAACTCGTCCATACCCATGCGGATGGCGATTGGTGCGTATATTTCTAAACTCTCTATGGCGATACGATATTTTTTATTAGTTGGCTGGGCTTCAAGTGTCATCAAATTATGGGTGCGATCAGCAAATTTTATTAACATAACTCGAATGTCCTCAGCCATAGACATAAACATTTTACGTAAATTTTCTATGTATCTTTCTACTCCGCGATATTTTAATTTTCCCAATTTGGTGATACCCCTAACCATGGAAGCGATATCCTTGCCGAAGTTTTTTTCTATTTCTTCCAATGTCACCTGGGTGTCTTCCGGCACATCGTGCAGTAGGGCGGCTATAACAATACTGACCTCTATTTTCATTTTAGCTAATATATAGGCTGTAGCTAACGGGTGAGAAATGTACGGCTCACCAGAGCGTCGCATCTGTCCGCGGTGTGCTTCATCAGCGAAGCCGTAGGCCAACCGTACCACATCTAATTCATCACGCTTGGCGTAGGAGCGGATTTCTTTAATTAGATCGTCGATGGTTAAATTTTTTGGTATAGTGATATTTGGCATAATTTTGGCTATAATTAGCCATTATTTTTTACCAGACGTATTTTTATTATATATGAAAATTAAAAAAATGGCAACTACAAAAAAGCACCTTTGATGGGTGCTCTATTTTTTGAAGAGATCTCGGGTTAGCATCAGTAATTCTTTTGTCCAGTTTATTACCGATTTGTAGTAAGCTATGTTTAGAAGTAGTAGGGCGATGATAATAATAGCGTCATAGCTTTGGCGAATCCAGTAATCGTCTTCAAGACGTACCCACATGCCGAATTCGTCGAAAGTGAGGCCCAACCCGATGCCGTAGAACAGGATAGACCATTTAAATTTTTTACTTTCTAATGGCGGTCTTTTGAGTATTAAATAAAGTCCCACTAATACTAAAATGAATACACCATAGGTAAAGTGATGAATATGCACCCCCCTCATGGTGAGAAAGAAGTCTGGCATCCAGTGGCCTAGTACCAGGTATACAATTAATCGAGAGATGATGAAAGTGGCGAGAAAAGAGGAAACAATAATGGCAATTAGTTTGCGATTTATTGATGAGTTGTAATCCAAAGACATACGTCTTTAAGATTGTTCTTTTTTAAAATTACATTCTTTATTACTACATTTTACCATACCCTTGGCCGCGAACGCCAATAATCCGCCGCAGTCCGGGCATTTTTCGCCAGTTGGTTTGTCCCACATAGCGTATTTACATTTTGGATATTTGTTGCAGGAATAAAATATTTTTCCACGTTTGCTGCGTCTCTCCACAATATCTCCCTCGCCGCACTCAGGGCACTTTACATTTGTTTTTATTTCAATATTTTTGATATTTTTACAATCTGGATATGCAGAGCAAGATAGGAATGGCCCAAAACGCCCAACTTTTTTAACCATTGGTTTTCCACATTTCTCACAGATTTCGTTGGTCGGTTCGGAGGTATGCATACCGCTAGTATCTCCGGCCATTGGTTTGGTATTTTTACATTCCGGATAACCGGTGCAGGCCATGAATTTTCCAAAGCGTCCAGTTTTGATGGACATTGGTTTTCCGCATTTTTCACAGACCTCATCGGTTGTCTCCACTTCCTTGACTAATTCTTTATCTTTTTTATCCAAATTTTCTTTAAATGGGATAAAGAAATCGGAAATTACCGGCTGCCATTCTTTTTCGCCTCTGGCAATGGCGTCCAGATTTTCTTCCATATCGGCGGTAAATTTATAGTCCACGATATTGGGAAAATGTTTTACCAACAAATCAATTACGGTAAAGGCAATTTCTTTTGGCATGAGGCGTTTTTTTTCATCACGTTCCACATAGCCACGGTCTTCAATGGTGGCGATGGTTGGGGCATAGGTAGAAGGACGGCCGATGCCGTGTTCTTCCAGAATTTTTACAAGAGTAGCGTCAGAATAGCGGGAAGGGGGCTCGGTAAAGTGTTGCTCTGGTTTTAATGCCTCACAATTTACTTTTTCTCCAACGGTCACCTGCGGTAAAATATTTTCTTTAGCTTTTTCGGCGTATAACTTTAAGAAGCCATCAAAAACAATGGTCTGGCCGGTGGCGCGGAAAACATATTTATTATTACTCTCAATATCTATAGCGGTGGCATTCAATTCCGCCGGAGCCATTTGAGTAGCCACGGCGCGGCGCCAGATAAGATCGTATAATTTGAATTGATGAGCGTCTAAAAATGGCTGGACAGATTCTGGCGTGCGTGATACTTCGGTTGGACGAATAGCTTCATGCGCTTCTTGAGCATTCTTACTTTTGTTATGGTATGTACGTGGTTTTTCCAGTTGGTATTTTTCTCCGAAATTTTTGCCGATTATTTCTTTGGCTTCAATTAAAAATTTTTCAGAAAGGTTCACAGAGTCGGTACGCATATAGGTGGAAAGACCGACTGACCCTTCGCTTCCTAAGCTTATACCTTCATATAATTGCTGGGCGATGCGCATTGTCTGTTTGGCGGAAAAACCAAAGCGGTGGTTGGCCTCCTGCTGGAGAGTAGAGGTGGTAAAAGCCGGCGAAGGCAGACGTTTGGTTTTTTTCTCCTCAATATTTTTTATGGTATATGTGACGCCGTTTAAATCAGCTAATATTTTATCCGCCTGTTCCTTGTTTTTAATGTCCATCTTGTCTATTTTTTTGTCGGCGATAGCGGATAGTTTGGCGATGATCTTTTCCGGATTATTGGCGGATAAAAAATCACCTTCAATACTCCAATACTCCTCGGCTTTGAAGTCTTTAATTTCTCGTTCTCGTTCCACAATTAAGCGTACGGCGACCGACTGTACGCGTCCAGCGGATAGTCCTTTGGCTACCTTGCGCCAGAGGAAAGGGGATAGTTCATAACCGACTAAACGGTCCAAAACACGGCGGGCCTGCTGGGCATCAACCATCTTTAGATCTAACGGACGCGGATTTTCGATAGCATGTAGGATGGCCGATTTAGTAATTTCATGAAATGTAATACGTTCGGCTTTTTTTTCAGAAATGCCTAATATTTGGGCTAAATGCCAGGAAATTGCCTCTCCCTCTCGGTCCTCATCAGTAGCGAATAGGACGTGGCCACTCTTTTTGTAAAGGTCCTTTAATTCTTTAACGGTTTTGGCCTTGTCGCGGCTGACGACATACTGTGGTTCAAAATTGTTTTTTATATCCACGCCCATCTTGCTTTTTGGCAGGTCGCGAACATGGCCAAAAGAAGACCGTACTATGTAGTTACGGCCTAAGAATTTGGTGATGGTTTTGGCTTTAGTCGGGGACTCTACGATGACGAGAGTGGACATAATATTAAAAAAATTTTAGCAATTGATAGCTAGAATATCCCATTTTTAGCCAATTGTCAATTATTTAACGTTTTTTGATGTTTTTATTCCGTATTTCTCCGCTCAAAAAGAAGGAACCAGTGACTAGTAGAAGGTCGTTATCTTTTGTTTTTTGTTTGGTCCAACCGTATGCCTCTTGAGGATCGAGAAAATTTTTTGTTTCCACCCTGGGTGAAAGTTTTTTTATCTCTTTTTGTAATAATTTTGGATCAGCCGCTAGCCGGAGGGGGTTGGAGGTGGAACGCGTGCAGACAACTGTCTTTGGCTTTAGTGAAGCTATTTGTCGGAGCATCGCCTTGATATCCTTATCCGCGCTAAAACCGAGTACTAGATGGATATCCCCCTGCTGCCTAATTTTTTTAATAGTGTCCACCGTAGTTTTCATTTTATCTATATTATGTGCGCCGTCTAATATTATCAGCGGTTTTTTGGAGATTATTTCCATACGGAGGGGTAAGCTGATTTTAGCCAGGCCTGTTTTTATTACATCTCCAGAAATTTTTAGAGTCCTCACCACTTCAATCGCTAAAATGGCATTTTTGATTTGATGTTCTCCCAGGACTGGTAAAAAATAGTCGTTTCCTTGATAAAAAAAAGTTGTGCCATTTAAATTTGTTTGTTTGATAACAAATTTAGGTTGTTTGATGATATTTAATTTTGCTTTTTGTTTCGCACATTCGTTTTTTATAATCTCCAAAAGTCTCGGATTTTTTTCCATGGTAAAAATGGTACATCCTTTTTTAATTATCCCTGCTTTTTCGCGGGTTACATCTGAAAGTGTTGGACCGATTAAATTGAGGTGGTCACGACCGATATTAGTGATGATAGCGATGTCCCTGTTAGGGATAATATTGGTGGAATCATACCGTCCACCTAAACCAACCTCTACGATTGCCCAGTCCACTTTTTCTTCGGCGAAAAGTTTGAGTCCCATAGCCGTCACTATCTCAAAAAAAGATAGGAAATCAAAAGGGGCATGTTTGATATATTCATTTACCTTTGGTTTAATGGCCATCACCAAATCAGCGAATTTTTTTTCGGAAATTTCCTTGCCTTGTATGGCCCAGCGTTCAGTAATGGCTGAAGGGTGGGGTGAGGTAGTGAGGCCGGTTTTTTTACCGGAGGCGCGCAGTATTGATTCCAGCATCATCGCCACTGAACCCTTACCGCTGGTGCCCGTGATGTGAATAAAATGATGGATTTGTTTTTCGGGTTTTTTTAGTAATCTTAAAAGATAGCCGATTCTTTTTAAATATATTTCGGCGTCTTTTTTATCTTTCAGATATTCCTTATGCGGAATATTATTTAGAGAGATTAAATAGTTTGTAGCTTCAATAAAATTCATAGCAAATAAACGCAGAGGACAGGCGGTTGGCCTGTCCTGAGGTATTATTTTTGATTGTGAGCTAGACGATGTTTGGTGATTTTGACGAAATCCAGCCAGGCGAATTTTTTGGCGGCTAATGATAAGAGGAAGTTAAATATGATAAAGGTAGCCGTTATGCCCAAGGCCATTAGTCCTCTTTCTTTCCATACAACCGGCAAGAGTCCAATCCAGACGGCGGCCTTAAGGTTGAAGAAATATAAGAATAGTACACTGCCAACAGAGTGGGCGACAAAGGTGGTCCCCAGAGCGCGAGCGAAGATGAATTTGTCATGCCAAAAATAGGCGATGATGGGAATTAACCAGTAAAGGGCATAATACCAAGCGCCGCGGCCCTCGGGGTGGAGCCAAAAAGCAATCATGGCAATAGCTGGAATAGCCAATGTCCATTTTGATTTTTTGGCAAAATACAACACAGCTAAGAGCATCGGGAAGAAACGAATGATGGTGCTGGTATCCATAGCAAAACCGTTCCAGGCCCAGTTGGTCAATTCCATAATCCCGACCGTTATAAATCCCCATAGTGAGCCGACAAATCCGGCGGCGATAGGCCCGTAGAAATCAAATAGGGTGAATTTTAAATTAGAGCCAATAATTTTGGTGAAGGGGATCTGCATTAGACCAAAGCCGATGAGAGCAAAAATTACGGTAAAAATGATTTTTTTAGTGGTCAGCTGTTTCATATTGAGTTATATAATTATTAAATTTAGTTTATTATATGGGTAATTTACGACATAGGTTTATATATTTGAATATATATTTTTACTCATATCTATAATGATAAGTGTACTATTTACATCCGCGCTGTCAAGGCCAGATATTTTTGTGTTGGTATTAATGCACTTGTTTATCTAGTGTTTAAATTTAGAGTAGTTTGTACTGATGATTTTTGTATGATAGGTTGTAAATTCAAGGTTTCTAGGATGTCGTCTACTGACGATACTAATTTAGCTCCCATTTTGATCAGATTATTACAGCCCGCGCCAAGTTGGGAAGAGATGGGGTGAGGAATAGTCATAACTTCACGATTGTAGTCTAAGGCGCATTTGGTGGTGATCAGGGCACCTGATGATTCTGGTGCTTCGATGACTAAAGTGCCTAAGGTGAGCCCGGCGATAATGCGATTACGTGCCGGGAAAGAATATCGTGTGGGCAAAAAGCCGGGTGGATATTCGGATAAGATTGCTCCATCACTTTCAATGATCTGGTCAGCTAGATATTTGTGGGCGGAAGGGTAGACATGCTGTCTGTCGATGCTTGATCCTAGCACAGCGATAGTTTTTCCTTTAGTTCGGAGGGCAGAGGCATGGGCGATTCCGTCTATACCAAGAGCCAATCCGCTGACTATGACTATACCCAACCTAGACAGTTCCTTAGTGATTTTTTCACATACGTCTTGGCCGTACTGTGAATGTTGACGAGTACCAACTATACCAATACTGGCAAGATGATCCGGCGGTAATTGTCCGCGTACAAAAATGGTATGCGGTGGGTCGGTGATCTCCGCCAGTAGTCGAGGATACCTCGTTTCGCCAAGTGATATGGTATAAATATTTTCTTTTTCCAACCTCTCCATTATTTTTTCTACAGATGTTTGGTCGCGCCAGACCAAAAATTCGTTAGCAATGTTTTCTTCTAATCCGGCTCGTATCAGGTCTGTTAATTCTGCCGACCATAAATGTGATGTATTTGAAAAATAGCCGATCAATCTTTTGTATCGGCTATAGGTAATCTTGGAAAAATGGGCCAAGGCGGCGTTGTAATTCATGGCCTAAATAATTTTGTAGATTTCTTCAATTACTTTTTGTATCGTTTCGTCCAATATTATCTTTTCATCCTTGGTAAATTTATCCAATACAAAATCGGCGGTATCTTCGGTTAGCTTTTCTTTAGGGGCAATGCCCACGCGTACGCGCGTAAAATCCTGTGTACCTAGATGCTCGATAATAGATTTTACTCCATTGTGTCCGGCCGCACTGCGATTTTTTTGTACTTTTATCTCACCCAGAACAATATCTTTATCGTCGTGTACTACAATAATTTCGGCTTGAGGATGTTTTTTATACACATAGGCCGTGGCTACGCCGGAGTTATTCATAAAAGTTGTTGGCTTTATAAACTCCACTTCCTGTCCATTAATTTCCTTTTTGGCGTAAAATAGTTGGCCAGCAGTACTTTCCCTCCATTCATTTTTGTCAATAATTTTGTCCAAAATTATAAAACCTACATTATGGCGTGTCTTTTCATATTTTTTCCCCGGATTGCCAAGGCCGATGATGATTTTCATATTTTTGAGTGAATGAGTTTATATGCGGCGAAGCCCTTATATATCTTTTTTCATTTTGCTTAGTTTCATAATGATCGGTACGGCGAAAAAACTATATTCTTCGCGTAGGCGGTTTTCCACAAAACGCACGTAGGAAATATTAACTGAAGATTTATTTTTTATGCGCATCTCAAATACCGGAGGATTAGTCCCGAGCTGGAGCATATCCAATATTTCCGGGTGATGTACACCCTTGCCACGTGATGGTAGATGGCGGCGGACGGTGTGTTGGATGAATTCCTTTAATTCATCTGCTGGTATTACAGTGTGGCGCTCTTTCCAGGCACGGGTGATTAAGGGAAATATTTGGTGTACGCGATATTCAGTTTCCGCGCTAATAAAAATGATAGGGGCGAAATCTAGGTGGGGGAAACGGCTGTAAATTTCTTTTTTGACGTCGTTTCTGAAAGCGTCATCGTTGGCGTCAGCTAAATCCCATTTATTTACCACGATAATTACGCTCTTAGTATGTTCGCGTAAGAGGCCGGCTAATTGCTGGTCCTGATCAGTGATTGGTTCGGCGGCGTCGACAACAAACAGAACAATATCCGAACGATCTATCATTTCAATGCTTTTTCCGATACCAAATTTTTCCAATTCACCAGAAACCTTAGTTTTCTTACGGATACCGGCCGTGTCTACAAATAGCATTGGTTGGTCGTCCACATCTACCAGAGTATCATGTGGTTCACGGGTAGTGTGCGGCATGGAACTGACGATTACTCTTTCTTCTCCAATCAACTTGTTGAACAGAGTTGATTTGCCAACATTCGGTTTACCGACAATGGCCACCCGTATTGGTTCGTATTCCTTTACTTTTTTTGGTCTTCTTTTTAGTTTGTTCAGAACGGTAAAGATTTTATCTAATAAGTCACCTGTACCCGTGCCGTTTTGAGCGGAAATGGGCAAAGGTTCTCCCAAACCAAGTTTAAGCCACTCACGATCATGTGTCTGCACGCGTAGAGAGGGACTGTCGGCCTTGTTGGTGATAAAAAGTAGTGGTTTTTCTTTATTTTTGGTCAAAATTCTTTTAGCTAATTCTTTTTCTTGTGGATAAAGCCCTTCGGTGATGTCGGTAACAAAGATGATGAGGTCGGCCTCCTTGATGGCGACCTCTGTCTGGCGAATGATATCGTTTTCTAGTGGAACGCTTTCATCAAAAGTTAAACCGCCCGTATCTACAATGCGGAAATTTTTTCCTCGCCAGTTGACTATACCCATGTTGCTGGTGCGGGTAGTACCGGCCACATTGGATACGATAGCTTTGTTGGTTTCGGTTAGGCGGTTGAATAGGGTGGATTTACCGACATTAACACGGCCTATTAAAGCTACGATTGGCAGGTCAAGATCAATTATTTTTGCAGGTGTAGACATATTATTATGGTTTCATGTTTTCTCCGAGAATTACTAAGATATCGGTATCCGCTTGGTATTTTAGACCACTTTCGTTTTCTTGGGTAGTCAGATCGTCATATTCGTTTTTTAGCCATTCCGGTACAGAAAGAGAAACTTCTGCTGATAAAATATTTTTTAAATCATTTACCACTTCCGGAGAGACGTCGGAGCGGATCAGATAGATAGAGGTTGTGGCAATCGGACGTTTAATAGCATTGCCGATTTTATTGATAGGGAATCCTTTTTCTTTCAGCTTATCTTGTATGCGGCTGGCTAGCCCTACCTGCCATGTACCATTTTGTATTTCTATTTTAGCCTTGGGGAAAATGGATTGATTATTTTGTGCGGGCACAACGGAAGTGGTGGTGTTGGTTGTTTGTTTTATATCATCCAGGGGTTGGGTGAGGGAGAGGAACACATCCGTAATCGCCTGGTTTATTTCATTGAAATTTCCAGTCTTGGGCAGTAAAGTAAAACCGGCTGTAGGAGTATTGGCGCTTACTAAGAAACCATCATTACTATTATCCAACACCAAGTTTTTTATGTTTCCGCTCATATCGCGGGCGATACTGCCTAGATACATCATCTGTCCGAAATCGAGGTTAGTGGCGACGTGGTTGTTTAGTGACTGGAATATCTTTTCTATTTTAATCGGGTTAGTGTAGGTGCCGATAGAAAGCAGTTTTTCTTTTAGGGCCATGAGTATTTGTTGTTGTCTTTTGGAGCGGGCAAAATCCGAGCCTTCGCCATTATTGCCGTGGCGAGAACGAGCATACTGTAGAGCGCGTTCGCCGAGCATTACCTGTGGACCGGCATCAAAGGAAATTGTTTGGTATGACTCGCTTGGCCCCGGGAAAGAGGCGTCGGTGAAGGCGCGCGGTACATTAATATTAATACCACCGACCGTATCGATGATTTCTTGAAAGGCTTTGAAGTCAACACGTATATAGTAAGGGATATTTAAATCAAATGTTTTAGCAAAAACCTGGCGGGCGTAATCTCCACCTTGACCGGCCTGTTTGGTCTCGCCTAAGGAATTAGCATAATTGATTTTTTTTAACCCCTCATTTTCTATCTGTACTCCCAAATCACGCGGTACGGAGATCATAGCCACCTCATTGTTACTGGGTTTAATACTGATGATAATATTAGTATCTGTTAGATACGGGCCGTCATGTCCGGGACCGCCCATGCCCAGGAATAGGATATTAATACGATCTTGGTTTTGTCCTTCTAAAAAGTTATTGGAATGAAAGACGAAATTTTTTACCGTTTGTAAAAAACCGATTTTCTTTGGTTTGAGGGTAGTGGGGTCGTAGGCGGTCGAATCGGTGGGCAGCTGCCCTAGGGAATAATGGCGGTAGGTACAACTAACGCCGAAGAAAATTATGATACCGAGGATTAAATAAAGCAAAAAACGCCCCTTTGACTTAGGCGGTTTTTGTTCTTCATAAATTGGTTTGGGATCCAATAAATTGAAATTTTGATTGAGGTTTTGACCTTCTTCCATATGTAGTTTCAAATTTCACGACTATTGAAAGCATTGTAGCATATATCCTTAATATTTTCAACCTTGATTTTTCCGCGGCCTTGTGATATATTGTTTAGGAATTTGGATGATTAGCTCAGCTGGTTAGAGCGCTGCATTCACATTGCAGAGGTCACAGGTTCGAGCCCTGTATCATCCACTATGCAGGCGGAAACTATAGTTTCCGCTTTTGTATTTGTTGCTTGTTCTAAAATATGGTAAAATATATACAGGTGGTTTTTAGAGTACAAAAATATGCCTATCAATTTATCAAAAGAAGATGCTAATTTTGGGGAGATAGTTTATCAGTGGAAGGTAAAAGAATATCAAAGGTATGACCGCGATCGCCGTTGGTATATTTTTATGGGTACTATCGGAGCATTACTGATAATTTTCGCCCTAGTCACTGCCAATTATTTGTTCGCCTTGCTTATAGTGTTGTTTGGTGTAATTTTATTTTTGAGCGATATGCGTGAACCTCTGGAGGTCCCCTTCGCTATCACCAACACCGGTATTATTATTGGTGATAAGTATTATCGATATAGCGAATTGGATAGTTTTTGGATGATTTATAACCCGCCCGATGTAAAAAACCTATATTTCTCTTTTAGTAGTGCCATGAAACATCGAATGCAGATCCCACTTTTGGATTATGATCCGCGGCCGGTACGCGACTATCTAAATCAGTTTTTGACAGAAGATTTGGACCAAGAAGAGGAACCTTTGAGCGACCGAATAGCGCGCCTCTTTAAGCTCCATTGATTTTTTTTAATAAATATGCTATAATAATCCCGCTTTACCCAAGCGGGAATTATATTTGCGCTCGTCGTTCAATGGATAGGACATTGGCCTGCGAAGCCGAAAATCCAGGTTCGACTCCTGGCGAGCGCACCACGTAGAATTTTTACTATGTCTTCTATAGAGAACGGCAAGGGAGGAGGAAATGTATATGCTGAAAAAGGTGGGTTAGAAAATCTAGCCCATTATCTTTTAGAAACATATTTTGATTCATCTGACACTGATGAAGAGGGAAAAAGGAAAGATCGAGAGAAATATAGGCGAGTGAAGCGTGGAATCTGGTTACTATATAACTCGTCAGTTGAAGAAATAAAAGGAGCGTCAAAAAAAGATCAGGAGATAATGCAAGAGGCAAAGAGCTGTTGTCCGATGAATTGGGAATCAAAAGATTTTAAGAAATTATTTAAGGCATTAGATATTGAAGATGGTCATTTCGATTATCGGCAAGAAGAAGTGGAATCTGAGACAGATGAGGGTGTTACTGACTTGGGGGAATTTAGAAGAAGACAAAGGGTCAGTGGAAGAAGTTAAATTTTTATCAAGGCCTCTCAACAGAGAGGTCTTTTTATGTTAGGATACCAACCATCCGAGTATGAATTTACAAACTTCGATAGAACAATTAAACCGGGTGGGGAAAACATTGGCCGGCCGATTAAGTCATTTAGGCATCAGAACAGCCGGTGATTTGTTGTACTATTTTCCCTTTCGTTATGAAGATTTTAGCCGTGTGGTACCCATTGATGCTTTGCAGGAGGGAGAGGGAGTGACTGTAAGAGGGAAAATCGAGGTAATTGCGAGTAAACGCACCTTTCGCAGAAGAAAAATTATTACAGAGGCGATTATTACCGACACGAGCGGCAGCGTGAGGATTGTTTGGTTTAATCAGCCCTATATCACCAAGGTCTTAAAGCCGGGTGATGATATTTTTTTGTCCGGTAAAATGACACGAGACATGCTGGGACCACAGTTGGTGAGTCCCTCATATGAAAAAGCTAATAAGGAGACTACTACACATACGGCTCGTTTGGTGCCGATCTATCCAGTGACCGAAGGTCTGACTCAGAAGCAGATCAGATTTTTGGTAAGCCAGGTCTTACCTTTAGCCAAAGAGGGAAAGGAATGGTTGCCGGCGGAAATTTTGGAAAAATTTGATCTAGCTCCACTAGTTGATGCCTTGTCCGGGATACATTTTCCAGTAGACGAAACAAATTTAAAACAAAGTACGGAACGCTTGAAATTTGATGAGCTATTTTTATTACAGCTCAAGGCCGAACTCGCGCGAAGGAATAAAATATTGGTGCATGCCCCGACGCTTCGATTTAAAGAAAAAGAGATAAAGGATTTGGTAGAGAGTCTGCCCTTTACCCTTACAAAAACACAAAAAATTTCGGCTTGGGAGATTTTACAGGATTTAGAAAAAAAGACACCCATGAATCGGTTGCTTTCAGGTGATGTGGGCTCAGGTAAAACGGTAGTGGCGGCCATGGCGATGTACAGTACCGCCTTAAACGGTCATCAAGCGGTACTAATGGCGCCCACTGAGATTCTGGCCTTTCAGCATTATAACTCACTTTGTAAATTGTTAGGGAGAAAATTAAAAATTGGTTTGCGTACCAATTCAAAATGGGGTATAAATGGGCATGAATACAAAAATAGTTCAAGCTTGGGACAGAAGAAAGAATTTGCGGAAAAATTAGAGGCGGGGGAGATAGAATTGGTCGTCGGCACGCATGCCCTGCTTTCCGAAGGCATAGAATTTAAAAAATTGGGTCTGGTAATCGTGGACGAACAGCATCGGTTTGGAGTAGAACAGAGAAAAACAATAAAAGAAAAAGGCCGGGGGGTGCACTTTTTAAGCATGACCGCTACGCCCATCCCACGCTCTCTCGCCCTTATGATCTATGGTGATTTGGATGTTTCGATAATAAACGAAATGCCACCAGGGCGAAAAAAAATTATTACCCGTTTAGTGGAGCCTCTAAACAGGCAAAAGGCGTACGACTTTATTTATGAACAAATTAAGCGCGGTCGACAGGCATTCGTGATTTGCTCATTAATTGAAGAAAAAGATGGTGATGATCGAAAAACGGTTTTAAGTGAATACGAAAAATTATCTAAGCAAATTTTTCCTGATTTAAAAATTGGTTTTTTGCACGGCAAAATGAAAGGTAAGGAGAAAGATGTCGTGATGGCTAAATTTAAGGATAAGGAAATCGATATTTTGGTATCAACTTCGGTGGTGGAGGTGGGAGTGGATATCCCGAACGCTAGTGTGATGATGATCGAGGGGGCAGAGCGGTTTGGCCTCGCCCAATTGCATCAGTTTCGCGGGCGAGTGGGTAGGGCAGAACACCAGTCGTATTGTCTGCTATTTGCGGAGGATTTGTCTAAAAAAGCCGAGGAGCGGCTGAAATTTTTTGAGAAAACTTTGGACGGTTTTAAATTGGCGGAAAAAGATTTGGAGATGCGCGGGCCCGGTGAGGTTTATGGTACGGAACAGAGCGGGGATATGAATTTACGGTTGGCTAAATTGACTGATAAAGAGATAATAAAAAAAGCGCGCGAAGCGGCGCTTTTGGTTTCCGATAATTTGGATAATTTTCCTTTGTTATTTAAAAAAGTGAAAGAGTGGGAAGATAGGGTGCATTTGGAATGATAGTTTGTTCACTATTTTACCGTAGATCTGAAGTTGCCTTCTTCTGGTATATACCTCATGGCTATATGCCAACTACCTCCATAATATTTTTCTAGCTCGACAAGAATTTGGTTTGTTCCGGTTTGGCTAATCATAATGAGGATAGCGTTTTCTTTTGAATTAGCTCTTCTTATCGTGCCACAGGTTGGGTCCACCGCGATAGCTAGTTTTGGCATTTCTAAAATTCCCACACTGTGATGTCCTCCTCGGTAGTTAGTCTTATTAAGGTGTTGTTGGCTCTGTGCCTCTTTTCCATTCAATCTGGGGACGATCTCCGCTAGCGATTCTTCTCCGCCAAATTGTTCGAAAGCGGAGTGGACGAAGCTTTTAGAAGCGTCAGTACAGCGATTCGTAAAGTCTTGAGTAGAGATATTTTGTAATAAAAAAATTAACTGTTCAATTGCTTCTTGATCCATTCCTTTTTCAGATAAAATTTTTGATAGTTTATCTAAATCTTCTGGGGAGTCTGCTTCTATCTCTAAAGTATTAACTGGTGGTGTAAATTTTTCTCTTTCACGCATAATCATATTATTTAATTATTTTTTCAACTATCTCCTGTACATTTTTTAGTGAAGCAATTTTTAACCCGGGTACAGTCGGTAAATTCGGGGAAGCGGGGACGACAGCGATTTCAAAACCCATTTTTTTAACTTCTTCCAGTCGTTTTTTAATTTGATTCACAGCGCGTACTTCTCCGCCTAATCCAACCTCGCCAAAAGCCACTAAATTTTTTGGCAGATTTTTGTTTTTCATGGCGGAAGCAATCGCGAGTACGACCGCGAGGTCGGCGGCTGGTTCATCAGCCGTCAGCCCACCCACTACATTTAGGAAGACGTCATAAGAATCAAGCGGCAGGCCGGTACGTTTAGAAAGTACGCCGATTAAAACCTGTAGACGATTTAGATCAAAACCAGAGGCGCGACGTTGTGGATAGCCAAAAGCGGTCTTGGTAACTAATGCTTGGATCTCTACCAATAGTGGTCTGGTACCTTCCATTAGACAGGTGATGGCTGATCCCGGTACATCTTCCGGCCGGCCGATGAGCATCGCCTCCGAGGGATTTTTTACTTCCACCAGGCCGTTTTCTTCCATAGAGAAAATACCCACTTCGTCAGTGGAGCCGAAGCGATTTTTGGCGGCGCGTAAAATTCTAAATTGGTGGAAACGGTCACCCTCTAGATAGAGGACTGTATCAACCAAGTGTTCAAGAGTTTTGGGACCGGCTACATTGCCATCTTTGGTCACCTGGCCAATGAGTATAATTGTTGTCCGTGTTGATTTAGCGCATTCCATCAGTTTCACCGTGCAGGCGCGTACCTGGCTCACATTTCCCGCTTCGCCCTCTACTTCATCAGAATGAATTGTTTGGATAGAATCAATGATGGCGAGCGGGGAGTCTTTTATTGTTGCTATGATACTTTCCACATTGGTCGCGTTAGCGACGCGTAAGGTATCCGAATTTATGTGGAGGCGTTCCATACGTAGTTTTAGCTGTTCCATCGATTCTTCGCCGGATATATAGATAGTATCTTTAATGAGGGGTGCGATCTGCGCGGCCAAAGTGGATTTTCCGATACCCGGTTCACCACCCAAAAGAATGAGGGAGCCAGGCACGAGCCCTCCTCCCAGCACTCTATCCAATTCGCCGATGCCGGTTTTGATGCGTTCTACATTTTTTCCTTCGATTTCTTGAAGAGTGGAAGTTTTTATTGGCGTGTAATTATTTAAATTTTCCTTGTCCGTCGTAGCTTTAACAGAGGCGGAGGATTTTTCGATTGTTCCCCACTTACCGCATTCCAAACAACGCCCAACCCATTTTTGGAATTGAGCGCCACAGCTGGAGCAGGAGAAAATTATGTTATTTTTTTGCATTTTATAGAGGGTATATAGGAAGGCAGCTACCGTTTTGTGGATAATTCGACGACGTAAAATGGGCTTCAGTTTTTAGACCTATTTTTTCCCACTTGAATCCTCGAGGGTCGGCATGAGATGCTCCTTTTACATTACAGTGCCCGAAAACATGCTGATCGTCATATTTTACAGACGTACGTGTTGTGATCTCTTGTGTTAGTGATTTTAAAGCACTGTATTGGGCGTCTGTATAATTAGCACATGTTTTAAAATTTTTATCGCTTGGGTTTTGTGAACAACCAGAAGGGATAACCAAGTCAATGCCTATCGAAGTTTTACTGGCCTTTTCTCCGTGCCAAAGGACTTTTTCTTCTCCGGCTATTTGGAATATTTTTCCGTCTCTGTCTATAATATAGTGTGCTAATACCGGATATCCTAGTTTTTTCGCGGCGTATTTCCAAGCTCCAATAGTGTTATCTGGCGAAGAGCCACCTTCATGTATAGTGATACCTTGAATGTCTGTTAGTTTTCTTTCCATTTTTATCAGACAATCGAATTCCCCAAAAAATTTTTTATCACCTGTTCTATATATTGACGGTGCTTGGGGTTTGTTGTTTTGACAATTGACTGCGGTGGTATCGATTTGATTGTGTTCAGATGGCGTTGAAATTTGATCTATAGATTCGCCAACAATATATTTTACTTTCAACGCTTTAAAATTCACCAATTCCGGGTTGATATTATACATTATGGCATAAGAACCCCAGAGGATAACCAGACCAATGGCGATTTGTCCGATGCGTTTGTATCCTGACATTTTCATCTCTCCTCCCGCTGATAATATTATCTTTGTTCCTTCGATAATTATCATCACCACCGCCAGGATACTTGCTGCTACCATGGCATATTTGTAAACGGCCGCAAGATATTCTCCGATCCAAGGAATACGTAAATATCCCTTGGAATCGGTTTCACTGGATAATGTACTAAAATTTAAGCCAGGGATGGTAATCTGTAAACGGTCGTTTATATCTTTAGTAATATCCGATGCCGTTATTTTACCCGCCGCATCCACATCAAAAATCATATCCACAATTTTCTTGATATCGGAGGCATTACGGTCGGGTGGTTCAATCGGAAATTCCGTTTGACCTCGTGTGCTTACACAGTAATCTAAGTCATAAGTGGCATATGCGCCATCAACACATTTCCAGGTTCCACCATCGGTGGTTTTACCAAACTCTCTTTCACAACTTTCTGATTTATTAACGGAAATTTTAACATTGTATACACTTGGATCAAGCTCATTGCAGTCACAATATTTTTTTCCAGCTTGGGCACTATTGTTACCAGCCGTTTCGCAGTTTAAACCAGTTGAGGTTCCATCAGCCCACTTACAATCCCTATCGCTGTTGCATTGTTTGCCGATAACGCCGGTCCTCGCGTAGACATAACTTGTAGGTGCCAACATCAGGAGTAAGACCACTAAAAGATTGGCCGCGCCGATTATTTTTTTTGTATTTTGTCGCATAGTTATCCTTGGGTAAATGTTTTTAACATTTGGTCCTATTCTGAGCATGATTGTATAGTTGGGTCACATGCATCCGTTTTAAAATGCTCATCATCGGTTTTAGGTATAATTTCTGTTGGATCGAGCGGCTCTCCTCTGAGTTGGGCAGGATTTGCCTTGCAACCGTTATAATATTGCATTGCTTTTTGGACATAATGCATTTTAGAGATGTTAGGGATGGTTGTTTTTTTAACAGCTCCGGCACCGGCGTTGTATGCATAAAATGCCGCCATGATTTTATTTATATCTCTTAATCCATAGGACTCGACAGAATTGAGATTTTGTTTAAATAATTTGGCGGAATAAAGTAGATTTTTTTCTGCCGTGAGTAGATCGCCTAGTGTATAGCATGTTCCGTCGAACATTTTTCCTGGTCTACCTCCGCACTTTGTCTTTTCATTTGGAAAGATAGTTATCTGACCCAACCCAATACCGTGGGAAAATCGCCAATCTAAACCATAGTCACTCGCCGTAGCGTTGAATGTTTTATCGTCATCGTTATAGATTTTTGTTTGATTATGTCTTTTATATTCATATTCCATGTCTGTTGCGGGTGGAGAAAATTTCGCGCCAGTTTTTTTTAAACCACTTAGAAGGAATTTTTTCCGCGAGCCAATTGGAGCGGGAATAGCTGCATTTTCGTCGTGTCCAATTGCGCCAGGATTTCCTCCTGATTCCATAGATAAGACTGTAGCCATATAACAGTCATCGTCTAGCCCCGCGGCTTTACCAGCTTTGATTGCAGCTTGTAGCGCCGCTCCCTTAGCTAAAGGAGCGGATCCTGTGATTGCCTCATATTCTGCAGTGGATATTATTTGTAAGGGGATTGGCTCAATATATTTTACTTTCAACGCTTTAAAATTCACCAATTCCGGGTTGATATTATACATTATGGCATAAGAACCCCAGAGGATAACCAGACCAATGGCGATTTGTCCGATGCGTTTGTATCCTGACATTTTCATCTCTCCTCCCGCTGATAATATTATCTTTGTTCCTTCGATAATTATCATCACCACCGCCAGGATACTTGCTGCTACCATGGCATATTTGTAAACGGCCGCAAGATATTCTCCGATCCAAGGAATACGTAAATATCCCTTGGAATCGGTTTCACTGGATAATGTACTAAAATTTAAGCCAGGGATGGTAATCTGTAAACGGTCGTTTATATCTTTAGTAATATCCGATGCCGTTATTTTACCCGCCGCATCCACATCAAAAATCATATCCACAATTTTCTTGATATCGGAGGCATTACGGTCGGGTGGTTCAATCGGAAATTCCGTTTGACCTCGTGTGCTTACACAGTAATCTAAGTCATAAGTGGCATATGCGCCATCAACACATTTCCAGGTTCCACCATCGGTGGTTTTACCAAACTCTCTTTCACAACTTTCTGATTTATTAACGGAAATTTTAACATTGTATACACTTGGATCAAGCTCATTGCAGTCACAATATTTTTTTCCAGCTTGGGCACTATTGTTACCAGCCGTTTCGCAGTTTAAACCAGTTGAGGTTCCATCAGCCCACTTACAATCCCTATCGCTGTTGCATTGTTTGCCGATAACGCCGGTCCTCGCGTAGACATAACTTGTAGGTGCCAACATCAGGAGTAAGACCACTAAAAGATTGGCCGCGCCGATTATTTTTTTTGTATTTTGTCGCATAGTTATCCTTGGGTAAATGTTTTTAACATTTCTCCTATATCAATATCCTCATCCAGATTGATTTCTTTGTTATTAACAAACAAGGCTGGTGCAGATTTAATACCCAAACCATCGGCTACAGCTTTGGCGTCCTCTATTTTTTTCTTAGTGGCGTCCGAATTAGTGCACTGCCACCATTCTGTAGTGTTAAATTTTAATCCATCGGCAATTTTTTTCATGCCGTTCTCGGTTAGTCCGGCGCCATCTTGTAACGCCATATCCAGAAATTGCCAGAATTTGTTTTGTTTTCCCGCGCAGTAAGTGGCTTGATGGGCCAGATAATTTCCGCCAAAAAGTAAGCCACGAGTGGGGGCATCCTTCCAGATTAGGCGGGCCTTGGCCGGATTTTGTTTTACAAATTCAGTCAAAGTGTAGTTGAGTTTAGTACAATTTTTACAGCCGATACTTCCAAATTCGATAATAGTTAGGGGAGCCCCGGGATTACCTAAAATCTGGTCTTCAGCGCTAAGTGGTATGTCCACGGTTTGCGGACTAATGAGAGGAGTTGTTACGGGGTGGATAGTGAGATTAAAGGCCTTTTTTGCTTGAAGGAAAAAAATTAAGCCAAAAACGATAATCATCGCGATACATAGATAGTAGAATTTTTTTGTAGGCATATTTTTTAAAGTTTTACTTCAAAAATTCCATTTTGAGATTTATCAGTAAAAAATACTTTGTTATTGACCTGGTCGTAGGAAACATCCTGTACGCGGTAATCTCCCCCCAATGGTAAGTTTATTTTTAGTCCGGTTTTGAGATCTATTTTATACAAATCGTAAATATTGTTGTCGGCTACTGTTGGCGACATGCCGGCGCCTTGCGGCAAATCGCGCGGTACTGCACAGACCAAAATGTCATCGCTGGGGAAGGCGCATTTATCAGCCCAGGTGTTGATCTGGAGTGCCTGCCTGTTTGAACCGATATTGTCGCCATAAGAATTTACTACCCATAATTCTGGGTTGTAGTTACTGCGGGCGCTATACACACTGTACAGCAATTTTTGTCCGGTGGGGGACCATTTTGGTTCAAAGCCCATGCCTTCCACTACGGTAGATTTAAAATTCTCATGATTTAAACCGACGAATAGCACTTCGCGGCGATCAAAACCTTTTGCTTCGCCTGTCATGGAGAAAGCCACCGTCTGTCGGCTTGGTGACCAATTGATCTGTACCTCATCGGCGTTATTGCCCATTGGCTCGACCAGTGTGGTGCCGGTGCCATCATCGTTGGTAGTTACTAGCCAGCGGTTTTCTGGCGATAGACCGATGCTTTTGGCGGCGATCTGATTACCTTCTGGAGAAAAAGAAAATTCTTGCCAATGTTTAGGAAGGGTCGTTAATTGTTTTTGTTTAGCAAAATCATAAACAATTTTTGATCCATCCGGATATTCTAGAATAGCCTTGTCTTGTTTAGTTGCCCAGGTGACGTTGGATACGTTATAGAAGATTTGGCTGGTTAGCATCTTTATGGAACCATCTGGCTGTATTTTATAGAATTTGCCATCTGCCGCGTTGTAATATCTGGCCGCACCATCAGTGTTATTAGTGGAAGTGTAATTTACAAAGTCAGAAGTTACCTGAGTCACAGCTGTTGGTTGGTATATCCCTGACTCCGCTACTGGAATTTGGCCAGCTATCGGTAAGGTTGGTTGAGGAGTAACGCCACCAACAGCGCCGCCAGTCACTGGCGGTCTCTGTCCGGCTGGTGGCAATTGGCCACCGGGTACGGATGGTTGTGGTTGGACGGCCACTGGCGTCGTCACTTTTTTAAAAAATAAAGTATAAATACCGAAGCCGATGGCAACAGCGACGGCCAGTAATAAAACTATGAGCAGGAGTCTTTTTATATTTGGATTCATACTTTATGTATTAAATATAAATTTATTTTTTGGGAGTTGAAGTCGGAGTGGTGGGTGGTGGAGTTCCGATAGTAGGTTTTTTTTCTTTTCCTTCAGGTGTTTGTCCCCCAGGTGTTTGCTCCGCGGCGCCTGCTTCTTCGGTCGGATTAGATGTCTGTTCTGACCCCCCTTCTGTTTGTTGTGCTGGGGTATCTTGGGATTTGCCAGCGAGAATAGCGTTTATCTGTGTTATCCTTCTTCTGATTTGTACCTTTGTTTTTTCAGTTTGTAATAATTTTTCTAAAGGCTCAAGTACTTTGTTGAGCTCTTTAATTATTTTATCCATTGCCGCCGGGATTTCTCCTACTGATAGTATAAAGCAGACTGCCGCGATGACTATTACTAAAAATAGGGAACATAAAATCACGATAATCGTCCCGATAATGGTTTCGCTCAAAGCCACCGCCAATTGTACTACGATCTTTACGGCCTCTATTATACTACCAGCTCCCTTTACAGTCTCCAGTCCGCCTTTGGCAGTTTTAATAGCCGTTATCTTTGCCTCTAGGGCGGCTATCTTCATCTCGCTTTTAACATTTTTGGCGCTAAAAGAAATTCCGGTGATTTGGCTGTAGATAGATGGGAAAAATAATCGTAAAATTCTGAGTGCTGCCGAGGTCCTTATATCATCCATCTGACCTTCCATACTACGGAGTTTTTGTTCTAATTTTTTACGTTCCAGTCTCAACTTGGCTTTTTTGCTTCGCATGTCTGTTGCAGCCCTTTGGGCATTTCTCAAGATCGTGGTTGGTGAAGTTCGTTTCCTGCTTGTTGGTAATTGCGGCGGAGCAGTGGGTCCGGGTTGTCCGTTAGCCTGTGCCGCCATGTCGCCGCCCATCTCTGCGGCCGCACCTTTCTGCCTGTTTTGTGGAATAGTAGGTGGGGGGCCTCCAGGAGGAATATTTGGTGTGGGCGGTGCAGTCGGCGGGGTCGTTGATGGTTGTTGAGGAGTAGCGGAGTTAGTTGTATCAGGATTCTCAGTTTGTTGCGGTGGGGCTATAATCGGATTAGCCTGATCTCTTTCTTGCATCCCCCTACTTCTGTTTCCATGGCCATCATCGGTATAAAAATCCTTGCCTGGTTGTTTTCCTGTCCCTAATTTTTGTTCATCGGAGGTTGGCGTTGCCCTCTCCGTTTTTGGTAGCCCTGTAGGTGGGGTAGTCGGGGGTTGGTTAGCCCCAGTAGATCCTGTAGCGTTTGGTGTTTTTTGAGCGGGTTGGCTACTGGATTGTCCCTCGGTTGTAGCAGGCTGCGTCTTATCTCCCGGTAGTTTCGGCGGTTCTGTACCCGGAGTAGTGGGTACGTTTTGGGGTGTTTTATTTCCTTGATCTTCTTGTTCCGTTTCGTTTTTTGGTGTATCTTCCTGTAGCGGCTCTTCTGGTTCGGTTGGTGTATTTTGACCGCCTTGCTCTTTACCGGTATTCGCTGCGGATTCAGCCGGGGACTCAGCTGAAGATGGTGGTGCAGACATTCTTTTTTCACCAACTTCTTTATCTGTATTGGCCGCCTCTGTCCCCAAGTTTTTGTTAGTTGGTAATTTTAATTTAATCTCAATCTCATTTTTTCCCGTTCGTCTTGTTTCGACACCCTGTCCGGTCATCTCTACATTTTCTATATCTACATTGGCCGGCTTTCCCGCCATGGCCCCGGCAGTGGCAACGTTAATCTGCGCGCCTGCATTGGACGGCACCTCTGTATTTGTTGAATTCGCAGCATTTGCCGCGGGATCCGCCATAAGATTATCTTACTATTAATTTATCTGCTTCTATTTTTAGTATATATTTATTTTTTACTTTTTCTTTCAGAATTATTTCTGCCATCAACGATTCGATCTGTCCGCGCACATGGCGGCGAATATCACGGCCACCGTTATTTTTATCCTCCAATTTTTCCACCAGCCAGTGCAGGGCCGTTTCGTTAGCTTGTAAATTTGTTTTATAATTTTTCAGTCGCTCATTCAATTGTTCAATTTCTAGCCGAGCAATTTCGGCCAGATTTTTTGGAGATAGGGGATTGAATAGGCAGATAGCATCCAAGCGGTTTATTATTTCCGGAGAAAAAAATTGTTTTAATTTTTCTGTCAGTCGTTTCTTATTTTCCTGTGTTTTTTCGCCGGTTTGTCCAAAGCCAAAAATGCCCTTTTTGGCTTCTTCCGCTCCATGGGATGTGGTTAATATTATTATAGCATGTTTTAAGGAAATTTTCTTGCCCGTGGAGTCGGCGATTTCTCCGTTTTCTAAAATTTGTAGAAGTAGCTTGGTAACGTCGTGATGGGCTTTGTCTATTTCGTCAAAAAGAATGACACTGTAGGGGTTCATTTTGATGCGGTCGGTGAATTGGTTACTTTCTTTGTAGCCGACGTAGCCGGCGGGGGAGCCGAGCAGTTTTGATACGCTGTGGCCCTCATTAAATTCGCTCATATTGAGCTGGATAAGAGCGTCCGAGGATGGATAAAGCACTTTGGCCAGTGTTTTGGCTAATTCGGTTTTGCCAACTCCGCTTTCCCCAACGAACAAAAATGAAGCGAGCGGGCGATTGGGACTGGATAGGCCTAGTTGGGATTGGCGAATTAGTTCGGCGAGGGTTTTGAGAGTTTCATCCTGACCAACAATATATTTTTGCAGTTCGGTTTCCAATTTGGTTAGGCGGTCTTTTTCTTCCAGTAATAATTCGCTGGGCGCGACGCCGGTGATCTTTGCTATTTGTTCGGCTACGTCGCGGCCGGTGATAGAGCCATTCAATTTTATCTTCTTGTTTTTTAAGACATCCTCGTTTTTTTTGATTTCCGATATTAGCGTTTCTTCCTCTTTTTTCCATTTGACCGCTTCTTCAAATTTATCTTGCGACGCGGAGTTTTCTTTTTCCCAGATTACTTTATCTAATTTTTGTTTGAGGCGCGCCAGTTTTCCGGCTTCGGTGGAGACCTTGGTTTTGAGGCGTTTGGCGGCGGCGGTCTCGTCTAGAAGGTCGATGGCCTTATCGGGTAAAAATTTATTGGAAATATATCTTTCGGATAGGCGTACGGCGGCAGCAATGGCTTCTTCGGTGATGGCTATGCGATGATAAAGCTCATAATTTTTTTTGATACCCGAAAGAATTTTAATAGTATCATCAGCTGACGGTTCTTTTACATATACCGGTTGAAAACGGCGTTCCAGAGCGGCGTCGCTTTCGATATGTTTTTTAAATTCGGGAGGGGTGGTGGCGCCGATACAACGAATTTGTCCGCGGGCGAGGGCGGGTTTTAAAATATTTCCGGCGTCCATGGTGCCCTGATTTGATCCGGCTCCAACGATATTATGAATTTCATCGATAAATAGGATAATATTTTCATCGTGGGTAACCTCTTCGATCACCTGTTTTAAACGGGCCTCAAATTCGCCGCGGTAAATAGTGCCGGCGATAAGCATGCCCATATCCAGAGAATAGATTTTTTTATTCAAAAGTAAATCGGGGACGTCTCCGGCGATAATTTTTTTGGCTAGGCCTTCGATGATAGCTGTTTTGCCGACACCCGGGTCGCCTAATAGCACCGGATTATTTTTCGTCCGCCGACAGAGTATTTGTATCACTCGCTCAATTTCATTGGCACGGCCGATGACCGGATCGATATTTCTTTGCGCCTCACGGCCGGTTAGGTGATTGGCAAAAAATTCCAATGCCGAATCCTTGCGCTTAGTAATTTTCTTAAGGGTAGGACTTTCGGTGCTTGTAGGCATGGGGTTTTCATTTAAGGCGTCCTGTATCTTTTCCACGGTGTCCGCCACCTCACTCATTTGCGGAAATTGCGCGGCGTTCTGTAAGACCGCTTCCAATTGTTTCTCTAATTCTTCTTTTTTAACATTATTGACGATTAAAAGTTCCTCCAATATGCGGTCGCCGATCTGTATTAAAGCAAAGAGTAGGTGTTCGGTGCCAACATAGTTATGACCGTATTCCGCGGCGAGGAAGATGGTTTTTTCCATTACCTCTTTGGAAATGGCGGAGAAGGGACAGGTGACGGCCTCGGTGGTGCTTCCGTTTGCTGGAGCATTTACATTTTTTTCAATGGGAAGATTGACAAGCACCTGCTCAATTATCTTTTGTTCTATCTTGACCCGGGTTAAAATTTCCGCTGCTACAGAACCTTTTTGGTTGAATAGGGCAAAAAATATGTGAATTGGTTCTACAGACGGATTTTTTAATTCCGTGGCCAGACGGATGCTCTTGGCGAGCACCTCCTTGAGGTGAGTGGAGAAGCGATTAATAATATCCATAACCTAAAATATTAAGATATTTTTTATCTTTTCTTGCTTAATTTATGGCTCTATTATATAATTATTTTAACTTTAAGTCAATGTAAAAAATGATGTATTTTTATGTCTTTTCCTAAGAATATTTTTAAGGCTTACGATATTCGCGGTTTGGTAGAAGGGGAATTGTCCGAGGACCTGGCGTATGGTGTGGGGCGCGCCTTTGTTGTATTTTTAAAGAAGCAGAATTTAAAAGGTGAATATGTGGTGGTTGGGCGTGATATGCGCCAAACCAGTCCGACATTTGCTTCAGCTGTAGTTAGGGGCATTACTGATGAGGGTTGGGATGTATTGGATATCGGCATGGCCAGTACGCCGCTATTTAACTTCGCCTGTATTCACTATCCGGAGAATGTAGGAGGTATTATTGTCACTGCTAGCCACAATCCGGTTGAGTATAACGGTTTTAAAATGACTCTTGGGAATGGAGTGCCAGTGGGGCAGGGCAATGGCATGGAGGAAATTCGGGATTTGGTAGAGAGAAATGATTTTAAAGATGTTGAAAAAAAGGGGGATGTAAAGACCAAGGAAGTGCTTAGGGATTATTTAAATAGAGTAGTAAATTTAGTGGATATTAAAAAGATAAAGCCATTGAAAATTGTAATTGACGCCGGTAACGGTATGGCTAAGTCCACTTTTGTCGAATTGTTGAAAAGGTTGCCTGTAAAGGTTGATTACCTATATTTTGAACCCGATGGTCGATTTCCGAATCACGAGGCCAATCCTTTGAAAACAGAAACCCTGCATGATTTGCAGAAGAAGGTTCTGGAGGTTGGCGCGGATTTTGGTTTTGCTTTAGACGGTGATGCTGATAGAATCGGTGTGGTGGACGAAAAGGGCGAAGTAGTAGGCGCTTCTTTTGTTGCTGCCCTGGTTGGCCTAGAAGTCCTCAAAAAACACCCTGGGGCCCTAATGCTTTATGATTTATGCACCAGCAAAATTGTTAGAGAAGTTTGGGAACAAAATGGGGCCATCACGGAGATGTGTCCGGTGGGTCATGCGCTAATTAAAAAATTGATGAATAGCGATCAAGCGACTTTTGCAAGCGAGCTTTCTCTACATCTGTATTATCGAGACATGTATTTTATGGAATCATCCGATTTGTCTCTGCTATATATTTTACAGATACTCTCTAGAGAAAACGTACCGCTTAGTGTTCTGGTAGCGCCTTTAAAAAAATATTGGCATTCTGGAAATATTAATTTTAAGGTGGAAGACAAAGAGGGAATAATGAAAAAAGTGGAAGAAAAATATGGACCAGGCGCTAAAAAGGTTTCCTATATCGACGGTATCTGGATGGAGTTTGATTGGGGATGGTTTAATTTACGGCCGAGTAATACTGAACCAATACTTCGTCTGACCTTGGAGGCAAATACGAAAGAATTGATGGAAGAAAAAATTAGTGAAATTAAAAAAATAATTATTTAATATTAAAGTATGAATTTTTTTTCAAAATATCTAAAGTTAATTTTGTGGCTGGCCGTCGTTTATGCTGCAAGTCTTATTTTAACATTTTTGGGAATTCTGTTGATATTTAAATTGGGTAAAGAATATAATTATTGGGATGATGCCGCGAGTCACGCCATGACGACAGCCGCGCAAATGATTTTTTCATGGATTTGGTGGTTGGTAGTATTAATAATTTACGCGATAATTTTTATAATAATAAAATCGCAGAGAAGAATTTTGACCGCGTCTATTTTTTTGGTGATAGTTTTAATCGGCGGTGGCGTGGTCTATTTCCTCAAAAATAATTATGAAAAAGCACATCCTTCCCTTCAGTCACTCACCGAGCAGGCGATTGAGAATAAGGATCCCGAGATCTGTCGGAAAGCTGGTTATGATGTTAATAAATGTCTATATAACGCTGCAGTTTTGTCTGGGAATGCGGCATTTTGTGAAATCGCGCGATATCCGGATGATTGTACCGATGTTTTGATTTTGTCCAATAACTATGTCAAACTTGAATGTGGGGGTGAAAACCATAAACAATGTATTGAACAGACGTGTGACTCTGCTGAGTGTATGACCAGTGTGGCGATTTTGGCTGAAAAAGATAGAAAATGGTGTTTGGATTTGTTAGTTGGTTTAAAGAATCCTTTTCCTTTTCAAAGTACTTGTGATGAGTATTTTTCAGAGTAAATAGTGATGTTGTAATACAAAAAGAGCCCGCATGAGTGGGCTTTTTTGTAGGTATTTTTTTATGTGGTACTGATATAAATTAGGTGCCCATTTCTCTCAATTTTTTTATCCTCTCCTCAATCGGCGGGTGAGTGGAGAATAGCGAGGCAAACTTTTTGCCAGAGCCAAAAGGATTGGCGATAAATAGGTGGGCGGTGGCGGTAGAGGCGGTGCGGAGCGGTTGTGCATCGCGTGCAATTTTTTCTAACGCATTGGCTAGCCCTTCCGGATAACGTGTAAGTAAAGCCCCGGAGGCATCGGCCAGATACTCACGTCGGCGAGAGATGGCCAGCTTAATCATTTCGGCAATGATCGGCGAAAGGATAGCGAGGACAATGCCGATGATTAAAAATATTACTCCGAGATTTCCATTATCGCGGTCATTTCGTGAGCGGCCAATCAGGCGCGTGCGTAAAAATATATTTGATAAAATTCCAATTGCCCCCACCAGTACGGCCACGAGCATCATGAAACGAATGTCATAATTTTTGATGTGTGATAATTCGTGGGCAATTACACCTTCCAGTTCTTCATTGGTTAATTTTTCTACCGCGCCGCGTGTGACAGCAATAGAGGCTGTCTCTGGTTTGCGGCCGGTGGCAAAGGCGTTGATGGCTGGATCTTCCATCATATATATTTTGGGCATCGGCACACCGGAGGTGATGCAAAGATTTTCCACTATATGATAAACATATTTATTTTCATCGTGTTCCAGAGGTTTGGCGCCACTGGTCATGAGAGCAATTTTATCACCACCAAAATATGATAAAGTGGTCATTCCGAAAGAGAATAGGATAGCGATGATAACTCCATCGTAAGCGTCTCCACCGTATGCCTGATCAAAAACAAAACCCAAAAGAATGATAAAGGCTATAAAAACCATCATCAGGAGAACTGATTTTCTTTTGTTGGAGGCGATCTCGTTGTACATAATTAGAATTTCACCTGTACATTTTGTTTTTCACCCTCCGCGGCCTTAAAAAATTCATATGCCTTGAAATTCATCATGCCGGCAAAAATATTGGTGGGGAAGACCTGGATTTTGGTATTGAAGTCGCGGACATTGCCATTGTAAAAACGGCGAGAGGCCTGGATTTTGTTTTCCGTATCGGAAATCTCGTCTTGTAATTGCAAGAAATTCTGGCTGGCTTTTAATTCTGGATAATTTTCGGTGACGGCGAATAAGGTTTTTAGGGTTCCGCTTAAAGCATTTTCTGCCTGTTCGCGTTCGGCCAAGGTAGCTGATTTGTTGTCATGGACGGCCATCGCGGCGGTGCGGGCCTCGGTTAATTTTATTAAAGTATTTTGTTCATGTGTCATATACCCCTTCACTGTCTCCACTAAATTTGGAATCAAATCATAGCGGCGTTTTAATTGGACGTCGATATCACTGTATGCTTCATCTACGCGATTTTTACTGCGTACGAGCCCATTGTACATTACCATAAGCCCGAGCCCTACGACGACGACTACTCCTAAGACGATCATTAGTATATTCATATTCGTTAAATTAAAACTAAATTATTTGCTTTTTTATGCGGATATTATATAATAAATACGTAAAAAAGCAAATTTTTAAATTTTTAAAACTCCGCTTGTGCGGGAGTGATATTTTATGCCTAACAAAAATCCGTCGTCAAAAGCTAGTAATAAGGATGCCGTGTGGACAGGAAAGACAGGGTCGGCCTTTAGGTCGGCCCAAGAAAGAGATATCGATATCGCCTATACACGCCGTATGGAAGAATTGGATAGAGTTAGAAAAAATGGTATAAAGTTGGGTGCTAAATTCCATGGTCAAATTATCGGCCGTGGGCAAGATAAAAAATTGGAAGATGATTATGAGGTGGTAGAAATTGATAGTAAAAAGGCCGTGGCTTTTCTGAAGGGAAAGAAGGATAAGAAGGTAAGGCGTGTTACTTTTTTGAATAAAATTTTTGGGCCGCGTAAACCACGTGGAGAGAGGCGTAATTTGCTTAAGGGTTAATTTTTTATGATTTCTTTATTGATTTTTATCGCCATTTTGGCCATTTTGGTCATATCTCATGAATTTGGCCATTTTATTGTAGCGCGTTTGAATAAGATTAAGGTGGAGGAATTTGGTTTTGGTTTTCCGCCGCGATTTTTGGGCATTCAATTATTTAAAAATAAAAAATTGGAGAAATTAGCCGAGAAGGAAGAAATTACTGTGGAAGAAACAGTTGAGGGTGGTGTAATGAAAGAAACTATCACGGATAAAATTCAGGAAATTGATCAGGTTGTCACCGAGAAAAAATGGCGTTTTGTCTGGGGCAATAAGGAGATTGAAAAAATACGTGCGGAAAATGCGGGCGCGGATGGTACGGTTTACTCTTTGAATTGGATACCGCTGGGAGGTTTCGTAAAAATTAAAGGTGAGGACGGGGAAAATATTGATGAGGATAGTTTTATGGTAAAAAAACCGTGGCAAAAAGCTACTGTTCTGGTGGCTGGTGTTGTGATGAATATTATTTTAGCCGGTGTTTTATTGTCTATTGGATATATGGTTGGTCTTCCCCAAATGACCGATAATTTACCGGCTGGAACTCCGGTAAAGGATCGTCGAGTGGAAATAGTGCAGGTGTTGGCGGGTAAGCCAGCTGAAAAAGCCGGGTTGATGGCTGGCGATGCTTTTATTAAAATTGGCGATCTAGAGAATCCGCGTTTGAAGGATTTACAGGATTATGTTGACGCGCATAAAAAAGAAAATATTTCTGTGACCGTGAAGCGGGATGGCGCTATGATCACAAAAAGTATTCAACCGATTGTGTATGAGGATACCGGTAAGGGTGGGCTGGGTATAGCGATAGCTGAAGTTGGCTTGGTGAACTATCCGTGGTACAAGGCGATATATTATGGATTTCTCGCCTCGTTTGTGTATTTAAAGGAGATATTAATTGCTTTCGCGTTATTGATTAAAGGGTTGTTCGTCGGCGCCGGCGTGGCCGGAGAGGTGACCGGGCCGGTGGGAATTGCGGTGATGACCGGGCGCGTGGCACGTTTGGGTTTTGCCTATCTTATACAGTTTACCGCGGTGTTGTCTTTGAATTTAGCGATTATAAATATCCTGCCGATTCCGGCATTGGACGGTGGTCGTTTGTTATTTTTGGCCATTGCCAAAATTCGCGGTAAGGAAAATAATCAAAAAATTGAGCAGTGGTTTCATACCGTCGGTTTCGCTCTGCTGATGCTCTTGGTGATTGTGGTGACGGTGCGGGATTTGGGAATTTTTAAAACAAATATTTTAAATTTGTTTCATAGGATATTTTGATATTTATGAATGAAGAACAAGGTGGAGAAGTTATCGATTTTATAGTAGCTAAGGATGCAAAACTCGCCGAAGAGGCCGAAAGAGAAATATCGGAACCGACCAACGATATCTTAATTAGGTACATTTATGAAGAATATTTTTTGGAAAATGCAACCTTAAGGGAAAGACTCAGCGCTTATCTTATGACACTCGATGAGGGTTTGGTCGCGCAGGTGTATATGATTTTGAGACCGCGGACTAGTTTGCGAGAGATGTTGGCGAGTGCAAACAAAGAATTTGATGAGGAAGTAGATTCTGAAAATGATTGGTTATCGGTAGTATCGGATTGGATGATAAATGAGGTGGGTAAAAGTAAAAGTGAAATAATTTTACGATATAAAAAGGATATGTTAAGTAATATAAAAAGGGTAAAAAAGATCGTAGAAAAAAAGAGGGAAGGTGATGCTGACATTATAAATATTGATAGTAGAAGAAAAAAATAAGATGTTAAATAATTTGTGAAATTGATATGGAACAAAAACTGGAAAAATTAAAAAAAGAAGCACTCTCCGCTATCAAATCCGCGAAAGACAAAATGCATTTGGAGGAGTTGGAGAATAAACTGCTTGGTAGGAAGCAGGGGGAATTAACGGAAATAATGAAGGGCCTAAAGGAATTAAGCACGGAAATGAAAAAGACGGTTGGGCAGTTAGTTAATGAAACGAAAAAGGAAATCGAAAATGCATTGGCTGAAAAGAAAAGCGAATTGGGTGGGAGCGAAATGTCTTCGGCTTTGCAAAAAGAAGGAATAGATGTCACTCAGCCAGCCTTGCCCCTGTCGGAGCTCGGGCATCTCCATCCGAATACTATTGTGCAGGATGATTTGGAAGATTTTTTTAGTTCCATGGGTTTTATAGTATTGGATGGGCCGGAGCTTGAGAGCGATTATTATAACTTTACCGCTGTAAATATTCCTGAAGCTCATCCGGCTCGCGACATGCAGGATACTTTTTATATTAAAAATCATGGTTTTGGTTCCGATACGCCCTGGGTCATGCGCACTCACACCTCTTCTATTGAAGTGCGTGCTTTGCAAAAATATGGTGCCCCGATTCGGATGATCGCTCCGGGAAAATGTTATAGAAATGAAGCGACCGATGTGCGTCATGAACACACCTTTTATCAAATGGAAGGTTTGGTAGTTGATAAGGGTATTACCTTTGGTCACATGAAGGGTGTTTTGGAAGCAGTGGCCAAACATTTGTATGGTCCGGAGACAGAAGTACGTTTACGCCCGAAATATTACCCATTTGTGGAGCCGGGTGTGAATGGTGAGGTCACCTGTTTTTTATGTGGCGGCAAAGGTTGCCGTGTATGTAAAAATACTGGTTGGCTAGAAATTTTTGGCGCCGGAATGACCCACCCGAATGTATTGAAAGAAGGCGGAGTTGATTCGAAGGTTTACCAGGGTTTCGCTTTTGGTTTTGGTCTTACACGCTTGGTGATGCTCAAATATGGTATTGAGGATATCCGTTTACTGGAGAGTGGTGACTTGCGATTTTTAAAACAATTCTAATATGCTCATTTCCTATAACTGGCTAAAAAAACATGTTGATCTGTCCGAATCCATTACCCCCGAGGCAGTGGGTGTTAAACTGAAATCCTCCACAGTGGAAGTGGAAAAGGTGGAAAATTTAGGCATAGGACTAGATGGTATCGTGGTTGGGAAAATTTTATCTTGTGAAAAACATCCTAATGCAGACAAACTGAAATTATGTTCGGTAGATGTTGGTAATGAAAAATTACAAATTGTTTGCGGTGGTAGTAATGTGGTCGAAGGAATGTTTGTGGCTGTTGCCAAAATCGGTGCAAAGGTACGTTGGCATGGCGAGGGGGAGCCGGTGGTGATGGAACCGGCTAAAATTCGTGGCGTGGAATCATTTGGTATGATCTGTGCCTCCACGGAAATTGGGTTGGGGGAGATGTTTCCTTTGAAAGAAGAAAAAGAGATTTTAGATTTATCACAATTAAAAAACATTTCCGCGGGTCAGCCACTCGCACAGGCGCTTGGTCTGAATGACGCTGTTTTAGAAATAGACAACAAGACGCTTTCACACCGACCTGATTTGTGGGGGCATTATGGTATCGCGCGTGAGGTGGCGGTTTTGTTTAATAAAGATTTAAGGCCATATAAAACTAATAAGATTAAAGCAGGTAAGGAAATGAAGTTAGAGGTAGAAGTGGGGAATTCGTCACTTTGTCCGCGATATATGGCGGTAGCCATGAGCGGCATTAAGGTAGGTGAATCGCCTGAATGGTTAAAGCAAAATTTGTTGGCAGTTGGATTACGTCCGATCAATAATATTGTGGATATCACCAACTATATTATGCTTGATTTAGGCCAGCCCATGCACGCCTTTGACGCTGGACAAATTAAGGGAAAAATTATTGTTCGTTCGGCTAAGGATAAAGAAAAGTTTATTAGTTTAGACAAAAAGGAAAATATTTTAAATAATAATGATCTGATAATTGCCGACGAAGAAAAGCCAATTGCTCTGGCTGGCGTGATGGGTGGCTTGTTCAGTGGTATAGAGAATACTACCTCAACAATAATTTTTGAATCTGCCAATTTTGATGCGGCCAGCGTTCGTAAAACTTCCGGTCGCTTGGGTTTGCGCACTGATTCCGCTGTAAGATTTGAAAAGAGTTTAGATCCTAATCTTTGCGAAATAGCTTTACAAAAAGCGGTAGAGCTCTTGACGCAGGTTTGTCCAGGAGCTAAAGTCGCGAGTAACATCGTAGATAAAAATAATTTTACTTTGGCAGTCGGTCCGATTGAGATGCCGATAAACATTTTTCGCAATAAACTTGGGGTGGTGATTTCAGATAAGGAGATTATAAACATACTAACCAGATTAGGTTTTGAAGTTAAATTCAAAAAAGAAATATTGACAATAAAAATTCCGACCTGGCGCGCGACCAAAGATATCTCAATCGCAGAGGATGTTGTAGAAGAGGTGGCGCGTATTTATGGTTTTGATAATATTCCTTCTGCTTTGCCGGTATTCACTATCGATCCTCCGGAAGAAAATATTCTGCGCACATTAGAGCGCAAGGCCCACAATCTTTTCTCCAAAGAGCTCGGTTATACGGAAGTGTACAATTATTCTTTCGTCAGTGGTGCGCAGGTGGAGAAAATGGGTGATGATATTTCTAAATATTTAGAACTAGATAATCCGCTCTCTAAAGAGAGGCCGTATTTGCGTCGCAACCTTTTGCCGAATTTGTTGGATAATATAAAAAGTAATATTGAAAATTATTCGGAGGTGAAGATTTTTGAGATCGGTAAAGTGTATTCGTCCAATGAAACAGGCGTGCGCGTGCAGGCTAATAGTGATGAGCTTTTACCAAAGCAGGATAGCTGGTTAACTGTTGTCTATGCCAACAAAAAGGATCAGGTGCCATTTTGGCAGGCGAGGCGCGGTGCCGAAGTTTTGTTTTCCGAATTAAATGTAAAATGGGAAAATGCGCCAATAGATAAGGTAATGCCATGGGAACATCCAACGCGCCTGACGATTATTAGAGTCGGGAGTAAAGAAGTGGGAATAATTTGTGAAATTCATCCAGCGGTGGGGGAAAAGTATGGTCTGGAATCTCGTGTTGGAGTTTTACAGGTTAATTTAGATGCTTTGAATAGTGTTTTAAAGAAAACAGAATCGCAGAGGGTTTACCATTCGGTGCTAATTTATCCTGAGGTTGTTCGCGATATTGCTTTTTTAGTAAAAAAAGAAGTAAAACACGGAGAAATTACGACAGAATTAGGGAAAATTGATCCACTTTTAAAAAAAATAGAATTGTTTGATGTTTACGAGGGCAAAGGGGTAGGTGAGGGCAAGAAAAGTATGGCCTATCGCTTTAAATATAGCCATCCTGACCGCACCTTGACCACCGAGGAAGTAGATAAGGTACAAGAAAAAGCAATCAAAACCTTAGAAAAGCAGTTCGGGGCGGAAGTAAGAAAGTAAAATTATTCTGTAATTACACGGTCCTTGAAAAGGCCGTGTTTTTCTATAAAATGTGCATAAGTTTTGCTTGTTTATTTTTGAAGGCGATGATACAATAACTGTGTAAAAAATAAATTCATCGTCGGCGCCATGCTTGCCGAGGATGTTTCAAGGAGAACTATGTTGGAAACGTCACAAGACATTTTGTATCTCGTCATTTCTTTTTGTATTATCTGGATTACCGTATTTTTGTGCTGGACTTTTTATTATCTCGTGAAGATTTTAAAAAATGCCAACCAAATTGTCGAAGAATTTCGTGTACGCATTCAAGCACTCACCGAAGCAGTTGATTATGTACGACACAAAGTAGAGGGAATTTCCGAATTGATGAGTTTGGCTGGTTCTGGCGTATCCGGTTTTGTAAAAAAATACGCGGAGAAAAAAGCTAAGGGTTGGATTGATACCGGAACAGATAAATTTAATGAATCCGCTAAAGAAGCAGTAGACAAAGCAATGGCCGCGACCTCAAAGAAAATGAAAAAGATGGCGAAGGCGATGAAGAAATAAAAAATTAGCAATTTTAAAACTCCCGATGCGGGAGTTTTTTTGTTGCAAACAGTAAAAATTTTGTCTCCTATTTTTCCTTATTCGTTTTTAAGGCTTTTGCGTGCCAGGTTAATTCGTCTAGGAATTTTTTTATACGGTCTGGATAGGAGGAATCTTTTACGTTTCCGTTCTCATCAAAAGCATCCTGTATTCCGGAAAAATATATTGCCTCTCTAATCGGCACCATATGAAATTCAATTCCCACCTGACGTAATTGTTCTACCATTCGTGCGCCGCCGAGCCCTCCGACCGACACTCCACAAATGCCCAAGGGTTTATGGGCGTATTCAATATACAGCATATCCATCATCATTTTTAATTCGCCCGGATAGCCGTGGTTGTATTCCGGTGCCACCACTATCAGGCCTTCAGCCTTGGAAATTTTGGCTGATAATTTTTTTGCTTTCGCGGATGTTTTTGTTTTGTCTGTAGCTGGTATGCGATAATCGCGTACATCTAGGATTTCGCTCTCTAATCCATATTTTAAAGTTTCAGCCAGCATATATTTGGCCGCTTTCTCGGATTGTCGCCCTTCACGAGCGGTGCCGAGGATAATCGGTATATACATATTCATTTTTTTATTTTTTTTTGGTAGTTATTTTCTAAATGAACTCCGAAGAAGGCAATAATCGCTACAAAAATTGCAAAGTGGCAGAGGACAGAAGGGAATCTAACACCGAAAACTGGGAAGATTAATATTAGAATAAAAGTAGGCAGGCTCATTAGTAGCACAGCTAGGGGCATTATTAAAAATAATAAACGGCGTTCCCGATTTCTTTCTTTATAATATTCATGTAAGGATACACCAACTGTCACGGCTATAAAGCCGGCGTAGTAGAGCATGTAGAAAGTCCAGAGAGTGGGGTATTTAAAAAGCATTGTGACGGTGGTGACAAATATTTTATCGCAAGTACCGTGTAGGACGAAATTGCTTGAAGCTAAAGCAATAATACTATAAAAAATTGGAATTAAATATAAAATAAATTTATTAAACCTATAATTCATGAATTCAAATACCGAATGTAGGCCGATAGCGGGAAGAAAACTATAAGTGATAAACCCAATTTTTACCCAAAGGTCGGCATCCCCCGTTTGGCAAAGCATAAATTCCGTAAACTGGTAAAATCCTAGAAGTATTAAAAAAAATGAAAAAATATAACGTAAGGACGCCCTTGGATATTTCCAGGGGATTATAGCCGCCAGAACAAATTCGATAATAGCGGTGGTGAGTGAAACGGCGGGGGTAAAACACATAGTGCGGATATTATATCATTCTTTAGGTCAAAATAATATCTCGCATTGTAGTATTGCACAAAAAATGGTTAATAGGTAATATAGTCATACACAAAATATGTCCAATTTCGTTCACCTTCACGTCCACTCGCACTATTCGCTTTTGGACGGGCTACCCAAAATTCCCGATTTAGTTAAGGCCGCCAAAACGCGCGGTTTTTCGGCGTTGGCGCTTACCGATCACGGCAATATGTATGGCGCCATCGAGTTTTATGAGGCCTGTCAAAAGGAGGGTATTAAGCCCATCATCGGCATGGAGGCTTATCTCGCGCCAGGATCGCGTTTTGAAAAAAATCAAAATGATCGGTATTACCATCTATTACTTTTGGCCATGGACTACACGGGCTACCGTAATCTCATGAAATTGGCCTCGTTGGCCCACCTGGAGGGTTTCTATTACAAACCTCGCCTGGATAGAGAATTATTAAAACAATACCACGAAGGCATCGTGGCCTCTACCGCCTGTTTTGGTGGAGAGATTCCTTGGATTCTACGCAAGGAAAATAATTATGAGAAGGCCAAAAAAGTTGCTTTGGAATATCAAGAGATTTTTGGTAAAGACAATTTTTATTTAGAGCTCATGGACATTCCAGCGCTCGAGGGTCAGATGGAGTTGAATACAAAACTTATTCAACTTTCGAAAGAGACCGGGATTCCGATGATTGTCACCCGAGATGTCCATTATTTCGACCCTGATGATGCCGAGGCGCAGGATGTTTTAACCTGTATCCGCGATGGTAATACCATTGATGATCCGGATCGCAAATCAATGGTAGGTATTGATGTCTCTCTGGCCAAGGGTGATGATGTGGCCAGTCGTTTTAAGCATGTGCCGGAAGCGATTGAAAATACCGGCAAGATTGCTGAGCGCGCGAATTTAGTTTTAGAGCTGAATAAATGGAATTTTGCTGATATAAAAATTCCAGAAGGAAAAACGCATAATGAGCATCTGCGCGATGAGACATATCGTCGTTTGCCGGCGCTTTGTGAAATGACGGAGGACGTAATAAAACGCGTGGAGTATGAGTTGGGTATTATTATTAAAAAAGGATATTCGCCGTATTATTTGACCGTTTCGGATTATGTCATATACGCTCGCGAGCATGGCATCGTTGTCACCACGCGCGGTTCCGGGGCCGGCTCTTTGGTCGCCTATGCCATGGGTATCACCACAGTAAATCCCTTGTTTTTTAAATTGCCTTTCGAACGTTTCTTAAATCCATTTCGCCCCAGTCCTCCTGATTTTGATATGGACTTTGCCGACGACCGTCGCGACGATATTATCGCCTATGTGACAGAGAAATATGGTGTAGACAAGGTAGCTCAGATTATTACCTTTGGTACCATGGCCGCTCGTGGTTCGGTGCGCGATGTGGGCCGTGCTCTGGGCTATTCGTATTCTTTCTGCGATCAGGTTTCCAAAATGATTCCTTTTGGCGCGCAAGGTTTTGAAATGACCTTGGCTAAGGCCTTGGACCTCGAGCCGGATTTGAAAAAATTATACGATACCAACCCGCAGGTAAAACGCTTGCTAGATTTGGCACAGAAAATTGAAGGTTGCGCGCGCCACACATCAATTCACGCGGCCGGTGTGGTAATTTCACCCAAACCCCTTACGGACTATACCCCTATCCAGCACGAAGTCGGCGGGGATCGCATCACCACTCAATATGAAATGCATGCTGTGGAAGCGGCCGGTGTTTTAAAAATGGACTTTTTGGGTATCCGTAATTTATCTATCTTGGGTCACGCCGTAGAAATTGTAGAGAAAACTACTGGTAAAAAAATTGATATATACAATTTGTATCCATGGAACGATAAGAAAACATACGACATGTTGGCGCGCGGTGAGACTATTGGGGTATTTCAGTTATCGGGTTCTGGTATGACCCGATATTTGAAAGAATTGAAACCGGCCAGCATCTTTGACTTGATGGCTATGGTGGCGCTATTCCGCCCTGGTCCAATGGAGTCCATTCCGGAGTATATTAAGCGCAAAAATCATCCGGACATGATTGAATATTTAGATCCGCGCATGAAGGACTATTTGGATCAATCACTTGGTTTGATTGTCTATCAGGATGATGTGCTTTTGACCGCCATCAATTTAGCTGGCTACAATTGGGAAGAGGCGGATAAATTTCGCAAGGCCATGGGTAAAAAAATTCCGGCGGAAATGGCCAAACAAAAAGAGAAGTTTTTTAAGGGTGCTAAAAATATTGGGAAAATATCGGAAGTAAAAATTCATCGGATGTGGGAATTGATTGAACCGTTTGCGGCCTATGGGTTTAATAAGGCGCACGCCGCGTCGTATGGTGTGGTGGCTTACCAGACCGCATATATGAAGGCCAATTTTCCCGTGCAATTTATGACCGCGGTACTAATCGCGGAAAGTGGAGATATTGATAAGGTACCGGAAATTATCCATGAATGCGAAAAAATGGGTATTCGAGTTTTGCCGCCGAATATTAATGAAAGTTTTAAGAATTTCGCCATGGTTCAGCCGGAGGATGGAACGCCTGCATATATTCGTTTTGGTCTTAATGGTATTAAAAATTTAGGCGAGCATATCGCGGATGTGGTTTACCGCGAGAGAAAAGAGAATGGTAAATATATCAGTTTGGATGATTTTTTGAAGAGGGTGCAAGATAGGGATTTGAATAAAAAATCGTTGGAGAGTTTAATAAAATGCGGTGCTTTAGATTTTTTTGGTTTTGATCGGGGTGTACTTTTGGGGAATATCGAAAATCTTTTGAGTTTTACTAAACAGTTTCAAGAGGATAAGATATCTAATCAAAGCTCCCTGTTTAGCGGCACAAGTTTTTCTTCCACCAGTAAGGTGCGTTTGGGGCCAGCGACTAATGCCACCGAGGATGAGAAACTTAAATGGGAAAAAGAACTTCTGGGTATCTATATTACAGCCCATCCTTTTACATATTTTGAAAATGCTATGGGGTCTGTTTTAACTCCGATAAAGGATTTATCCGGATTGGCTAGAAAAAAATGGGTGGTGGTAGGGGGCGTGATTGATAGTACAAAAAAGAAAATTACCCGGGCCGGTGCGGCGATGATGTTTGTAAATATTCAAGATACCAGTGGCGGCTTGGAATTGTTAGTTTTTCCGCGCACTTATGAAGCGACAAAAGATGTTTGGGTGGAGGGGCGCACTGTTTGTGTGGTGGGCAAGACCTCCGAAGAAGAAGGCGATGATAAACTGTTTGTGGAAAAGGCGTACGATTTGACCAAGGAAAATGTGCGTCAGCTGGCGGCACAAATGGCAGTGAATGCCGGTCAGCCATCAGTACGGCAGTATGTTCCTTCTCCTGCCATTCCGGTCAAGGTGGATATTCAGGTGGATGGGTTGGAAATTATAGTTTCGCCGACTGAAATTAAAAACAAGGCCGATGCTATTAAAGAAATTATTAAAAAATATCCGGGTACAAAAAAAGTGTTCATCACTGTCGGTGATAAAAAAATTAAAACTTCTTATGCGGTAGAGGTGAATACAGATTTAGTCCAGGCGCTTGAAGGATTAGTTGGACAGGGGAATGTAAAAAAATAGTATGTCTTTATTATCAATTTTTTTTATTGCTATCAGTTTGTCGCTGGATGCTTTTGCGGTTGCCGTGACAGCCGGAGCCACACATCGCAAGATGGCTTTTTGGCAGGGGATAAAGATTGCCGTATTTTTTGGTTTTTTTCAGTTTGTGATGCCAATTATCGGTTGGACGGTGGGTTTTGGTTTAAGAGGATTGATAATGTCAATTGATCACTGGATAGCATTTGGTTTGTTATTTCTAGTCGGCATAAAAATGTTGATTGAAGCGTTCCGTCCAGAAAAAAATGAGGATGAGGAGCGGTGTGTACACAAGACATTCGTTTTGTTTTTTTTGGCCATAGCCACTAGCATTGATGCTCTAGTAGTAGGTGTCAGTTTTGCCTTTCTACGGGTTGCACTTATTTTTTCATCTTTGTTGATCGGTTTAGTGACTTTTTTAATTTCCCTGTCAGGGGTTTATATTGGAAAGAGATTTGGTCATTTATTTGAAAACAAGGTGGAGATTGTGGGAGGTTTGGTTTTAATTGCTATTGGTGTTAAAATACTATTATCACATTTAATATAGTTTGATGATAATTATATTAGAGTTCTTCATTTTTAGTTTTATCGGTTGGGTATTGGATTGCCTCTGTCGTCGTTTTGAAACTGGACATTGGGTCAATGCCGGATTTTTTCGTGGACCAATTTGTCCGATTTACGGCATCGGTGGATTGGTACTTATGTTTTTGTTTGAGTCATTTTCATTCTTACCGACAGCATTGTTACTTTTTTTTGCCTTTATCTCTGCTGTCTTGGTGGAGTTGGTCGGTGGAATTTTCAGTGAGAAGGTTTTACAGGTTAAATTATGGGATTATTCGAAATCGCGTTTTAATTACCGTGGATATATAGATTTAGTGCATTCTTTCTACTGGCTTATTCTAGTGATAGTTTTTTATTATTTTATATATCCACACTTTCTTTATTTCGAACAAGCAGTTCACACTCCAAAATTTTTAGATTTGCCGGCACTGATCATATCCATCTTCGTTTTTGCCTGGCTTACTATCCGCAAGGTTCCGTCGAGATTCTTGGATTTTAAACAAAAAGTACTAGATCTTTCTATAGAAGAATATCAGCACATTGTGGCTGATATTAAGAAATTTTATCGGGTAAAGAATATTGAAAGAAAGAAGTTGTTGGAAGAAAAAATCGAAAAGCGGCTTGAAAAAACGGGAGCTAAATTTAAAAAAGAGGCCTAGGCCTCTTTTTTAAATTATATGTTATTCATCAATTGGTTCAAGCTGCGGATTGATTCATTATTATGTATCCTTCTGATGCATTCAGCAAAAATAGGGGCGACTGTCACGACCTCCTTGTTTTTTAGATCTTTATCTCCCGCTGGAATTGTATCAGTAACTATGAATCGGTCGATGGGGGAGTTATTTAGCGTTTCTATGGCTCCTATTCCCAGCACAGCATGGGTGACACAGGCATCCACTGATATTGCGCCGGCGCTTCCTAACAAAAATTCAGCATCTTTTATCAGGGTTCGGCCGCTTGCCATTTCATCATCAATAATTAAAACCTTTTTTCCGCGTACATCGCCCACGATGCCTTTTATTTTGGGTTTTTCATCATTAGCTTCTCTCCTTTTATCCATAATGGCGATGGGCAAGCTAAGGCCATCAGCGTAGGCCTTCACTATTTTTACCGCGCCCGCATCACCAGCTACTAGCACGTAGTCATTTAGGTCCCAGTTGTCTATTAAATGTTGAATAACAACTGGCGAGGCCAGTAGTTGATCACACGGGATTGAAAAGAATCCTTGTATCTGTGGAGCATGCATTTCCATAATGAGAGTGCGGTTAGCGCCCGCTTTTTCAAGGAGATCGGCGACTAAACGAGCGGTAATACAGATACGCGGTTGGTCTTTTTTGTCTGAACGGGCGTAGGGAAAATATGGTATAACGGCTGTGATACGATTGGCCGAGGAATCTCGTAAGGTACGGATGAACATGAGCAACTCCATCAGGTGAGCATCTACCGGTTCGCGGCTGGTTTGTATAACAAAGACATCATCACCCCTAACCGCCTCTTCAATAGTGATAAAGCGATTATTATTACTAAACAAGAAACTCTCGGAGTGGCTTAATTCAATGCCCAAATATTCACAAATTTTATTGGCAAATTCTGGATGGCTGGAGCCGGAAAATATTTTGAGCATATGAATTTTAGTTACAAAATGCCGCCTTGGGCGGGCGGCAGTTATTTAGTTAGTTCCCAATTTGGGTCTGCTTTTATTTTCTTCCAATCAGTGAAATCTTTTTTAAGCGTTTTGTAATATCCCGCCACGGCGATCATGGCGGCGTTGTCCATGCAGTATTGTAATCCAGGGGTTCGCATATCACACCTCAGTGATTTTACTTCCGCCTCTAAAATTTCGCGTAGTTTTTTATTAGCAGAAACTCCTCCCGCCAGGATGACTGTTTTTGGATTGAATTTTTCGACAGCTTTTAGAGTTTTTAGAACGAGCGTTTCTATTATTGCCTGTTCAAACGAGGCACAAAAGTCATTAATGGTTGGAGGATTTGGTGGCTGTCCATAAATACCGGTTGGTAAGTTATATGGTAGAATTTTTTCTGCTGCGAGTTTGTTGTCTCGTAGCCAATACAGCGCCGAGGTTTTTAGTCCGGAAAAACTAAAATCAAAATTATCTTCATGAATCATTGGTCGAGGGAAACGAATAGCATCTGGATTACCATCTTTTGCTAGTCTGGATATTTGCGGACCGCCCGGATAGGGGAGATCCAACAATTTTGCCACCTTATCAAAACATTCGCCAGCGGCATCGTCTTTGGTACACCCCAGAATTTCATACTGCCCCTGTTTTTTAATTAAAATCAATTCGGTGTGGCCGCCGGAAGCGACGAGAGCTAGGGCTGGATATTGGATCGATTGGTCGGAATTTACCTCAACTGAATGAATGTGCCCCTCAATATGGTTTACATCGACCAAAGGAATATTCAATGCATAAGATAGGGAACGGGCTGCTTCGACACCTACGATAAGGCCGGTGATGAGACCTGGGCCGGAGGTGACGGCAATCGCGTCTGGCTTTGGTTGGCCCCTTAGCACATCTTCGATTAATGGAACAATTTTTTCCGCATGCATGCGGCCGGCGATTTCCGGTACTACCCCACCGTATTTCTTGTGAATTTCAATTTGCGAAGCGGTTTTTTCGGAAACTACAAAACAGCCCTTTTTTGAACAGTCCAACAGGGCTACTGATGTGTCGTCACAGGATGATTCAATACCTAGAATATACATAGTGGCTGTATTCTAGCATTTTTATTGACCGCGTCAAATTTTAGTAATTTATTGCGCTTGTGTGGTATAATATTACTAGTTGTGAATTAAATTTTAAGTAATTTATATATCAAATATGAATTTTAAACGCTTTTTTAAAATTGTTTTGATAATTATTGGTGTCGTAGTTTTACTCTTTGTAATTTTAATGATTGGAGTTAGTGTGAAAAATAGGAAATTGACGAGTTTAACATATTCGTTACAAACACAGAATTATAGGGCATCGGACTTGGGGATGGCCTATGGTCAAGAGATCGGGTTAGGGGCCAGAGAAAATCCTGTTTCTTCCATGTTGGGAGGTGCGGTCAACTCGCTTGTTGGTTATGATAAGGCCGTGGCTCCTAGTTTGGTTGTAGATAGTAGCCAAACTAAAGTAGATACAGTTAGCCGTCTAATTATCAAAACGGGATATTTTTCCGTAGTGGTAAAAGACGTGACAATGGCCACGAAGGCGGTTGTTGAATTTGCAGAAAAAAATGGCGGCTTTGTGGTGTCTAGCAATGTATACAAAAGTGGGTTGGCGCCGTATGCCGAAGTGGTGGTGCGAATCCCCGCAAAAGAATTTGATAAAGGCGTGCAGGAGGTAAAGGCCATAGGTGAAGTAAAAAGTGAAAGGGTAAATGGCCAGGATGTGACCGAAGAATATGTTGATTTGGAGGCACAGCTAAAAAATCTACGTGCCACCGAAAACCAGTTTTTGTCGGTACTTACAAGAGCAGAAAAGATTACTGATATCTTGGCGGTACAGCGAGAGTTAAAAATTGTGAGAGGCGAAATTGAGAGAATGGAGGGTCGTATTAAATATTTACGGCAGAGTGCAGAGATGTCTACTTTGACTGTAAATTTATCTACTGATCCGAATGTCTTACCCACACTCGATGAGACAAACAAATGGAAACCGTTGGCAGTGTTAAAAGATGCCGCCAGGAGTTTACTAGAAGTGGGTAAATCCTTGGTGAACTTATTAATTTGGCTGGTGGTGTTTATTCCGTTTTGGGCAGTTTTGGGTTTAGTTGTTTGGTTAGTGGTAAAGGCCTATCGCCGAATACGGAATGTGAGAATTTAGTTTTAGTGGATTATATTTAGGTAACAAAAAATCCCCGTTTGGGGATTTTTTGGTTTCTTCTATTTACCTGAAGGGAGATAAATAAGAGATATGGCCTCGACACCACCACTCCACAAAGGAGCGGGAGTGTCGAGGCTGTGGGTCATTTTCAAGAGCAGGGAGCCTATGGGAGCCAGCGCAAACCGCTTTTTCCCGCCGAACAAACTCGGCTAGGGCTTACCTTCAGGTGAGCGCGTCTTAACGACGCAATTATCACCCCGGCGCCATTTTAGGATGGCCCACCGTCAGGTTCCCTTTTTTGGCTTTTTTAAGCCCTGCACTTGGATTCGGGGCTTAACTCCCCGCATCTTTTATAACAAATCACATAGCATTGATTATAAAACATGCGGAGAGAATATAGCACCCAGTTAAAGAACAACAGGATAAGATAGCACATTTTGACCTTTTTGTCAATAGACGACTCCGTACCCCAAATGTGTAGACTTCTCTTGTTCGTCAAAGTCATTTTTTTTGCTATAATAAGCCAAAATTATCCCTTGACAGTAAAGATAATCCAGAGTATACTCCCATAGATCCCCATCTTTGGGGAGCTTTTGCGTTTTCTATGCGTTTTAAAATCAAATCAAAAATGTCACCAGCTGGCGACCAACCCAAAGCCATTGAGGGGCTTTCTTTGGGTTTGCAGAAAGGAATGAAACGACAGACATTGCTTGGTGTGACCGGTTCGGGTAAGACCTTTACTGTGGCCAATGTGATAGAAAAAGTGCAGAAGCCGACTTTGGTAATCGCTCACAACAAAACTTTGGCCGCCCAGCTGTGTAATGAATTTCGTGAATTTTTTCCGGACAATGCGGTGGAATATTTTGTTTCATATTATGACTATTATCAACCTGAGGCATATCTGCCCCACACGGATACATATATAGAAAAAGAGGCGATGATCAATAAAGAAATTGATCGCTTGCGCCACGCTTGTACCCAGGCCTTGCTCACACGCAAGGATGTGATAATCGTAGCCTCGGTTTCGGCCATTTACGGTTTGGGTTCGCCGACTGAATATGAAAAAATTGTTTTGCATTTAACACAGGGTCAGAAATTGAATCGCCGTGAGATGATGGAGCAATTGATTAATATGCAATTTATCCGCACCAATACTGATTTGGAGCGGGGGAGTTTTCGTATGCATGGGCAGGTGTTTGAAATAATGCCGGTGAATGAAGAAATGATTTACCGTTTTGAAATTAGCGAACAGATTGATTTGATTGAACAGGTTGATCCGGTGACGAGAAAGGTAAAACATGCCGTCACCGATGCTTGGATTTTTCCGGCCAAACATTATGTAGTGAATGAAGCGCAAAGAGAATTGGCCTTTGCCTCTATCCATCAAGAGTTAGATGAGCAGTTGGCTATTTTCCAAAAGCAAGGAAAAGTTTTGGAATACGAGCGTCTCAAACGTCGTGTAAATTACGATCTGGAAATGATAAAAAATATTGGTTATTGCAGTGGTATTGAAAATTATTCCCGCCATTTTGATGCGCGCACCGCAGGCGAGCCGCCCTTCACCCTTTTAGACTATTTTAAAAAAGGTGCTGGCGAAGATGGATATTTAACGGTAATTGATGAGTCGCATGTCACCGTGCCACAAATTCGTGGTATGTATTTTGGCGACAAGGCGAGAAAAGATGTACTAGTGGAGCATGGGTTTAGGTTGCCCTCCGCGCGTGACAATCGTCCTTTGATGTATGAAGAATTTGACGTGCGCACCGATCAGGTAATGTATGTATCAGCCACTCCGGCGGAATATGAATTGGAAAACAGCGAACAGGTGGTAGAGCAGATCGTGCGTCCCACTGGCCTTATCGATCCAGAAGTTGTTATTAGTCCGGTGACCGGAAAACCTGGGAAGAATTTATCACAGATTGAGGATTTAATGATTAGAATTGATGAACGAGTAAAACAAAACGAAAGAGTATTAGTGACCACTTTGACTAAAAAAATGGCCGAGGATTTGTCTGAGTATCTGCAGGAAAGAAAGATAAAAGTAAAATATTTGCATAGTGATATTGATACTATTGAGCGCATTGAGATTATCACTGATTTACGTTTAGGGAAAATTGATGTAATTGTCGGCGTGAATTTACTTCGTGAAGGTTTAGATATGCCAGAGGTTTCGCTCGTGGCAATTTTGGATGCAGATAAAGAGGGTTTCCTACGCAATGATACCAGCTTGATTCAAACCATCGGCCGCGCCGCGCGTAATGTAAATGGTCGTGTTATATTGTATGCCGACAACATCACGGGCTCTATCCAGAGGGCAATTGATGAGACCGAGCGCCGCCGTAAGATACAGTTGAAATACAATAAAGATCACGGCATTACGCCGACAACAATTCAAAAAACTATTAGAAATATTTTGGAAGAATTCGGTATTGCGCCAAAAGAAGAACGAGCTAAGCGAGGTAAAAAGGGTGAGAAAAAATCCGTGGCAGAATTAGATACTTTGGGTGATGCTCGTCCACTTGAACAGATTATCAAAGAAAAAGAAAAACAGATGAAAGAAGCGGCGAAGGATTTAGATTTTGAATTGGCCGCGATTTTACGGGATGAGATTAGGGAATTAAAAAAGAAATAATATGCAAGAAAAAATTGTTATTAAAGGCGCACGTGAGCATAATTTGAAAAATATTTCATTGGAGCTTCCGCGCAATAAAATGATTGTTTTTACAGGACTGTCCGGATCGGGCAAGTCCAGTTTAGCATTTGATACGATTTTTGCCGAAGGCCAGCGTCGATATATTGAATCCTTATCCGCCTATGCCCGCCAATTTTTGGGTGGCATGCAAAAACCGGATGTTGATGAGATCGAAGGATTATCGCCAGCCATTTCCATTGATCAAAAAGCGCACAGCGCCAATCCGCGCTCTACGGTGGCCACCATCACGGAAATTTATGACTATTTACGCGTACTTTATGCTCGCGCCGGCAAACCGTATTGCCCGCTTTGTGGTACAAAAATTGAGAGAATGACGATCGATGAGATGAAAGAACAGATTTTAAAAAATACCAAAGAAAAAGCCAATAAGAAAAAAGAGACCATGATTTTGGCGCCAGTGGTGCGCGGTCGAAAAGGTGAGTATTACCAAATGCTTTATGATATATATAATTCCGGATATTTGGAAGTGCGCGTGGATGGCAAAATGTATAGTTTGAAGGATAGAATAATTTTGTCGAAAAATAGCAAACACACGATTGAAGTCTTAATTGATAAAGTTGCTTTGGGCGATGGTGTTTTGGAAAAAGCTGCAGATCAGCGTTTATCCGAAGCTGTGGCCAATGCCGTGGATTTATCTAATGGCCTCTGCACGGTAATTTATCCGGATGGTTACGAACAAATTTACAGTACAGAATATTCTTGTCCGAAAGATGGTTTTTCTTTTCCGGAAATTGAACCGCGTTTGTTTAGTTTTAATAGTCCGTATGGATATTGCGAGGCCTGCACCGGTTTGGGTACTAAAGAAATTTTTAGCGAGGAAGAGTGCCCCAAATGTCACGGTAAGCGTTTGAATGAAAATGCCTTAAGTGTAAAAATTGCCGGTAAAAATATCTGGGAGGTGACCAGCATGAGTATAGTCGACGCGCGTGATTTTTTTGCCGGTATTGAAGAATTTTTATCGGAAAAAGAAAGAGAAATCGCTGGCGCGGTATTGCGCGAGATTAACAATCGTCTGCAGTTTATGTTCGATGTTGGCCTTCACTATTTAACCCTCAATCGCAAAGCTGGTACCTTGTCCGGCGGTGAGGCCCAGCGTATTCGTTTGGCATCGCAGGTGGGTACCAAATTAGTTGGCGCCTTGTATGTTTTGGATGAACCGACGATTGGTTTGCACCAGCGCGACAATGATCAACTCGTAAAAACCCTGCGCAATCTTTGTGATGTTGGCAATACTATTATCGTGGTAGAACATGATGAGGATACCATTTTAACTAGCGATTGGATTGTGGATATCGGTCCAGGAGCAGGGAATCATGGCGGCCATGTAGTGTATTCGGGACCGTTGAATAATTTGTTAGAATCGAAAAAGATTGTTACTAGTAGCAAAGTTTTGGATTGTAAAATCATGGGCGACCCGACAAAATCTCTCACGGGAAAATATCTACGTGGCGAAGTGAAAATTTCAGGGCCGGAAAAGTATCGTAATGTGGATTCCATCACTCCAAAATTAAAAATCAAAGGTGCCTACGAGCACAATTTAAAAAATATTAATGTAGAAATTCCTTTGCGCCGTTTTGTTTGTCTAACTGGCGTGTCTGGTTCAGGTAAATCCACGCTGATGCATGATGTTCTGCGCCAAACAGTGGTGAACCGATTATTTCGCCTAGACAAAGAGGTAAAATGTAAATCGGTCACCGGTACGGAATACTTAGATAATATTATTACCATAGATCAAGGTGCCATTGGTCGCACCTCGCGCTCCAATCCGGCCACATATACCAAAGCCTTTGATCACATCCGCGAATTGTTTGCATCTACGCCGGAAGCAAAAATTCGTGGTTTTGGCATAAGTAAATTTAGTTTTAACGTTCCATCTACTCCGCCCGAAGCCGGTTCGCATCGCGGTTCCGGTGGCCGTTGCGAGCATTGCGAGGGTAAGGGTGTTTTGGAAATCGAAATGCATTTTTTGCCGAGCGTGGAAGTGGTTTGTGATGTTTGTAAAGGAAAAAGATTTACCCAAGAGGTTTTGCAGGTTTTTTATAAAGGCAAAAATATCGCCGATGTTTTGGATATGACCATTGAGGAAGCCGAAGAATTTTTTAAGGACATTCCGATGATTTATGACAAATTAAAAATTCTCAATGAAGTTGGTCTAGACTATTTGACCCTTGGCCAATCAGCCGCAACTCTGTCCGGTGGGGAGGCCCAGCGTATAAAATTATCGCGCGAATTGGCCAAACGCGGTACAAGTAAAACCTTGTATCTATTAGATGAGCCCACTACAGGTTTACATTATGATGATGTAAAAAAATTACTAGTAGTTTTGCAGAGATTGGTGGCACAAGGAAATACTGTGATGGTGATTGAACATAATCTGGATGTAATTAAAAATGCCGATTGGCTAATTGACCTCGGTCCCGAGGGTGGCGATAAAGGCGGGGAAGTGGTGGCCGTGGGTACACCGGAGGAAGTTTCTAAAAAGAGCGCCAGTTTTACCGGGCAGTATTTGAAGAGGGAGATGAAATAAAAACTCCGCCCGGGTGGGGCGGAGTAAGATGAAGGTTAAATTATTCAAATTTAAAGGTAGAGATAATGTTCTGTACATCTGGTAGGTATTGGGTATACAGGTTGGGTAGCCCTGTGTAGTTCGCAACGTATGCCATACTATTACGAAGTGCAATCACCTGCATGATTTTGAATTCCTGATCACCATTCCGCCATCTGTATACGATTTTTTTGGCCGGTTCTCCGCCAAGTGTGGCGTTGGTATAGTCGTCCAATGTCACATAAGCAGGGTTGGCCTGGAGAGAGGTTAAGTTCTGATCAACGTACTGATCTAGCGTCATGCCTGCAACATATGAATTTTTATCAATACTAAGTGTTAGTGAGGAGAATTCATCTGGTTTAGCGGTGTCTAGCGGTGAGAGCAGAGCGGTAAGCGTGGCTAGGCCTTTATTCTCAGTATTTTTATCTTGTTTTTCCCAGGCAACTGGATATTTAAATGATACTTTATAGCCGCTATTGTTATATGTTGACCATGTCGATGTGTCTAATGGTGCCTGTTTTTCTTCCTTTGTGGCACAGCCAGCCCCAGTGGTAAGAAGAAGACCGGCTACGAAAAAGATAAATAAACCTGTCTTTGCAATTTGTTTCATATTATAGTCAAAATTTAACCAACATATATTATACTTTTTTACCGATATGGATGTCAAAATTAAAAAAATTATCGGTGATTTACCAGATGCCCCGGGTGTGTATCTCTTTTTTAATATTAAAAAAGAGCTTATCTATATTGGCAAGGCAAGTTCTTTGAAAAATCGCGTGCGTAGCTATTTTGTCGGCAAAAAATCACCGCGCCCGATTGAGGAGATGATTCATGAGGTGATGGATATTAAATGGGTAGAGACCGCTTCGGCGTTGGAAGCAGCGATCTTGGAAGGAAACTACATTAAAAAATATAGGCCAAAATACAATGTGCTTTGGCGTGATGACAAGAGTTGGAATTATATCGTAATAACAAAAGAAAAGTTTCCCAAAGTGTTGGCCTTGCGCGAGCACGAATTAAATTTGTTAAAAAAAGATAATCCGAAAGCATTGAAAGAATTTGATAGATTATTTGGTCCGTATCCCAATTTAAATATGCGTGAGGCCATGAAAATACTGCGCCGCTTGTTTTTTATCTCCACCTGTGAACCAAAACAAAAGAAACCCTGTTTTTATTATCAACTTGGCCAGTGTTTGGGGGTTTGCACCGGAGAAATTAGCAGTACTGAATACAAACAAAAAGTTATTCATCCTTTGAAAATGTTCTTGAGCGGAAATAAAAAGAAAATGATGAGAGATCTAGAAAAAGGAATGAAACAATCAGCCAAAGATGAAAAATTTGAAGAGGCGGGGCGTTTACGCAACCAACTCTCGGCTTTAGAGAGAATACAGGACATAGCTTTGTTGAACAAGAGTTTTGTGGCAGAGAAATTATCGACAATTAAAAAAGAAAAAATTCGTATCGAGGGTTACGATATTTCCAATTTAGGCATTACCGACAAAGTGGGGAGTATGGTAGTATTTGATGAAGTTGGTCCGGTCAAATCACTTTACAGAAAATTTAATATTAAAACGGTAGTTGGTCAGAGTGATGTTGATTGCTTGGCGGAGGTTTTGGGGCGCCGATTGAATCATAACGAATGGCCAATGCCCGACGTGTTTTTAGTCGACGGGGGATTGCCACAGGTAAATCGTGCCCGTACAATTTTGAAAGAAAAAAATGTTCAAATTCCCATTGTAGGCATCGCCAAAGGCCCAGATAGAAAGAAAAATGAATTTTTTCTCGCGGAGAATAGCGGAAAAATTTTAGGACAAGAGCCGAGAGAATGGTTAAAATTTAATAAGATTATATTAATTCGCGTACGCGATGAGGCACATAGGTTTGCAATTGCGTTTAGTAGGAGTAAAAGGAATATAAAATAAAATACCCCGGATTATTCCGAGGTATTTTTGTATCCTTCTCTCTCCACTATAAAGATAGCGGGTAGAGAAGGACCGAGGAGAAGTGTTTTCGCCGTGGCCCTCCTTTGCATGCTGGACAGGCCTCCTTTCTTGGAGACAGGGGCGTAGTGGCCCCCCCTCAGTCGTGTTACCGTTCATTTTTGGGCTCCTGAAGAGCCAATATTTCAGACCACTCGGTCTGTTTTTTAATAGTCATTTGAAGGGAACATTTTTGGTTTAAATGTTTAAATTGGCCACAACAATCGGTAA
>Ga0074198_1000072_pt1 | contig 161208 bp, 142 predicted proteins | sample EPASupsiteSAE323_FD_64527 | JGI IMG/M metagenome (GOLD analysis project Ga0074198, IMG submission 64527) | Bioremediated contaminated groundwater from EPA Superfund site, New Mexico - Sample SAE3-23 | ecosystem: Environmental > Aquatic > Deep subsurface > Groundwater > Contaminated ... | reverse complement strand
CGAAACGTCCAATTCCACTGAAGGGTTATTAAGACCTATTCCGACCCTTCCTGTTTCGTAATAAATATTTGCCCCTGCTTGTATCCAAACGCCCGATGTCTCCGCACTCATGGCAATCCATCTGGTGCCGTTGCAATACTGCATCACATTATAATTGCTGTTATACATCTGATGACCAGAAACGCCCGATGGATTAGAACAATCCGCCTGTGCCTGTGAAGAGAAAGAGAAAAGAATAATAATTGCCATTCCGAAAGTCACTTTTGTCATTCTGAATGATTCCCCTGTCATTTCCGCCCCCCTTGTCATTCCCGCGAAAGCGGGAATCCATTCTTCACTCTTCTGGATTACCCAATCAAGTCGGGGAATGACAGAAGATAAGCCGCCTTCACGGGAATGACTAAAGAGAGAATTGATTATCATTTTTATATCTCGCATTTTTTATTTTTTTACCTCACAAAACCTAATATTTAATAATAAAATTTACACCAACAACCTTACCTCTTGTTGTTGTTCCTGTTCTTGGATTACCATTTGTTCCATCATTTAATGCTTTCAACATATGCGAAGAACCTTGTGAAATAGTAGTAAACTGTGTCAATGCCTGATTTGCAGCTGATTGACCAGTAATCACATATTCATTAAGTCGAATGTTTCCGTAATATAATTTGCCATTAGTTCCAAGATGGCCTGCCTGCCATCCTTGCATCTGATCGTCATGTTTTGCACCAAATGTTATACTTTCATTTTGTGTATATCCTGTTGATGTACCTGCACCTGCTGGACTTGCTCCCCTCATATCAGGCAAATTGAAAGATCCTCCTGAACCGCCATAGGTATAACCTATAACCGCAAACAAATCTGCATAGGTTGCAGTGGAAACTGAAGCTCCATTGCACAGCAACCAACCTGCGGGAGCTGCTGACCCAGCAAACATATTCATAGTACCAACTGGAGATACAAAACCTGTTTGATCTTTTATTCTGCCCGATACTTCCAACTTAGCAGTAGGAGCAGCTGTACCAATCCCAACATTACCTGTACCAGTTACAAGTGCATAACCGCTAGTACTAGACGCATAAAGACCTGTTCCACTATAACCAGTAAAATAACCACCATAACCAATATCACTTACACCCTGAACACCAGGGCCATAAGGGCTATTGGCGTAAACTCCGTAACCATTTGAAGCATTGGCGAAAATACCTTGTTTGCCTGAAAACCATCCCCCTTGACTATCTGTACTTGATCCTCTTACTCCTATATTTTGAGTACTTACACCTTGTACCCCACCAGATGAAGTACTAACGCCATAAATAGCCGCATCTGCACCACCTACTACATGCAACTTATAACTAGGAGCGTTTGTGCCGATACCGACATTGCCGCCGTTGTAATATAGATTATTAGTAGCATTCAAAAGCCATTGCTGCTTGTTTTTCCACGCTCCGTCGGTGAAGGTTAGAACATCCCCCTCAGCCAAACCCGCAATGGTTGTATCTGCCAGCTCATACATCGTGTAGTTTCCGTCACCACCCACTAGGTCAAATGCCTGCCCTGAAGCATATAATGCGGTAATAGATTTATTGCAACTATGTGTTGTATACTGAGTTGCAGAATTATAAGTTTTATCAGCGTTAAATCTAACAGCCATATAGAAAGAGGAATTACTTCCATCGGAAAGACCTTCGGTATACCAATAAAGACCATCATCAGGAAAAGCTACAGTGTTTAAACGTAAAACTCTAGTTCCCCAACTAGGACTAGTAATATTGCATGTTATAGCATCAGGCCAGCCGGGAACCATAGATCTGGTTTCAGGTGCCTCATGAGTGTTTATCCATTTAGTGCCGTCATAAACAAGATTATCGTTGGCAACAGGAGTGGTAAGAGTTACATCTGTCAATTTAGACATAGCAGTTACAGCTTCTTGGTTAACCCAGTTAGCTCCGTTATAAACCAAGCTTTGGTTTAACACAGGGGCGGCAACAACAACATCAGACAAAGCATCTAAATTGAACTGCTTATTTATCCATTTTGTGCCGCTGTATGAAAGAATATCATTTGCCGCCAAACCTGTGATGGTCGTATCCGCTAGTTCATACATCGAGTATGTTCCGTCACCACCCACAAAGTCAAAAGCATGACCTTCAGCATAGAGTTGAGTGATGGACTTATTAAGGCAAGTACCTGGGTTAGCAATATTTAACGCCCCATTATAAGTTCCATCTGGTTTATAAGTTAAATAATAATCTGCTCCAGATGCAATAAGTTGATAATAATAAAAACCATTAGCTGCATGGGGTTGATGAACTGGAAACAATGCGATATCTCCAAAAGTACCTGCACCTTTACAAGCTATAGCATCAGGCCAAGTAAGAACCATTGACCTTGTCTTAACTGAAGTCGGCATTGTTTTGTTCACCCAGTTAGTGCCGTCAAACAGCATTATATCATTCGCGACTGGAGTGGGAGCCACAACGTTAACCAATGAATCCATTGTCAGCGATTGGTTCACCCAGTTAGTGCCGTTGTACATTAACGCATCATTAGATGCAGGGGTTGGAACAACAACATTGCTCAATGCGTCTAAGGTTAAATTCTGGTTCACCCAGTTAGTGCCATCGAACATTAGTGCATGGTTAGCCGCAGGGGTCGGAGCCGCTACATTCACCAATGAATCTAGTGTTAGCGGTTGGTTCTCCCAACCTGTACCGTTATAAAATAATGTATTGTTAGCAACAGGATTTGTAACTGTTACATCGCTTAAATTATCAAGAGAGAGAGTTACAGCTTTATTTATCCAGTTTGAGCCGTTATAAGTCAACACATCATCAACATTCACAGATGCTGTTGCAACGTCGTCTAGATCATCAAGGTTAAGAGTATCCGCAAACTGCTCTATACCCAAAGGAGCATCACCTTCCGCACCATCAAACAAGGCTCTAGTTTTTATTTCGACTTCGCTTACTCGCAAAATATTGTTGGTAGCATCCCAGAATAGATTATTATTATCTTCAATCAACATTCCGTCTGCCCTTGCAAAAGGAATTGAACCTGGAGTAAAATCTCCCGCACTTGAAGATTTCCAAGCTGCACCATCGCACACTTCTATACTTGCTTTGGTGGCGTTGTAGCGGATATCACCCGCAACTGTGCAGTTAGTCACAACTGTATTGTTCGCGAGCCTTATTGCTCCGCCCGCTGTTAAAACCCCCGCCACGTGTAGAGCAGTTGCAGGTGTAGATGTTCCTATCCCTACATTGCCCGAGCTAAAATAAATATCATTCCCATTTTGCAGCCACTGAGTATAAACATTAGACTTCATTGAAACCCAATTACCGCCGTTGCAGTACTGCATTACGTTATGAGTGCCGTTATAAACTTGATCCCCCGCTATGCCTTCTGGGTCAGCACATATCGCCTGTGCCTGTGAAGTGAAAGAGAAGAGAATAATAATTGTCATTCCGAACGTCACTTTTGTCATTCCCGCGAAAGCGGGAATCCATTCTTCACTCTTCTGGATTACCCGATCAAGTCGGGTAATGACAGAAGACAAGCCGCCTTCGCGGGAATAACTAAAGAGAGAATTGATTATCATTTTTATATCTCGCATTTTTTATTTCTTCCCTCATAAAACCTAATATTTATTAATAAAGTCTATAACCCATACTATTTTATTACGCTCCGATCTTAACAAAATGTGCTCCTCCAAATTGACAAGCAGAACTGCTTGTACCAGGATTTGTCCAATAATACTGAGGTGTAAGAGTTGTTGCCGCACTTACTGTAATAACAAAAGTATAAGTGTTCCAACTAGCCGTTCCAGATGCATTGCAAGCTTGCCATTTTCCATCCATAGAACTATTGACAATATTACTTCCTGCCCAATGGGTAAATACATCTCCACACCCTGACCCCCATGCATAATAAATTTGAGTGGAAATAAAATACGTTCCAGCTGATGGTAAATTTAGCGTTGATGTTCCAGGAAAGTTTTGATATCCTGCGTTAGTTACACAACTAAAACTCACTCCATATGGAGCTGAGCCAGTTACATTTGCTAAGCCACTGTTATGTTGCCACGAACCGTTACCATTTGCGTCAGATGTTAAGACTTTACCAGAAGCCTGATTGGTATCAACAATCTTGATTGTAGAACCACTAATTCCATTAACCTCCAACTTAGCAGCAGGTGCTGCAACGCCTATCCCTACATTGCCTGTACCTGTAACAAGTGCAGGGCCGGAAGTGCTTGTTGCATAAAGACCAGTTCCTGTATTACTGGTAAAATGTCCGCCGTAGCTTGTGTCGCTTATAGCCTGAACACCGCTTTTGGAAGTACTACTGAAATATCCACCATGCTGAGAAACGCTTCCGCCAACAACACCCATACCCCCTGCACTATAACCTTGAACGCCATAGCCAGTTTCACTTAAACCATAAACACCGCGGTTAGAAACGCTACCTCCGTAAACCCCGAAAGTAGTTGGGCTATAACCATACACACCTGCTTGCCCTGTAGTGGTAGTGAACACTCCTCCCACAGCTGAACTGCTTGTAGCATTTATTCCGTAGCCTGAACTGCTTGAAAAGTTTCCACCAAAACCAGTTGCACTGTTTCCGTGTACGCCATTGCCTGAAGCACTTGAGCCGAATACGCCTGCTCCATTATTACTATCGCCCCTTACTCCGTTTGTGCCAGAGCCTGTTGTAATTCCGTACACACCAGTACCTGATGCATTGTTAGCATATACCTGCCCTTTAACCTGCAACGCCGAACTAGGACTAATATATCCTATCCCCACATTGCCCGATATAACCGCATTACCCTGAACATCAAGTTTTTCCGAAGGATTAGACGTTCCTATTCCAACATTACCGCCGTTGTAATAAACATTAGTTCCTGATTTCGCCCAAGTTGTAGATGGTTGGTTTACCCAGTTGGTGCCGTTATAGTAAAGACCATCACCCGTAACTGCACCCGCAATTACAACATCTGATAAATCATTCAGCAACGGAGATACCGCCTGTGCCACCCAGCCTGTGCCGTTGTAAGCCAAGACATATCCGTTGTTAGCTCCTGAAACATTTACATCACTGATATCACCCAGAACCATTTGTGCACCCGAGACCTCACCAGCCGGCAATCCCCCATCTACACTTTTAAAATTAACTTTTTTACCAACGGTCAAAACATCATTAGCATCGTCCCATAAGAAATTAGCTGCATCTTCTGCAAGCTTTCCATTAAGCCCTACGAACGGAACTGCACCTTGAGTGGTGAGTGTTCCAATAATTGCTTTCTGCCACGCTGTGCCGTTGCAGATTTCAACTGTTTCCGATGTAGTATTATAACGCAGCTCTCCTGCTGTGGTGCAGGTAGTGCCTGTTTCATTTGCAAGTCTTATAACATCACCTGCTGTGATTATTCCTGCCACGTGCAATGTTGTTGATGGAGTGGTTGTTCCTATTCCGACTTTGCCGCCTGTGAAATAAATATCAGGATTAACTTTTGTCCATACACTGTCAATTACGCTCATCGCCATCCACTGGCTGCCGTTGCAATACTGCATCACGTTGTACGATGAGTTATATACTTGATCTCCCGCTGCTCCGTCAGGTGAACCACACGCCGCATAAGATGTAGAGGAATAAAAAATTGAGGCTAATAACAGCAAACAACTAAATGCTTTTTTAAGGGCAATCATGAATCTCTCCGGACAATCAAACTATTTGTGCTAATTATATTACAAAATCAGCACATTAAGAAACCGGTTTTATTGACGTATGCAGTGATGAAATAAACTATATTTTGTAAAATAAAACAAGTGTTTAAATTTATAAAAGTCAATTCAGACTAGACTGCTATACCTTTATAATCAGGATTTTGAAGAGTCAGAAAAGCTCCGATAATTCCTTGTCGCTTATCTAAATTAAAATTATCAATATTCTTGATTAATGTCGAAATACTCTCCCAAGAACTTAAGAAATGTTGATTTCCATATGCAGATTGTTTTAAATCTCCGCGGTAGTGGGACCTTATATTGTTCTCACAGAACTTAAGTATTATATTCATTGCCATATAATAAGAGACTTCAGCCGAAGATTTGCCTAGTTTCTCTGCCAATTCATGTAACTTAACCATATCAAGTCTAGGCAGTGTTTCCAGTATCTGAAATATTTCTTTATAAAGCTGAATACCATTGTTCTGATAAAATTCAATTGCCGAGCCTATACTTCCCTCCGCCATTTTTAGCAGAATCACTTTATCAGCCGAAGACAAAGACGGTAAATTTCTACTTAATAGTTTTGACATTACATCATCGCTTAGAGATTTCATTTGCACCATTCTACAACGGGAACGAATTGTAGGAAGAAAAGCCCCCGGCTGACTTGTCGTCAATATCAACAATGCATCTTTCGGAGCCTCTTCCAGCACTTTCAAAATAGCATTTTGGCTGTTTTGGTTTAGAGCCTCAGCACCATCAATTATAACCACTCTCCACCCGCCCTCTGCTGCGGTTTTTTGCAGAAACGGATGAATCTTTCTCGCCGTATCAACTGGAATTTCACTTTTCAACTTTTCGCGTTTTTCATCAAATTCTCTTTCTATCACCAGAATATCTGCGTGACCTAAAGAGACAACCCTTTTAAAAACAGGATTTTCAGGAGAAACATGAAAAGTTTCAGGAATTTTTGTATTATTTTTCTGTGCAAATAAAAACTTCGCTATTCTATATGCCAGAGTTGCTTTGCCTATTCCTCTTGTACCCGCAAGAATAATGGCGTGAGGCAATCGACCTAACAGATATTCATTTAGCAAATGTTTTTCTATTTCTTCATGACCAAACAAATCAGGGTTTGACCGTGGCGTAAGTTCCTCTAAAACATCTGGTGTAATTTCCTCAGCATCTAGAATAGAGCCTATTTCATCTTCCATTTCAGATAGTATTTCATCATCATCGCCGAAAAGATTGCCCATTCACTACCTGTTATCTAAAGAGAAAATTTATTAGGTTTCACTTGTAAGTTTTTTTTAAAATTGTTGCTAAAGCGGTTTTCAATCTCGCTAATGATTTTTTTGTGAATTTTCTGCACATCTCCAGAAGACTCCACAACAACGCATCTATCTTTATCTTTTTCGGCTATTTCCAAATAGCCTTTTCTTAGCTTTTGCTGAAACTCCAGCCCTAGCTTTTCGTATTTATCTTCATTAGATGCATTTGCACCGTTACGTTTAAAAGAACGTGACAATCCCTCTTTAGGGTCAATATCCAATATTATCGTCAAGTCAGGCTTAAAATCACCGACATACTTTTTATATAGACTATCTATATGAGACATTTCAACACCCAAGCCATAACCTTGATAAGCACGAGAGGAATCCGCAAAACGGTCGGATATAACCCACTGTCCTTTTTCTAAAGCAGGCAAAACTTTATTTTGCAAATGGTCTTGCCTGTCTTCAAACATCATCTGAGCTTCTTGTTCAGGAGAAAAAGTTCCCTTACCGGAAACTAAAAGTTCTCTAACTCTACCACCTTTTTGCGGCTCGCAGGTTGCTAAAATATCTATTCCTTTTAGCTTAAGAGCCCCTTCCAACAAAGCGACTTGAGTGCTTTTACCTGAGCCGTCTACGCCCTCGAACGTAATAAAAAAACCTTTATCTCCCTGCATAAGACCATCCTTTGCGAAAAATTAACGCATTTTGTTTATAGCATATTGAAATCTTGCCCAAGCTTTGCCGAATATATTTTTAGGGTTAACATCGTTGCCCGCAACAAGGGTTACCTCTTTAGGCTCTTGCCCTGGAACATTGATAGTCAACGTCGCTATACCATCACCTTTTTTAATAGGAGCTCTTACAGGCTCGCTATATGACAGCTTCATAGTAATGTCGCTTTTTTTAAAAACAGGAACAGAGAAAACAACATCTTCAGCAGTAACTAAAGGAACTTCAGTTTCTTTACCTAACCAAACTTTTGCAGCAGCAACTTTATCATCCTTTTTCAAAACAGTAACATCTTTGAAGTTGTGGAAGCCCCACTCCATCAGCCTTACGCTTTCATCTGTTCTTGATGCACTATTCTTCAAACCGTTAATAACCAAAATCAAACGACGGTCATCTCTTTTAGCAGTACCTATCAAACCATAACCAGCTTCTTCAGCGTGGCCCGTTTTCAAACCATCAGCACCTTTAACCTTATCTAATAAAGGTAGGCGGTTTGGTTGATATATATTGTTGTAAGTGAAATCTTTTTGTGAGAAATAATGGAAATACTCAGGGAAATCGCTGATAATTCTTTCTGCCAATATAGATAAATCTTTTGGAGTTGAGTAATGTTCAGGATCAGGCCAACCACTAGCATTCATGAAATGGCTATTTTCCATTCCCAATTCTTTAGCTTTCAGATTCAAACGATCAACAAATGCTTGTTCATCTCCAGCTATTCCTTCAGCTAACACAACTGTAGCGTCATTTCCTGATTGGATTGCAACGCCTTTAATAAGGTCTTCAACCTTAACCTTGCTACCTATTTCTAGGAACATTCTTGAGCCTTGCATCTTCCAAGCTCTTTCACTAACAGCAAGTTCATCATCAAGTTTCAATGTCCCCTGCTTAAGAGCATCAAACACTGCGTATAATGTCATTACCTTACTCATTGAAGAAGTAGGCATTCTTTGAGCTGAATTTTTATCGAGTAAAACCGTACCTGTTTTTACATCTATAAGTATTGCTTCTCTAGCGTTTGTATCTTCAGGAGCAGCAATAGCGGCAGAAGACACAAAAGTTAAAACACCAGCCAAAATAATCCCTGATAAAAATTTTGCTCTCATAACCATTCCTTATTATATATAAATTAATTTTAATTCTTGTTATTATTACCTAATTAACCAAGCGGTTTTACTGCCTAGTTTTACAACCTTATCCAAAACATTATCAGCTTCAGCTACACTCGTAAATGGTCCTAATCTTACCCTGTAAAATTCCTTACCCTTGCTGGAAGTTATCATATCAACCTTAACAGGACCTATTTTTTTTAAATCTTTCGCTAATTCATGAGCATTTTCCGCAATTGAAAAAGTACCCGCTTGAACAAAAATACCGGTTTTCACAACAGGCTCCTGATAAACCAACCCCTTAGGAGTATAAGTACGCGATTTTTCAGGAACGTAAGCTACTGGCTTTCTTAACTTCGGTTTATCTCTAATTCTGCTATTAGGTACAATAGCTGCAACATTCTCTCTGTATTTCACTCTATTAATAGGGTTATTGTCCTCTTTCAAAGCTTCCACAGTAATTGTAGGAGTCATCAAGCTTTCAGGAACATTATTATTCACACTGATTTCATCAACAGGATTAACCGCTATTTCACGTTTATTATTTAAGGCTACTCTAGGTGGCTCGTTACTTTCATGCTCTTTCTCTTTTACCTGACTACGCACTTCATCATAATCCATATTAATGGTGCTATCACCACGCTTAGCCGCCGCCGCCAGTATGCGACTTTCCTTTTCCATTACTTGAATGCGTACGCGTGCAGTTCCCTGACCTGTCATATCAAGCAATTCCGCCGCACGTTTAGAAAGATCTATAATTCGACCTCTTTTGAAAGGACCTCTGTCATTTATTCTAACCACAACAGAGCGACCATTTTCAAGGTTTGTAACTTTAACAAAAGACGGCATTTGCAATGTCTTGTGTGCTGCTGTTAATGCGTTCTGATTGTAAACTTCACCGTTCGCTGTTGAATCTGCATGGAAGCCAGGACCATACCAAGAAGCAATACCGGTTTCAACTAAATTGAAGTCTTCTTTAGGAGTATACCAAGCACCTAAAACTTTATAAGGATTACCTATTTTATAAGCACCTCTAGTAGAACCCTCTGTTCTCCAAGTAGGTCCTTTCATAAACTGCTCAAAAAATTGCACACCAGCACAACCGTTCAGAAAAATAGCTATAGACAAAGCAAAAACTACAGCTTTAAAAGAACTTCTTTTAATTTTCATAACTCTTTAATTACCCTAATAAACAAACACAAAATGATTGCAGGAGAATAGCCTATTTTAAAATTAATTGCGAGAGAAGGTATAAAGGTTTTTGCTATTTTTTCAAATAATCTGCCAGATATTTTACAGAAGTAGCGAAATAAGTGGACTTATTCCACTTCATTATTACTTTATAGTTGTTATGAGCCAAATACAGCTTATAACCTTCACCTCCGGGCTGAACTATAGAGACTAGCTTATTACTGTTCGGAAGAGCCTTACCATTGGCATATTTAACACCTAAATTCTTCCAAAAGCTAACTGGTCTGGAAATATCAAGGGTTACAAGTTTGCTGTCGAACCATGAAGGAACTTCTATTTTTTCCAACAACGGCTCACCTTTTTTCCAACCGCTTAAAAGTAGATAATTTGCTATAGATGCAAACACATCTGCTTTTGTATTCCAAATATCTTTTTTGCCATCACCGTCATAGTCAACTGCAAACGCATGATAACTGCTCGGCATGAACTGACATTGACCCATTGCACCCGCCCAAGAGCCTTTAAGCTCGTGCAGTTGAATGTGTCCTTCATCTAGTATTCTTAAAGCGTTAAATAATTCAGATTTAAAGAAACTACTTCTACGTCCTTCATACGCAAGGGTAACAAGTGCTGGCACTATCTCGAACCCTCCGGTGTTTTGTCCGAAATTGGTCTCAATCCCCCACAGAGCAACTATATATTTTTCTTCAACTCCGTAAGCTCTGCTTATCTCTTTTAAAATTTTATGATTTTCTTTTATAAGTTTTGAACCCAAAGCAATTCTTTTCGGGTTTACTACATTCTTTTTATAATCTTCAAAGGTGATAACTTTTTCAGGCTGTTTTTTGTCGAGATTAACTACTCTCTCAATCGGCTCTAAATCCGTACTTAATGCATGGTTGACAGTATCATCTGATATTCCCGCATACAGAGCCTCTTCTCTTAAATCATCCAGCCATTTATAAAAATCGCTGTAAGACACAGCCGAAGCTCCGCGAAACGGAACGGCTAGAAAAAACACCATAAATAATACTAAAAAACACTTCTTCATAACTCCCCCACTACCCCATAACTGTGTTTTATCATGTTTATTCAAAGCATTCCACTTACTTTAAAGATTATTTTATCGCTTTTAATTACATAAAAAATATTTGACATAGTTATAAAAGATCCATAATATGAGCAACATATCAAAAACTTGCCGAGGAATTAAAATCGATGAAGGAAAACGTTTGGAATGATCCTGAATTTGCTCAAAACTGGAATGAAACCTATGGTCTAGATATGAGCCGTGCACCTATACGTACACAATTTATTTTTCCTCTATTGGAAAAGAAAATTGGTGATATGGAAGGATTACATCTTGCTGATTTAGGATGTGGCAATGGAAATTTAATTCTTCATTTTAATAAAGCATCTTTTGCTTCATGGACAGGTATTGACGGCGGTAAAGCTATACTTGATACAGCAAGAGAATCTGTGAAAGACCCTCGTGTGAAATTCATTCACAAAAATTTAACAAGCACTCTTCCTATAAAAGAAGCAAGTATGGACATAGTAACTTCTATTTTCGTGCTGCAGGAAATACCTTTAAAAACTCACGAGACATTTTTTAATAACATAAGTAAAATGCTAAAACCTGAAGGAAAAGCTTTCATATTTGGTAGTCACCCTTCTTACGCCTTGGTGCAAGATGTACTCGCAGTTGAAACTAACAATAGCGTAAACACAAAATTTCCAGGACATAAGGGATATTTTGATAGCGAGCCTACGGAATATGTTTTATCTATTCTTAACAAAGAGAAGAAATACGACAAAAAAGCATTTCATCACCACACACCTATATCAGACACATTTAACATGGCTGTGAAATCGGGATTGTATGTTCACGATATAAAAGAAGTTCCTCAAGGTGTGATAAACGTAGAAACCCTTGCAACTCGCAAGCCTAAACAGGGTGATATTCCTAGGTTTGTGCATTTGGAAATGAGAAAAATCAGAGCTTAATAAAATAAAAAGCGGCTAAATTTTCGGACCTTTTAGTTTGTCTTTATTTTCAAACCTAGCCTGTATTGGTTTTTTCTCACTTGGTATATTTGATGATATGGCAGCTTTATCGCTCATGTTTGCAAGATGTAAAGATAACTGCTTCATGCTGTCCTCAATCTTGCCTGAATTGTCTACCACAAAATCAGCTTTTTTATTTCTTTCAGATGTAGGCATAAAAACTTTATACCTTCTTTCAAAATCAGCTTCAGTAATTTTCGGATTTTCTCTCGCCAAAGCTCTCTGTTTTTGAATTTCATAAAAAGCAGATACATTCACGGTATAATCGAAGAACTTATCTAGCTTTGTTTCAAACAATAAAGGAATATCGGCGATCACATATTGCTTGCCGCCCTTCTCGTGTTTTTCAACAAAGCACTGGTACATATCCCACACACGCTTATGAACTTCTTTTTCAATTTCTTTCCATGTATCACGGTTTGAGGAATCACGCATAAAAGTACTAAGCTTTTTACGATCTAATTTTCCGTCATGCAAAATATCATCTGAACATTTACTTACAAGATAACTCTGCAAATCTTTGTCATGTTCATAAAGCTGATGAACAACATCGTCAGCATCAAAAACAGGTATTTCCAAATCTTCAGAAGCCTTTTTAGCAATCGAAGATTTTCCGCTGCCTATTGCTCCGGTCAAGCCAATTTTAATCATAACAGCACCTCATATTCTTATATTCATTTGATTTTATAAACCTATATTGGCTATGTCAACGTTATTTTTCATATACCAAAATTGATTTCAGATATTTGAAAACAAAAAGCAGCCCTAATGGGAGCTGCTTTTTTAAGTGTCTATTATTTCTTCTATACTTATGATCCGTTGACTTATCTTTTAATCAACATCAGGCGTTTTTAATGCTCTCCACAAAACTGTCAAACTCTACCTTCAATCTGGTAGCCTGTTGAGCCAATTCCTGTGCTGCACCTAGCATCTCAGTTGAAGAAGATCCAGTACTGCTTGCAGCCTCATTCACAGAAATAATATTCCTGGAAACATCCTGAGTTCCCTTACTAGCTTCAACCGCGTTACGTGCAATTTCCTGAGTTGATGCAGCTTGTTGCTGTATCGCCTCGGCAATAGCTGATGAAATTTCGTCCATCTCTTTTATGATGTCGGATATGTCATTGATGGCTTGTGCCGACTGTCTGCTTATCTGTTGAACTGAAACTATCTGTCCAGCAATCTCCTCGGTTGCCTTAGCCGAGCTGTTTGCCAAATTCTTAACTTCAGAAGCAACTACAGCAAAGCCTTTTCCAGCATCACCTGCACGTGCAGCTTCGATTGTTGCGTTCAACGCAAGAAGGTTGGTCTGAGCTGAGATTTCTGATATCATATTGCTCACCTCCCCAATCTTCTTTGTAGCTTCTACCATGTTATTGACGCTTCTACCGGCACTCAGTGCGTTTTCTACCGCCTTGCTCGCTATTTGTGATGATCTAGTCACCTTCTCGGAAATCTCTCCTATAGAAGCTGTCATCTCTTCACTGGCACTTGCAACCGTTTGCACGTTGCTTGTTGCCTGCTCAGATGCTGCTGCTACCGCACTCGACTGCCTTGATGTTTCTTCGGCTGTTGCTGAAAGTGATTGTGCTGATGCCTGAAGCTCAGTCGCTGAACTAGCAACACTTTTCACTATCTCTTGCATAACGGTTTGGAAGCGTTCGGTTGCAGCGTTAATTTTGATTTGACGCTGTTCTTTAACAGCAAGTGCTTGTTTCTCAGCCATATCAAGTTCACGTGCTTTAATCATGTTGTTTTTGAAAACAACAACAGCGTTGGCCATATTACCTATCTCATCGCTACGGTTGCAATAAGGAACAGTTATACCCATATCGCCATTAGCCAAATCTTTCATTAATCCATTTATGCGTTTAATAGGAGTCATTACCGATCTCATAATAAACACAGCAATAAATAGGCAGAAAAATACAATCAGACCACCGCTTAAAATAATAATTCCGCGCATTTTAGTAGCATATTGTAAAGCTTCCGCCTTTGTATCAGTTACTCTCTTATCAATTTCTGATGAAAGAGAGACAAGCAGTTTGTCGACTTCGTTGGCAAACTTCCTCATAGGAAGTGATGCACGCAAGCGTTCTTGACCAACCGACACGGCTATAGCCTTTTGAAACGCGGATCTATAACTTTCAACGTTTTGGGAAAGATTAACAACATTCTCAATAATCTTTGTATCGCTAGTTTTTTCTGCAATATCATTCATTTTTTTGCTATTATCAAACAACCCATCGGCAGCGAGCATAACAGCTCTTTTTAAAGAAGCATCATCGTTGTACAAAGCATCTTTTTCATCACGGCGGCATTGCAATAACAAGTTTTTTGAATCGCTTGCCAATTGATTCATAACAGTTTCGTTTTCAATTAATTTGACAAAAGTTTCTTTCGTTGAAGTGAAAGATACAACGCTCAAAACAGATGAAATCACCACTAAAAAGACAATTAGCGACATCGCTAACATTACGCGATTAGCCAGAGACGTTATTTTAATATTCATTTTTTTATACCAATGTTGTTGTTAAAAGAAAAAAAGAGCAAAGCAAACAAATGAAAAATCCCAGATGCATGCTTTGCTCTGAAAATTAAGTAATTATTCTGCCAAGAAACCAACATACAGGATTCCAATAACTTCACCTGCTTCGTTTTTAATAGGCTCATAACCAGTGTCATACATTTTACCCAAGATATCTACTAATCCGTAGAATGATTGACCTTGATTAACAGCTGCGAAAGCAGGACCTGTCGGATCTAGCACAGAACCAACTGCACGTTGACCGTCTTTAACCACACTAGTTGCAACGCGAACAAAATTTGTTCCTTTTTTTGCAAAGATAGTTGCTGTTGAACTATGCTTAGTACTTACAGCATCAACTATTGCGATATCGCCGCTCACTTTTGTAGTACCAAATAGAATTTCTTCGCCTTCAAGCTTTGGAGCACCTAGCTTTGCTGTTTCAGCTTTTAATGAAGCCATTGCTTCATCAACTTTTGGATTGTCTGATGCATTAGCAGTAGATGTTATCAATGCACATACAATAGCGGCTACACATACTATAGACTTTAATACAGACGTAAATCTGATGCCTGGTTTTGAAATTACGGAAGCAATCATTTTTTTAATACTCCTTAGTTAGTTGATTTAAGTGTATCTAAATAGAACATTTGATACATACATTTGTAATTGTATTCATCAAACTTCAGTTTTGAAAGTACAAAAACTACTTTTTTCAGTTTTTTTTTTAAATTTGAGTATCTTAACACTGCACTCATAGTCATAACCTTATATAAAATCCAAAAAGTAAATTATCAAATATAGTAAAGAACATAAACATACGTTTGAACTTTTACGGGTCAGCGAAGATAGTTTAAGTGTTATATACAGATGACACTTAATAAATAGGATGTCTTAATGGAATGGATTTATATCAATCTCCATCTCAAAATGAAATTTGAAAGTTATTTTAATTATCGATTGTTTTAAAAAAAATGGTGGGCCCGGAGGGACTTGAACCCCCGACCAGACCGTTATGAGCGGCCTGCTCTAACCAGCTGAGCTACAGGCCCTTATCCTATTACAGGAAAAAGGTAGAGATATATCTAACATAAAACACAGAAAGAATTCAACGTATAATTTTAAGATTTTAGCAAAAATTCAGAAACATAATCCTTTATATTTCAAATTGTTAGGCTTTACACTCTTTTTCAATATAAACTGTTATTCCCTTTTCGATGGCTTCAATGACATATTCAAGTCTACGTCTTGAATTAACATTCAGCAAAGAAGCAGCCTCTTCTAAAGTAAAGAAACATGAATCCACAATTTCTTCATTATCCAAAACTATACGGGACTTCATCTCCTCTGACATTCTTCCGCCATAAAATAGGAAGATCAAGGCATCATGCACCATTACGCCATTAACAGAAGATGCAGGAACATAATCGACAACAAGCAATGAGCTAGGATTTACATCTATTCCTATTTCTTCCTTAACTTCACGGATTGCCCCAGCTTTAGGAGACTCGTCCGCTTCAACAACTCCTCCGGGAAACAGCCAATGCTCCTTATACGAAGGTTTTACAAGAAATACTTTACTACCTGTCTCATCGAAAAAAATCATCCCAGAAGCCACCCTTTTTCTAGGCAAATTCTTGTAATATTCTTCCGGAGGTATTTTTTGCTTCATTTAAGTATCCAAGAAACTTCTTAACTGACGAGAACGACTAGGATGTTTTAATTTACGTAACGCTTTAGCTTCGATCTGACGAATACGCTCACGAGTAACCGAGAACTGCTGACCTACCTCTTCCAAAGTATGGTCTGTATTCATGCCGATACCAAAACGCATACGCAAAACTCTTTCCTCACGAGGAGTAAGTGTCGCCAAAACTCTAGTAGTAGTCTCACGCAGGTTCGAGTGAATAGCAGCATCAACAGGAAGTAACGCATTTTTATCTTCAATAAAATCTCCCAATTGGCTATCTTCTTCATCACCCACAGGTGTTTCAAGTGAAACAGGCTCTTTGGAAATTTTCATTACCTTGCGAACTTTATCAAGCGACATACCCAAACGTTCTGAAAGTTCTTCAGGAGTTGGCTCACGTCCAATTTCGTGCATCATTTGACGAGAAGTACGAACAAGCTTATTGATTGTCTCGATCATGTGAACAGGAATACGAATTGTACGAGCCTGATCAGCTATTGAACGAGTAATAGCTTGGCGTATCCACCATGTTGCGTAAGTCGAGAATTTATAACCGCGGCGATATTCAAATTTATCAACCGCTTTCATCAAACCAATATTACCTTCTTGAATCAAATCCAAGAACTGCAAACCACGGTTTGTATATTTTTTAGCGATAGAGATAACAAGGCGAAGGTTAGCTTTAACCATTTCGTCTTTTGCTTTAACAGCTTCTCTTTCACCTTTTTGAATAGTGTGAATTATACGTTTAAATTCGCTCACTGGCAAAGAAGCTTCTTTTGCAATCTCCGCTATTTCTTCAGCAATTGCTAAAACATCTTCTTTGCAATTATCAGCAAATTTTTTCCAGCTTTTTGCAGAAAGTTTTGAAACTCTACCAAGCCACTGCAGATTAATTTCTCCGTCTAACTGCCACTGCTCAATAAATGTTTGTCTTTTAACACCGCTTTGAACGGCAAGACGCATTATCTGACCTTCAAGCCCGATAACTTTTTTGTTCATATCATATAGCTGTTTTACAAGCTGTTCTGAACGGTAAGCATTAAGACGCACAGACTGCATCAGCTCAACCAATTCATGACGTGCCTTGCGGTAAGCGTTCAATACTTTTTTAGGAATTTCTTCTTTGTTGTCGATATAGACAAGTCTTTCTTCCTGAAGCTTCGCCAATTTTTTATGAGCTTTAGTGATCTCCTTGAAAACCTTAATTACTTGAGGCTTCAATTCTTCTTCCATAGCAGCGATAGAAAGATTGCTCTCATCAACATCTTCTTCAGAAGTTTGACTTACACTTTCATCTTCAATTTCATCGTCTATAAGAAACTCTTCTTCCTTAGCACGTTTCGCTTTGGCTTTTTTACGAGCTTCTTCTTGTTTCTTTTGTTCTTTTTCTTCCTTCTCAAGCTTTTCAGCTACGGCTGCCTGCATTGCTTTGTTTTTTTCATCAAAGCTGCTCGACTTGCCAGTTTCAGGATCAACGTCACTGTACATAGCTTCAAGATCAACTATGTCACGCAGAAGCATCTCTTCTTTTTCCAGTGCCTTATACCATTTCATAATGGCTTGAATTGTCAGAGGACTCTCGCAGATTCCTCCTATCATCATTTCGCGTCCAGCTTCTATGCGTTTTGCAATCGCAATTTCACCCTCGCGAGATAAAAGTTCAACTGTTCCCATTTCACGCAGATACATACGTACAGGATCATCAGTGCGTCCCATGTCAGCTTTTGAAAGATTACCTGACTCTTCTTCTGCAGATTCATCTTCATCTTCTGAAGCAACTAATACCTCTTCTTCTTCATCAGGCTCAGCTTCAACAAGATTGATACCCATGTCCTGCAGTGTGGCCATAGTTTCATCTATTTGCTCAGAAGAAAATTCTCCTGTAGGCAGTAGCCTATTCAGTTCGTCATAAGTGACATAACCGCGCTCTTTACCTTTTTCTATAAGTTTTTTGATATTTTTAGCTACAGCACCTTTTAAAGCTCCATCGTCTTCTTCTTCATTTGCTGTATCATTTATATCTTCTTTTTTAGCGACCATTAACGCTCATCTCCCAATAGAAAACAAAATCAATTGCTATGAAAGCAATAGAATCAAAGAACTATACTACAAAACTGTATTATTTCTTTAGTATTTTTTATTATTATTAAAACCAAACTCTAAAATTTCTGCCCAACCTTCCCTTACGGTTTCAGCGTCCGTATCAGAGCTTATGTATGTTGGTAAAAGTTTTGATGAATTATCGAAAATAGAATCGAGGATATCAGCGTAGCCGAGTCCAATTAATTCCTGCTTTAGGGCTTCACTATCATCTATATGTTTTTCCATAAACAGAGATATTAGATCATTTTTAAGATTGTTATAGTCAGGATTTTCTATTGAGATCATACCAAATCCCTCACCACATTCCTCATAAAGCCATGGGTGGTTTATAATCAGAGCAAAAAGAGTTTTGACTAGGTTGCCTTGAGCCGATTTATTAACTGGGCGATTATTAGCTCCACGCCTTATAGCAGTGTTTAAAATTCCAAGATTAGCTTTTTTATACTCAGGTTTCGCCTGTTGATATTGGTTACTATTTTTACTTGAAGAAAATTCAGCAACCTTTTGACTTATTTCATCTAAAAAGAATTTCTTAATATCGGCATCAGCTATTTCACCTGATCTTTTTATCATGGCCGACTTCAAACCAGCCCTTGCTTCAGGTTGTGTGAGGTCACGGTTTTTACTTTCTTCCTGCCACATCATATCAAAAAGGCTTATTGAGTTATCAACAACCTTCTTCATAGCCATAGCACCTTCAGACCTTATAAGCGTATCTGGGTCATAACCCTCTGGTAGAAAAGCAAATTTTGCGGAAGTATCAGGTTTCAATATAGGTAGAATTCTCGCCAAAGCTCTTGAAGCCGCTCTTTGTCCAGCACCATCCCCGTCAAAGCAGAGTATAGGTATTCGGTTACCGTCTGGCATTCTCTTCCAAAGTTCCTCTATTTGCATCTCAGTCAAAGCCGTACCCAAAGGAGCCACTGCGGATTTAAACCCTGCCTTGTTAAGAGCTATAACATCCACATAGCCTTCAACCACTATAACATTGTCGCCTTTAGCAATTGTTTTCATTGCATTATTTAATCCATAAAGGATCTTGCCCTTGTGGAATATCTCATTTTCTGGTGAGTTTATATACTTAGGGGCGGAGCTATTAAACTGCCCGCCGTATTTCTCAGGAACTATCCTTCCGCCAAAAGCAACCACACGGTTTCTTATATCACGCACAGGAAAGATGATCCTGTTTCTGAAGAAATGATAATAATCATTTTGATTTTGTTGTGATTTCTTAAATAAACCACTATCTAAAATGTCTTTTTCTTTATAGCCTGATTTTATAAGTTTGTTCTTAAGAATATCACCTGAATTGTCCGCAAAACCTATTTCGAAACTTGAGACATCACTTGAAGAAAACCCTCTATCTACAAGATATCTAACAACATTCTTATTTTCTTTATTGTGAAGCTGCTGCTTATAATAGTCGGTAGCCTCAGCCATAAGCTTATAAAGGACAGACTGCCTTTCATACTTAGCTTCCTCGGCCTTATCTGATTTTGGCACTTGTAATCCCGCCATACCAGCCAACTGCTCCAAAGCCTCACCGAAGTTAAGATTTTGATAATCCGTAAGAAATTTAAGTGCATCGCCATGGGCACCACAGCCAAAACAATGATAAAACCCCTTTTCATCATTAACTGTGAATGATGCAGTCTTCTCGTTATGAAAAGGACAGCAAGCTTTAAACTCTCTCCCTGCACGGGTAAGCTTTACCTGTTTACCGATAATTTCCGAGAGAGTTATGCGAGAACGCAACTCATCAATAAAATCTTTTGACACTGACATACACAGAAACTAATACCAAAATCACCCCTAAATCAAGTAATTTAACAGCAATTTCCTAGCTATATTTTGTATGTTAAAAAAAATTATTAACTATAGGTTAACAAATTCTTGATTTATTAAGAAAATTCATGTAAGGTAGGTAACATAATTTAACAAACACAACTTTGCCATAATTACGGGAAGAGACTTTTATATAGCAGATTTTATTTAAATACCTTCTGCGGTTAAGGCTTTTGTGTTGAAAATTTTTTTGGAGAAAAACAAATATGACAGCTACAGCCAAAAAGAAAAACGTAAAAACTAGCGTTTCTAAAGATAAAAAAGCTAAAACAACAGCAAAATCAATAGCTTCTAAGCAAGTTAAAACACCTGCTAAGGCTTCAAACTCAAATAAAAAAGCCCCTGTTGTTAAAAAAACTATCAAAGTAGTTAAAGAGACTAAGTCTGTTAAGCATGTTGCTAAAACAGCTCCGGTTAAGAAAATTGCTAAAGTTACAGAAAAACCTGTTAAAAAAGCGATTGTTAAAACCGTTGAATCTAAAGAAAAAATATCTGAAATCAACAAATTGCAGCATGGTCTTAAAGTAAAGGCTGATGAAGCTAAAAAAGCCAAGAGAGAAAAAGAAGTGGCTAAAATTCAGCTAATTCATTCTGAAATGGCTGCTATACCTGAGAAACCTGACTTCTGTGCTGGTGACTTCGTTGTATACCCTGCTCATGGCGTTGGTCAAGTTGAAGGTATTGATGTTCAACACGTTGCTGGTATGGAAATCGCTCTTTACACAATCTGTTTTGAAAAAGACAGAATGCGTTTGAAACTTCCAGTTTCTAAAGCTAAAGCTTCAGGTTTACGTAAATTGTCTTCTAAAGAACGCTTAAAAGATGCTCTTGCTACTTTGCAAGGACGTTCTCAAACTCGCCGCATTATGTGGAGCAGACGCGCACAAGAATATGAAACAAAAATCAATTCTGGTGACCCTGTTTCTATAGCCGAAGTTTTGCGTGATCTTAAAAAAGACGACACTCAGTCAGAACAGTCTTATAGCGAAAGACAAATTTACCAAGCAGCTCTTGAGCGTCTAGCTCGTGAAGTTGCCGCTATCGAAGAGATTGCTGAAGATAAAGCTGTTGAAAAATTGGAAGTTGTTCTTTCTAAAATAGCTTAAATCTAATGAAGTTTAAAAGATATATAGCTGCATTGGGGTTGATTACCTCTCTGCAGCTTAATCTTTGCTATGCCTTCACTCCCGCTCCAGATTTAACCGTTTTATATACCGGCAAGGTAAAAGAACCCCCCGCCTCCAATTACATACTTATGGATAATGAAATAAAGTACAAACTCGCCTATATCAAGGCACCATCAGAATTTGAAAATCAAACCAAGACATATCTGACAAAATTATTAAATGGTAAAACCATTACTCTTTATCAAGAAAACAAAGCTTTGGACAGGTACAACACCGCTGAAATTATAGTGGTTGATGAAAAAGGTACTGTGGCTCAAAGCACCCTTGTTTCTGAGGGTTTATCTTGGGCTTACATAACTAAAGAAAACAAAGCTCTACATACAGAACTGAAAAACATCGAGAAAGAAGCCAGAAAAAACAAAAAAGGATTCTGGGGTAATGAATTATACGTGGTCAAAAATATAAACAACGTTAAGGACTTTATAAACAGCTATCAATTGGTTGAAGGTATAGTCAAAAGCGTATCCACCGTAAAAAACTCCGTCTATCTTAATTTCGGTGACAATTGGAAAGAAGATTTCACGGTTAGATTCCCCTACCTCAAAAATAAAGATTATTCAAACTGGGCAGGTAAAAAAATACTCGCTCGCGGATGGGTGGAAAGCTATTACGGTCCTATGATAAATATAGAGAACGATGCACAAATCGATATAATAACAGAGCAAAAATAACCCTCTTATAAAACCTAATTTTATTGTGCTATGCAGCAAAATTGACCCCTTTGTCTCTAGGCTTTACCCATTTATGGAAGTTGCTGGTGAAGACCATTATATTTAAAAAATATTCACAAAATTTATAAGATTTCCACTGTTGTTATTTGGGAAAGATATGATATGGTATGCCCACAAAGAAAGCTTTCAACTTGCACTGGACTTAGTCTAATTCACGAGTTGATAAAAGCAGTTTTAAAAAACACAAATAGTAAAAATAAAAGTAAGGAAATGAAAAATGACAGATATTAAAACAATGGACAATATGGGTGATATCACCGGCAAACGAGTTCTTATAAGAGTTGACTACAACGTTCCTATGGAGAACGGCGAGATAACAGATATGACACGTATTGATGCTACAATAAAAACCATTGAAGAAGTAATAGCAAAAGGCGGCAAACCTGTTTTGATGTCTCACATGGGTCGCCCTAAAGGCAAAAAAGATCCTAAGCTTTCTCTTGAACCTATTGCTAAAGCTCTTAGTGAAAGAATGAATAAAAAGGTTACATTAGTTAGTGATTACTTCGTTAACGAAAGCATAACTGAAGCCTCTAGAAAAACAACGAAAGAAATGCAACAGGGTGAAATAGTTCTTCTTGAAAACCTTCGTTACCATGATGAAGAAGAAGCAAACGATGAAGCTTTTGCTTCTAGTCTTGCATCATTGGGTGATATCTACATTAACGATGCTTTTGCAACTGCTCACCGTGCTCACGCTTCTACCTATACTCTAGCAACCATGATGCCGGCTTACGCAGGTAGATTGATGGAAGAAGAAACAAAAGCCCTTAGCATAGTTTTAGAAAAACCTGAAAAACCTGTTATGGGTATAGTAGCTGGCTTTAAAGTTGACTCAAAAACAGATCTTCTTAATAACCTTGTTGAAAAACTAGATGTACTTGTTCTTGGCGGTGCAATGGCAAATACTTTCCTTGCCGCTACAGGTATTGATATGGGTGCCTCTTTTGTAGAAAAAGAAATGTTTGAAACAGCTAGAACTATCATGGCAAAAGCCAAAACTTGCGGTTGCAGAATTATACTTCCTGTTGACGTAAACTTAGGTGTAGCGGATATTAACGTCATGAAAGAAAGCAATGAAGAAGTTAGATCTTTAGGTATTGTAAGCATAAAAGATATTCCTGCAAATGCTTCGGCTTATGATATAGGGCCTGCCTCTATAGCAAATATCCAAGAAGAACTTAAAAACGTTAAAACTGTTATATACAACGGCCCTACAGGTGCTTTTGAATTTCCTCCTTTCGATAAATCTACGAACGCAATAGCTGAAACATTAGCTAATCACGTTACTAAGGGTGATTTGATTTGCGTTGCTGGCGGTGGTGACACAGTAGCAGCTTTAGAAAAATTTGGATTAAAAGAGAAAATGACTTATGTTTCTACAGCTGGTGGCGCTTTCCTTGAATGGATGGAAGGCAAAGAACTTCCTGGCGTTGAGGCTCTAAGACATAAAGAGAAGTCTTATTTCACTAATCCAATGAAAAATGTAACTGCTTTTATAAAAAGCAGCACAATTGGTCATCTTATAACAAGAGACTAATTAACACCTTAAAATAAAAGGAAAACTTTAGAAAAAGAGGATGCTTAATGTATCCTCTTTTTCTTTGACATAAATTAAATTATATTCTATAAAACATAATGCAAATAAATTAAAATCGTTAACTTAGTGTTATACTTGGGAATAAAAATTTAATGTTAAACGCAGTAAAAAAAATTAAAGAATTATTCAGTCGCTCAGCAAAAAAAGATCCTGCACAAGAAACGCCTGCTCAAAAACCATATAACTACATGAACGACACTAATTTTCCACTATACATTAGAAAAGCTTTGGCAAGAACTGATAGACAAAGAAGCGAAGGCAGCCGCACAAACACTATGTATGGCTACGGCGACAAATGCATAACAGGAAGAAGCCCTGTAGAAAAACTTAAGGGCAAAGCACCGAGAGCAAAAAGAGACCTACGTAAATAATCCAAGACACAAAAGAGTAGAACTAAGATGAGTGATAAAATTATAATTGTTATTTCAAACGAGACTGATCCTAAACTGCGACAAGCCATCCAAGATGCCCTTGATACAGTAGCTGAAACTCCTCAAGAACTACATACCAGAGCAAGAATAAGTGGTCATTTCATTATGGCTGCAACTGCCCTTGCATTATCAATGCCAAGCACGTTAGGAGATCCTTTTGGTATAGGAAAGAGAGATCATCACAACGGGTATGGATACATGGCTTATTTCGGCAGAAAATGCCTTGAAAGAAGTGCAAAGGACAAAAAGCTGCACAAAGCCCCTAGAGCAAGAAAAGATTTTAACCAAATAGCCAAACTTGAAAATTCAGATTTCAAACTCAACTATTCAAAAACCAGAAAAATCCCTGCCCTTAAAAAGGTAGGAAACAAATTTAAAAACTAAGGAGATAAAAAACATGACTAAAAAAATCCAACCATCTAACAACCCTGCTGTTAGAGAAATCATCCGCCACATTGAAAATTGCGGCGAAGCTATGGAATCTTTCGGTGCAAGATGTGCAGAAAGAACACCTGAAGAAAAAAAACAAGGCAAACTTCCTAGAATAAGAAATGAATTTAATAAAATTATAAATTTGACTCCTTCAAAATTCAAACCTTCAAAAAAATCTATCCTCAAAACGCCTAATTTAAAAATTCTATAATTAGAATCAGTAATTTATCTGAAACCATTGCCGATTATTGTTTTGTAGCGATAATCGGCAATTTTTATATAGTTTGATTGCATTTTATTGTAATTTTACTACAACCATTCCATTATTATTTGACATAAAACGAAGATATTATTATAATCATTTAATTAAGAAGAAAGATCAGGTTTATACAAAGTCGCAGTCGAACCTATTTAAGGAGAAAAATTTTGGATGAGTTTTATGAAGGCATTAAAAAAGGAGCCTCCGCAATTAAGGATGGTACTTTAGGAACTGCTGGAGTTTTAATATTGGGAGGTGCAGGAACACTAGGTGTTGTTATGCCTATATCATTGATTGCTCATCTATTCAGTAGTTCACTGCTAACTCAGGTTGCTGGTGGTGCTCTTATGGCAGGTGGAATAGCAACAGTTGGTACTGCCCTTGTCTTAGGTGGAGGAGCCTTTATATCAAAAATGGCTAACACGAAAACCGTGGGATCTAAAACTTCAAAATCTATAACTCAACAAACACTAGGAAAAGCTTTTGGAGTTATAGGAGTACCATTACTAGCCGCTGGTATAGTTCTTGGTGGACTTGCTATAACAGGACATTTCAACAAAACTGCCCCTAAAAAAGCAAAACACGCCACCCATTCACAAGTTAATAATAAGAAATCTAAAAAATTCATTAATATTGATGATCATAAAGCTAAACAATCCATTGTAAAAGCAAAACGTGATAAAAAGGTACAGGCATACCTGAGATCACTTGACTTCTAATAGAAATAGCTTATTTTTTTTCAAATATGGATATTATTATTTATAATTTGAAGGAAAATAATTTATGAAAAATTTTGCAAAAGGTTTTGCCCAAGGAACATTAGGAACTATTTTCGGAGCTGTAGGCGGAGCCTCACAAGCCATAATGTTATCAGGCATGTCTGGTCTTCTTGGACTTGCAACCGCTGCTATCATAGCCCTTCCAACTGGAGCACTTATGCCTAGCTTTTATATTGGCCTAGGAGTTGCTGGTTTAGGCACTGTAGCAGCAATAGGATTTGGGGCTTATGAATTCAGAAAAGCATATAAAATGGTTAATTTTAAACCCGATGAAACAAAGCTAAAAGCTATAAAAAGACATACTACAGGACAAAAGCTTGGGGCTGCTTTTGCCGTAGCGGCAATAGCTTTAGGTGGTTACAAACTAAACAAAGAAATAAAAAATATTTTTAATAAACATCAACAAAATACTCCTGTTAAACAAGAGGTTATCGCAAGCAATCCAAAAAAAATAACGAAAAACACGGTGTTTTCACTTAAAAATAGCTAGGTTTTGAAGAAAAATCTTGCATTTCATTGCGAATTTAGTAATATCTGGACTATACAAAATCCCGTGTTTTACAAAAAGGGTGGGCTTCCGGAAGGTAGCCCACCCTTTTGCATAGGAAAAAGAAGGTAATAGAATAATGAAGGCAAAAGCACCAATTATAAAAAGCATAGAGGACGTTATCGAACCCGTGATAGTAGGAATGGGTTTTGAACTTGTTCAAACATCTCTTATCGGCACAAGTAACCCTATATTGCAAATATTGGTTGATAATAAAACTAACAATATCTCGCTGGATGAATGCGGTGATATTAGCCAAGCTATTGCCGCAATTTTGGATGTTGAAAACGTAATGGGAGAAAAAGCATACATGCTTGATTTAGGATCTCCTGGCGTTGACCGTCCTTTGACTAGAGAAAAAGATTTTGAACTTTTCGCCGGAAGAAACGTAAAAATAAATACGGATACGGAAATAGACGGCAAGAAACGTTTTAAAGGACTCCTTAAAGGCATGAAAGATAATAATGTTTTGCTTGAAGTGGAAAATGAAGTTATAAATATACCACTGAACTATATAGACAAAGCAAAACTTTATACTGATACAGATGAATTATTACAACGTAAACAAAAACGTAAAAACTAAGTAAGGAAGAGAAACATGAAGGAAATTCTTCAAGTAGCAGACACAGTAGCTCGCGAAAAAAACATAGATCGTGATGTAGTTATCTCCGCAATGGAAGAAGCTATACAAAAAGCTGGCCGTTCAAAATACGGTCATGACCATGACATCCGCGTGGAAATCGATCGTAAAACTGGAGATATCAGACTTTTCCATTACCGCGAAGTTGTAGAAGCTTTTGATCCTGAAAATCCTGAGTTAGAATGCAAACAGATCTTACTGAAAGACGCTAAGAAAATTAAATCCGACATGGCATTGGGTGAATTCGTTATTGATGAACTCCCTCCTCTTAATTTCGGACGCATTGCTGCTCAAACAGCTAAACAAGTTATCTCGCAAAAAGTTCGTGAAGCTGAGCGTGAACGTATGTACATAGAATACAAAGACCGCATAGGCGAAATCGTTAGCGGCGTTATTAAACGCGTTGAATACGGCAACATCACTGTTGATCTTGGTAAAGGTGAAGCTTATATGTCTCGCAATGACACTCTTCCTCGTGAACATTTCAAAAACGGAGACAGAGTGCGTGCATACATTCAAGACGTACGCAGAGAACCTCGTGGTCCTCAAGTGTTCTTGTCACGCACACATAATGAATTCCTGTCAAAACTATTCAAACAGGAAGTTCCTGAAATTTATGACGGCGTTATAGAAGTTAAAGCAGTTGCCCGTGACCCTGGTAGCCGTGCGAAAATCGCTGTTATTTCTTACGATCACTCAATTGACCCTGTTGGTGCTTGCGTTGGTATGCGTGGTAGCCGCGTTCAGGCGATTGTTACTGAACTTCAAGGCGAAAAAATCGATATCATTCCTTGGACTGAAAACGTAGCTTCATTTGTTGTAAGTGCCCTTGCTCCTGCTGAAATCACTAAAGTGGTTATGGACGAAGAAACTCACAGACTTGACGTTATCGTTCCAAACGAACAACTAAGCTTAGCTATCGGCCGCAGAGGTCAAAACGTACGCTTAGCAACTCAACTTTCAGGTTGGAACATAGACATTATGACCGAAGCTGAAGAATCTGAAAAACGCCAGTTCGAAATGAACTCTCGTTCAGGATTGTTCATGAAAGCTCTTGACGTTGATGAAGTTATCGCTCAATTGCTAGTGGTTGAAGGCTTTACTTGCGTTGAAGAAATCGTTGAAACGCCAAACAATGAACTAGCAACTATTGAAGGTTTTGACGAAGACGTAGCAACTGAATTGAAAAGCCGTGCTGATGACTTCATTCAAAGCCAAGCTCAAGAATTTGAAAAACGTTCCCAAGAATTGGGCATGGATAAAGGTCTGAAAAACATTTCAGGTCTAACACATGAAATGCTAATTCAACTAGGCGAAAACGGGATTAAAACCGTTAATGATCTAGGTGACCTAGCAGGTGACGAATTGCAAGAACTTCTTGGCAAATACACAATAACTGAAACTCAAGCTAACGCCATAATAATGGAAGCTCGAGCTGGTTGGTTCAATGACGAAGCAACCAAATAAATTTAAAATGTAAAGAAAGTGAGAGCTCACATGACTGAGAACTCTGATAAAAAAACGAATACCCTTAGCCTAGGTGGTGAAAAAAAGACACTTAGTTTGAAAGCACCAGTAGATGCTGAAAAAAAATTAGGTTCTGAAGGTAGCAGTAGAGTATCTTCAAGAAGATCGTCTGTTGCGGTGGAAGTTAAGAAAAAACGCGGCACAGTAGCAGCTGCAACTACCGGCAAAAGAGAAGATGAGCACCTTACTGAGGCGGAACGCGAAGCTCGCATGAAAGCTTTACAACACGCTCAACAAAACCCCACATTGAAAGATGACAAAGCTTATCAAACTAAGCTTGTCGTTAAAAACCGTCCTGCGGAAGAAGAAACAGCAGAAGTTAATGAAGATAAAAGACCTGCTACTTCCAAAGAAGATTTGCGTAAGCAAGAATTAGACAAGCTTAATCAAATTAACGAAAAAACAAAAGCTGATAAACAGCAACGTAACGCTCCGACAGCTGAAGTTGTGCCTGACGTTAACAACATTGCTATTCCTCCAGCTGAAGGTAAAGCTGTTCATAAAAAATTCATTGTTGGCAATCACAAACCAGTAACGACTGGAACTGAAGATGAAGCAAATAAAAAACACGCTAGTCTAAAAATAACTGATCAGCAAAATCGCCGCACCAAAACCAAACTGACAGTTTACCAAGCCATAAATTCTGATGAAGAAAGTGAAGGCAGTAGAGGTCAAAGTATGGCGGCACAACGTCGTGCTAGAGAAAAACAACGTCAAAAACAGTTGTTAATGCAGCAAAATGCGGAAAAAACTAAGCAGTACCGCGAAGTTGTTTTGCCTGAAATTATCTCTGTGCAAGACCTTGCAAACCGTATGGCAGAACGCGTAGGCGATGTTGTTAAAAAGCTGATGGCTATGGGGATCATGGTAACAGCTACTCAAACAATAGATGCTGATACTGCCGAAGTTATCATTCTCGAATTTGGACATACAGTTAAAAGAGTTAAAGATTCAGACGTTGAATTAGGCACTCACTCAGTTGATGATAAATCAGAAGATCTTCTGCATCGTCCACCTGTTGTTACAATTATGGGTCACGTTGACCACGGTAAAACCTCTCTGCTCGATGCTATCCGCAAAACTTCTGTGGTTAAAGGCGAAGCAGGCGGAATTACTCAGCACATTGGTGCTTACCAAATACAAACTGAAAACGGAAAGAAAATCACTTTCATCGATACTCCTGGCCACGCAGCATTTTCTGAAATGCGTGCTCGCGGTGCAGACGTTACCGATATAGTTATTCTTGTCGTTGCTGCAAACGACAGTGTGATGCCTCAAACAATTGAAGCAATTAGCCACGCTAAAGCTGCAAAAAAACCGATAATCGTTGCGATTAATAAATGCGACCTTCCTGATGCCAACCCTTCTAAAGTTAAGCAAGAGCTTATGCAGTATGAAGTGTTTGTTGAAGATATGGGTGGTGAAGTTCAATGCGTTGAAGTTTCAGCTAAAAAACTTGAAGGTTTGAAAGAGCTTGAAGACGCTATCTTAATTCAATCAGAAGTGATGGAATTGAAAGCCAATCCTAACCGTACTGCTGTAGGTGCGGTTATAGAAGCAAGGCTTGACCACGGTCGCGGTTCTGTTGCTACTATCTTAGTACAAAAAGGTACTCTAAAATTAGGAGACATCTTCGTAACAGGTACTGAAACAGGTCGTGTACGTGCACTTATTAACGATAAAGGTGAAAAAGTTAGTCACGCCCTTCCAGGTGAACCTATCGAAGTTTTAGGACTTACAGGCACTCCTGAAGCGGGTGATGATTTCACAGTTGTTGAAAACGATGCTAAAGCTCGCGAAATAGCTGAGTTCCGCCTACGCAGAAGACGTGCTACTGCGGCTGCTAAAACGAAAAACCGCGGCTTAGAGCAAATGATGAGTGATATTAAAGCTGGTGAAGTTAAAGTTCTTTATGTAGTTATTAAAGGTGACGTTCACGGCTCAGTTGAAGCTATTGCACACTCGTTGACAAAAATTACTGAAGAAAACACTGAAGTACGCGTGCAAATTCTACACTCAGGTGTTGGTGCTATCACTGAATCTGATATTACTTTAGCAAATGCTTCTAAAGCGTTTATAGTCGGCTTCAACGTTCGTGCTAACCCTCAGGCTCGTGAATTGGCAAAACGTGATGGAGTTGAAATAAGATACTACTCAATCATCTATGAAATAATTGATGAAGTTAAATCTCTATTGAGCGGTATGCTTTCTCCTGAAACTAAAGAAAAATTCATCGGCTACGCTGAAATTCGCCAAATCTTCGTGATGAGCAAATACGGAAAAGTTGCCGGCTGCTTTATTACTGAAGGACTTATCAAACGCGGTGCTAAAGTTAGATTGCTTCGTGACAACGTAGTTATCCATGAAGGAACTCTTAAAACTCTTCGCCGCTTCAAAGATGAAGTTAAAGAAGCTCAAAAAGGTTTCGAGTGCGGTATGGCGTTTGAGAACTATGAAGATCTTAAAATTGGTGACGTTATCGAGGCATTTGAAATCGAAAGCACTGAAAGAAAACTAGATTAAAATGAAAAAAGTAGTAGCGGACACAAAAGCAAAAGGCCCTAGCCAAAGACAGCTAAGAATGGCGGAACAAATACGCCATATTATTTCTGAAGCTTTGCGTTCGGGTCACTTCCGCGATCCTGTTTTGCAAAATGCGGGGCATATTACCATTACTTCTGTTGATATCTCCCCTGACATGAAAAATGCTAACACTTATATTATTCCTTTAGGTGGTAAAAACTCTGCTGAAATAATTACTGCTATGAATAAAGCGGCAGGTTTTTTCAGACTTGCTCTCGGCCAAAAATTAGAGATTAGACACACACCTAAGGTGACGTTTAAACTAGATAAAAGTTTTGATGTAGCATCTCATATCGGCGGCATTATTATTCGTGAAAGACAACGCACAAAATCATCTTCCACCGAAGAAGAATAACTCTCATGTCTTCTAATAAAAAAGGCGTGGAAATAAACGGCTGGTTGAACATTTACAAACCGGTCGGCATTACTTCTAACCAAGTGCTGGGCAAAATCAAAAGAATTATGCATCCTAAAAAGGTCGGTCATGCGGGAACTTTAGACCCTGCTGCCTGCGGCATTCTGCCTATCGCGTTAGGTGAGGCCACAAAGACAATCCAGTTTATGCAAGACAGAGACAAAACATATCTCTTTGAAGTTACTTGGGGGCAAGAACGCAATACCGATGATATTGAGGGCGAAGTTACTCAAACCTCCTCCTCCCGCCCATCTGAGGCAGAAATTTCAAAAATCATTCCAAATTTTATAGGCGAGGTTGACCAAACTCCTCCTAAATTCTCGGCGATAAAGATTGACGGAGAGCGTGCTTATAACCTTTCCCGTGCCGGTGAAGATGTAGAAATGAAATCTCGCCGAGTGCATATACATGACCTGAAGCTAATTGAATTTAACAAAGACACCGCGAGATTCGAGATGAACTGCGGCAAAGGTACTTATGTAAGGTCGGTTGGCCGTGATATGGGGCGAATTTTAGGCTGTTTTGGCTATATTTCATACCTCGAACGCACCAAAGTCGGGAATTTTACGAAAGACACCTCTATTTTACTAGACAAATTAGAGGATATTGTACTATCTTCTGAACCAGATCTTTATGTGCTACCTGTTGTGACTGTACTGGACGACATCTCGGTACTAGCCTTAACTGATAGCGAGATCAAACGTGTAAGAAATGGGCAAACTATAAACCTACCTCCTGATATTAAGGGAGAAATTATATTAGCTCTCGGCGGTAATAAACCTATCGGAATTTTAAGAAGAGATGGTTTAGAACTTCACCCTTCGCGTTTATTTAACTTATAACCTTTTAAAAGGAGATACCCGATGTCGATAGAAGCAGCAGCAAAACAAAAGCTGATAAAAAAATATGCAACAACAAAAAATGACACTGGCTCATCTGAAGTTCAAGTTGCTATTCTTACAGGTCGTATTCAAAGCCTGACTGAACACATGAAATTGAACAAAAAAGATCTATCTTGCCGCCGCGGCCTTTTGGCAATGGTTGCAAACCGTAGAAGCTTGTTGAACTATTTGAAAAGAATAGACAGCAAACGTTACGAAGGTTTGATCGAAAGCTTAGGAATTCGTAAATAATCTAAGATTATTTGCAAAAATAAAAAACCGCCTCTCGAAAATTCAGGGGCGGTTTTTTTGTTTTTACCGTTGCAAAACGGTATCCAGATTTATGTTAATAATGGGTCACGACTTTCATCGGGAAAACTGCAAGAGTGTCATTTCCGCCCCCCTTGTCATTCCCGCGAAAGCGGGAATCCAGAAACGTTTTCTTAATAAACTGCATTACCTGCCGGCGAAAGACGGTATCAAATCGGGTAATCCAGAAGAGTGAATAACAACAATTGGACGAAAATTAATCCAACCAAACATGAATTGAATCTGTTTCTTTGCCCTCAGCACAGATTGTTTCTGCCATACCTACTATCTGGTTAGGTCTTAAACTTTCATCATCATCTATCGGGCGAAGATAACCAGCATTGCTTGATGACACTAACGTATCCCCAAATTCCAACCTTCTGCCTGAAGGAGTTTTGCAAACAACATTTGTCTGCTCAGAAAGGCCCGATAAAGCTATAGGATACCAACCTTTGCACTCAGGCTTCTTCAATACAAAATCAACATTAATAACGCCAAGTTCTATACTATTACTTGCTTTTGATTTATCTTTTTCTTCAGTTAACGAGCAACCAGAACGCAACACCTGCTCAGCATATTTCTGAGCCACACCTTTTATGCGAGTACTTTTATCTTCTGCACAAGGTTCAGTTTTACCTGTTTTACGATTAACGCACATTATATCACCGTTACGTGGGACTTCATCAACCTTAACCATTTCCGATATAACTGAACAACCTGCACAACTTTTCACTAAAATACCACCGCCATTAGCACTTGTAAAATATCCGCCATAACCGTTTACGCTATAACCCACAGTGCCAGAATCATTAGTACTCTCACCATAAACACCCCAGCTAGAACCGCTTCCACCGTAAACGCCGATATAAGAATTACTAGTACCACGAACACCAGCACCACCAGTCTCACTCTGTCCTAAAATAGCAGAATCAGCACTTACACTGCCCCCAACTACGTGTAACTTTTGTGTGGGAGCTGCCGTTCCTATTCCCACATTACCCTTAACAATCAAATCATTCTTTCCTGGATTAGCATAGGAGTAAGTATCAGCAACCAAAATTCCTCCTGCTTTTAAACCAGATGCACTATCGTAACTAGGAACAGGGCTATTAATAAGTTGCAAATATCTATTCATCAAACTTGCACTAGTTCCTGTATAAATTACAGGACTAATACCTGCATCCAAAACAAGATGTCCTCTAACGTCAAGTTTTGATACAGGTGTTGCCGTCCCAATCCCAACATTTCCTGTACTTCTATTCATAAACAAAACATCGCTAACCCAATTTCCTGAATCATCAAATCTACCTAAGCGTAGATTTGAACCTACATTACTTCCCGTTTCTGAAGCACTATCAGTACCAAAGTCCCACCTCCTTACACCATTCGTCATGAATCTTAGAAGGCGATTTTTAGCTCCAGATGTATCACTAGTACTAATATCAATTCTAGGCGTTGCATCATAGACAACTAACTTTGATGCAGGAGCAGCTGTACCTATCCCCACATTACCGTTTCTTAAAACCGTAAAGGGCGCAGTGGCGTTTGCTAAGTCTTCTTTTACGATATTAAATAATTTAGCATCAGACGCAGGGAATAAACTTATCCCACCTCCAGCAGTAGCATCATTATATGTGTGTATAAAAGATCCATTATTAGCTGATGAATCTAATCTTACTCCAGTAATACCTGTAGTTTTTATATGCAAATTTTGAGCAGGAGCGTTTGTGCCGATACCGACATTGCCGCCGTTGTAATATAGATTATTAGTAGCATTCAAAAGCCATTGCTGCTTATTTTTCCACGCTCCGTCGGTGAAGGTTAAAACATCCCCCTCAGCCAAACCTGCAATTGTTGTATCAGCTAGCTCATACATCGAGTATGTTCCGTCACCACCAACTAGATCAAAAGCTTTACCTTCAGCGTAAAGTTGAGTGATGGATTTACCAGTACAATCTGGCAGTGTCCATAAAGTCGATGTAGTAAGAATTTTAGTTGTCCCATTAAAAACTATAGATCTATGAACACTGCCATACCCCGAAGATGGAGTGTCGTAGTAATAAGTACCATCTTGGTGAGGAGTGTAGGAAGCATAGAATATTATCTCATGTCCCTCACTAGAATGGCAAACTATACCATCTGGCCAGCCGGGAACCATTGATCTGGTTTCAGGTGATTCATGGGTGTTTATCCATTTAGCACCGTCATAAACAAGATTATCGTTGGCAACAGGAGTGGTAAGAGTTACGTCTGTCAATTTAGACATAGCAGTCACAGCTTCTTGGTTAACCCAGTTAGCTCCATTATAAACCAAGCTTTGGTTTAACACAGGGGCGGCAACAACAACATCAGACAAAGCATCTAAATTGAACTGCTTATTTATCCATTTTGTGCCGCTGTATGAAAGAATATCATTTGCCGCCAAACCTGTGATGGTCGTATCCGCTAGTTCATACATCGAGTATGTTCCGTCACCACCCACAAAGTCAAAAGCATGACCTTCAGCATAGAGTTGAGTGATGGACTTATTAAGGCAAGTACCTGGGTTAGCAATATTTAACGCCCCATTATAAGTTCCATCTGGTTTATAAGTTAAATAATAATCTGCTCCAGATGCAATAAGTTGATAATAATAAAAACCATTAGCTGCATGGGGTTGATGAACTGGAAACAATGCGATATCTCCAAAAGTACCTGCACCTTTACAAGCTATAGCATCAGGCCAAGTAAGAACCATTGACCTTGTCTTAACTGAAGTCGGCATTGTTTTGTTCACCCAGTTAGTGCCGTCAAACAGCATTATATCATTCGCGACTGGAGTGGGAGCCACAACGTTAACCAATGAATCCATTGTCAGCGATTGGTTCACCCAGTTAGTGCCGTTGTACATTAACGCATCATTAGATGCAGGGGTTGGAACAACAACATTGCTCAATGCGTCTAAGGTTAAATTCTGGTTCACCCAGTTAGTGCCATCGAACATTAGTGCATGGTTAGCCGCAGGGGTCGGAGCCGCTACATTCACCAATGAATCTAGTGTTAGCGGTTGGTTCTCCCAACCTGTACCGTTATAAAATAATGTATTGTTAGCAACAGGATTTGTAACTGTTACATCGCTTAAATTATCAAGAGAGAGAGTTACAGCTTTATTTATCCAGTTTGAGCCGTTATAAGTCAACACATCATCAACATTCACAGATGCTGTTGCAACGTCGTCTAGATCATCAAGGTTAAGAGTATCCGCAAACTGCTCTATACCCAAAGGAGCATCACCTTCCGCACCATCAAACAAGGCTCTAGTTTTTATTTCGACTTCGCTTACTCGCAAAATATTGTTGGTAGCATCCCAGAATAGATTATTATTATCTTCAATCAACATTCCGTCTGCCCTTGCAAAAGGAATTGAACCTGGAGTAAAATCTCCCGCACTTGAAGATTTCCAAGCTGCACCATCGCACACTTCTATACTTGCTTTGGTGGCGTTGTAGCGGATATCACCCGCAACTGTGCAGTTAGTCACAACTGTATTGTTCGCGAGCCTTATTGCTCCGCCCGCTGTTAAAACCCCCGCCACGTGTAGAGCAGTTGCAGGTGTAGATGTTCCTATCCCTACATTGCCCGAGCTAAAATAAATATCATTCCCATTTTGCAGCCACTGAGTATAAACATTAGACTTCATTGAAACCCAATTACCGCCGTTGCAGTACTGCATTACGTTATGAGTGCCGTTATAAACTTGATCCCCCGCTATGCCTTCTGGGTCAGCACATATCGCCTGTGCCTGTGAAGTGAAAGAGAAGAGAATAATAATTGTCATTCCGAACGTCACTTTTGTCATTCCCGCGAAAGCGGGAATCCATTCTTCACTCTTCTGGATTACCCGATCAAGTCGGGTAATGACAGAAGACAAGCCGCCTTCGCGGGAATAACTAAAGAGAGAATTGATTATCATTTTTATATCTCGCATTTTTTATTTCTTCCCTCATAAAACCTAATATTTATTAATAAAGTCTATAACCCATACTATTTTATTACGCTCCGATCTTAACAAAATGTGCTCCTCCAAATTGACAAGCAGAACTGCTTGTACCAGGATTTGTCCAATAATACTGAGGTGTAAGAGTTGTTGCCGCACTTACTGTAATAACAAAAGTATAAGTGTTCCAACTAGCCGTTCCAGATGCATTGCAAGCTTGCCATTTTCCATCCATAGAACTATTGACAATATTACTTCCTGCCCAATGGGTAAATACATCTCCACACCCTGACCCCCATGCATAATAAATTTGAGTGGAAATAAAATACGTTCCAGCTGATGGTAAATTTAGCGTTGATGTTCCAGGAAAGTTTTGATATCCTGCGTTAGTTACACAACTAAAACTCACTCCATATGGAGCTGAGCCAGTTACATTTGCTAAGCCACTGTTATGTTGCCACGAACCGTTACCATTTGCGTCAGATGTTAAGACTTTACCAGAAGCCTGATTGGTATCAACAATCTTGATTGTAGAACCACTAATTCCATTAACCTCCAACTTAGCAGCAGGTGCTGCAACGCCTATCCCTACATTGCCTGTACCTGTAACAAGTGCAGGGCCGGAAGTGCTTGTTGCATAAAGACCAGTTCCTGTATTACTGGTAAAATGTCCGCCGTAGCTTGTGTCGCTTATAGCCTGAACACCGCTTTTGGAAGTACTACTGAAATATCCACCATGCTGAGAAACGCTTCCGCCAACAACACCCATACCCCCTGCACTATAACCTTGAACGCCATAGCCAGTTTCACTTAAACCATAAACACCGCGGTTAGAAACGCTACCTCCGTAAACCCCGAAAGTAGTTGGGCTATAACCATACACACCTGCTTGCCCTGTAGTGGTAGTGAACACTCCTCCCACAGCTGAACTGCTTGTAGCATTTATTCCGTAGCCTGAACTGCTTGAAAAGTTTCCACCAAAACCAGTTGCACTGTTTCCGTGTACGCCATTGCCTGAAGCACTTGAGCCGAATACGCCTGCTCCATTATTACTATCGCCCCTTACTCCGTTTGTGCCAGAGCCTGTTGTAATTCCGTACACACCAGTACCTGATGCATTGTTAGCATATACCTGCCCTTTAACCTGCAACGCCGAACTAGGACTAATATATCCTATCCCCACATTGCCCGATATAACCGCATTACCCTGAACATCAAGTTTTTCCGAAGGATTAGACGTTCCTATTCCAACATTACCGCCGTTGTAATAAACATTAGTTCCTGATTTCGCCCAAGTTGTAGATGGTTGGTTTACCCAGTTGGTGCCGTTATAGTAAAGACCATCACCCGTAACTGCACCCGCAATTACAACATCTGATAAATCATTCAGCAACGGAGATACCGCCTGTGCCACCCAGCCTGTGCCGTTGTAAGCCAAGACATATCCGTTGTTAGCTCCTGAAACATTTACATCACTGATATCACCCAGAACCATTTGTGCACCCGAGACCTCACCAGCCGGCAATCCCCCATCTACACTTTTAAAATTAACTTTTTTACCAACGGTCAAAACATCATTAGCATCGTCCCATAAGAAATTAGCTGCATCTTCTGCAAGCTTTCCATTAAGCCCTACGAACGGAACTGCACCTTGAGTGGTGAGTGTTCCAATAATTGCTTTCTGCCACGCTGTGCCGTTGCAGATTTCAACTGTTTCCGATGTAGTATTATAACGCAGCTCTCCTGCTGTGGTGCAGGTAGTGCCTGTTTCATTTGCAAGTCTTATAACATCACCTGCTGTGATTATTCCTGCCACGTGCAATGTTGTTGATGGAGTGGTTGTTCCTATTCCGACTTTGCCGCCTGTGAAATAAATATCAGGATTAACTTTTGTCCATACACTGTCAATTACGCTCATCGCCATCCACTGGCTGCCGTTGCAATACTGCATCACGTTGTACGATGAGTTATATACTTGATCTCCCGCTGCTCCGTCAGGTGAACCACACGCCGCATAACTTGCCGATGAATAAAAAAATAAAGTCAGGAAAATAAAACTATGCAAAAAAGTCGACAAATGTAATTTATCAAAAATTGTTTTCATTATAAAAAAAACCTTAGCTATGTATATGCAATACTAAGATATTCTAATACAATTTTGACAAAACATAAAAACAATTGTTCTGATTGATATAAATTATTTTTCAGGAATTATCTTAATTAAGGAAAGATGGTTTCTGTGGCGTTTAATAATTTCGAATCTATAGCCGTAGAAATTATAGGTTTGCCCTACTACAGGTATAGATCTACTCTCAAACAACACCAACCCCGCAACAGTAGAATATTCATCATCAGGCAGGCTCCAATCAAGTTCCCTGTTTATATCCCTTATAGTAACATCACCATCAACCAAATAACTACCGTCAGTTTGGTGTCTGATTCCTGAGATTTCAACATCATATTCGTCATTAATTTCGCCTACAATCTCCTCCAGAATATCTTCCAGAGTTACAATGCCCATAAACGCTCCATATTCATCTACCATTATAGAGAAATGCTCTCTACGCTCACGGAATGCCTCCAATTGATCGTATAAAGTAGTTGATTCAGGTATAAACCAAGGCTCTATCATGGTTTTCAATATATTCATATTTGATACATCACCACCGTTATTAAGCACTTCCTGCAGAACCAATTTACTGTGGATAACCCCTATAATATTATCTTTTTTGTCTTTAAACACAGGCATTCTTGTAAAGGAGCTGGATTTCACCTCTTCTATAATTTCATTTATAGGCATATCAGCATCTATCATTTTCACATCTTTGCGGTGAACCATGATCTCTTCAACCTGCATCTCTGCCAAATCAAGAATAGACCTAAGCATCAAGCCCTTTTGCTGTTCTTCCTTAACGTCCATATTATCATTAAACATTTGAATAGCTCCGCGAAGCTCTTCTTCATGCTCGCCGTCATGTGATTCAACATCTATTTTAAAGGTTTTAAATACTCCCTTAACTATCGTTGCCACTCCATAAGTAATTGGAGAGAAAATCTTTGTTAATAAAAGCAAGCCAGGTGCTACCTTTAACACCACCTTTTCAGGATTAATCAACGAATAAGTTTTGGGCATTACTTCCGAAAAGACTAAAACAAAAAATGTAATGGCTATAGTTGCATAAACAATACCAGCATCACCAAACATTTTTATTAGAATAGAAGTCGCAAGGGCTGAAGCAAGAATGTTAACCAAATTATTTCCAAATAACAAAGATCCTATAACCTTCTCGCTATTTTGACGAAGTTTATTTATTAAAGTAGCTCTCTCATTTCCTTCATTCTCTAAATTTGCCATTTTAGCACGAGATGCCGCAGTAAAAGCTGTTTCCGCTCCTGAGAAGAAAGCAGATGCTATTAAACAGATTAATAATAAAATCAGTTCAGAAAAATCTGCCCATATACTAGTTTCCATTGTTCTTATTGCCTCTCGAAAGTCATTAAATTAATTGGAATTATACAATTTATCCTAAATTTTTGAGTAAGAAAGATTTAATTTCTTCTTCATCAACATTTTTGCACAAAAAGGCCTTGCCAATGCCCTTTGTGAGTATAAGATTCATTTGATTGTCATCATTTTTCTTATCTTTTTTCATATATTTAAGCATATCTTCAGCCGTAATTCTGAAAGGAGGATTAGTCATCATCCCCAGTTTTTCAAAATGCCACCTTACTCTTTGCACATCTTCTTTAGGGCAGATACCTAAATCATGCGAAAACTCAAAGGCTAGCAACATACCAATACTAACCGCCTCCCCGTGAAGGCAGCTGTTATCGTAGTTGCTGAAAGCCTCTATAGCGTGACCAAAGCTATGGCCAAAATTCAAAATAGCCCTTATGTCCTTATCTTCTTTTTCATCTTGCTTAACTATCTTGGCTTTTGTTTTGCAGCACACTTCTACCGCATATTTCAACATATCGTAATCATCGCCTAGAATATTACCGCCTAAAATTTTGTAACAGTTTTTATCTAGCCACTCAAAAAAGCGTGGATTGTTTATAAGAGCGTATTTAACTACCTCCCCATAACCAGCCAATAACTGCCTTTTAGGAAGAGTTTGCAATACGTCCATATCTATCAACACTAGGTTTGGCTGACAAAATGTTCCGACTAAATTTTTACCTTGGTTTGTATTGATAGCTGTTTTACCGCCTACAGAGCTATCCACTTGAGCCAGCAATGTCGTGGGTATTTGAATAAAGTTTATGCCTCTCATTATTATTGAAGCCGCGAAACCAGCTATATCCCCTATAACCCCGCCTCCCAATGCGACAAGAGTAGAGTTTCTATTTAATCCAGAAGCTAAAGCAGAGTTTACAACTAATTGCAAATCCTTGAAGTTTTTAGTGAACTCTCCCGGTGGAAGAACAATGGGTGGAGTAATCTCAAACCCAGCCTGTATTAAAGACCTAGTCACTTTGAAAAGATGGTATTTACTTACCTCCTCATCAGTTACTACGCAGATTTTTCCGGGCGTAACAACCTGACTTATATATTCTCCTGACTTTTGCAAAAGCCCTGATCCTATAACTATGTCATACGAATGATCGGAGAGTTTTACATTTACAATACTATTTTCCATCTTTTGTCTTTTTAATATCTCTTCTTCAAACTATATATAATACTTGATATTATTATTCAGCTTTTATATAAGTACAATAAGAACCTATTAAAACAGGAATTATAAAAATGATATCTAAATTTTTAAAAATATTAGCAGTACTGGCAGTTTTATCTGTTGTGGGTCTCTTCGTTGTTTTCTCATTATGGGATGTTCCCGTAAAGCAAGAAGTAGTTGAAGTTGACGTTAATTCAAGCGATTTTATAAAATAATCGGAATTTCACACATATTAATATGTAACAATATGTAAAAAAACGAATCTGTATTCGCTTGCCTTGCCTAGTTTTTAGGCAAAAAATGTGTTTGAAATCATTAAAATAAAGTTAAAAAATCATAAAAAAACAATTTCATAACAAAAAAACAGCGTTTTTTTGATTATACATAAAACACGATAAAGTCCTCGAAAATCATAGGTTTATGGACAAGTTTTAAATATTAATATTAGTTTTCAACAATATAAAAAATAATTTTTCACATATTCCCTATTGATTTTATATGAAATATAGTGTTTTATGTCATTGTTACTAAAATTTATTGATGCACGAACTACCACTAAATTCTTGAGGTGGCTTGAGCTCAACAAAAGTAAACAAAAAAATAATTTTTAAGGAGAAACAAATTATGGCACGTCCAGGTCGTCCAAAAATGCCTAAAGAAGCAAATCCAGCTTCGGTAGATTCTTTTCTAGATATGTTGATTGCAGAACGCGGTGCGGCTATCAACACACGTCATGCTTATGAGAGAGATCTAGCTGACGTTTGCGCTTTTTTGAAAAAGAGCGGCAAAACAATAGACACTGCAGCAACAGATGATTTGAAAGCTTACCTTTCAAGTCTTGCTCAAAGAGTTAATTCAAAAAGCAAAGGCGGTGAACAAACTGCAGTTCGCACAATCGCTCGCCGTATCTCTGCTTTACGCCAATTCTATGGTTACATGGTTTCAGAAAGCAAACGCACTGATGACCCTACTTCTAACATAGAAAGCCCTAAACAAACACGTACATTGCCTAAAATCTTGAGTGAAGATGAAATCAACGTTTTGATTACTACAGCTCAAAAACAAGGCGGTGCTGAAGGTCTTCGTTTGGTTGCTCTATTGGAAATCCTTTATGCTACAGGACTTCGCGTATCTGAGCTAGTTGGTCTTCCTATGGCAGCTATCGGAACTGACAACCAGTTCATTACAGTAGAAGGCAAAGGCGGTCGTGATCGCATTGCTCCTCTATCTGAGCCTGCTCAAGTAGCTTTGAAAACTTACCTTGACGTTCGTAACCGTTTTGTTACTTCAGACCGTGCTGACAACCAAAGCAAATGGTTGTTCCCTTCACGTACTTCTGAGTCAGGACACCTTACTCGTCAACGTTTCGCACAGCTTTTGAAAGAGTTGTCTCGTAACGCTGGTATCGATTCTGGCAAAGTAAGCCCTCACGTTTTACGTCACGCTTTCGCAACTCACCTTCTGAAACATGGTGCTGATTTGCGTTCTGTACAAAAAATGTTGGGTCATGCTGATATCGCTACAACACAAATCTATACTCAAATAGTAAATGATCAAATGCAGAAGGCTGTTGATGAAAATCACCCTTTATCTAAAGAAGCATAATCAATTTACTTAAAGTAAAAATCGATCTGGACTAAAAGAGGAGTTTTTTAATAAAACTCCTCTTTTTATTTGTGCTAATATCGCTTATTATTAGCACCTTAATTCAATATTTTTGGAGTTTGTTATGGCATACCATTTAGAGTTCGAGAAGCCTATTGTTGAGCTTGAAAACAAGATAATAGAACTTGAGAACTTGAACGATACAAAAATCAACATCAAAGATGAAGTCGCAAGAATAAGAGAAAAAGCAGACAAAATGCTTAATCAGCTTTATTTGAAACTTGAAGCTGACCAAAAAGTTCAAGTGGCTCGCCACCCTGAACGCCCTCATTGCGTTGACTATATCAAACACCTTATAACAGATTTCACTCCTCTAGCGGGTGATCGCGGATTTGCTGAAGACGCAGCTATCATCGGCGGTCTTGGACGTTTCAGAGGACGCTCTTGCATGATTATCGGGCAAGAAAAAGGCCGCGAAACTGCAGAACGCGTTAAACACAATTTCGGTATGCCAAAGCCTGAGGGCTATCGCAAGTCTATAAGACTAATGAATATGGCATCGCATTTCAAATTACCTATCATTACTTTCGTTGATACTGCTGGTGCTTATCCGGGAGTTGGTGCGGAAGAACGTGGACAAGCTGAAGCTATCGCTAAATCAATCGAAACCTGCCTTTGCGTTGAAACCCCTATCATCTCCACCATTATCGGTGAAGGCGGATCAGGCGGAGCTATTGCCATCGCAACCGCTGACAAAGTATTTATGCTTGAGCATTCGATCTACAGCGTGATCTCACCTGAAGGCTGTGCATCAATATTGTGGAGAAGTTCTGAATTTGCCAAAGATGCTGCAAAAGCTCTGAAACTTACCGCCAAAGATTTAAAGAAACTAGGAATTATTGATGAAGTTATTCCTGAGCCTTTGGGCGGAGCTAACAGAAGCCCTGCCGAAGCTATGGATAAGGTTGGCGATTATATTGAGAAGGCCATTAAAGAATTTATGCACGTTGAAGGCCATGCTCTTAAAATCCGCCGTCGTAATAAGTTCCTAGAAATGGGAACTCACTTAAGTTAAGTTATTGAAAATATTTATAAAATTAGTTATAAGGCTATTGTAAACAAACCATCAATATTATGGATAATTTATTTGACATATCTCTGAGAATCTTATATATTTTCGGAGTTAAATCAAACAAGGGTTAGAAAAATGAAAAAAGGCAAAAAGATTTTGGCCGCGACATTGTTGACTACAGTATTTGTTACATCAACCTGTTCTCCTAAAAAAATCAGCCATGATATAAACCTATGCAGCTATGTAGTAGGAAGCGAGCCTCTTGAAGTTATTTTACCTTACAGCGGAGAACCTGTTAAGGCTGTACGCATCAGCGGTAACCAGCTGGAAGCTGGAGAATCTTACGTTTTTGACGAGCCAATGAAACTTATTATTGACGGCAACGTACCTAAAAATACATCTATAACCGTAGCGAACGGTTCATTGGAAGTTACTGGAGATGTAGGATACAAAGCATCTCTATTGGTTAAAGTCCCTAGTTTCACTAATAAAAAATTCTACCCTTGCGTCCAATTAGATGCCGCCGGAAATTCCACACATTCGACTTGCTCAGATATAAAAGAGCTTGGACCTATCCCTCCATATAACAACGATGCAGCAATAACAATAGGCGGCAGGGTTGATAGAACTGCGAAAATTGAATCCTCATATCTAGCAAAAGTTAAAATCAGAAACGCTTAAATAAAAAAAAGGCTAGAGATAAATTATACTCTAGCCTTTTTCTCAACATAACATAAAAAATTCTTAAAATTATTTTAACAAAACATCGCCATCCATTGCCGCAGGTTTAGTTAAACCCATTAAAGACAATATTGTAGGAGCGATATCAGCTAGCTTTCCGTCTTTCAACTTCTTGCCACTTTTTTCATTAATCAAAACTGCAGGAACAAGGTTAAGCGTATGTGACGTATGTGCAACGCCTGTTTTTTCATCTAACATTTCTTCGCAGTTACCGTGGTCGGCAGTTAAAATCATTACTGCATCTGTAGCAACAACAGCGTCAACTATTTGCTTCAAAGCCTTATCCAAAGTTTTAACAGCTTTTTGAGCAGCATCCAAAATACCTGTATGACCAACCATATCGCCATTAGCATAATTCACTACTATCAAGTCATATTTTTTTGAATTGATAGCTTCAAGCAAATGTTTTGTAACTTCATCAGCCGACATTTCAGGCTGTAAATCGTAAGTAGCAACTTTAGGAGAAGGCACAAGAACGCGATCTTCGCCTTCAAACACAGCTTCATTACCACCATTAAAGAAATAAGTTACGTGAGCATATTTTTCTGTCTCGGCTAAACGCAATTGCTTCATGCCCTGCTTAGACAAAATTTCACCTAAAGATTCTTGAATTTCACTTGGTGGGAATATAGCATCCATAAGTTTTGCTAATTCACTAGAATATTGAACCATGCCCAATGCAGCTTCAAACTTAACAACAACATCACGGTTGAAATCAGCAAATTTGCCATCAAGGAATGCTGTTAGAATTTGGCGTGCACGGTCAGCTCTGAAATTAGCAAACAGTATTCCGTCACCATCTTTCATTGCTTTAAAATCAGGCAGAACTATAGGTTCTACGAATTCGTCATTTTTATCAGCTTGGTAGCTTGCTTCAAGTGCCTTGGCAACATTTGTAAAGCCCTCACCTACTCCTCTTGTATAAAGATTGTAAGCTTTTTCTACACGCTCCCAACGGTTATCTCTGTCCATCGCCCAATAGCGACCGCAAACAGAAGCCGATTTTGCCCCTTTAATAGCAGCGATTTTATCTGCAACCTTCGGAAGGCTTTCAATAGCAGACTGAGGAGGAGTATCTCTTCCGTCAGTTATATAATGCAATAAAACAGGAACTCCGGCATCAGCCACTACTTTCGCTAAACCAACTATATGATCTTCGTGTGAGTGAACTCCACCCGCTGAAACTAAACCCATAAGGTGGCAAGCACCACCAGATTTTTTCAAGCTTTCAATAAATTTGCAAAGCTGAGGATTGGAGCTGATCTCACCTGTTCTGATAGAACGATTAATTTTAGGAAGCTCTTGGTAAACAACTCTACCTGCTCCCAAATTCATGTGACCAACTTCAGAGTTACCCATTTGCCCTTCAGGCAAACCTACATCTTCCCCGCCCGTCTTTATCAAAGAGTGAGGATATTTTTCCCATACTGAATAAAAATAAGGTGCAGTTTCAATAGTAATAGCATTATAAGATTTGCTATCACGATATCCGTAACCGTCAAAAATGCACAAGATATGAGTTCTATTAGCCATGGTCAAAGCTCCCTTAACTGTTTTAAAACCAGAGCCTAAAAATATATATAAACTTCTCAAAAATAACAATAAAATTGGATTAATTTATGTCTAATTAACTAAAATTTAAAGTTTTTCATATAGACTGATTCTTAATTAATCAATTTATAACAAGGAGTGAACTGCTATGAAAAAAGACGCTGGCAAAGAGATTAACAAGCTGTTCAACACTCAGAGCATAAAAATGTTCTTGGAAGACGTTGCAGAAGTAGAAAAAACAAATAGAGAAACCTTTGTTAAGGTTAAAAAAGGCGATGATAAATCATTTGCCCAAGCAGTGGTTGAAGATGCCCCTTATACCATAGAAGTTGAAAGACCTCTTGGTGCTAACCTATCTAAGGACAAGAATTTTGCTAGCTATTTAGGTGGCATATTCGGTAGCAAAGCCGTTGATTTTACTGCAGAAAGAGTTGGCAAAGAAACTGAAAAAGTAGTGTTCAGTATAACTGGTCATGACAAAGAGCTTTTAAAGAGAATCAAACGCCACCAAAACCACTATAAATAAGACTGGAATTTCATCAAATTCTATAGTACATTAGGTTTATGAAAAAAGAATTTAATGGTGCTAAGGTTTACAATATGTCCGATTTCCGCAGAAAATCGCAAGAAACTGCTGTGCCTAAAAAAGAAGCTACTACTCCTAAAAAGAATAAATCTTCTGCTAAAGTAGTACACATGAGTCATGATGATACTAAAAGCCACTCAGGCACCTTCAGCCTTTCCTATTTTTATAGACCTAACGAAGAGTTTACTGATACTAGAAGCTCCTTTAAGCAGGAATTCGATAAATCCGCACTATATTCGCAAAAAATCACAGGTTTCTTGAAGAAGTCCGCTGAATTTGACCTCTTCCACAGCCCTGAAACCAACTGCACAGTTAGAAAAGGCACAGATGGAGCATCATTTGCAGCCGCTGACAACGATGCCTACGTGATAGAATTTGAAAGGCCTATAGGTGCAAACCGAGCAAAGGACAAAAGCTTTTATGGGTATCTAAGCTCCATATTCGGTAAAAGCTCCATAGAGTTTGAAGCCGTCAGAACTAGCCGCTACAAAGAGAAAGCAAGCTTCACCGTTAAGGGCGAAGATCTGGCTTTGTTACATAAAATCAAAGGCTATGCGGCTAAAATAGCAAAATAATACATAAGCACTCAAAGCAAAGGATTTCAAAGCCCTTTTCAGCTTTAATTAAGGGGATTAAAGCTTTGACTTTCTACCCAAAAAATGCCATTTTAAAAATTAAATAAGGAAACAATTATTGTTGTAATTAGTTGTATTGGAAAACTGTCCTAGTTTCCTTGTTTTGTCGGTTTGGACAGTTTAATTGATATAGAAAAAGTAAAAGGAAAATATATGTTTAATATTGTAAAGAAAGAGATGGAGTTAGCTGGCAAAAAGCTAACAATTGAAACTGGAAGAATGGCTCGTCAAGCAGACGGAGCAGTACTAGTTACTTACGGTGAAACTACCGTTTTGGTTACTGTAGTTGCTGACAAAAAAGCAAAACCTGGGCAGGATTTTTTCCCTCTTTCAGTTCATTATCAAGAAAAGTTTTATGCATCGGGCAAAATCCCTGGTGGATTTTTTAAACGCGAAGGCAGAGCTACAGAACGCGAAACATTAATCTCAAGATTAATTGACCGCCCTATTCGCCCGCTGTTCCCTAAAGAATTTTTGAACGAAACTCAAGTGATTGCTACTGTAGTTTCATACGACAACCAAAATGAAAGCGATATAGTAGCAGCAATAGGTGCTTCGGCAGCTCTTACTATTTCAGGTATTCCTTTCTTAGGACCTATCGGTGCTTCACGCGTTGGTTACATTAACGGTGAATTTGTTCTGAACCCTACTATTGAACAAATGAAAGAAAGCAAACTTGATCTAGTTGTTGCTGGTACTCAAGAAGGCGTGTTGATGGTTGAATCAGAAGCTCAAGAACTTTCAGAAGAAGTAATGCTTAATGCAGTTATGTTCGGCTGGAGAGGCTTCCAACCTGTTATCAACATGATAATTGAAATGGCTGAAACTTGTGCTAAAGAAGCTTGGGATATAGTTGACCCAGGTTATGACAGAGAAGATCTTAAATCTCAAATCAGCGGTTTCGCTGGCAAAGGTTTGACTGAAGCTTATCAGATCAGAGCTAAACAAGAACGTTACAGCCGCATTGGCGAAATCAAGAAAGGTGTAATAGAAGAATTTCTTCCTGCATCTGACGAAGGAAGTGCTATCACTCAATCTGTTCTTGAATCTGTTTTCCAAGATGTTGAAGCGGACATAGTTCGCCAAGCTATTTTGAACACAGATAAACGCATTGACGGACGTGATACAAAAACTGTTCGCCCTATTGTGGCAGAAGTTGGTGTTCTTCCTCGCGTTCATGGTTCTGCTTTGTTCACACGTGGTGAAACTCAAGCTCTTGTTGTTGCTACTCTTGGTACAGGCGATGATGAACAGCTTATTGATGCTCTTTCAGGCGAAAGCAAAGAACGTTTCATGTTGCATTACAACTTCCCTCCATTCTCTGTTGGTGAAACAGGTCGTATGGGCGGTGCTGGTCGTCGTGAAATTGGTCATGGTAAACTTGCATGGCGTGCGATCCATCCTAAATTGCCAACTAAAGAAGCATTCCCTTACGCTATCCGCGTAGTGTCTGACATCACTGAATCAAACGGTTCATCTTCAATGGCTACTGTTTGCGGTTCATCTTTGGCTTTGATGGATGCAGGTGTTCCAATGGAAAAACCTGTTGCTGGTATTGCTATGGGCTTGATCAAAGAAAAAGACAAGTTCGCAGTTTTGACAGACATCTTGGGTGATGAAGATCACTTGGGAGATATGGACTTCAAAGTTGCAGGTACACAAGACGGCGTTAACGCTTTGCAAATGGATATCAAAATTACTTCAATAACTGAAGAAATTATGAAAGTTGCATTAGCTCAGGCTAAAGTTGGTCGCATTCATATTCTAGGTGAAATGGCGAAAGCTTTGACTGAATCTCGCAGCAATTTGAACCAAAACGCTCCGCAAATCAAAACTATCAAAATCCCTAAAGAAAAAATACGTGATGTGATAGGTTCTGGCGGTGCTGTTATTCGTGCACTTGTTGAAGAGACAGGAGCTAAAATTAGCATTGAAGATGATGGTACAGTTAATATCTCTGCTGTTAATTCTGAATCAATCAACAAAGCCGTTTCTAGAATAGAAGCTTTAACTGCTGTTCCTGAAACAGGAAAAGTTTATAAAGGCAAAGTTTCGAAGATTGTTGAATTCGGTGCATTCATCACCATCATGCCTGGCACTGACGGTTTGCTTCACATTTCAGAAATTTCAGAAGAACACGTGAAAAATGTTACTGATCATCTGAAAGAAGGTCAAATCGTTGAAGTGAAATGCATTAACGTTGATGAAAAAGGCAAAATTAAGCTTTCTATGAAAGCTCTTAAAAAAGAAGCTACTAAAGAAGCTGCTTAATTAAAAGCCGATGTTATGAATTAAATAAAGAAGAAACAGAGAACTAAAACCTTTGTTTCTTCTTTATAATATTGGAAAGATTTTTTGAATGTCAAACTTGAAACTTCCGAAAGTAATAGGACACAGAGGGGCTAAAGCTTACGCTCCGGAAAACACCTTAGCTTCAATTAATGCCGCCGCTGATATGGGCATTGAATGGGTGGAACTTGATTCAAAACTCACCAAAGACCATATACCGGTTATATTCCACGATGACGAACTCGACCGTTGCACAAATATGTACGGCATGATGGCAAAAACAAAATATTCTGTTATTCAAGAATTAGACGCAGGCTCTTGGTTCTCAGATAATTTTAAAGGTGAAAAGGTCCCTACTCTTGAGGAAGTTCTTGAGGTTATTATCAACCGCAAGCTCAAGCTTAATTTAGAAATAAAACCATGCCCTGGCAGGGAAATAGAAACAGCAAGACTATCTTTGGAGTTAATAAGTCGTTTTTGGAAAGAAGCCAATGAAGATGAGCTACCGCTTATTTCAAGCTTCTCTCCAATCAGCCTAGAAACCGCCATGAATATGATGCCCAAACTGCCGCGAGGTCTGCTGATTGAAAATTATTTTGAGGAATGGAAAGAAATAGCCGAACATTTAAAGGCCTCTACAATAATCATTGATGGCGATGGTTCGACCCACTCTCAAATAGATGAATATCTTAACTACAAAAAACCAGTACTTGCATATACAGTTAACGAAGTAAAAAGAGCAAAAGAATTGTTTGATATGGGCATCACTTCAGTTTTCTCTGATTGCCCAGATGTTATAATAAAAGGAATTTCTTAAAATGAGTAAACTTAAACTCCCAAAAATAATAGGACACAGAGGAGCTATGGCTTATGCTCCTGAAAACACCCTCGCCTCAATTCACACCGCAGCTGATATGGGCGTTGAATTTGTAAATATTGACTGCAAACTCACTAAAGATCATTTGCCAGTGGTGTTCCATGACGAAGAGCTTTCACGCCTTACAAATATGTCTGGTCGTTTGGATGCCACTAACTATGATGTTATTAAAGAGCTAGATGCTGGCTCATGGTTTTCTGAAAGTTTTATGGGTGAGAAAGTCCCTAGTTTGGAAGAAGCTGTTGAAGTTATAATCAACCGTAATTTGGGTTTGAATTTAGAATTAAGACCATGCCCAGGCAGAGAAATTGAAACAGCCACTGTAGCTTTGGATCTTTTAAGCAGATTTTGGGACGAAGAAGATGATAATCTTCCGCTTATTTCCAGCTTTTCACACGTAACACTTGAGACTGCTATGGATTTCATTCCTGCCTTTCCTCGTGGATTACTGTTAAGGGAATATGATGAAAATTGGAAAGATGCTGCTGACTATTTGCAAATTTCGGCTATAATTATAAACGCTGAGAAAACCACTCAAGAACAGTTTGATGAATATCTTGACTATCGCAAACCTATTATTGCCTATACGGTCAACGATGCGGAGAGAGCAAGAGAATTATTTGATATGGGGGTAGCTTCTATATTCACTGATTGCCCTGACGTTATATTGGAAGAATTGGAGAGTTTTAATTAATGAACATATTGCCAACAGAATCCTTAGGGAAACGCATTTGCATTATCGGCCCTAGCAGTACGGGTAAATCTACCCTTGCTGACTCGTTGGCAAAAAAACTGGGAATAAAAGCACATCACCTTGACCTAACAGCACATATTCCAAACAGTAATTTTGAAAGAAGACCTGACCCTGAATTTATTGCCGAACATAATAAAATAATAGCGGAAGAAACTTGGGTGATTGATGGCAACTATTCAATAACTATGAATGAAAGACTTGCCCGTGCAAAACTTTTAATCTGGCTTGATTACACCCCCTTATACTCGGTGTACAATTTTATAATGCGTTGTTTTAAACCTGTGGAGAACAGAATAGGTCATTTAGAGGGTGCTCCTCACAAAATAAACCCTGCACTTATAAAACACACGCTAATTCAATACCCAAAGAATAAGGTGAAGTACAAAAAGCTTTTGCAATTCCACCCTCACCTACCTGTTATATACATTCACTCAATGAAAGAGCTGAATGAGTATTATAAACACTGGGGTCTGAATTAATGAACATACTACCCACCGAAGCTTTAGGGAAACGCATTTGCATTATTGGCGGCGGTAGCTGCGGAAAATCAACACTCGCTGCAGCTCTCGGTAAAAAAATGTGCTTGGAAACCGTGATACACCTTGACCAATTAGCTCATATTCCAAACACTCAGTGGACACCTAAGCCTCGCGAAGAAATTATTGCCGAACATTCTAAAATCATAGAAAAAGATTCATGGATAATTGAAGGAAACTACAGCTATTGCCTACCGGAACGAATTGCTAGAGCAACACACATAATACGCCTAGACTTCCCTTTTTGGTTCTCAATAGCAAACTTTATAATCCGCTGCCATTTTTCTAAAAAAGAAAGATTTGGTATGCTTGAAGGAGCACGCGACTTCATAAATATACCCCTTCTTTTACAATCTATAAAAAAACGTAAAAAACAAAAAACCAAATATGATGGAATAATATCAAATTTTCCCAATACTCCTGTGACGATTATTCACTCAATGAAAGAATTGAATGAATATTATAAACACTGGGAACTGTAACAACAAAAAAAATCCCCCGATATTCTCGGGGGATTTTTTTAACTTCAACATAATTATTTATTAAGCGGAGACCAAGCAGGATCCGAACCATCAAGAGGAGTTCTAACTTCTCTTTCGTTAAAGCCTGTAAGGTCTATAGTATAAACTTTTGCGCGGCGTTCGCCTCTGCCTTTACCAACAGCAACTTCCTTGAAGTAAGAAAGCACGCGACCGTTAGGTGACCATGTAGGTCCTTCGGTGTGGAATGCTGAAGTGATAAGACGCTCGCCTTTTCCATCTGGGTGAATAACACCGATATAGAATTTACCTTTGTACATACGAGTAAATGCAATCAAGTCACCTCTAGGAGACCAAACAGGGTTTGCGTAACGACCTTGACCGAAAGTAATACGATGCACTCCGCCACCATTAGAGCTCATAACATAAAGCTGCTGAGATCCACTACGGTCAGATTCAAACACAACTTGGCTTGCATCAGGAGAGTAAGAAGGACTGGTGTTAATAGAATTATCATCAGTAAGTCTTTCAACACGTCTACTACCTAAATCCATTGTATAAATATCAGAGTTACCGTTTTTACTTAAACTCATAATAACTTCTTTACCATCAGGAGAGAAACGAGGAGCGAAGGTCATGCCTTTAAAGTCACCTAATACCTTTTGCTCACCTGTGCTGATATCATAAATGTAAACTCTAGGTCTATCATTGTAATAAGCCATATAAGTAATTTTTTGCGAGTTAGCAGAGAACCTAGGTGTTAGCACCAAAGTTCTTCCATCTGTCAAATAAGTGTGGTTTGCACCGTCTTGATCCATTATTGCCAAGCGTTTAATACGATGAGACGCAGGTCCTGTTTCAGAAACATAAACTATGCGGCTGTCAAAATAACCATCTTCACCCGTAATGCGTTTGTAAATTTCATCAGCGATAATATGCGATATACGTCTCCAGTTTGTAGCAGTAGTCATATAAGCCATGCCTATCAACTGTTGCTCGGCGTTTACATCCCATAAGCGGAACTCAACTCTTGTGCGTCCATCTTCAGATTTCTGCAAAATACCTGTTACCAAAGCTTGAGCATTAATCGCACGCCATTCAGGAAAATTAGGTGATTTTTGTGCAGTCTCAGCTGTTTGGATAAATGATTTAGGATCAAGCATTCTGAACAAGCCCGAACCTTTAAGATCGTTCTCAATCACCTCAACCATATCTTTGCCCATTTTATCGCTTATATCTACCGATGAAACAAAGAACCTCGGAATAGCGATAGGCATAGCACTCACTTGACCACGGGTAATATCTATTTTCAATTCAGCCTTTGCAGGAGAAATTGAAAATGCCACTAAAACCAAAACAACTAAAAAACATAATTTATTTAACATAACCAAACCCTACTACTTTAATTTTTAAATTAATCCAATAAACAATTTTATAGCACATCAAGACTTATCTTTAAAACATATCTTTAGGATTAAATCTTACTGTTGTGTTCTTCCAAAGCTCATATTTATCCTCAGGCAGGCTTAAAGGCGAGCATGAAGGACTCTTAACGGCTCTTAAAGCACTGTCAGCCACTGCCCTATAGAAAGTATCACTGTTATAGCGAGATTGATCCACAACCTTAGCCGAGCGAACTGTACGGTCTGGGTTAACAACTATCTCAACTTCAACAACAGTGCTTTCAACATCTTTTGCACCAAAAGGAACATTCCAACATTTCTCCAACTGACCCCGCAGAGAATCCTGCTCGCTTATAGTCATTTTATCACCCAAAGGAGCATTAATACCTGACTTACCCGCAAAGGTTTCGTCAGTCTCATCATCTTCCATTAAGTTTTTCAAAACCGAAGTAAACTGTTTTTGCTGCTCAGCAGATTTTTTAGCATCTACCTTTTTATCTTTACTCTTATCCTTACCGTCTTTTTTCTTATCTTTATCTTCTTTCTTAGGTAGAGCCGCTTCATCTATGGTTTCTTCTTCCTTCTTAGCCTCTTCCTTATTATCTTCAGTTTTAGCTTCCTTAGCTTTTTCAGCTTCAGGCTGTACAGCTTCTTCAGCTTTATTTGTTTCAGCTTTCTTTTTCTCCTGAGGCATCTCAGGAGGAGCGTCTTCTTTGCTCTCTTTTTTATTCACTTGAGTGTTTTGAACTGGGTTGTCAGTTTCAGTCACTAGCCCTATCTCAACATAATCAACTATGATTGGAGCAGGCGGAATAATGAAATCTCTAGTGTTCACAAAAGGCATTCCTGTTATAACGAGAATTAATATCGTTATATGCAGAATGATTGATATGACCAGAGGGGTGCGATCCATTTAATTTTAATTCCTACCCGACAAAACTATTTCACTACTTCACGAGGATCTGTTATCAGTGCTATTTTTGTAAAGCCTGAAGAACTAACAGCCCCCATTACCGCCATAACGTTACCGTAAGGAAGCGTTGTGTCAGCTTTTATATAAACCCTACGATCAGGAGTTTCCGCAGCTATTGCCTGCAAAATACCCTTAAGACGTTCGATAGTAACTTCAGTCTCACCCATAAAGATTTTACCGCTGTTCATCACTGAAACTTCTAAAGGAGAGGTATCACTTTGTTGAATAGCCTTTGCTGAAGCTTTAGGCAAATCAACAGGAACGCCTGCAGTAAGCATAGGTGCAGTAATCATGAAGATAACTAAAAGCACCAACATAACGTCAACCAAAGGAGTAACGTTGATGTCAGAAACAACACCGCTGCCCCTTCTTTTACCTCTCTTGCCTCCGCCGCCTAATTTAGCTCCCATTTAAACGTTACCACCCTGTTTTTCAAAGTGACGACTAAGAATTGAGCTAAACTCCGCCGTGAAACCTTCAAGCCTGTCAGCGTATCTGTTTAAATCAGTTGAGAATTTGTTGTAAGCGATAACGGCAGGTATCGCCGCAACCAGACCCATAGCTGTTGCAAACAAAGCTTCCGCAATACCAGGAGCCACAACAGCAAGGCTTGTATTTTGCGAACCCGCAATAGCCGAGAAGCTGTTCATAATGCCCCACACTGTACCGAAAAGACCAATGAACGGAGCGGTTGAGCCAACTGTTCCTAAAAAGCTCATGTATCTTTCGAGTATTCCCATTTCACGATTGATGGTCGTAGACATTGCACGTTCAATACGTTGTTGCAAACCTGCATGAAGATTTCCGTCATAGGTTGTCTTTCCTGTTTCCAATGAAAGCTTCCATTCGTGCATTCCGGCACAGAAGGTGCGCGCCATTGGGTCAGTGGTGGTATCCTTTATTCTGTTATAAAGTTTTTCCAAAGATTCACCCGACCAGAAATAATTTTCAAAACGAGTGGCTCTTGAACTGATTTTAGCGAACATCATCCATTTATCGAACATGATAGCCCAGCTCCATACTGAAGCACCCATCAGCATTATCATGACGGTTTTAACTATCAGATCAGCCTGCATAAACAAGCCCCAGATTGATAAATCATGTTGTGCTACCGAGCCTGCCAGCTCTGCTGTTTGAATTACTGTATTTGCGTCCATTTAATTATTCTCCTTACAAAACTTCTCTTAACTCTTGTGGTATTTTTGATGGTCTTAAATTTTTATCCACACATACCAAAATCACATTCATATCTACCAACAACTGGTCATCACGGTAAATGGCTTGGTGCATTTTCAATGAAGCCCCGCCAATTTCCGTTACTTTAGTTTTTACTGTCAACAAATCTTCCAACTTTGCGGGAGCTTTGTATTTAACTGTAACTTCCAACACGGCAAACCCCTTTATAGGAGACATTGTCGCGAATTTGTCACGATCGTAACCTAAATCACGCAAAAACTCTGTTCTCGCACTCTCGGCAAACTTCAAATAGTTAGCGTAATAAACTATACCCGCCGCATCCGTATCGGCATAATAAACACGGACATTCATTTCATGTGGATTTGACATTGCTATAACTCTTTTAAATAACCCTTGTAAAATTACAAATGATTATAAGAGTAGATTCCAAGTTTCTCAATAACTTTTGGACTATAAAGCCAATTCTTTTTCAAGCTTGTCTATCAACTGTTCAATAGCTTTCATACCGCCATCCCAGAATTTAGGATCTTCAAGATCAAGCCCGAAAGATTTCACCATATCGTTGGGGTTTTTACTACCGCCAAGTTTAAGCATTTCGATATAGTTATCGACAAATTCCTGTTTGTTTTTAGCTTCCTGATATTTGTTATACAAAGAGTTCACCAAACATTCGCCAAATGCGTATGAATATACATAGTAAGGAGTATGGATAAAATGAGATACATAAACCCATTCCATACCGTAATCATCATCTAAATCAAAGGCATCGCCTAACGCTTCTTTTTGAGTTTTCATGTAGATGGAATTTATTTCACTTACTTCTAAATCCTCACCTTTTACTTTACGAGATCTGTGTAACTCTTTCTCAAAATTAAAGAAAGCGTTTTGACGAACAACGGTATTTATCATATCGTTAATTTTATGAGCCAAAAGACTAATTCTAATTTCGCGATTAGTCTCTTGCTCTAAGAGACTCTCAAAAGTCAGTCTCTCGCCAAAAACACTGGCAGTTTCTGCCACAGTAAGTGGGGTTGAGGCCATCAATTGGCTTTTTAAATTCTGTTCCGCCAAATATTGGTGAACCCCGTGACCCAATTCATGAGCCATGGTCGCAACATCATGCCTTTTACCTTGATGGTTTAACAAAACATAAGGATGAACACCAATCGGAGCAGGCATTGAGAAAGCACCAGCTGTTTTTCCTTCAGTCACTGGCGCATCTATCCAGTTATTATCAAAAAACTTTTCTGCTATATCAGCTATTTGCGGGGAAAACTTACGATAACTTTCAAGTACCATAGCTTTTGCTTTTTCGTAAGGAATGAGATCTTCTTCTATTTCTTGAATAGGAGCGTTTCTATCCCAACCCTTTAACTTATCTAAACCCAGCATTTTGCGAAGAACTTGATAGTAGCGGTGAGAAATTCGAGGATAAGCCTCAGTTATAGCCTTATTCATGGCTTCAACAATTTCATCGCTAATATTATTATCCATATTTCTTGAAGCTATAGGATTAGGAAACTTTCTCATCTCATCACTTATGGCATTATCTTGCGATATGGTGTTGGTGATGTAAGTAAAAATCCAAAGATTTTCCTTCCAAGATTTATAAAGAGCTTTTGCAGCTTTTTCCCTTACATTTCTATCAGGACTAACCCTTAAAGAAATTACTTCCTCCATACTCAGTTTTTTGCCTTCGTAATCAAACTTTATACGAGTTTCCAATTCATCAAAGAAATTAACCCAAGCAGCTCTTCCAGTAAGGTTTTTCTTGCTTAAAACAACTTCTGCCTCTTCACCTAATAGATGCGGCTGCATCTTCACTACATTTTCTAAAAAAACTCTATAGAGTTCCAAACCTTTTTCGGAAGACATTTTCTTTTCTAATTCATCTTTAGGGCATTTTGCCAGCTCTAAGCCGAAAAATATTGTTTTTGCATCTATATCAGTTAAACGCTGCATAATCTTTTTATCAAAAGAAGCGTACTTCTGCTGATTTTTTGCAGTCACAAGTGAAGCATAAATGCCAATTTTACTTTCTATCGCATGAGTAGTATCAACTCTTTTAACACATTCCAAAAGTTCTTTTGCAGTTAAAGAAGATATTTTTCCTTTATAATCTTTGGCAAAATCATCGGTTAACACATCTAATTTTTTAAAATCCTCTTCAATTTTAGGATCATCAATAGATGAATATAAATCGCTTAAATCCCATTCAGGTTCATTACTCACTTTTTATTCTTCCTCTTCATCTGTTATCAAAGACATTTGCCTGTCTTTAGTTGTTTTGGGCAAAGGCAAACCCATGTGTTTATAACCTGCGTCTGATATCATACGCCCACGAGGAGTACGTAAAATAAACCCACTCTGCATCAAATAAGGCTCAACAGTTTCTTCCAATACATCACGCTGCTCTGAAAGTGCTGCGGCGATTGTATCAACCCCTACAGGTCCACCACCGTAGTGGTCGGCTATACAACTCATATAACTTCTATCCATTGAATCCAACCCCTGATGATCAACTTCCAACTGAAGCAAAGCTTTGTCAGCTATTGCTTTATCAATAACTGCTACTTTTGCCACTGCTGCGAAATCACGCACTCGGCGAGTTAAACGCCCCGCTATACGCGGAGTTCCACGAGAACGTTTAGCAATCTCCATCGCACCATCATCAGTAATAGTTATACCCATTACTCGAGCAGCACGGGAAACTATTACGGTTAAATCCTGCGGAGTATAAAACTCAAGACGCATAGGTATTCCGAAACGCTCACGCAACGGGCGTGTAATTCTGCCTGAGCGAGTAGTCGCCGCCACTAAAGTAAACGGTGGTAAATCAATACGCACCGAGCGTGCCGAAGGACCTTCTCCTATAATTAAATCCAACTGACCGTCTTCCATTGCAGGGTAAAGGATTTCCTCCACCGCTGAATTAAGACGGTGAATTTCATCAATGAACAAAACATCATGCGGTTGCAAATTAGTAAGTATTGCCGCCAGATCCCCCGCCTTGGATATTACAGGGCCTGAGGTTGCTTTGAACCCTACTCCCATCTCACGGCTGATAATTTGTGCCAGAGTGGTTTTACCTAAACCTGGAGGGCCGAAAAACAAAACATGGTCTAACGCTTCTTTGCGAGACTTAGCCGCTTCGATAAAAACTTTTAAATTCTCACGCAGTTTATTCTGCCCGATAAATTCATCAAGAGATAATGGACGAATTGATAGTTCTTCGCTATCTACATTGGGCTTAAATGCCGCGTTTACTTCTCTATCTTGCGTCATGCACTAAGCTCCTTCAAAGCTTCTCTGATAATATCGCCCAACTTAGCATCTTCACCTAGTTTGCTTACAATATTTGAAACTGCACCAAATGCTTCGGATCTGCCATAGCCCAAATTAATAAGAGCGGAGATTGCATCATTGCTTGGTGTTTGCGGCAACTTTGTAGGGACAGCTTTAGTCGCACCTTTAACAATAGTTTCACCCATTGCCATTTTGCCCGCTTTTTCTTTAAGCTCGGTTATAACTCTAGTTGCAAGTTTAGGACCTATACCGTCCGCCTGTTGAATTGCGGCTTTATCTTCAGAGGCTATTACCATTGGCAATCTTTCAGCTGAAATTGCACTTAAAATAACCAAAGCAACTTTCGCACCAACACCCTGCACAGTGCAGAGCAAATTAAACCATAATTTTTCATGAGCATCGGCAAAACCGAAAAGAGAGATATTATCTTCCCTCACGTGCATTTCAGTTAATAACGAAACAGGAGTTCCGTACTCAGACCCGATTTTTGACAAGGTGCGTGAAGAGGCGTGAACCAAATAACCCACCCCGCCTACATCAATAACAACGTGGTTTGAACCCACACTATCTATAATTCCTGTTAACTTTGCTATCATGTCAAAATCCTAGCATAAATTGATATATTTAAGAACAGATATTCATCTTCTTGGCACTGGTTGCATGGTGTGCATGGCATATTGCAACGGCTAGAGCATCAGCCGCATCAGCCGCCGCCTCCACACCCGGTAACAATATTTTAATCATCGCCTGTATCTGGTGTTTTTCAGCGTGACCCGCACCCACTACCGCTTTTTTAACTACATTGGGAGTATATTCAGAAACTTCTAAATTCATCTGAGCCAAGGCAAGCATAGCAGCACCTCTCGCCAAACCTAACTTCAAAGAAGATGCAGGGTTGCTATTAACAAAAACCTCTTCTATAGCGGAATCCTCTGGCTGATAAAGTTCGATTTGTTTTTGAATACCTTCACAGATTTGCTTTAAGCGTTCTGACGTAGGAAGCTTTACATTAGTGTTAATAACACCATGAGCAATATGTTTTAAATTATTGCCTTTAATTTCTATTATGCCCCAACCTGTGTGTTGCAGCCCCGGATCTATCCCTATAATTCGCAATTAGATTCTCCTGCCCTTTGTTAGGACAATAATAAACCTAAGCGTCTAATTTTGCCATATCTTCTTCAGAAACATCAAAATTAGTGAAGACCTTTTGAACATCGTCCAAATCTTCCAAAACATCTATAAGACGCAAGAGAGATTGAGCCTGATCAAAATTAATCATTGTATTAGTTTTAGGTTTCCAAATAACGTCACCGCTTTCAGGATTACCTAACTGTTTAACAAGAGCTTCTTTAACTTTAATAAAATCAGCCTGAGTAGTTATTATTTCATAATTACCTTCAGATGTATCAAGGTTATCAGCACCAGCTTCAATAGCTTTTTCAAAAACAGCGTCTTCACTTGCAACTGTAAGCGGGTAAACTATAGAACCAATTTTTTCAAACATAAAACTAACCGAGTTTGTTTCACCCAAGTTACCGCCGTTTTTAGTAAATGCTGATCTAACATCACCAGCTGTGCGGTTGCGATTGTCTGTAAGAGCTTCAACAATTACAGCTACACCGCCTGGACCGTATCCTTCATATCTAATTTCTTCATAGTTAGCACCATCAGCATTTCCTATAGCAACCTCTATGGCCTTTTTAATACGATCATTAGGCATACTCTGAGAGCGAGCACTCACTATTGCGTTTCTTAAAGCAGAGTTGTGCTCAGGATCAGGGCCACCTGCTTTCGCTGATACCGTTATTTCACGAGCCAACTTGTTAAAAGTTTTTGCTTTCTTAGCATCTTGTGCTGCTTTATGGTGCTTAGTAGTTGCCCATTTAGAATGTCCTGACATGTATAAACCTCTTGATTACTTTGATTATTCAGAAATATAGATATAATATTGAATAGTTTCAAATGAAATATTTAAACTACTTACAAATTAAGTCTTTTAGCAAAAATTTATGGAAATTTTTACTCTTTGATTGATTGAAAAATAATTGTTCCCTTATATTTTCTGCTTTTTCCTTGTGTTCCATGAAAGGAACTATGCGTTTTTCAATATCTCTATAAGTTATTTCAGGATGAACCCCTGACAAAACAGCATGACCCTTACCAACATTACACTTAACAACCGCGACGTTTTCGCCTTCCTTAAGATTATCGTATACCGCTAGAACCTTATAGCTAGAATTGTTGAAATCCCCCCTAAAGCTTCCACCGCCATGATAGTAAACATTCGCCTCTTGGTTCTCTTGATATTTCAATTTCACCACATTACAGCTTAGAAAAGAAGGATCGTAATAATTGCCATCTGTTAATTCAGGGATTGAGCCCTTAGCCACACCATTAAAGAAAACGGCATAATGAGTTTTATGCTCAACCTTAAAACCGCCCTTTGCACCTTTAAAATCTATCTCTTTGCAGGCGTAATAACCACCACCGCAAAACCCGTAATAGGCACCGCCGTTTTCAACAAACTCATTTATTTTGTAATCACCCTCACCTACCAATTTCATTTTTAAAAAGGTAGATTCCCCACCAGGCATAAAAAATGCGTGGACACTTTTGTCTTTTAAAATATTATAGTCTTTTACTTCTATGGCGTTGGTGTATTCTACCTTATAACTGCTTGGCAACTCTTCTTTCAGCCATCTGTTTAATGCTTCAGCCGCACCTTCAGTAACACCTAAATCTTTATAAACAAGAACCTTCAAAACAAATAATCCAAACATTAATCTCTTGTAAAACGCTTAGGATTAAAAGGTTTTGCTTTTGGATTAGCTGGCTTAAACTGGTTTTCTATGTTCCATTTAAAATGCAATTGTTCCTCACCTTTATCGTTTTTTATAATATACGTATCTGCGCCACGGCTATCTTTGGTATACCCTTTAACTTCCCATCCTAGAGGATTTAAACCATACCCAAAAATTCTAGGGCTCTTACAATCAATTTTTTTACCTACTGGAAACTTAAAATGTCCATTGTACTCATACCACTCACCCATACCATCAAAGCCCATAGTCATTTGCTCCATGCCTATTTTATCCAAATTAGCTGCAATCACACAGGCCGCTTTATTGAAAAAGTTTTTCAAATTCACTTTTAATCTCCTCACATTTTAAATCATGTGATAAATAATACACGCTTATGTTAATTTTCAAAGTGGAAAATTGATATAAAAGCACTAGATCTATTTGATCTAGAGGCTGTTTAAAAATACGCAATTTTTTGAAAAAATGGCGTCCCCTACGGGATTTGAACCCGTGTCGCCACCGTGAAAGGGTGATGTCCTAGGCCTCTAGACGAAGGGGACTTTAGAAATATCTTCTAAGTGGGAAATAAATACACGGATAAAGGCACAATTGCAAGTAAAAATTACATAAATTATAATCTTTTTGGTTTTACATAACGCCGATAGTGTGGGGTTTGATATTTTAGGGTTTTATGATGATTTTAATGAGCAATATTGATGATTTATATAGCGTGTAGCTTGTAGAATTCATCATTGATTATAAAGGGTGCTACAATCTCGTATATAAACCTATGCCCTTCACTATTAGGATGCAGCCCGTCATGCAGCATGGCTTTGTAATCCCCTCTAGCGATAGTCTTTTCAAACAGCGAACAGAAAGGTATTTCATACTCTTCACAAACGTTTCTAACCGCATTGTTAAATGATTTTATTTTATTATTCTTATAAGGGTTTCTAGTCCTAGCTTCATCTACGGGAAACAGACCTATAAATCTTATATTTTTTGTAAATTCCAACGCCTTGTTTATCATTATTTTCAGGTTATTTGAAAACTCGAACTCATCAGAAATCAGAGTATCTTTAACACCTACGGCAAATACTATTTGAATTTCATCTTCAGGCTTAGATCTCGCTTCTATTTCATTAGGCAACCGTTTAACAACATCTTTAACAAAATCACCATGCACGCCTAGATTATAAGAGTTGCAATAAAATGGTTTTACACCGACATCACGCTCAATTTTTTCTTTGATAATTTTTGCAATAACATGGGTGACCCAGCCGCCAAATTCGCCATCTAAAGCACCTGCAGTAATACTGTCGCCGAAGAAGAACAATTTGCTCATAACTTACCCTCATGTAAAGGTTAATAGTTATTACTTAATATTATTCATGTTATTAATACCACCTTGAATAGCACGTCTAGCATTCATAGCTTTGGGATCCATTGCATATTTAACAAATGCACCCATAACTGCAGCGGCAAAAGCAGCAGTTAAAACAAACTTAAGTAGCGAACTGTTTTGCTTATTCTTTTTAACAATCTTTTTGTTAGCCATTAAAATCTCCTTACTAAATTTACAAATAGGTTAACATGGTTTCAAATAAACTTCTAGAAACTTATAATTTTGCACATAGAAAATCCCCCGTTTGTATTCAGGACGGGGGATTTTTATAAACTAGGTTTAAGGATTAGATTATTTAGGCTGAACTTTAGTCTTAATTCTAGTACCCTGCTGCAAATCCGCTCCAAATTTGGTTAAACTACGTTCGTATTTCTTAGTTTCTACCCTAATATCTCTTTGAAGCTCGTTATAATCTCTTACGTCTGTTTTGAAGATACTTTTAGCAGCCAATTTCTTTTTATCCATCGATTTTAAGTCTTCCTTCATATCTTGGATTTTTTCTTTATGATCCACGATATCTTCAGCTCTATTTTCCAGACTTTTTTCTATATCATTACCAGGATCGTCCGCGATCTCCGCAACTCTTTTTTCAACTGATATTAAATAAGGATCGCTAAGAAAGCTGTTTTTAGCATTAACGGTTTGATAAACAGCACCATGGATATTTCTGTATAGCTGCTCAGGAGAAGGTAAACCTCTCTTTATAAGATCATTTTTCTGCTTATTCACAACATACGAGAGTTTCTTTTGTTCTATTTTAAGCTCTTCTATCTTTTTCTTGTCGTACATATATGTATCTGAGATTTCTTTTGTTACATCAACCAGCTCTTGTTGGTTTGCAAACAAAACTATAACATCTGGTCGAAGCATTTTCTCAGCAACACCCATTTTTTTAGGATCAGAAGTTGCAATTCTTCTAACGTTGGAATCAAACATCATATTAGCTTCGTCCATTTGCTCAGCGGACAACGCTTTCAATACCTGTTTCTTATGAGTTTGGGTAATCTTTTTGGCATTGCCGTTAAACAGGTTAGAAACCTTTCCAATTGGGTCAAAACCTTTTCCACCAAAATGGAACGCTGCCAATATAGCAGCACTCACTGCTGCAACTTTGAAAGCTGTTTTCAATTTACTTTTTTTCTTACCTGTCTGTACCATCGCTAAAATCCTTTTTCATAATAAAACAGAATCATATTATATGTAGTCTTGTAATATGTCAAGTTTACATTATAAAAAGTAAATAAACGGTAAAATAATCAAAAAAAAATCCCCCGTTTATTTAAAAACGGAGGATTTTCAATTAGTTAGCTTATAAATTATTTAGTTAAAACATTAGAAGCTATCGCAACAAGCAAGATAGCAACGATATTTACGATCTTTATAAGTGGGTTAACAGCAGGACCAGCAGTGTCTTTATAAGGATCACCAACTGTATCGCCTGTTACCGCAGCAGCGTGAGCTGAAGAGCCCTTACCACCGAAATGACCGCTTTCAATGTATTTCTTAGCGTTATCCCATGCACCACCACCGGAAGTCATTGAGATAGCCACGAAGATACCTGTTACGATAGTACCAACCAGCATAGCACCTACTGTTTGGAATGCAGAAGCAACTGAACCAGTCACTTGGTACACAACAACAAATAGAACTACAGGAGTTGCTACAGGCAATAATGAAGGTATAATCATTTCTTTTATAGCAGCTTTGGTCAACATATCAACCGCAGCACTATAATCAGGTTTAGCTGTTCCTTCAAGAATGCCTTTAATTGTTTTCAACTGACGGCGAACTTCTACAACGATTGCTCCTGCAGAACGACCAACAGCTGTCATACACATTGCACCGAACAGATAAGGCAACAAACCACCAATAAACAAACCGATAAGTACCAAAGGTTCATCTAGAGGGAATGTTACTATCATATCGCTGAAGTAATGTTTCAACTCTTGAGTATAAGCAGAGAACAACACCAGTGCCGCCAAAGCAGCCGATGCAATAGCATAGCCTTTTGTTACAGCTTTAGTAGTGTTACCAACTGCGTCCAAAGCGTCTGTAATTTTACGAACAGCTTTAGGCATATCAGCCATTTCAGCAATACCTCCTGCGTTATCAGTTACAGGACCGTAAGCATCAAGAGCAACAATCATGCCGGCAAGAGCCAACATCGTTGTAGCCGCTAAAGCTATGCCGAAAAGACCAGCTTGAGCAAATGATACGTAGATAGCCGCACAGATAATTAGTATAGGCAGTGCAGTTGCTTGCATAGATATTGCCAAACCTTGGATCACGTTAGTACCGTGACCAGTTTCAGATGCAGCTGCTATGCTTTTTACTGGGGAGTAGCTAGTTGAAGTGTAATATTCAGTTACCACAACCATAGCAAGAGTTACAGCCATACCAACCATACAAGCATTTAACATACTTTGACCTGTGATAAAACCACCAGCTATAGTTTCAACTTTCACTTCAAGTCCTACGTACTTTTTGATTGCCCAATAGATAAGACCTACTGAAACGATACCAGTAACGATAAGACCTTTGTAAAGAGCTCTCATAATGTTTTGGTTCTTTTTACCTACGCGTACAAAGAATGTACCGATGATAGAAGCAACGATACAAAGAGCACAAAGCAATAGAGGCAATTGCATCATTAATGCGTGAGATTCTTTAACAAACACTGAAGTAGCGATAAGCATAGTTGCAACAACTGTTACAGCATAAGTTTCGAACAAATCAGCCGCCATACCTGCACAGTCGCCCACGTTGTCACCAACGTTGTCAGCAATAACTGCAGGGTTGCGAGGATCATCTTCAGGTAGTTTTGATTCAATTTTACCACAAAGGTCTGCTCCAACGTCAGCACCTTTAGTAAAGATACCACCGCCCAAACGAGCAAAGATTGATATAAGCGATGCACCGAAGCCTAGAGCTACCAGCGCTTCAAGAAGTTGACGAGTTTCAACGCCTTGTTGCAAAAGATAGTAGTAGTAACCGGCAACGCCTAAAAGACCTAAACCAACAACCAACATACCTGTAATAGCACCTGATCTGAAAGCTATGCTCAAAGCAGCAGGAAGGCTTGTTGCAGCAGCGTGAGCAGTACGTACGTTGGCACGAACAGAAACGTTCATACCAATATAGCCTGCAAGGCCTGACAACACAGCACCTATGCCGAAGCCTATAACTACTCTTTGACCTAAAGTAGACCAAAGAATATAAGCAACGATAGCACCAACAACAGCGATTGTTGAATATTGACGATTAAGGTAAGCAGAAGCTCCCTCTTGAATAGCAGCAGCTATACCTTTCATTTTATCGTTACCTTGACCCGCGAGCATAACTCTTATAGAGGTCAAAATTCCGTAAATCAAAGCTAGCAAGCCAGATACCAGAATTATCTTTTGGATATTGTCCATGATTTGATTTTTTCCCTTTGTTTTTATTTATGATTAATATTATTGGCTAAGCCAAAATACCCGTAAAATATGCCCAATTTTCGGGGAAATAACAAGGGGGGAACTGAATAAATAGCCTAATTAACAGAATAAAAGGAGAATTACAACCCTAGGGTTGCTTTTTTATTCTTCTTAGGATGAGCACCAGTCCAAGGGGTATGGAGTACCATATTAGGCACGTACACTTCGGATTTTATAAACTTTCCGTCTTTTTCCTTCCATACTGGGAACTGTGCTGAGGTATGGTTATCAACCAATCCCGCACAATTATTCCACAAGCCTTTAAGCATGGATTTATCTGTATTTTCAGGGTTATTGCAAGCTTCCCAAAATGTCCTACGCAATGACTGATGCACTTCAAACGCTCGTAAATTATCTTTCATCAAATCAAACATTCCAAACATCTTCACAAGGCTATTTCCTAATACATCTGCCTTGTTATTAAATTCTTTTGAATATTTATCCATAATCTCAATACGATATCTTCTTATATGAGGCTCTGAAGAATTGTGCATATTGTCTACATCTAACATAATCGGCACGGCGCGTTCTTCACCTTTATCCTCTATACGAACAATTCCTAAATTATGTTTTCTCACATCCTCATTAAACTGCCCTGATTGAGCCATGCCTGCTCTCATGCTATTTACAATAAATCCAATAACAAATTTTTCAGTCTCTTCATCATATACATGCTTTAAAATTTCTATTCCCGGATACACAGCAACGGTTAAAGGATAAGCAGCCTCTTCAGCAACATGAAAAATAGGTTTAATTGAGTTATCTTGCAGCCAGCCTATAGGTTGCAAAATTAATGGATTGAGTAAATCTTCCATATCAGCAGGACCTATTTTAACAACTAACCCATGGCTGTCTAAAAACAATATATCGTGATAAGTACCGCGATAAACATCGAATTTACCCGGTATAGGTAAACCTAAGGCTTCAAGCATACTGCCTACGGAATCCTCATATTTTGCACCAAAGACATAGTCGTTATTGCGAGCCAGCTTTTCAATTTCATAGCCCTCTTTACTGTCCGTATGGCACCAGCCGTATTTGAATTTATATTCTAAACTCATATACTAACTAACTTTGCAAACTACAGGGGATTTTTTGCGATTAGGCGTTTTTGTCCAATTGTTGTACAGCTTTAAATTATTAACTGTAATATCTGAGGACTTCAAAACACCGCCTACATTTTTCCAAACAGGAAACGTAGCTGATTTAGGAACATCAACCATTTCGTAGCATTTATCCCATAATTTTCCCAGTTTAACCTTATCAGACGTATCTCCTTTACAAGCATCAAAGAAAGTTCTGCGTAAAGAATGGTGTTTTTCAAAAGCAGCCATATTGTCTTGAATATATCTTTTATTACCATAGATTTCATAAAAAGTAGCAGCCACGGCATCTGCTTTATTTTCAAAGCGACTGTAATTTCTTTGCAGTGCTTCCACTTTCTTTTCTTTAAGATCTTGAGAGTTTCTAATAGCCATATTATCAGTATCAATTACCACTAGAGTATTATTATCTTTACCATTATTTATTTGCGTACGAACAACACCTAAATTATAGGTATATTTATCTATATACTTAGTGCCAGATTTTAGTATGTTCTCTTGAAATTTAGGTGCTATATCGTAAAGCTTAGTGTGGCCATAATAAGGATATACCTGCTCTGCCGTTTCCACTCCTGGATACACAGCAACCGTAATTCCTTCCGCTTGTTTCCAACCTATAGGTTGGAGAACGAAGGGGTTCATAAGATCTTCAATATCTGTTTTGCCTATACGGACTATTAACCCGTGACTATCTACCATAAGCAAATCATGGCGTCTTCCACGATAAGTTTCGCTTATATCAGGAATAGGAAAACCAAGATCTTTCAACAACCCTTGAGTAGTTGCCGAATATTCTTTACCGAACACGTAATCGAAATCTCTATAAAAATCCAGAATTTCCTTACCATCTTTGTGATCCGTATAACACCAGCCGTAATTGATTTCATATTTTGAACTCATGAAAGACCCTCTAATCCATTGTTATTATTTGTTTTTTTATAACTAATTAATGAAAGAATTATACACTAAAGTTAGCGTTATGTCAAATGAATAGTGGTTTTTGGATGCCTAATTTATAGTAAAGCTAGGTCTAATTGGTGTTGGCTTAATCTTCCAATTGCTATGAAGAACTAGACTGTTCACGGTAAGCTCATGACACTTATAAGCATCATTTTCCTTTTTCCACACAGGGAATGTCACCTGTTGTGGGTTATCCACCACGGTTTGGCATCTGCCCCATAAAGTTTCCAATTTTGCTTTATCAGGCTTACCCTCTCCTTTGCAAGCGTTCCAAAACTCTCTACGCAAGGATTGGTGTTTTTCAAAAGCCCTGATATTGTCTTGCAGAATTTCTTTATCCCCGAATACATCATAGATTGTCGCCGCAATCATATCTGCCTTGTTTTCAAATCTCTTTGAGTTTTCTTCTATAGCGGTATTGCGAGATTTTTTAAGTTCATCAGTAAACGTAAACATCTGAAAATCAGGGTCTAATATCACAAGAGTGTCTTTTTCTTCTTTACCCTGCTCATCAGGAGTGCGAATAACCCCCATGTTACTGCGGTATTTATCCTCAAAGTGAAAACCAGCTGCAACCTGTTTATGATTAAATTCAGCCAATCCCTTATGATAATGATAACTTTCATCCTCAGGATATTTATTTGCAGGGTAAACCTGCTCTGCTATTTCTATTCCGGGATATATAGCAACTGTTATATTGCTTGAGTTTATCCAACCTATAGGCTGAATAATCAATGGATTAATCAAATCAAGAATTTCTGCCTTGCCAACACGCACCACAAATCCATGACTCTCGACAAAAGCTATTTGATTGTGAGTGCCTTTAAAAAACCCATTTTGATTAGGTACAGGCAACGCCAAATCTTCAAATAATTGATTAACTATTTCACGATTTTTTTGAAGATAAGGATCCTCTTGGTACCTATCGCCCAACAAAATTCTGCTATCCTTTTTTCTATCTGTATAGCAATGACCGTAATTGAATTCTTGACTTAAATTCATAACCCACCAATTAATTAAATGTATGATTTACAACAGTTTTTTAAGATTATTAGCAGACATTATAAACCGCTTTATATATTATGTCAATTAGTATTTAGGGTAAGATGGCTTTTTAGGAGGCTCAGGCTTAATCCTCCAATTATTGTGAAGAACCAAGCTATTAATAGTCATCTCTGAGCGGATATAAACATCATTTCGCTTTTTCCACACAGGTACGGTGGCTATCTGCGGATTATTAACCAGTTCAGCACATCTATCCCATAGAGCTTCAAGTTTTTCTTTATTAGGATTAATTCCCATGCAAGCATTCCAGAAATCCCTACGCAACGGTTGGTGTTTTTCAAAAGCCTTGATATTGTCCTGAAGAATTTCTTTATCTCCGAACACATCATAAATTGTCGCTGCTATTATATCGGAGTTATTCGTAAATTTTTTAATATTGTCCTCTATAGCGAGTTTTCGTTCATTGTTAATTTCTTTAGTGGACGAAAAAGTTTTATCATCCGGATCTAAGATAACAAGGGTATCTTTATTTTCATTGCCCTGCTCGTCAGGAGTACGAATAACCCCCATGTTGTAGCCATATCCATCACTGTATGAACAACCAGAAGCTTCCATTTTACAACTAAAATCCTGCAATTTTTCATGATAGTTACGCTTCTCATCACGAGGATATGTTTCCCAAGGGTAAATATGCTCTGCTATTTCTATTCCTGGATATATTGAAACGGTTATATCTTTTAAAGACCTCCAACCTATAGGCTGTAATATTAGAGGATTAATCACATTCCCTAATTTTGCCGGCCCGACCCTAACCACTAACCCATGACTATCCACAAAAGCTATATCACTATATGTTCCGTGGAAAAATTCTTCCTTCTTCGGCATAGGCAATGCCAACTCTTCAAATAACTTCTTTGTGGTAGCGTGAAACTGCGGCGAATAACTGTATTCATAGTATCTGCTTATACCCCAGAACACTCTGCCGTCCTTTTTTTGATCGGTATAACACCAGCCATAATTGAATTCGTGTTTTAAGCTCATAAACCTAATCTACACCTTATACTTCGGTTTTTTTGATTTATCTGCCCAGTCGGTAAATAGTATTGGATTTTTTGCTCCATTTTTAGCCAAAGATTCAGCACAGGCATCATAAAACACATCTAACTTATTTTGTTTGTAACAATCCCAGAACATTATACGCAATGGTTGATGAACTTGAAAAGCTTTAACGTAGTCTTCCATGCCTGACAGTTTTTTGCATTTTTGCTCTATAAACATTTTCATTACATCAGCCTTACTAGCACACCTGTTAAAAAGTTTAGTCAATCTTGGCTTGGACGTAGCTTTTTTGCTGGATGAATTATACCCTATTGAACCGTTATCAGCATCCAATACCAAAGGGACAACTTTTTGATTACCATCATCACCTTTAACGCGAATTACGCCGTAATTATGAGGACGCTCTTCATCATTAAAATACTGGTCAAACTGTCTAAGCTTGCCACTGTTTTGCCTTATAAGATCTTGCCAATCATATTCCGCAGTTTTGGTGCTCATTAACTCTATACCCGGATAAATGGCAACGGTTAAAGGGTTTATAAAATAAGGTTTGCTTTCACAATAAATATCTTTATTGCTCACCCAGCCTAAAGGTTGTAAAACGCCGGGACCAACCATATCTGCAGGTTCTAAAGAACCAATCCTTAGCATAATTCCATGAGTGTCTATAGGCAACAGATCATGATATCTTCCTCTGAAAATCTTATTCTTATCAGGTATTGGCAGATTCAATTCATAAAACAATTCTCTTGTATTAGCCCCATATTCAGGACCGTAGATATAGTCAAAGCCGCGTTGGGTCATGTCCATAGAACGACCATCTTTATAATCTGTATAACACCAGCCGTAATTGAATTCGTGCTTTAAACTCATAAATTCACCTAAAAACTAAGCATATAGCCCTTTGATTTACCAAGGCGACATTCTAACCTATACTAGTGATTATGTCAATAATCTATGCTACGAAAACTTTTCGCCACGCATAATACGGGATTTTTCCCTATCCCAGTCGCGTTTTTTCTCAACTTCACGCTTATCGTGCTGTTTTTTACCCTTTGCAACACCTAAAACCACCTTGGCTATACCTTTGTGGTTGAAATACATAGCTAAAGGGACAACGGTAACTCCTTGACGCTGAATAGCACCTATGAGCTTACCCATTTCTTTTCTTTTTAACAATAACTTACGAGGTCTTTTTGGCTCGTGCTGCCATTTAACGTTGCTATTTCCGTGTTCATCTATATGAGCATTTACAAGGAATAGTTCACCTTCTCTCACTTCAGCAAAACTCTCGTTAATGCTTACTTTGCCTACTCGGAGAGGTTTTATTTCAGTTCCCTTAAGCATAATTCCGGCTTCCATGGTATCTTCAATAAAATAATCAAAGCGGGCACGGCGATTCTCCGCTACCTTCTTATAATTTTTATTCTCTTTTGTACCTTTATTATTTGCCATTGCCCTTGCCAATTTATTATTATAGCTCTTGTTTTTAGCATGAATTGTTAAAATGTTAACAATATTTTTGTTGCCTTATTCTCTTTTATTACTAAATTACTTTATCATATATTCTAATTATGCGGGAAAAAACTATGATTGCCAGAAGGCATAAGCTTAAAACTATTATAATAGTTATGACAGTAACACTCTTACTGTCGGTTTCTGCATACGCGAAAACCGTTAGTTGGCAGAATGCAGCTGAAAGCTTTAAAAAATCAGGCCCTGTAGGGCAAAAACTCTATATCTGGCTAAACATTACCCAAGGGGGTAATAGCTTCAACTATAAAACCTTGGTTAATTTTATAAAAAGCACACCCGAATGGCCGCAACTGTACAAGTTCCGAGGAACTATGGAAGAAGATTTGGCAAGTTTAAGCAATTACACTGATTTGGAATTGTGGTTTGATAAAGAACTTCCTAAAACCTATGAAGGCATAGACTCTTACACAAGTTATTTGCTCACAATTAAAAAACCCGAAAAAGCCAGAGAAGTTATTAAAAAATTCTGGATAGATGCAAGACTGAATAAAAAAGAAGTAAAAAGCCTCCATAAAAAATATTCACAGCTTATAACTTACGAAGACGATGTTAAACGCCTTGATAATCTTATCTGGAAAGACCGTTATAATGAAGCTGAAGTTATGCTCCGTTACGTTGACGAGAATATTCAAAAAGTCGCACAGGCTCGCGTTGCACTACTACGCGGCTACCCTGAAGCAAACTCTCTGGTTGATGGACTCTCTATGCAAGAACGAAAAGAGCCTGGCATTGTTTACGGTCGTGTAAGATGGCGTCGCATAAAAGACAATACCGAAGAAGCTATCGATATGCTAAGGCTTCAACCTAAGAACTTACCTAGTGAAGAATTATGGTGGGAAGAACGTAACATTCTATCACGCCGCAAAATTGAGGACGGTGAATATAATGAAGCTTATAACCTTATCTCAAAACATGGCTTAAAACACGGCTCAGAATCCTACGCTCAAGCGGAATGGTTGCTGGGATGGATATCTCTACGCTTTTTGAATCAACCTAGTGCGGCGTATCCTCACTTTGAAAACTTCTATCAATCTGTAAACTCTGCTATCAGCAGCTCCCGTGCCGCCTATTGGTTAGGAAGAGCTGATGAAGCGTTAAACAACAAAGAGTCTGCTAAAAACTGGTATCAGCTAGCAGCACAATTCCCTTCCACATTCTACGGACAACTTGCTTCAGAAAAAGTATATGGTGACTACAACCCTGCAATGTTCTTTAATGATAATGTATCGAAGAAAGCAGCCAGTGATTTTAAAAGAAATGAATTAGTGCAGGCTATAAAACTTCTGTCAAAACATAAACTCACTCAGTTTATTGACACTTTCTTTGTAAGACTATTTTTAAACGCGAAAACCAGAACCGATTACATTTTAATTGCTCAACTTGCTGAAGAGATTAACCAAACAAGATACGCCGTTGAAGCTAACAAAAGATTGCAACAGAACCTTGGCACTTTCATGTTTAATACAGGCTACCCTCACCTTAGCAGCAAAACTCATAAAGAAGCTGACAAAGCCTTGGTACACTCCATAGTTTACCGTGAGAGTATGTTTGATAAAAATGCAATAAGCTCAGCCGGAGCACGTGGTTTGATGCAATTGATGCCTGCCACTGCAAAATCAATGTCTAAAAAATCCAAAGCCGCAAAGGGAAAATTCAATCCGAACAACCTAACAACCAATCCTGACTACAACGTAAAACTAGGGTCAGTATATATTGAACAGTTGGTGGAAGATTATGACGGTTTTTATCCTATGGCTATTGCCGCTTATAACGCAGGGCCTAGAAACGTAAGTAAATGGGTGAAATCATTCGGCGACCCTAGAAAAAAAGATGTAGATGTTATCGATTGGCTTGAACTAATACCAATATACGAAACACGCCACTACGTTCAACGCGTAATGGAAACCTATTACATCTATAGATTAAAATTCTCGGAAAAACCTAAAACTGTTGTAGATTTCCTTTAATTCCAGATTTGTGCTGCATCTAGAATTTGGAAGTTAACGCTTCTTTGTCCTTGCCATTCATTGATGGTGACTTGCCCAGCTATGTTCAAAGGAGCAGAACCTGATTTCAACAAAATATCACTTAAACCTGAATCAACAGCTCTGAAAGCAATTGCTTTAACGCTTGTGCCACCAGTAGTATCTTGCAAGAAACAGCTTATATGGTTTTCACCTACTACCTTAGCTTTTATAACCTTAACACCAGCCAAAGCAAAACGAGGTTCAGCATTACCCATGCCGTAAGGAGCAAGCATATTAAGTTTTTCCGCCAACATAATATTAAGAGAACGCACTGAAAGCACGCCATCTAATTTAATTTGAGGTTTATACTCAATGCCTTTCAGCTGCTCATTTATATGGTCATTAACGTAATTGGTGAATTCAGAAAGCATTTCACGAGCAACAGTGAAACCCGCCGCCATTTTGTGACCACCACCGGCAACTAAGTAACCTTTTTGCCTTGCGGAAATAATACTCGCACCTAAATCTATTTCAGATACTGAACGGGCTGAAGCCTTACCCACTCCATTTTCATCAAATGAAATTACGCAAGCGGGTTTGTTATATTTTTCTTTTAAGCGTGAAGCCACTATGCCTATAACACCAGGGTGCCAAGATTCACCTGAAATAACCAAAATCTTGCTATCTTTTTGTTCAGTTTCAGCAATTTCTATAGCCTGTTCTAAAACAAACTTTTCAAGATCACGTCTTTCGTTATTATATTTATCAAGCTGCTGAGCAATTGTTTTTGCTTCCATTTCATCTTCAGTTGAAAGCAACCAAGCACCTAGACCCGCTTCACCTACTCTACCGCCCGCATTAATGCGAGGGCCGAAAACAAAACCAGCATGGAAAGTATTAGGAGCTTCAGAAATAGATGCAACTTCAGCCAAGGCATTTAAGCCTTTATTCTGACGCAAAGACATCACTTTTAAACCTTGAGATACAAAAGCACGGTTAACACCTGTTAAAGGCACAACATCGCAAACAGTTCCCAATGCCACTAAATCCAGCCACTGCAAAATACGTGGCTCGGAAACTTCTCCTGTATTATAAAAACCTTGATCACGTAAAATACGGTTAATAGCAACTATGGTCAAAAACACTACACCAACAGCAGCCATGTGACCTTGTCCGCTTTCATCATCAATCCTGTTAGGGTTAACGGCAGCGTGAACATTAGGAATTTGCACATCGGCACGGTGGTGGTCAAGCACAACTATATCAAGCCCTGCATTTGTTCCAGCACCTAGAGCCTCAAAAGAAGTAATACCGCAATCAACTGTAATGACTAGGTCTGCACCCTCTTCTTTTAATTTCAAAATAGCTTCAGCGTTAGGACCGTAGCCTTCATCAATCCTGTCAGGAATATAAATGCGAAGCTTTTGACCTAAAGCATTGAAAAATCTTTTAAGCAGAGCAGAAGAAGTTGCACCATCAACGTCATAATCGCCGAAAACAGCTACCGATTGTTTATTAATAATAGCATCGGCAATGCGTTGTGCAGCCTTATCCATATCTTTCAAACTGTTTGGATCAGGTAATTGATCTTTAATTGAAGGATTCATAAATCGCTCGACATTCTCAAAACCAATGCCGCGAGAAACTAAAATACGGCTGATTATTTCAGGCAACATATAAAGCTGACTCATACCCTGAACTAAACGCTCATTGTTTTTCGCCAATACCCACTTTTTACCAAGAGCAGACTCTTCTACGTTTAAAACATAACTGCCAAGACTGTCGTCTTCGCTACTAACCTCATCGGTAGTAGCTTCATGAACAAAATTTTCTTTTTGAAGATTAGACTTCATTTTTCCTCTGTTGATTTCTCATCTGTAATTATTAGATGAATGATATTATTAAACCCTGACAAAAGCAACTGTTTTTCATATAATTGTTAAGCAGCTAACCAATTGAAAACCCTTTACTACCATTGTACTTAATCCCTAGCTCTGGACGAATTTCTTTCTTAATAGCAACTATCGCCTCTTGCATTTTACCGCCCAGAAGCTTTTCAGCGTCGCCCCACATAAACTCAAACCTGCGGGCATATTGCGTAAATTTTTTGCTTTCGTTATTTTTCGCAAAATTTTCTAAATGCTCCAACTGTAAATTTCTTATCTTATTATCCGAGAAGAAAGGTTTCAGTAAATCGCTGTGGTTGAAGACAAGGTCATCCGAAGCTTTAGCTAATTTCAAAGTAAGATTATTCTTTTTCAATAAATCTTTATCTATCCAAGAGAAGATTTCACCATTCTGCTTCACCGCTTCAGTTATCACATCTTCATCTTTTTGCAAAGTTTCATGGGCGTATTTCCACGCCTCACCGTTTTGCTTAACTGCCATCAAGACTATGGTTTTATCTTTTTTGAAATCATCATCCAGATATCTTAAAACATCACCGTCATTTCCTATGGCCGCAGTTATTACCTCTATATCTCTTCTGAATTCATTATCAAGATCACGAATAACATACGCGTTTTGACTAACAGCAGCTATAACCATACGTTTATCTTGCATCCACCCTTCACCTGCAGCTTTTATAGAAACGCCATAAGTTGAAACAACCTCTAATACAAAATCTACGTTTTTCCAAAGCTCTTCAGAAATATCATTAGAGTTTCCTTCTTTTATAGATTTAAGCTCTTCAGCCCATCTTTTATTCTTATTTAAATCTTGAGGCATCATTGATTTTAAATTCTCTGCAGAAGCTTCAGACAATGAAGCTAAAGTAGCCTCAAATAATTTCTGGTGAGGCTCAGATAATTTTTTATTCTCAATAACGGCATTTTTCGCATCCCATAACTGATTATCAGCCACAGTTACTTTTTCATCTTCATAGCCTCTAGGAATAAACATTACTAACGGAGTTTTTAGATTATGCTCAGGGAATTTTTCTTCAGCTTCTTTTTCACCGGAAACACACCATTTTGTATTGTTCCCCCAATACTTACTTGCAAAAACAGTATGAGGAATGACTATCTTGCCTTCATCGCCATGATAAACAAGAGTTGTCTCCGCCATTATTTTATTACGCTGCTCTTTATCAAGATGGCGTTCACGCTTTTCTTCATCCTTCTCATTTTTATTTCTCCAGAAAGGAGCTAATGCTTTTTCCAAATCAGCATAATCACGATAACGCAACAAATCCGTGCAGCCATTAAAAATGGGGGCTTGTTTAACACTCTCAAAATACATTAAGTTCTTCGCCATTTTGGATAAATCCAAATTAGGCTTATAAAGGAACTCATTTACAACCCAATTCAATTGCTTGGGCTTATCTTTATAAAAAGGACAAACATAACCGGTAAAAGCTTCAGCTACTGGGTTTACAATTTCTTCAATAAACTTACTTCTTTCGGAATAATCTTCTGCCGAAAAAACACCTTCGTTGTAATAAGTAATTATATCTACTGCTTGCTGATCAAAAAATCCGGAATCGCCGTAATGAGGGTTATTAACCAGCCTTTGAATAAGCTGCTCACCTAACTCTGCGTATATAAATTTAACGCTTAACTTTTCTGAATTATCCGCCATAACATCCCTTGATATCGATTAACATAATCAAAGGATATTAAACGTTTAATGGCTTTATGTCAATTGTTTTATAGATTTTCTATCTTAATAAAATTACTGGAGTTTATTAGATGAGAAATATCTGAAATTGCTTTCATTATATCACGATCTTTTACAAGTTTTGTTATTAATATCAAAGACATACCATTTGTTACTTCAGCATTGAACTGGAAGATTGATCTAAGATCTACTCCATACCCCTGAAAAACAGAGGTAACCTCCGCCATAATATCGGCATTATCTTTTACATCTAATCTTACAAAATATTCGCCTTTTTTATCTAAAACGCATGAATGGCTAGCAGAAGGTTGGAAAATATCCAAAACGCCACCATTTGCCAAACTTACAATATCAGACACCACTGCCGAGGCTGTTGCATTTCCACCCGCTCCAGCTCCGGTCATCAATATCTTTCCCGCGTAATCAGTATCGAAACAAACTGCGTTCATTGCTCCATTAACGCCCGCCATCATACTGCTTTCAGAAATCATGCAAGGCTCTACAAAACACTCCATATACTCATCATTTTTACGTGCTACCGCTAAAAGCTTTATCACATAGCCTAAATCTTGAGCTATCTCTATATCCAAAGCGGTGATATTGCGAATGCCGCTCAATTTAATTGAGTTAAAATCTGGCAAGGTTTTAAATGCCAATGCGGATAAAATCGCGAGCTTATGACCTGCATCATTTCCGTCTATATCAAATGAAGGGTCAGCCTCAGCATATCCTAAATCCTGTGCCTCTTTGAGAACATCTTCAAAACTACGGCCTGTTTCCGCCATCTCTGACAATATAAAATTGCAAGTACCGTTTAAAATTCCATACACTGTATTAATGTTGTTAGCCACCAAGCCTTCGCGCAAAGTTTTAATACAAGGTATTCCTCCACCAACAGCCGCTTCATAATAGATTTTTGCCGAATGATGCTTTTGCAACAGATGATATATTTCCACGCCACGCATAGCCAACAACGCTTTATTAGCGGTGACGATTTTTTTATTATTCTTAATGGATTCTATTATAAGGTCAAAGGCAGCACCCTTTTCTCCGCCCATAAGCTCAACCACTATATCTACATTAGGGTCAGTAGCGAGTGCCACAGGATTTTCATACCAAGTGACTTTGCCTAAATCGACATCTCTTTTCTTGCCTTTATTGCGAGCGGAAACCGCTGTCACAATAACCTTCTTGCCCAACTTACAAGCTATGACTTCAGCATTTTCTTCAATCAACCTAAATACGCTAGCACCTACATTGCCAAGCCCTGCAATACCTACATGGATTTCAGAATTCATTTCGCAAATCCCTTCATATTAATTAATTTGAAGCCTGCTCTTGATCAAGGTAGATATCAACCCTACGATCATTGGCTTCTTGCATTACATCAGGATTAGCACCTTCATCACCTTTTGAAGCAGTCACAATCATTTCAGAGGCTACGCCATTATTCCTAAATTCACCTTTCACATTACTAGCTCTCAACTTCGCAATTTGGAAATTTATAGCTTTCTTACGAACAGGATCAGCAACACCCGTAACTCTTTTGCTGGCATGACCGACAACGCTAACCTTATACTCGTCTTTTTTGCTTTTCAGGCTTTCGCTTAAAGTTTTAATTTTCACCTTATCAGCAGACTTTATCTTAGCAGAGCCGTGTTCAAAGAACAATTTATCTTCAACATTACCTTGAACCTCTTCCAGATCATCAACTATCTTATAACTATCGTCATAAGCCATATTCATGTATTCTTCATCTACTTCATCATCAGTCGGAACAGCATACAAATCTGCATCATTACTCTTGCTACTGATACCTAACACGGCAACATTGTCATCAGCGTCATTTGTTTCAACCGCACTTATTTCATCAGTTTCTTCATTAATCTCTATCTGATCCATATCATCAACATCAATGGTTGTAGGTACAGTCACCCCTTCAATTCTTTCCTCACCGTCTTCATTAATAACGGTTACATTATCCTGCTTCAATTCACTTTTCAGCTTGTAATGGTTAACGTCATAACCTTTTGGCATACGTCTTTTGATGTCTTTAAACCATTCAGTTTCTTCAACACCCATAACTAATGACATTACTTTAGGCTTTTTCCTGTCTTCAGGCCTTTTCATCTTGAACATAGGTTGGCTGGTAACAACAGGGTTAACATTATCTTTGACTGTGAACATAGGGTCGCTTGTAATGAAATCTTGATTTTCGGCTGCCGCAACCTCATTCCTGTTGCCTACATAAATTCCTGTAGTTTCTTTCAATCTTCCGCAGTTGGATAACACCATCACGCTTAAGAAAGCCCCTGTCAGCATCATTACTCTTACATTACGCATATATTCCCCCAAATTCTTTGCTTACCCCTAAAGCAAACCTCTATATCATTAATTGTAATATATCGATTCGAAAAAATAAACAAAAATATTAGGTAGTTAGCGGATTTCTTTAATTTAACACTGTAAGAGAATTGGGGTTTTAAAGTGTTTTTTGCCTAAAATTTAGGCAAAATTGGTAAAAAAATAAATAAATTCAATACTATATTTTATTGACTTAACATTATGGTTAAAAAAAACGGCCAGATTTCTCTGACCGTTTTCTTTGTGTATTTTAGACTAAGATTAACGTTTAACCCATTGAGTAGACTTACGGGCTTTATGACGTCCGAATTTCTTACGTTCAACAATACGAGCATCACGAGTTAGAAGACCCGCTTTTTTCAAAACGCCCCTCAAATCAGGCTCGAAATTGATAAGAGCACGAGAGATACCGTGACGAACAGCACCCGCTTGACCAGAAAGTCCACCACCTGAAACAGTGCAGTTTACATCAAACTGATTGTTACGGTTAGAAACTTCGAATGGTTGCCCAATAATAAGACGTTGAGTACCACGTTTGAAGTATTCAACTATGTCTCTGTCATTAACAGTAACTTTACCTGAACCGCGAGAGATCCATACACGTGCAACAGCATCTTTACGACGACCTGTACCGTATGAACGACCTTTAGAGTCCAATTTTGGTTTTACTGTAGCAGTAGCAGCAGTTGTTGTTGCCGCTTTTTCAGCTGTAGCTGTTTTCAAATCTGCCAATGTTTTTTTAGCTTCTGTCATGTCTATTACCTCTTATTCTTTGCGTTCATTGCTGCAACATCCAAAGTTTGCGGTTGTTGCGCTTCGTGACCATGTACAGGACCTGCAAACACGCGCAAACAAGTAAGTTGTTTACGTGCTAGAGGGCTTTCTTTAGGCATCATACGAGTTACAGCGTTAGTTATTAAACGTTCAGGATATTTACCATCACGTATTTGACCTTTAGATATTTCTTTCAAACCGCCAACCCAGCCTGTGTGCCAGTAGAACATATCAAATTTCGCTTTTTTACCTGTAAGACGAACTTTTTCAGCATTGATAACGATGATATTGTCGCCGCAATCAATGTGAGCTGTGTACATAGGTTTGTGTTTACCACGTAGACGTATAGCAATAATGCTAGCCAAACGGCCTAGCGCTATGCCGTCAGCATCAATTAGAAGCCATTTTTTTTCGACTTCTGATGGTTTAGCTGAGTAAGTGCTGCTTTTCATTTATTTTTCCTTATAGTTTTAGTTTCAAAATTCGGGTATTTATGGACTATCTTTAGCGGACAGTCAATAAGTTTTTAAAAAATATTCATATTTCCTTTAAAATCAAATAGATAGATTGTGGTATATAAATACCTATATACTAACTAGCTGAAGTTTATGGTGATTCTAATTGAGCTCACATTTAGGTTCGCCTGAAGGATTATCCTTCACCGCCAACTTCGCCCATTCACTGAATTGTTCACTGTCTATATCTTCAAGTACATTAAGACGTTCGGAAAACATATCGCAAAAACTAAGCACGCTCATCTCAACCGCATATTCAGATATATTATTAGCCATAGTTGTACGTAAGCTATGCAGAGCTTCTTCAGGATTAGGATATCCCTCAGCAGTGTAATAATCGATCATAGCATTTTCGTATTTTGAAATAAGGTCGGCATTATTGCTGGTAAAGGTTTTATACTTATTATATGTATCATCACCGCCCTGCATTTTGACGCAGTTAAGGCCTATCACCATCAGCTCGCTATGAATACGCAGCCCCTGCTCTGCCTCAGCCTCTGCCTCGCTATAGCAGGCATTAGCTGTTGCAGAAGTCCCAATAATCAAAGCAAACAGCAAAAAACTTAAAAACTTAACCATGAACCCTACCCCCGTACAATATTGATTCATCAAGGGGCAAAGGTCAAATAGAATTTTCTCTGGACAAATATTATGTCTATGTGTAGTTTTTCACCATCATGGAAAAAAAGAAACTATATATAAAGACTATGGGCTGTCAGATGAACGTCTACGACAGTCAGAAGATGGCGGATATACTCGCTCCTCTTGGATACACTACGGTTGACACTCCAGAGGGTGCGGATTTTATTATTCTCAACACCTGTCATATACGCGAGAAAGCAACTGAAAAAGTTTTCTCTGATTTAGGACGCCTACGCCGCCACAAAGAGAATTCAGATAAAAAAGTTTTACTTGCGGTTGCGGGCTGTGTTGCTCAAGCCGAAGGTGAGCTGATAACCAAACGTGCGAAATATGTTGATATGGTTTTCGGCCCTCAGGTATATCACAAACTGCCTGAGATGGTCTTGCAAGCAACCAATAATGAAAGAGTTATAAACACTGATTTTCCGGCAGAATCTAAATTCGACTCACTTCCATTGGAGACCACAGGAGAAGGCTATTCAGGCTTTGTTGCTATTCAAGAAGGCTGTGATAAATTCTGCACATATTGCGTTGTTCCTTACACCAGAGGCTCTGAATTCTCCCGCCCTTATAAGCAAATAGTTGACGAAGCAAAAGCCTTAGTTGATGGCGGAGTGAAAGATATCACCCTCCTCGGTCAAAACGTAAACGCTTACAACAATGAAATAAGTTTTGCCGAATTATTGTCGAAGATAAATGATATTGAAGGTCTGGAACGTATTCGTTATGTTACCTCCCATCCTATGGACGTAACTGAAGATCAAATAAATGCACACGGCACTTTATCAAAACTTATGCCTTATCTACACCTGCCCATCCAAAGTGGTTCTAACAAAGTATTAGAACTTATGAACCGCAAACACACGGCGGAAGCTTATTTGGAATCTATTGAAAAATTTAGAAAAGCACGTCCTGATATTGCTATCAGCTCTGACTTTATCGTAGGTTTTTCAGGCGAGACTGAACAAGACCACCAAGACACTCTGGAGCTAATAAAAAAAGTTGGCTACACCGCTTGCTATTCTTTCAAATACAGCCCTCGTCCGGGAACTCCTGGTGCGGCAATGAAAGGCGTTGTGGCGGAAGATATTAAAGAACGCCGTTTGCAAGAGCTCCAAGCCTTGCTAACTCAACAGCAAACTGATTTTAACAAAAACTTTATTGGGCAAACAGTTGAGGTACTCCTTGACCGCAAAGGCAGTAAAACTGGTCAGATAATGGGCAAAAGCCCTTATATGCAATCTGTTTATGTTGAAGCCGATGAAAGCCTTCTGGGTCAAACGGTAAATGTAAAGATTAAGCGAGCTTCACAAAACAGTCTTTCCGGCATTGTTGCATAGCAACAAACCCTTGAGAAATAAAGCAAATTTCATCACTAATAACTGTTGAATATTTGAAAAATCTGGCATATTTTTATAGGACTAATTAAATATAACTTTGGAGAGAAATATTGGAAAAAGAAGCCGTAAGGCGAATAGGTCTTCAATTTGACGACAACAGCCTATTGCCTATCCTTTTTGGAGAACATGATTGTAACTTAGCTCATATAGAAGAAGAGCTTGATGTTGAAATAATAGCACGCGGAAACGAATTAATAATAAACGGTGCAAAACTCAAATTAAAAATGGCTCAAACCGTTTTTGATATTTTGTGGGACAGATTAACAAAAGGATTGCCTGTTACAAAAAGCGAAGTTGATTCAGCTTTGGTAATCGCTCGCAGCCCTACTCTTGATAAAGCATCACGCAGCTTAGCAGTATCAGCTTTAAAAGAAGCAAATGTTAAAGTTAAATCTAGCAAAAAAACTCTTTCAGCACGCACTCAAAAACAAGTTGAATATCTTCACGCTATCGACCATAACAGCATTATATTCGGCATTGGCCCTGCTGGTACTGGTAAAACTTTCCTTGCAGTTGCAAAAGCAGTTGAAATGATTCAAGAAGGCAAGGTTGATAAAATTATTCTCTGCCGCCCTGCGGTTGAAGCGGGTGAACACCTAGGCTTCCTTCCCGGCTCTATGCAGGAAAAGATTGACCCATATCTTCGCCCTATCTACGATGCTTTGCACGACATGATGGACCCTGTACAAATAGCTCAAAGACTGGCTGATGACAGTATTGAAATCGCTCCTTTGGCATTTATGCGTGGACGCACACTTTCAAACGCCCTAATAATATTGGACGAAGCACAAAACACTACTACAGTGCAAATGAAGATGATACTTACTCGTATTGGCGAAAACAGCCGCTTAGTTGTAACTGGTGATATCACTCAAATAGATATTCCAGTAGGTTCTAAGTCAGGTTTAATTGACGCCAGAGACGTTCTAAAAGGTATAGATGATATCGCCTTTATAGAATTCAATGAAAAAGACGTTGTAAGAAGCAAGATAGCAAAGGCAATTGTTGCCGCTTATCATAAAAAAGACGCCAAGAAAGGCAAGCAGAATGATTAGTTTAAAAATTAAAATCGAGGCAACTTCAGACCAGTGGAAAAATGTTTTCCCTAGCTATAAAAAGAAAATACAAGAGGCTGCTGCCTGTGCTTTTTTATTAGCAAAAAAACCTGCTGCTTTTAAAGATAGGGATTTTGAAATCAACATTGTTTTAACAACTGATGCAAATATCAAAAAACTTAACAAAAGCTATCGCGGCAAAGATGCTGCTACAAACGTTTTGTCTTTTCCTCAAATCAACCTTTGTGCTCCTTTGAAAAAATCTGATTTAGCGGTATTCCCTGAAACAGCTTCAATCCCTTTGGGTGATATAGTTGTAGCTTATCAAACCACTAAAAAAGAGACAAAAGAAGAAAGCAAAACTATGGAAGAACATGTTTTGCATTTGATAGTTCACGGCACATTACATTTGCTTGGACAAGATCACATGAAAGATGCAGATGCATCTAAAATGGAAAAACTGGAAGCAAAGGTTCTAGATACCTTAGGCTACGAGAACCCTTACAAATAATATTGGAAGAAAATTTAAAAATGGACGACTGTCACAGTAATACGGGATTTATTAGTAAAATTAAAAACTTTATAAATCCCAATAAAAACCAAACTAACAATGACAATAGTTTGAGAAACGCTATTGAAGAGCTTATTGAAGAGGAAGAAAACCCTCCGGCCTCGGCCGCTGCGGCTCACGAAAGACTGTTGATCTCCAATATTCTTAAGTTAAGAGACATTCCCGTTGTGGATATGATGATCCCTAGGGTTGATATAATCGCCATAGATATCCATTCCACAAAAACAGAACTGCTCGCTCTTTTAGCGGAAAAACCTCATAGCCGCCTACCTATTTACGAAGGTGGTTTAGACAACATAACCGGCGTTTTATATACAAAAGATATTATTGCTGCTCTTGCAAAAGGTGATGATTTCAAAATTAAAGACCTAATGATACAGCCTTTGATGATATCCCCTGCCATGCGTGCGATGGATCTGCTTTTACAGTTGAAAAAATCTAAAGTTCACATTGCTTTCGTTGTTGATGAGTTCGGCGGAATAGACGGGCTTATAACCATCAGTGATCTTGTTGAAGCCATAGTCGGTGAAATAAGTGAAGAACATGATTTTGATATCGACCCGCAATTTATAGAAAGACCTGACGGCACCGCAATAGCAGATGCCCGTTACGCAATAGAAGATTTTGAAGTAAAATACGGTAATGTCATCTATGAAGATGATGAAAACGAAGATGTAGACACCCTTGCCGGATTAATTATAAACATTGCAGGTCATATGCCTACAAGAGGTGAAATTATTCGCCACGCTTCTGGAATTGAATTTGAAATTATAGATGCTGACCCTCGTAAAATTATCAGGGTAAGAATACGCAATTTGCCTAAGAAAATTTAAAGATGCAAGTTACACGCAAAAAAATAAAAGATTATATACAAACAGCTAAACCTAGCCTTCTGTACCTTATGTCTTTTTTATTAGGGGCAATAAACGCATTAACCATGCCTCCTATAGGTTTGTTTATTATCCTTCCTATAACCGTGTCTCTTTTTATTCTAATCACCAAATCATGTGCTACAAGAAAAGCTGCTTTCTTTAACGGCTGGTTATTCGGTGCGGGTTACTTCATATTTAGCCTTTATTGGATAAGCTATGCCCTGTTTGTAGATATCGCCTTATGGTGGTGGGTTTTGCCTTTATCTTTACTAGTAGGACCTGCACTCTTCGGAATCTATTGGGGCTTTATTCCGCTACTAGCTTGGCGTTACAAAAAACCTTCGACTGCTTACGCAATTACCTTCTGCGTGGCTTGGGCTTTGATCGAATGGATTAGAGGTCACGCCTTAACTGGATTCCCGTGGAATTTGAGCGGCTATAGTTGGTATAGATTCCCCGCAATTAATCAGCTTAACTCTTTAGTGGGTATTTATGGGCTGACATTTATAACTCTGCTCTGGGCTGCAATCCCTGCATTTAAAAATAGAACATTGCAAATTATGTTGTTGGTATCTTTTTTTGTCGCTCTCTCGTTTGGAACACACAGATTAAAATTTAATCCAGTTTCATTTTATGACGATATAGGCGTAAGGGTAGTTCAACCTAACATAGAACAAACTGCCAAATGGGTACCTGAAGAAAGAGAAAAGAACCTCAGAAAACATCTTGTTCTTACATCAAAGGAAAACGTTGCTAACTATCCTATAAAATTCGTTGTATGGCCTGAAACCGCAACTCTGTACGATCTAACATCATCCAACAGTGCCTTAAGAGTAACCTCCTCTGCCCTTCCTAAAGGCAGCATAGGTGTGTTTGGATCTCTTAACGTAGAATTGAATGATAAGGGTGAAGAACAGTTCTTCAATAGTGTAAGCTTTGTATCGTCTCAAGGTAAAATCATAAGCACTTATAACAAACACCACCTTGTTCCTTTCGGGGAATATATCCCTTTCAGAAATTATATTAACCTTACCCCTATGGCTGCAGGTATCTCCGCTATAGGTGACTTCAGCCGCGGTACTGGCATTGCTACTATGGATTTAGGTAAAGATCTTCCTAAGCCAAGCCCACTAATTTGTTATGAAGCTATCTTCCCAAGTGCTGTAGCAAGCAAGCAAGCAAGGCCTGATTGGCTTTTAAACGTTACCAATGACGCATGGTACGGCAACAGTGCCGGCCCTTATCAGCATTTCGAAAATGTACGAGTACGTGCAATAGAAGAAGGTTTACCTTTAGTACGCTCGGCTAACAACGGCATCTCAGGCGTAATTGACCCTCTGGGCAGAGTAATAGATAAACAACCGCTTTTCGCCACAGGAATAATAGATAGCAAACTACCAAAGCCGCTTGAAGCCACTATATATTCCAAATTTGGTGATGGTATATTCTTTATTGTATCTTTGCTGTTAATAGGAGCTTGCGAGATATCTCGCCGCCGTTATAAATAACCGCTTAATCTATAGAAGAAATTATCTTCTTCCTATTCTCCAGTGCCACTTCTATATTACCCGGAGCAGTTTCTTGAGTGATGATATTGATCTTGTTGTTACCCAACACAAATAGAACTACCGCAGCAGTATCTCTCTTTTTGCCCATGCAAGCAGTTTCAGCTTCCAGAACTTCGTAAGAGCTTACCATCTGCACATCACCACTGGTCTTTGCAAAGTCACCTTTGCAGTTAGTGGACAGATGCTTTATATAATCCGAAACAACTTTATTGATATCAGCTGAATTAATATTCTGCACAGCTTGTGCATAACCGTAAACATCGCTATCTTTCCAACGATAGATTTTTTCGCCCTTCTTGGCCTTTTTATCAACCTCTATATAACTAGAACCCGCAGCACCCGAATTATAAAGCCATTTTTTAAGAAAATCTTCTTCAACTACAGGGGCAGGAACTTCCTTTGGTGCTGGTGTAGGTGCAACAGTTTCTTCTTTCTTGCTAACCAAAGATATAGGTGCAGTCCTCTCTCTATTTGCAGCCTCCACCGCTATAGAGCGTTCTTTAACGCTCTTAATCTTTTCCAGCATTTCTTGGTTATGCTGTTTTATACGTGAGATTTCCACTTCTATCTCACCCTGTTTTGCCTGAGATTCCTCAGCCAGTTTAAGAGTTTCCGCTTTTTCTCTCTCAGTTAGCTCTCTTAATCTCTCGTTCTCTTCTTTAAGCTTTTCAGTTTCCTTAATCAATTTTTGCTGGTTGTCAAAAGTAACTGCAGTCATATTCTTATTACTTTCAAGTTCGCTCTTCGTTTCTTGAGCTAACGCCATATTTTGTTGTTTCATCAATCCTGTTTCAGACATTACATCTGTCTTACCTGACTCAAGATCCATAGACAACTGAGTGTTTTCAGCCTTCAACTTTAAAAGCTCTGACCTTATGCGGTTTTGCTCTAAACTACTTTCCAGTTCTTTCTTTTGACGCGTTTGATCCTCAAGCTCATTTTGCAAAGCAAGTTTACGATTTTCCTCACGCAAAATTTCCATTTCGCTCTGGTTTTTAGCAATCAGTTTTTTGCTGTCCTTTTGCTCTTCGCTAGTAGAGTTTTTCAACTTTTCATTTTCCGCTTTCAGGCGTTTAATTTCCGCAAGAATTTCTTTTTGCCTATCTTGAGTTTCAAGCAATATTTCTTGGCTTTCTTTTTGCAACTTGGCGTCTTGTAAAGCTAAATGCCCTTGCTCTTTTTTAAATCCGCGAATTTCCTTTAAAAGCTCTTCTTTTGTTTTATCAACTATCTTCTGGCTATTGTCACTGTTGATTTTTTGCGAGGTCAACTCATTCTTAATAATCTTATTAGCCTGCATCAACTTTTTGTTCTGCATTTTGAGCTTAGCTATAGTGCTTTCCAACTTAGATGTTTCTTCTTCTCTAAGTTGCTGAGCTCTCACATCAGCCTCTTTTTGAGCTGAAGACTTTTCTTCTATAGAAATTTCTTCAACCTGCTCCTGCTGTTCTTCCTGAATTACAACGCTATCATCCTTAACGCCTGCAGGTTTGAATCTTTTCTTTGGTGTAGCTTTTTCAACCTTATCCACACCTTCAGGATTTTCATTGGTGATGGTTGTAGTTACCATGTCTTCTCTAGGAGCTTCCAACTTTTCAACTGGGACCTTTTTAACTTTAATCTTTTTAAACTTCTTGTTTTGAATCAAAATAGATGACATCTCTGCCACTTCTGATCTGCTAGAAAGTTCTTTGCTTACAGGAAATGCCTGCGGGACTGTTTGTTGCTGTGTTCCCTCAGCACCTATATTCTCAGTTACCTGCTGTTGGAAATCCTTACCCGGAGGAGTTTTTTTACCTTCCAAAGTATTTACAGCATCACCACCAGGTAAACCCGCGGTTGGCATAGCTATTTTTTTGCCCTCAAAACTCTTGTTAGATGCGAGAGCAGCTGAGCAATCAGTCAAAGCGTTTAGAGCATCTATAATACTGTCAGAGAACCCAAAATAAAGGGTATCCGCCCCTATTCTGAAAGAAACTTCTTTGTTTTGCACAAACCCGTCATAAACCTCGTTATCTGTGCCGACCTTCATAATCATAATATTAGTGGTAGCGGCTATCGCTGTGTATTGTTTTGACGTCTGCCCTGTTTTTACAAACACCACGTATTGGCGACCAACCTCTAATATCGATTTTTGGAAATCTATGGCGATGGTACTTGAATTGCTGGCGTCCCTCGCAAAAATAAGTTTCTGCCCGCTTTGGTAGGAGTTGTTCATTGAGCAGTAGCCAAGACCGCTTTTACCTTTACCCGGTATAGTTCTGATAACCCAGTCAGACGTAGGCATATTTGCCGCTAATGATTTAGCAGAAAAGCCGCAAACAAATATCGCACATACAAAAGCTGATGCAGCTACAATGGTACAATTTTTTATGTTTTTTATCCGGACCATTTAGCTTACCTCCGGACCCCTACTGTATCACTAAAGTTTCTAAATCATCTTCCACAGTAGTTCCTTCCGTTGCTGCTCCAAAATCACTAGGAGAAGACTCTCTAGGTTTCATTTTAACAGGTGTAGAGAAGCCTTTAACACGTTTTAAATTTCTCAACATAGAGTCACGAACTGTCTTAACTCTTGCCTTTTCTGTAGGATAAGCGGTGTGAACTATAGAAACAAAGCCGCCTTCATTCTTTAAGAACAAGATTGAATTGGCATAGCTGTTTGAATCCATATCACATTCCAAATCTGCCGTAATAATTTCACCCGCCTTAGCTCTTTGTGCAGGAGAAATCTTTACTTTTAAACCTGAAGAACAATCACTGCGGTAACGGTCAACATAAGAAGCCACTTGCTTTTCAAAACTACCTTCTGAAGGTGTTTGCTCGTACATACCATTAATGCGTCCAGCCTGCCATTGAGAAACAACATTCACCGGACTTTCATCAACAGGAACGGCACTATCTACCGCAAGCCCTGTGCTTTGTAACAAATCTTGCCATGTAACATTTTTATTTTCATCAACCGCGGCACCAGCAGCAAGCTCAGAAACCTTTGAAGGATAATAACTGCTGCTGTCTTTAGCCATAGGTATAGCATCTTTTCCGCCGCTTCTATGGTAAGACATTACCCTATTTAAGAAGTCTTCAGCCTTACCAACCGTCTGCTTAGCTTCCACTGAATCGTCCTGAGGTTTAAGCTGTGTGCTTGCAACAATAGCCGCAGTTTTAGCCTTTTCTTCTTGTATGCTAGCTAATTCCTGTTCTCTGGTTTGGCGAGCAACACTTGTCTCAGCATTTTCTAAAGTAGCTTGTTTTTGTATTTGATCAATCTGCAGATCTTCCTTACGGTCAATTTTTTCTATTCTAGAAGCTTGCACTGCAGGGCTTATCACATTCCCCTCATTCAATGAATCCATTCTTACGTAAGCTTTCTCCAGAGCCGCTCTCGCTCTAATAGCTTCTTCTTTAGCTTTACGGCGTTCTTCGTTCACTTGTGCAAGTTTGGCTTCCAAAGATGCTATATCTTGACGGTTAGCATTAAGCTCAGCTTCCACATCATCAAGAGCAGGAACAGCCGCGAGCTGTTGGTTGTACATCGCTTGCAAATCATCGTACTGAGAAATCTTGTTTTTCAATTGAGAAACAAGGTCATTAACCACAGCCGTATATTCAGGTTTTAGAGTGTCAACCTCCATACGAGCTTCAGCCAGCATGGCGTTACTTTCTTCAAGAGCTCCTCTTATATCAGTCAACTCTTGTTCTTTTCTTGCCAACTCATCTTGCAGAGCAAATACCTGTTGGCTACGTTCTTCTAATCTTATCGCCAATTGTTGTTTTTGCTGAGCCAATGCAATCATTTCGGCCTCAAGCTCAACTAACCTAGATTTAATAACTTCAAGCTCAGCATCAGCTTTTTCTTTAGATAACAATAATGGAGCAGCATTAGCTTCCATCTCAGTTATGCGGCTCTTCATTTGATACATTTCAGCTTCCGCAGTTAGTAACTGTTTGTGCAGTCCTTGAGCTTCATCACTTCTTGTTTGGTTAATTTTTGAAATATCGGACTGAACATCAGCAACGCTTTGCATAGCCTCTTGATATTTAGCTCTTGTTTCATCTAGCTCGCTTTGCAGCCTTATAATTTCTTCTTTCTTCAACTCAAGCTCAACTGTCTTTTTGAAGTTTGAAGGAACAGCTTTACTTGCAGCATCAACATCTTTTCTAAGGGAAATGATGATTTCATTTTGAGCAGAGATTTGACCTGAAAGCTCTGATTTTTTCTCAGCTGCCTTTTCCAAATCAAACTGCATAGTAGCAATGCGTTTTTGTGCAGCCACTAGATCTTGCTGTAAAGCTTCTCTCTGGCTTGCGACAGGCGCACCCTTTTCCATCAAAGCATCAATTTTTTGTGCCAGATTTTTGTTTTCTCTTCTCGCTTGCTCAAGCTCAAACTCAACATCTGTAACACGTTTTTGCGATGATAAAAGTTTTTCATCAAGACCTTTGTTAAGCTCTTCCAAAGGAGCGTTTCTAGCCTTCAGATCATCAAGCTCCGCCTGCATTTCAGTGAGTTTTTGTTTTTCTCTCTCAAAATCGTTTGAATATTTCACACGATCAACATCAAGCTTAGTAATTGCCTCTTCAGCTGCTTTTATTTCAGCACCTGCATCTTGAGCATTTTCTATTTGTTTTTCATCTATAATTTTTGAAGCTTCCGCAGCTTTATCTGTGGCTTCTTTCAATTTCAAATTAATAGCCGCCAGAGAATTTTCTAACTTATCTATGTTGTTTTCTTTCAAATTAAGATCAATTTCCAATTTAGAAACGTTAGGCATAATCTGACTCTTCTTATCAAAATCAGCTTCTAAAGCTTCGTATTCTGCTACTTTATCTTCAAGCTTTTTCTTTACTTCATTAATTTCCGTTTGTTGATCACTATCCAACTTAGCTAATTGAGCACGAACCTCAATCAACCTTTTCTTGGTTTTAGGGAACATAATTTTAATTGAAGAAAGTTTTTTCTCTTCCGCTATTAAATTCGATTTATCCTCATTAAACTTCTTGGTCTTAGCATCCAACTGGTCAGCCAATTCTTGTTTTTGCTGTCCGGCTGAAGCCATTTGCAATTCCAAGTTAGAAAGCTGTTTTTTGATACCGGCAACAACAGTCTTCTTACCCTTACCTGCCATACCAACCGAAGTATTATCATTTATAGATTTACTAACTTTATCTCTTGCTGCACGTGTGGCTGCAAGTCTTGTCAAAATATCGTTTCTTTCCTTAGTAAGCTGCTTAATAACGGCATTACTTTCTTGGCTGCGATCTTCAGAAACATCATGAATTTTTTCATTCTTGTTTTTTTCGCTTGCCTTAAGATCCACTATTCTCTTTATAGTAGATACTTTTGTTTTTTCAATATCATCCAGCCTTTGTCTTAGATTGTTAACAATTTCTTCCTGCATTGTAACTTCAGCAACCATCTTGTGGTCTTTAGAAAGTAGAGACAACTTGCCATCAAACTGTTTTTTCAACATGTCATATTTTTCTGATGTTTCTTGCAGTCTCTGTTCGAGATCAGAAATTGTTCTTTCTTTTTCGCCTTTGATACGCATCAGCTCATTTCTGATTTCACCCAACCTACCTGAAGTATCTTCGTACTTAGCACTGTTGTCTGAAAGATTTTGTTCTTTTGCTTTAAGAGCCGCTTCAAGAAGTTGGTTTTGCTGTTCTTGGAATTTAAGAGCATCTTTCAATTCTTCTCTTTGCTTGGTTATAGCAAGCATACGATCTTCCATATCCTTCACTTGCTCTTCTTTCGAAGAAGTGTTTTGGATCATCTCGTTAGCCTTGCCCTTATAAGACTTATTTTCCAACTGAAGCATTTCAACGCGTTCAGCTAAATCATTACGTTCTCTTTCAAGAGCTTCTAATTTGTCGTCATAAATCTTTTTAGCTTCAGTAAAAGACTCTGCAAGTCTTCCTGCTTTTTCTACCTGCTGACCGATTATCTCAGGCAGAGCATCAGACAACTCTCTCCTGTCAGTTTTGTTAACATCGAAACCTGATTGATAGATAGCTTCACGAGCAACATTTATATCAGACTGCAGCTTTTCATTCTCACGGCGGAGATTATCAACTATTTCGGTAAGCTCTTTTTCTTTCTTAGTCAGATTAGTTATAGTTTCGTTTTGCAGAAGAGTACCCTCTGCATTTATTTTATTCAGGTGCAGATCTTTTTCTTCAATCTGTTTTTGGAATTCCTTCAGCTGAATCTGCTGTTCGTCATATTTAGCTTTAAGCTCATCGGATCTTTTTTGGCTTTGAGCAAGTAACTGGCTAAGCTCAACGTTTTTGCTATATTCGGAAAGATTTTTAGCATCAGTCATTGCACGGCTAGTTTCGTCTATTTGTAATTGCAGGCGTTGATTGTCGCTTTCCAGTGCTTGAACGCGAGAAGAAAGTTCTCTTTCACGCAAAATCAATTCGTTTATTTTGTTTTTGCTTTTATCAAGAGTATCCTGATAAGAAGAAGAAATTTGTCTCTCTTTTTCTTCAAGCTGTTTACGCAATTCCTGCTTTATCTCTTCTTGAGATTTGTATCTGCTTTCAAGTTCAACAACTCTTGCCTTGTGTTTTTTCAACAATGCCATCAACTCTATACTGTTTTTATTGGAAGACATATTTTCAGCATCTTGAACAGCTCTTTTTGCTGAATCTATTTCAGCTTGCAAACTAGTGTTATTATTTTCCAGCTTACTTATGCGATCAGAAAGCTCTTGCTCATTGTTACGCATTTCCTGTATTTGCAGATTGTCGTGCTCAACATTTGTTTTTCTGATCTCTTCAACTTCTTTTTTCTTAGAAGTTAGCTCATCTTCAAGTTTTTCTTTTTCTAATTTTTGTCTATTGAAATTATCTTGCAGAACAACAATCTTGTTCCTGTATTCTTTTACAAGAGCGTCTATTTCAACATTTTTGTTATCAAAAACCTTTTCTTCAGCTATGCGTGCAGCATCTTTCGCGGCATCTATTTGAATTTTCAAAGCAGCGTTTTGTTTTTGTAGTTCATCAACCTTAGATGCTAGCTTATCACTGCGTTCTTCAAACACAGCTATCTTCTGACCTTCTTCAGCTTTCAACTTATCATGAAGGCCTGCAATCTCAGCTTCTTTCTGAGTTATATTCGCAAGTAGCTCTTCTCTAGCTTTTTGATTGTCTTTTAGCTGAGTTTCCAAAGAAACAATTTTCTGTCTTTGCTGTTCAAGAACAAGAGCTATATCTTTTTGCTCTTTGCCTGCTTGTTGCTCTTTAGTAGAAAGCTCAAGCTTCTTCTGAGTTAATTCTTCTATCAGTTTCAGATGTTCTTTTTGAGACGATCTCAATCTCATGATTTCTTCATCTTTAGTTCTGATAGCTTCTTCCATAGCTTTCTGTGCGAACTTCTGCTCTTTTTGTCTTGATTGCAGATCAGTTACTTTGCTTTTTTCAGCTTCTAGCTCTTTTGAAATTTCATTGTACTGCTCATTAAGGGCTGCAATTTTTTCTTCACTTTCAGCTTTTTGTTTTGAAAGATCAGCAGTAAAACCTTCTTTAAGGCTTGAATATTTATCATTGAATTTGTTTTCTAACTGGTCTTTATCAACGCCCATTACAGGAGCAGCAGCCACCTTAGGGCCTTCATTATTAAGGCTTCCCGCACAATCCATCAATACTGTGTAAGATGCTGTAAATCCATTTATTTCAAAGCCCGCCGATACAGGAGAAGATGTTACATTCAATCTTCCCTCTTTTTTCAGAGCTGTATAAATACGCTCACTATCTCCGGTATTTATAACCAAAGATTTATTACTACTAGCACTGCCAGAGAAATCATCATTTACTTTGTTGTAACTTCTAACTCTATCTATCTCTAAATTAACGGCATATTTAACGCCTTCAACTAATAGAGGTTCTTGAAAATCGATTGCTATAGAATTCTCGCCATACCTGTTGCGAGAGAAAGCTAAGACCGTATCTTTATCAAACTGATTTACCATTGCACAGTAGACCATGCCGTCACCAGCATCTACAGTTCCAATCTTCCATTCACCTTTTTGCTGAAGCGTTCCTAAATCCTGTTGAGCGGCTAAAGCTTCAGTCGCGGTGATAGAAACCAGCCCGACAAAAAGCGAAAGTGCCAGAGGCATTGCCAATTTAAGATAACGCATACTTTCCCCATCAAAAGCGTAAAACCAGGGTAACCCCAATTAACCTATCATATTAATTATTATAGCTTTTTACCAGAAGTTTTTAGAGTATGAATACATAAAACAAACCCCGCTTGGTTAAGAGCGGGGTTTGGATTATTATGTTTAATTACGAATTAATCAGTCTATTAAGCAACTGAAGATTTATCTTCGCCTTCATCTGTCAGAGATGTGTTTTTAAGTTCGTTAGCAGCTAAAGCATCATAGTCGCGTTTAGCGGCTACACGTTTCAAGTTATTAACAAACGCACCCGTACCTGCAGGTATCAAGCGACCAACAATCACGTTTTCTTTCAAACCTGTCAAGGTATCTATCTTGCCGTTTATAGCAGCTTCTGTAAGAACCCTTGTGGTTTCTTGGAAGGATGCAGCAGAGATAAATGAACGAGTTTGCAAGCTTGCTTTTGTGATACCTTGAAGTAAAGGAACAGCTTTAGCAGGAGTTTTATTTTCCCTAATTGCTTTAGCGTTGATTTCTTCAATCTCTTGACGGTCAGTTTGCTCACCGTTAACAAAAGTTGTATCACCAGCGTCAACGATCTCAGATTTTTGTAGCATTTGACGTATTACTACCTCAATGTGCTTATCGTTGATTTTAACGCCTTGCAGACGATAAACGTCTTGGATTTCGTTAATTAGGTAATCAGCCAGAGCTTCTACACCCAAAACAGCCAAGATATCGTGAGGAACTATGCTGCCGTCGATGATTTTCTCACCTTTGCGTACATAATCACCCTCATTAATAACAATGTGCTTACCTTTTGGTACTAGGTACTCTCTAGGTTCGCCCTTGCCGTCAGTAGGATTAACAACCACGCGACGTTTAGATTTATAGTCTTTACCGAATTCAACTTGTCCGTCGATTTCAGCAATGATAGCAAAATCTTTAGGTCTACGTGCTTCGAACAACTCAGCCACGCGAGGAAGACCACCAGTAATATCACGAGTTTTTGAAGTTTCGCGAGGAATGCGGGCGATGATATCACCTGCTCTTACTTCCGCACCGTTTTCAACGTTCAAAATCGCACCAACTGGCATGTAGTAGTTAGCATCCAAGTTATTAGACAACTTAACTACTTTACCTTTGCTGTCTGTCAGTGTAATACGAGGCTTCAATTGGCTGCCTTTTGTATCCTGTCTCCAATCAGTAACGATTTGAGATGAGATACCAGTAGCTTCATCCACGTCTTCTCTAACAGATACACCAGGCATCAAATCGCTATACAGTACTTGACCACCTTTTTCAGTGATAATAGGTGCTGTATATGGATCCCAATCCGCAAGCAATGTTCCGGCTTTAACTTTATCACCATCTTCAACCATCAGTCTTGCACCATAAGGTAGACGGTGATTAGCTTTCTCACGTCCTTGTTTATCCATCAAAGCAACTTCAACGTTACGAGTCATAACGATTTGGAAGCCTTCAGAGTTTTCAACTACGTTTTTGTTGCGAAGTCTAATTGTTGCATCAAACGAAGCTTCAGCAGAAGATTGAGCCGCACCCCTTTGAGCCGCACCACCGATGTGGAACGTACGCATTGTAAGCTGAGTACCAGGTTCACCGATTGACTGAGCAGCCATAACGCCGACAGTTTCACCGATGTTAACCGGGGTACCACGAGCAAGGTCACGACCGTAACATTTAGCACAGATACCGTTACCGCCTTTAGCTTGGCAAGTAAGAACCGAACGCACTAGCACTGAGTCAACGCCTGCCAATTCAACAGCATCAGCCATTTTCTCATCAATGATAGTACCAGCCGCAACGATAACTTCTTCAGATACAGGATCTAGAATATCTTTCGCAGCTGTACGACCAAGGATACGTTCAGACAAGCTAACAATAACGTCACCGCCTTCTATAACAGGACGTACTGTGAAACCTTCTTCTGTTCCGCAATCTTCTTCAGTAATGATAGCGTCTTGGGCAACGTCAACCAAACGACGTGTTAGGTAACCAGAGTTAGCTGTTTTCAAAGCTGTATCCGCCAAACCTTTACGAGCACCGTGAGTAGAGTTGAAGTATTCCAACACTGTCAAACCTTCTTTGAAGTTTGAGATAATTGGGGTTTCGATAATTTCACCTGAAGGTTTCGCCATCAAACCACGCATCGCACCTAACTGGCGTATCTGCATAGTTGAACCACGAGCCTTTGAGTGTGCCATCATCCAAATTGAGTTCAATTGACCTTCTGATATCGGTTTTTTGATAACGGTCATCATTTCTTTTGTGATGTCGTCAGTACAGTTAGACCAAATATCGATAACCTTGTTGTATTTTTCACCCTTAGTTATCAAGCCTTCTTGATACTGTTGTTCAAACTCTTTCACTTTATCGTAAGCTTTAGCAACAAGTTCAGTTTTCTTAGCAGGAATGATGATATCGTTCTTACCGAATGATATACCAGCCTTACAAGCGTGTTTGAAACCTAGCGCCATTATTTTATCGCAGAAGATAACTGTTTCTTTTTGACCGCAGTGACGATACACCAAGTCGATTAGATCTTGAACTTCCTTCTTAGTTAGAAGAGTGTTCAAAGAGCTGAAAGGAACTTTAGGGTGACGAGGCAATACCTGAGACAAGATCATACGTCCCGGTGTTGTATCAACCAATACAGTTTTAGGGTTACCCTCTTCATCAACAGTGTCATAACGCGATTTTATTTTTGCGTGCAAACTAACTGCTTTATTGAATAGAGCCATTTCTATTTCAGCTATATCGCCAAATACAGAACCTTCGCCTTCCAAACCGTCAAATTCAAGAGACAGGTAATAAATACCCAACACGATATCCTGTGTAGGAACAATTACCGGTTTACCACTTGAAGGGTGCAAGATGTTGTTTGTAGACATCATCAACACGCGGGCTTCAGACTGAGCTTCAATTGACAAAGGAACGTGTACCGCCATCTGGTCACCATCGAAGTCAGCGTTGAACGCTGTACAAACAAGTGGGTGAAGTTGGATAGCTTTACCTTCAATCAAAATTGGTTCGAAAGCTTGGATACCTAAACGGTGAAGTGTAGGAGCACGGTTCAAAAGAACTGGATGCTCGCGAATAACTTCTTCCAAGATATCCCAAACTTCAGGACGTTCTTTTTCAACCATCTTTTTAGCGGCTTTAACTGTAGATGCCATTCCGTAGATAGTCAGTTTGTTGTAGATGAATGGTTTAAACAATTCCAAAGCCATTTTCTTAGGAATACCGCACTGGTGCAGTTTAAGTTCAGGGCCAACCACAATCACGGAACGTGCTGAGTAGTCAACGCGTTTACCCAAAAGGTTCTGACGGAAACGACCTTGTTTACCTTTAAGCATATCAGCCAAAGATTTCAAAGGACGTTTGTTAGCACCTGTAATAACGCGACCACGGCGACCGTTGTCGAACAATGCGTCAACAGATTCCTGCAACATACGTTTTTCGTTACGTATGATAATGTCAGGAGCACGCAATTCTAGCAAACGGCGTAAACGGTTGTTACGGTTGATAACGCGGCGATAAAGATCGTTCAGATCCGATGTCGCAAAACGACCACCATCAAGCGGAACCAAAGGACGAAGTTCAGGCGGAATAACCGGAACAACATCAAGTACCATCCACTCAGGACGAGTGTTAGAAGTGATGAACGCATCAATCAGTTTAAGACGTTTCACAAGTTTTTTGCGTTTAGCGTCTGAAACAGAACCAACTAGCTCTTCTTCAATGTTTACTTTTTCTTCAGGTAGATTGATTTTTGAAAGGATTTCTTTAATCGCTTCAGCACCAATACCGCAACGGAAAGCATCTTCGCCATATTCATCAACAGCATTAATGTATTCTTCTTCCGATAGAAGTTGCATTGGTTTTAAAGTAGTCATACCAGCTTCAAGAACAATGTAGCTTTCAAAATAAAGAACTTTTTCAAGATCTTTCAATGTAATGTCTATCATCATACCGATACGGCAAGGCAGAGATTTCAAGAACCATATATGTGCAACTGGTGATGCCAATTGAATATGACCCATGCGATCACGGCGAACTTTTGACAATGTTACTTCAACACCGCATTTTTCGCAGATAATGCCTTTGTACTTCATGCGTTTATATTTACCGCACAAACATTCGTAATCTTTCACTGGTCCGAAAATACGTGCACAGAAAAGCCCGTCTTTTTCAGGTTTGAAAGTACGATAGTTTATGGTTTCTGGTTTTTTAATTTCACCAAATGACCATGACAAGATCTGTTCCGGGCTCGCAATCGAGATACGGATTTGATCAAAACTTTGCGGTCCACTTACTTGACCAAAAAGGTTCATAACTTCGTTCATTATATTTTCTCCCGTTTCTTCGATTAAGAGTCCATAGACTGTTTAAGATCAATGTTCAAACCAAGCGATCTAAGTTCTTTTATAAGAACGTTGAATGACTCAGGTATACCAATTTCGAATGTGTCGTCACCGCGTACGATAGACTCATAAGCCTTAGTACGGCCGGCCACGTCATCCGACTTGATAGTTAACATTTCTTGCAACGTATAAGCAGCACCGTAAGCTTGGAGAGCCCAAACCTCCATCTCACCGAAACGCTGACCACCGAATTGAGCTTTACCACCCAAAGGCTGTTGCGTAACTAGAGAGTATGGTCCGATAGAACGAGCGTGAAGCTTTTCATCAACCAAGTGGTGCAGTTTCAACATATAAATGTATCCCACTGTAACTTGTCTGTCGAAAGTTTCACCTGTACGTCCATCAACTAATGTAACCTGACCTGATTGGTTTAGACCTGCTGCTTCAAGAAGCTGGTTGATGTCTGCGTCAACGGCACCATCGAATACCGGAGTTGCCATTGGCACACCACGGCGAAGGTTTCCGCACATTTCCATCAATTCATCTTCTTTAAGAGTTTTTACGTCTTCGTTATAAGCTTTTTCGCCGTAAGCTACTTGTAAACGTTCATGCAAAGCTTCATTAAGTTCTCTGCGTTGATGTACGTCTTCTTCAGCGAAATGCATCTTATCCAAGATTTCACCGATTTGCTTACCGATACTAGCTGATGCCCAACCTAGGTGGGTTTCTAAAATTTGTCCCACGTTCATACGTGAAGGCACACCTAACGGGTTAAGCACGATATCAACTGGAGTACCGTCTTCAAGGTAAGGCATACTTTCTACAGGTAGAATTCTTGATACCACACCTTTGTTACCGTGACGTCCTGCCATTTTATCACCCGGTTGCAATTTGCGTTTGATAGCAATGAAAACTTTAACCATTTTCATCACACCAGGAAGCATTTCGTCACCGCGTTGCAGTTTTTCAACTTTATTTTCGAAACGTTGGTTAACGTCTTCAACAGCTCTGTCAAAAACGCCGCTCATGTTTTCAATAGCTTCCATTGTTTTTTCATCATCAACAACAATGTTACGCCATTCATGTTTGCCAATTTGCTCAAGAACTTCTTCAGTAAGCTCAGTGTTTCTTCTGAAATCACCAATAGCTTTAGAAATAGTTTGACCAACCAATGTTTCTTTTAAACGACCATAGTAACCACGTTCATAAATACGTCTTTCGTCGTTTCTATCTTTCGCTAAATGTTCGATTTCTTCGCGTTCAATAGAGAGAGCACGTTGATCTTTTTCAACACCGCGGCGAGAGAAGATATGCACGTCAACAACTGTACCGTTTGTTCCAGGAGGCAAGCGAAGAGATGTATCTTTAACATCAGCCGCTTTTTCACCGAAGATAGCACGAAGAAGCTTTTCTTCAGGAGTCATTGGGCTTTCGCCTTTAGGTGTAACTTTACCTACTAGAATGTCCCCTGCTTTAACTTCAGCACCAATATAAACTATACCGGCTTCATCCAGCTGTTTCAAACCTTCTTCACCAACGTTTGGAATATCACGAGTAATTTCTTCCTGACCCAACTTAGTGTCACGAGCCATTACTTCGAATTCTTCAATGTGGATTGAAGTGAACACGTCTTCACGAGAAATATTTTCAGATATCAAGATTGAGTCTTCAAAGTTGTAACCATTCCAAGGCATGAATGCCACAAGGATATTACGACCCAAAGCCAATTCACCCATATCTGTTGAAGGACCGTCAGCAATAATATCGCCAGCTTCAAGTTTGTCACCGACCTTAACTAAAGGACGCTGAGTAATACAAGTACTTTGGTTTGAACGCATAAACTTTTTCAATTTATAAATATCAACTGTAGATTTGTTAGTATCTGTTTCACCTACAACCTGAATAACTATGCGGTTTGCGTCAACCATATCAACAGTGCCGGAACGTCTTGCTGTAATTGCAGCACCGCTATCACGAGCCACAACAGCTTCCATACCAGTACCTACAAGCGGAGCATCGTTTCTCATTAAAGGAACGGCTTGGCGTTGCATGTTTGATCCCATCAAAGCACGGTTGGCGTCGTCGTTTTCCAAGAAAGGAATAAGAGCCGCCGCAACAGAAACTATCTGCTTAGGCGAAACGTCGATGTAATCGATTTGATCAGGAGCAGTTAAAATATAGTCACCACCTTGACGGCAAGAAACTAGATCACTTGTGAAGCGACCTTTTGCGTCAAGTTCAGCGTTAGCCTGAGCGATTGTGTATTTGCCTTCTTCAATAGCTGACATATAAACAACTTCATCTGTCACTTTACCGTCTGTAATTTTGCGGTAAGGAGTTTCAATGAAACCGTATTGGTTAATGCGAGCATAAGAAGATAAGCTGTTTATCAGACCGATATTCGGACCTTCCGGTGTTTCAATCGGGCAGATACGTCCGTAGTGCGTTGGGTGAACGTCGCGAACTTCAAAGCCTGCACGCTCACGTGTAAGACCGCCAGGTCCCAATGCAGATAAACGTCTTTTGTTTGTAATCTCAGACAATGGGTTGGTTTGATCCATAAATTGTGACAACTGAGATGAACCAAAGAATTCACGTACAGCTGCTGCAACTGGTTTCGCATTGATCATGTCATGAGGCATTGCGGTATCAATATCAATTGAACCCATGCGTTCTTTGATGGCACGTTCCATACGCATTAAGCCCATGCGCATTTGGTTTTCCATCAACTCACCTACTGAGCGAACACGACGGTTACCCAAGTGGTCAATATCATCAACTTCACCACGACCATCTTTTAAATCAACTAAAACTCTAACAATAGCGAAGATATCTTCGTTTCTTAAAATTCTAACTTGATCTTCAGTTACTTGGTTAAGACGTGCGTTCATTTTCACACGACCAACAGGAGACAGGTCATAACGATCGAAATCAAAGAACATACCTTGCAACATAGCATCAGCAGATTCCAATGTAGGTGGTTCACCAGGGCGCATAATGCGATAGATGTCTACCAATGCATCTGCACGGCTACGGCATTTATCAGCTGCCAAAGTGTTACGGATGTAAGGGCCTACGTTTACGTTGTCGATAGCTAGAACTTCAACGGTTTTCATACCCATATCTTCAAGCTGATCTAGAACTTTTTTAGTAAGCTCTTCACCAGCTTCAAAAAGAACTTCGCCAGTGTCTTTGTTAATAATGCTATGAGCCAAGAAAGAGCCGATTAGCTCTTCGCTTGAAATAATAATATTTTCCAAACCTTCTTCAGCAAGTTTCTTAGATTGACGGCCTGTTATTTTAGTGCCGCCTTTAATTTTAACTTTGCCAGTAGCAGCGTCTATCAAATCGTTTTGTACTTTTACGCCGTTATAACGTTCAGGAACGAATTTTGTTTCCCAACCTTTTTTAACGCGATCGTAAGAAATTACATCGTAGAACATTGTCAAAATTTCTTCAGGTGTCATACCTTTGATTTTTGTAGCGTCTACAGGTTTTCTGTTTTCCAATTGGCGTTTGCGATATTTGAAAGATTCTTCATTATCCAAAGCCATAAGGAATGTTGTAACTGGAAGTTTACGGCGACGGTCAATGCGAACATACATAAGATCTTTTGCATCGAATTCAAAATCCAACCAAGAACCGCGGTAAGGGATAATTCTTGAAGCAAAAAGATATTTGCCTGAAGAGTGAGTTTTACCACCATCATGATCGAAGAATACGCCAGGGCTGCGGTGCATTTGAGAAACGATAACACGTTCTGTACCGTTAACCACGAATGTACCGTTTTCAGTCATCAACGGCATATCAACCATATAAACATCTTGTTCTTTGATATCACGAATTGAACGCAAACCTGTTGCTTCATCGATATCAAAAGTCGAAAGGCGCAATGTTGCACGCAATGGAGATGAGAAAGTTAAATCGCGTTGTACGCACTCATCAACATCATATTTCGGCTCTTCTAATTCATAGCGAACAAAATCAATTTCTGCTCTGCCTGAAAAATCTTTAATTGGGAATATTGAAGAGAATACCTCTTGCAAACCTTCATCTAAACGCTCGTTGTAAGGAACAACGAATTGCAAAAATTTCTCATACGAATTTTTTTGCACTTCAAGAAGATTGGGCATTTCGCAAACTTCTGGAATTTTTCCGAAGTTTCTGCGTATTTTTTTGCGTCCTGTAAAGCTTTTACTATTGCTTAAAGATCTGACTACTGCTTGTTTGCTCATAAGCTAACCCTTTATCAAATTACTAGTCACTAAAAATGAGATTTTAAAAATCCCACAACGATAAAAAGAGAAAGACTCGATACCAATTCATCCGAATACCAAAATCTTAAAAAGAAACCTTTTAAAAATCCGCACAATCCAAAGATTTAGAAACGACTATGCTTTAATCCTTATAAACTGCAGAAACGGCGATGAGGTAAAAATGCCCCATCGCCCGGTTCCACTATTTTTTTTCACTCAAGAAAATCACTATTGATTACTTAAGTTCTACTTTTGCGCCAACAGCTTCAAGTTTTTTCTTGATTTCTTCAGCTTCAGATTTAGAAGCGCCTGCTTTAACAGACTTAGGAGCACCTTCAACTAGGTCTTTAGCTTCTTTCAAGCCAAGGCCAGTGATTGCACGAACTTCTTTGATAACTTCGATTTTCTTTTCGCCTGCAGCAGCAAGAACAACATCAAATTCATCTTTTTCTTCTACAGGAGCAGCAGCACCAGCTACAGCAGCTACAGCTACTGGAGCAGCGGCAGAAACGCCCCACTTTTCTTCAAGCATTTTAGAAAGTTCAGCTGCTTCAATTACTGTAAGAGCAGAAAGTTCGTCTACGATTTTTGCTAAATTAGCCATTTTATTTTCTCCATTAATTTTTTTTAGTAATTATTTTAAATTTTTAAACAGTCAAAACTTTACGCTTTATCAGCATAAGCCTTAACAACACGAGCCATTTGAGCTGCCGGCTCTTTTGAAATTGTAGCGATACGTTGCGCAGGCGTTTGAAGCAAGGCAAGGAATCTAGAACGAATTTCATTAAGAGAAGGAAGTTTAGATAATGTCTCAATAGCAGATCTGCTAAGAATTTCATTACCAAGGGCACCGCCGACAATTATCAGCTTTTCGTTCCCTTTAGCAAATTCGAAAGCAACCTTTGCAGGTGCTACTGGATCTTTCGATGTAGCAATACCCACTGGTCCTTTCAGCATAGATCCGATACCCTCAAAGCGAGTACCTTTCAATGCTCTTAGCACAAGTCTGTTTTTAGATACTTTATAACTAACGCCAGCGTCACGCATCTTGTTGCGAAGTTGAGTTATTTCACTTACTGTTAAACCAGAATACTGGGTAACAACAAGAGACTCAACACCTGCAAAAGCTTCTTGCAATTCGGCGATAGTACTTTCTTTCTGTGCACGATCCACGGTAAATTCTCCGTTATCTTTCTATTTAGTTGGCGAGCATCCTCCCTTTTTGAGAGAAGAATAACCCGGCCGGGTTGCACTTAACTAATAACCAGCAATACGAGATCACAAATTACTAGCAACTAAGTTTCCCGCCCCGAAGCTCAAGCCAAATAATTACTAAAAATTATTTTTAACTCTTACCTCGTCTGTACAGGCAAACATTACTCTCCCGAAAGAGAACCTGTAGTCTTGGACAGGGGTTCTTCCAATCTGCCGCTTTAGTTATTAAGACCGCCACGGCAAACTGAAAAAATCTTTACTACTAAGCCTTTTTAACTAAGCTTAGTAAATCAATTTTCAAACCAGGGCCCATAGTAGAAGACAATGAGAAGTTCTTCACGTATACGCCTTTACTAGTTTGAGGTTTTGCTTTCAATAAAGCGTCGTACAAAGATTGTACGTTTTCAACCAACTTGTCAGCTGTGAAACTTGCTTTACCAACGCCCACGTGAACGATACCAGCTTTTTCAGCACGGTACTCAACAGAGCCGCCTTTAGCAGATTTAATAGCAGAAGTTACATCCATAGTAACTGTGCCTAATTTAGGGTTTGGCATTAAGCCTTTAGGACCCAAAATTTGACCAAGCTTACCAACAACCATCATCATATCAGGGGTTGCGATGCAACGTTCAAAGTTAATTACGCCTTTTTTAATTTCTTCAGCTAGCTCATCATCACCAACTATATCAGCACCAGCTTTTTTAGCTTCTTCAGCTTTAGGGCCTTTTGCGAACACAGCAACGCGAACAGTTTTACCTGTACCGTGAGGAAGAACTAACATACCACGAACTTGTTGATCAGATTTTTTAACATCAATACCAAGAACAGCAGCGATTTCTATAGTTTCATCGAATTTAGATGTAACGTTAGATTTCAAAAATTTCACAGCTTCTTCGACAGACCAAACTTTGTTTTTGTCTAAAGTTTTTTTAATCTCGTGAAGTCTTTTTGAATGACGTTTAGCTTCTACGTTAGTTTTTTCTTTTTTCTTAGCAGCCATGTCTTAATCCTCCACTACTTCAATACCCATAGAGCGGGCAGTTCCAATGATACTATGTGAAGCAGCTTCAACATCAAACGCGTTAGAGTCTTTTAATTTCGCTTTTGCGATTTCCCTAACTTGAGATTTTGTAACTTTACCAATAGTAGCTGTTTTACCTGTAGTACCGCTTCCTTTTTGAAGTTTAGCAGCTTTTTTCAAGTAATAACTTGCAGGAGGTGTTTTCATTTCGAAAGTGAATGAACGATCAACAAAAACGGTGATAACGCAAGGAATTGGCATTCCCGCTTCCATTTCTTGAGTTTTCGCGTTAAAGCCTTTGCAGAATTCCATGATGTTTACACCAGCTTGACCCAATGCAGGACCAATAGGTGGTGAAGGGTTCGCCTTGCCGGCAGGTACAACTAGTTTGATGTACCCTTGAATTTTCTTTGCCATTTAAATTACTCCATATAAAACAATTAGTTAGAGTTTTGTGGTGCGCTAAACTCGAATGGTCTTTCCAAGCATATCTCCCACAGAACAACGACTCGCAAAACTTGTGAGTTGGCAGAATATACAACTTTTTCAATAGAATGCAAGGGTTATTTTAACGCTAAACCAGAGGGTTTTTTAGAAACATAGCCTTTTTTAATATGTAAATCATTACCCATTTTGAAGGCATCTACTCCCGCCTCTTTTGAGTGTTTCATCAAACTTGAAACCACATCAAAACCTCTTGAACCGATATATAAACCAAACTCACCCACCACAAGAGCTAAAACGTTAGAGTCTTCTTTCATAAGAGAAGTCTTTACCATTTCTTTCTTAAGATCACGATTATCTGTGTCCCAAGCTAAATATCCAGCATTTACGTAAATTACATTTTGGGCTTTATCCAACAAACTCCAGCGCTTTTTATCTTCTTCATTATTAGAATAACCTTCTTCTTTAAGTAAACTATAAGTTTGCTTAAACAATCTAGCAGAAACCTTACTAAATTCTTTAAAGCTATGAAGTTCATTTTTCATCACCTCTTCAGCAAAAAACTCTACAAACTCAGCTTTAACGCTAGGGCTTCTATCTATCGTCTTTATTAACAAATCAAATTTATTGCTAGATTTTATGTATTTTTCATGATCAAGATCTAACAAAGCATCAATATTTGCACTTAATATTTGGCTTTCAGGAATTTGGGCAAGATCTTTTATACTTAACCTTTTATACCATCCTTCAAATCCCGCTACTTTAGTGAAAGCATTTTTTAGAGTATTCTTACTAGTCATAATTTATATATTCCCTTGATTTAATTAGATATTTTTTTTAGCAATCAAACATTCTTCTTGCAATAAAATCTTTTTTAACACGAAGTTCGCTTCCAACTTTGAAAGCATTAATTCCTATTGTTTTGGCATTGTTCATTACACTTGAAACAACATCAAAACCGTTTTTTCCGCCTATAGGCAACTTTAGATCATTTGCCAAACCTATTAGCACCTCTCCTGATTGATTTTTAATCTTATCCACTATTGCAATTTTTTTATTGTTATCAAAAAGAGTTAGGTTTCTTTCGGTCAAAGTTTCTTGAATTCCCGAAACGGCAAAAGCCGCATCAGACAAAATATTTATGCGCTTTGTATAGTAAGGGTTCACATTCAAATCATAATTAACTTCTTTTAAAAGTTCACACATTCCGATTGCTAGGTTTACTTCTATATTTTCAAGAACTTTAAGAATTTTTTTATCATCAGCAACAATCTTACCTGCTATAAAACCTGCAAAATCATCTTTAACGCCTTTATTTTCAGCAACAGCTTTTCTTAAAAGCAAATCATATTGATTGAAAGCAGTTATATGCTTATTACAGCTCATCTCACTAAGCGGAGATTTATCTAAAATAACAAGATATTCTCCTTCTTTAACTTCATCTCTTGAATCCACGCTTCTGTACCAGTTGTCATTACCAGCAACCTTTACAAAAGCATTTTTTAGCTTGGTTTTTTCAGTCATAATTTACAATTCCTCTATTTATTTAAAACGAAATCTTTTTTAATTCGCAAAACGTTTTTAACTCTAAAAGCATCAACGCCTATTTCTTCGGAGTGTTTCATAACGCTAGTAACAACATCAAAACCCTTTTCTCCAATACTCAGTTTCAATCCTCTAGCTACACTTATCAAGAAATCGCCAGAGTTAGCTTTGACCAACTCATCTTTGAGCATTTCTTTTTTACTGTCATCCTCCATATTTTTATGTAGTAAAATATCGGAAACTTTATATGCTGCCAAACAAGAGTTTTCCCATGTATCTATCTTGCTTATAAAATTCTTATAAGCTTTAATATCTTCCAATTGTCCCTTTTCAGGGTTGGCATCATAATCATAAGAGCTTTTCATTATATCTACGTGCTTCTGCAGCATTTCTTTATCGCAGAACAAATTTCTTGAAACTTTTTTCATTATTTCAGACGCAACATCTTGATTTTCAAATATGTTTTCAGCCAAAAACTCAGCAAAATCCTCTATAACACCCCTAGTTTCAATAACATGAGGAGTAGAGACAAGATCAAAATCATTAGAGGCTTTTATATATCTTCTGCTTGTATCTAAGTGAACAAGTGGAGATTTCTCTGTAATAACAATCTCTTCGCCCAGAACAATATCTTTTTCTGAAGCTATACTTTTTAGCCAATTATCGTTACCTGCCACTTTAACAAAGGCATTCTTAAGCTCATTTTTACTAGCCATTACGTACAAACCTCTAAGTTTTGGTGATTTTGTATCGGAAAGACTAAACCTTTTCCATGATTATGTCAACGTTATTTATGATGTAAAGTTACATTCTACCCAGTAGAAAATCTTCAGATACAAAGAAAAACAGGTAAGTAATAACAAGTAAAGCTGTCGCAAGCCATAGCGTATCTCTAGGCATCCAAGACTTATGACGGCTAGCCCTATCCTCTTTAGTTCTAGCAATTAAAGAGCAATCCTCGTACATCCAGAAGGTAAAGCCTATAATAGCAAAACATAATAAGCCAAAATATCTCCACAAAGGACTAAGTAAAAACTGTTCCGTATGGCCTACTGTCAAATAGCCAATCCAAGGAGAAACCAACCAAGTAACCAGAATTAAAACCAATAACATGCCTATGTTAGCCCAAGTGCGTATTCTCATAGATATTAATGTTTTGCTTGCCGGAACAACCCTATTTATATAGTGGCGATATAATCTGAACATTCCGTATGAAGAAGGAATTAGCAATAAACCCGCAAAAATTCTAAAGACACTAATTGCTCTTTCAGAACAAACAACCCCAAGCTGTGCATTTTCACAAAACAATTCTCTAGCAATATAATTTGCATCAAATGTAAATAATTTGATTACAATCAAGTATATCAGTGCTAAACCTATTTCTCTCAAACCCTTACGGTTCTGCCTTATTCCTCTTTTAAGTATAAATGAGGCATAAACCATTAAAAGTGCCGAGCTTGCAAAAAACAACCAATGGAACAACGGAGCACAGTAAAACCAACAAATCATCAACATATTATATTGCCCTTAGTCAAAAACTTACTTTACAACTAGTAAAACTACAGAAAAATGATTACCTAGACAACCTATTACTATTATGTAGCCCCAATAAATATATTTTCATATTTACATGACCATAATAATACAAAGTTGTGATTGATGATTTTGCATTCATAGTTCATAATCAAACCAGCGTGTATCTAATAGGTTAAGGGGTTTATAATTTTAGATGGCTAAGATAATTGGATTTTTCGGGGTTATATCGTGCGTTATAGGAGGTTTTGCTCTTAACGGCGGACACGTAGCAATTTTGTGGCAGCCTACAGAGGTGTTAGTTATTGCTGGTAGTGCTATTTTTGCCTATATAATTGCTAACCCCACTCACGTTCTTAAAGAAACACCTTCCAATATAGCGTCCATATTTAAAAAGCCATTATATTCAAAAGCCGAATTTATAGAGCTTTTGAGTATGCTTTGTTTGGTGTTTAAAACAGCACGTAGCAAAGGCTGGCTGGTTATGGAGCAACATATAGAAAACCCTCATGACAGTGAACTATTTAAAAAATTTCCTATGTTCCATCATGATCATCACGCTGTTACTTTCGTATGTGACTATTTAAGACTTATATCACTAGGTGCTGATAAACCTTTTGAAGTAGAAGCCCTGTTTGATCAAGAATTGGAAACACTAAAAGAAGATACCACACACGTTGGACACGCCGTACAAGCCGTAGCCGACGGTTTACCAGCACTTGGTATCGTTGCCGCGGTGTTAGGTGTTATTCACACTATGGGTGCAATTGCTGAACCCCCTGCAGTATTGGGTGGATTAGTTGGTGCCGCTCTAGTTGGTACTTTCTTGGGTGTGTTATTAGCCTACGGTTTTGTAGCACCTATAGCCAACGCTATTCTATCCAGAAAAGATTCTGAATTTAAATATTATGTTTGCATAAAAGTGTGTTTGCTAGCTTTCTTACAAGGTGCAGCACCTCAAGTTGCCGTAGAGTTTGGACGTAAAGTTTTAACTCATGAAACAAGACCTACCTTCTTGGAAGTTGAAGAAGCTCTTAACAAGGTTAGCTAATGGCAGATAAAGAAAAAAAAAGCAAAGACGATGATAGAGCTCCTCTTATAGTTATTAAGAGAGTCAAAAAAGTTGCTGGCGGACACCACGGTGGTGCCTGGAAGATTGCTCTAGCTGACTTCATGACCGCGATGTTTGCTTTCTTCTTAATTATGTGGCTTGTAGGATCTGTTGACGAACAAAAGAAAAAAGGTATAGCGGAGTACTTCACTCCAGTGATTACATCCAGAAGACACTCAAGTGGCTCAGGAGGATTATTAGGTGGAACATTCCTTTCCAGCGAAGGAGCTAAGAATAGCGATAGTGCCTCCTCAACTGGTAATGAAACATCTGATGCAAAAGAAATGAAAAAGGGATATGACCCAGATGAAGAAGCTAAAGATGATAAAGACGGAAAAGGCAGTGGGTCAAGCCCTGAACAATTAGATGCTGAAGACGGAAAGTCTTTCAATGACACCTCAGAAGAAATAAGAACAAAACTAAATGAGAATGAAGGTATAAAAAAATTAGGTGACAACCTTTTAATAGACATTACTCATGAAGGTCTAAGAATACAGATAGTCGATAACAATAACCAATCCATGTTTGAAGCAGGAAGTGCTAATCCTTTACCTCACACAACTGAACTGGTTAAACTAGTCTCAAAAGTGATACAAGAACTACCAAACAAAATATCAATACGCGGGCACACAGACTCTTCTCCTTTTAATAAAGATAATGCTTACACTAACTGGGAGCTTTCATCTGACAGAGCAAATGCCACTCGCCGCCTAATGGTTGAAGCAGGCGTAGCAGAACCACGTATAGAGAATGTTCAAGGTAAGGCGGACAGAGAACAGTTCGATACTAAAGAACCTAATTCTCCTCGCAACAGACGCGTTAGTATAGTTCTTATAAGACAATCTATTTCTAATGCAGATGCTACTAAAGAATTTAATTTCAAGAAGAAGAAGAAATCTCCTGAAACTAAAAAGCGTGAAGAAGGCGTTATCTACTTCCCTTAAGAAATCATTTCATAATTTGAGTTAAAAGTTACCCCACTTCACAAATATCAATCTTGAGCATATAAGGTTGTTCTTCTCTTATTGTTTTTTAGAATCTCCACCTAGATTCGCAAAAATTTTGCAATTTTTTCGAGTCGAATAGTTAATAAACGATTGTTTCATGATTAGTACTGTATTATTTTTCCGCTAATTCAGGCATATAGAATGAAGCCTTAATACAGAACTTTCCTCATACGATTTTAGGCAATTTTACCAAGTTTTTTGCCTAAAATTTAGCCATTTTTACATAATATTAAAAAGAATCTAAACTTTATGCGGATAAAAATGAATACGTAATTTGTTAGTGGAAAATAGTGAATAAAATGGCAAATTTTTTTTCATTTTGGATGGTTTACGTTGACAAATATCAAATGTATATATCATGATATAGGGTATCTTAGTTGCAGGGGACACAAGATAATGTGTTTTTTCTCAAAATTTGTTAACTATTGTATATTGTGTTGTAATTTCAAGTAACTAACCTGATCGTCAGGTATGGGGGAGCTTTATTATGTCTAAAACAACTGTGCAAACAGCTCAAAATGATAAAATTATTGATAAACTTGCTAGTAACGTCCAAAAACTTTTTGGTGACGGAACACAAGTAGATTGTACCGAGACTGTATCTGAATACATACATAAAAGTGACTGGAGAATTAAAGCCAATGCTAACAGTGGTTACTCAAACGCTGGGCTTATAAATAACGTTGCAGGTAAAGTTATCGCCAACTATTGGCTAGATGAAGTTTACTCCCCTGAAGAAGGCAAATCTCACCGTGAGGGTGATTATCACATCCATGATCTGGATTGTTTGACAGGATATTGTGCAGGCTGGTCTTTGCGTGCACTTCTAAATGAAGGTTTTAACGGCGTTGACGGACGTGTATCTTCCCGCCCTCCTCGCCATTTACGTGAAGCTTTAGGCCAAATGTCTAACTTCATGGGTATTTTGCAGTCAGAATGGGCTGGGGCTCAAGCTTTCAGTAGCTTTGACACCTACCTTGCTCCTTATGTTTTCTACGATAACCTTAGCTTCAAAGAAGTTAAAAAGGCTATTCGTCAGTTTGTTTATAATTTAAACGTTCCTGCACGTTGGGGACAATCTCCTTTCACAAACATCACTCTTGATATTCTTCCTCCTGATGATTTGAAAGAACAAGTACCTACACGTGGCGATCTTCACATATTTGCAGGCGTTGAAAGTGATGAATTACTATTAAGAGCTCAAAAACGCGATATGGGCGTACGCTCTCTTGAAGATATGAAATATGGTCACTTCCGTGAAGAGATGGAAATGATTGTTATGGCTTATTATGAAGTTATGACTGAAGGCGATAGCTCAGGCAATCCTTTCACATTCCCTATTCCTACAGTTAACATTACTGAAGATTTCGATTGGAACAGTAAAGTTGCTCAAAAAATCTTCGAAAACACTGCTAAAGTTGGTAGTTCTTACTTCCAAAACTTCGTGGGAAGCCAATGGATGAAAGACGAAAACGGCAACAGAGTTAGAAACCCTAACGCTTATTCACCAGGAGCTGTTCGTTCTATGTGCTGCCGCCTACAACTTGACCTTCGTGAATTGCTAAAACGCGGTAACGGTCTATTCGGCTCTGCTGAAATGACTGGTTCTATCGGCGTTGTTACTATGAACATGGCTCGTTTAGGTTATCGTTTCAAAGGTGATATGCCTGCTCTAATGGCTGAAATTGAAAGATTGATGGATCTTGCGAAGTCAACTCTTGAGAAAAAACGCGTTTTCATTCAAGACATGTACGATCGTGGTTTGTATCCTTATACTGCTCGTTACTTACCTTTCTTGCGTAACCACTTCAGCACTATCGGCGTTAACGGTATTAATGAAATGATCCGCAACTTCACTTCAGACCAAATCGACATTACAGATTCTTCTGGCGTTAAAATGGCTTCTGAAATTCTTGAGAAAATGCGTAACATTATCCAAGCCTACCAACAAGAAACTGGCAACCTTTACAATTTGGAAGCTACTCCTGCTGAGGGCACAACTTATCGTTTTGCTAAAGAAGATAAAAAACGTTATCCGGATATTATCCAAGCGGGTTCTGAAACTAACAACTACTACACCAACTCTTCACAATTGCCAGCAAACTACACTGACGATCCTTTTGAAGCTTTGGAAATGCAAAATGAATTGCAATGCAAATACACTGGCGGAACCGTTCTTCATATGTATATGAATGAAAAAATTTCTAGCCCTGAAGCTTGCAAACGCTTTGTTAAAAAAATTATAGAGAACTACCAATTGCCTTACATTACAGTAACTCCTGTATTCTCTGTTTGTGATGACCACGGCTATTTGAACGGTGAACAACCTTCTTGCCCTCATTGCAACAAAGACACTAACGTTTGGACACGTGTTATGGGCTACTTCCGTCCTGTATCAAGCTTCAACGTAGGCAAAAAAGGTGAACATCAGGAAAGGAAACACTTCCTTGAAAGAAGAATCGAGTGTGAAGACCTGTTCCACCATACTACCAATTCATGATTTAACTCCCTTCACTATGTTGGATTACCCAGACAACACCGCGTGTGTTGTCTGGTTTTCCGGCTGCAATATGCGATGCCCCTACTGCCATAACCCTGAGCTTATAAAAGGCAAAGGCAGGTTTTCATCTGAGGACGTTATGGCGTTTTTAGAGAAACGTAGAGGCAAACTAGATGGCGTTGTTCTTTCAGGCGGTGAAGTTACTCTCTACAAAGATATAATAGGGTTTATCGGTGACGTTAAAAAAATGGGCTTTCTGGTGAAAATAGACACCAACGGCACCCGCCCTAATACTATTAAAACTCTTCTTGAGCAGGATTTAATAGACTATGTAGCTCTGGACTACAAAGCTCCAGACCATCGGTTTAAAGCCATTACCTCAATAAATGATTTTGCGAGCTTCAAGCAAAGCTTGGAAATGCTTATGGCTCAAAATAAAGTCAAGCTTGAGATCCGCACCACTGTCCATACTGAAGTTTTGAACGAAGATGATATAAACGATATTATCGATGATTTAGATGCGGTGGGTTACAAAGGCACCTACTATGTGCAGAACTATACCAACCATGACGGAGAGCCTGTGTTAGGTAACCTAGAACCTCAAAAAAGATTGTTGGATAGAAAAGACCTAAAAACCCCTAAAGGATTTACATTGGGCTTTAGAAACTTCCCTGAGAAGGGTGAATAGTGCTTTAAAAGAAGCTTATTCTCACTTGACGTAAATCAAAAAAAAAATGCTAGATTTTTCTATATTCAACTAAAAATTGAATTAAAGTAAATTAGGATAACTTAATTTTTTTAAGGAGAATCTCTATGCAATACGGTACAAAATCTTTGCCACTAGGAAAAATATCCACCCCAGTTACTGATGCTCTAAAAATTGGAACTCCTGCAAAATTTGGAGTTAACAAATTTGCCAATTTGTTTTCTGAAGCACTAGAATTAAAATATGGTAACATAAAAGTAAGCACAGGTAACAAGCGTACAGGTTGGGCAGAAGGAAACGACTGGTATGTCAGTGAAAATGCATAAACAAAAGGTAATTTAATGCTTTCAGCAGTATTAGATCTGCATAATATAAAACTTAATGAAATATCGGTTTTTAATGATACCTATATTGATAAGGGATTTATTAAAACATCTAACAAAGAGGTCTGTTTTATAGCTGAAAAAGATATAAAACAGACATCCTTATCCAAAAGTTATTACGGACAATCAATAACTGAGTATGAATATGAGAAGATTAAGGAACAAATAAAAAATTGGTCATTACAATCTCTCATAATTGAAAGTAGCCTAAACGAAAATAAACTTGAGATATCCCGCAATCACAGAGCTGAATGCGGGATTTTTCTTAGCCTAAAAGATAACAAGCTTTATATACATTGGGATCCCACAGAACTATACCAACATCTAGATAAAAAGAACTCAATAGATATAACTGCAACACTAGCTCAATTAGAACTCATTGCAAGATATAAATATCAGACAGTATTTAAAAATATATTAACGCTTCCAGAGAGAGGTAAAGCGTTAATATCTGGCAACAATATAGAGATTATAAAACCAGAAATAATAGAGAAACCTAAAGCGATTCCACTAAAAGAAAATGCCGATCCTGTAAAAATGTTTCATGCACTTATAGAAGAATCGATAAACTCTTATTATCTAGAACAAAATAAAACAGGAGTGATATTAAGCAGTGGGTTAGATACAACAATAGTATCTCACTTTATAAACAAAAGAATTTCTCCAGAACAACTGCATAGTTTTGGGTATTGGATGTTAGGTAAACAGCGTGATGGCGTAAAAGAAATGAGACAAGAAACCGTACAAAAACTTAATGCAATAGACTATTACCCTGCCGCAGAAAACAACATTGACACACAACAGCTTAATAAAAAGCAAAAATTATGGATTGATGATAACATTCTCTATTCCCTTGAACAAAACCTTGCAAAAAAAGCTTTATCTTACGGTATAGACTGTCTATCAACAGGAATAGGCGGCGATGAGTTATGCACGCTTTTACCAGAAGAACTAGCTAAACTAAACAAAAAAACTAGGGGTGACCAATGGAATGGTGACCCTTATGAGGGGTTTACTCTTGTAAGTGATAAATATAAAAACTCAATACCCACAGAAGAAGATTTGTATTGGCCACAAGGGTACGTAGGTATATCATCACCTGGCATGGCAAACGGAATTGGGTTAGATTTTATGCGTTGTGGTGTTTGGCTAATACACCCACTAAGTATGGCAGATATGCATATATTCAGCTATTATTTACCCTATGAATGGCGCGACAAAAGGCTTTTAAGCAGAGAAGCTTTAAGAAGACTAGGATGGAGTGAGTATTTTGTAATGCAAAATCCAAAAGAAGACCTTACTGATACAATGATACACGCAATGTTGCAAACAAATCTAGAGGGAGAATTTAAGGATTCCCCATTGGTTGACATGGGATTAATAGATAAACAGAAACTAGATTATGGTATAAAAACATTTCGCGAAAATAAATCTGTAGCAATAGGAATGAAAATTGCGACGGCTTTAAAAGTTGAAAGAGGTTTAAAAAGTTTTATTAATTCATAATAGGTTAACCAAACTAAACCTCTCGCAAACCAAAAGCATATCTGGGCTAAAACCGCCATTGCGAGAAAAAAACTCTTCATGACTTTTTTGCCATTCTTCTAAAGTTCTGCTACCCTCACCTTCATCATAGGCGAAACTAGCGTCGACCTGATTAAATGGGACAACTTTTACCTCTGTAGTTTCAACTACACATACGGGATTGTTTTTGGAATCTAAAATAATATTTTTCTCACCTACAACTGAAATTATGTCATCAGATTTATAAATGCAGCTAGTGGCTGTTTTTGTTCCCTCCGCAACTAAACGTGATAATTCATCAGCCATTTCATCAGTATCGCCGAATTTATAACTTGGTAAATTACTAAACATGGAAAACTTTTAACCCGCTTTATTCTTTTCAATATACCCGCTGATGCGGTCGATGAATAGGTCGAGTTTTTCGTTACGCATTTCATCGAGATTATAAACCGCTTCTTCTTCCATCATAAACAGTTGAACAAGCTCAGGGTCTTTTTGTGCGGTTGGGTTATCTACAAGATTACCCACAACCCTCGCCCACTCAACGTATTTGAGCCAAGCGGCAAGCCTTGCTTTTTTATCAGATGAATGACGGTCGGCAATACGGTCGAAGAACAAACGCATATAGTCTTCATTGACCCAATCCATAACCATCTGCCAAACAGAATCCTCAACCCCTACCCACTTGGACATTCCGCAATATCTGAAACGAGGGTTCTTCCACAAACTCAAAGAGAAGTTTCTCAAATCCTCATTTGGATGTCCGTCCTCGCATTGACTGTATCTACTAAGCATCAATTTAACGCCCTCATCCACGTAAGCAGGCGTGTCATCAAGCATAATTATGATGTCGTTTATATTCTTTGAAAACTCAGCATCCGGCATATTTGAAATATAACGAATGCAAGAAGCAACCATACTCTCCCAGAACCAACTTTTATCCGATATCTGCAGAGACTTAACCAATTCTTTAATATGTCCGCGATTACCCTGAAACCAGTTTCCGCCCATATTGCGGCAAGGGTCTTTGCTCAACAGGTCAGGATTATCCTGCAAAAATTTAAGCCATGAAGGTTTATGCTTAGACATACTGTATATGCTGTCATAGGTCTCAGTTAAAAAGCTCAAGATAACATCTTGTTCTTCCCCACGTTGAGACGGATGAAAATAGGCACGCAACAAAGCAAGCCAAGTCTCACGCAAAAGGTTTCCGCTGTAGGCTTCAAAGCTGTAACGATTAAGTAAAGTTTCAAGCTTGGTTTTATCAGCGGCAATGTATTTATTATCCAACACTTCAATAGGAAGGTACAAGCCATATGCAACCAGATCATACAGATACTCAAGCTCTTCACTAATGCGGCCTTTTAAATAAAGGTAAGCAGCGTGGTAAATTTCAGTGTCTTTTGGTTTAACCAGATTGCGGTCATATTTATCGATTATAGTTTCGCAAGCCTTAGAGAAAGAAGACAATTGAGAAGCAAGCTCAGCTTTAAGATCATTACTTAAAGCCTTTTTTAAGCCTCTTATCTCTTCTTCAAGGTTTACTGCAAACACTTACCGAATTCCTTATCGCTTAAATCAGCTCTAATTTGCTGACGCTCTTTTTCTTCAACTTCCCAGAAATCCAAACGCAACTCAACACGGCGGCTACGGGCTTTTGATGCCTGCATAGAGTTAAATGAATATCCACCCACCAAAAACAAATCTCTTACTCGGTTCAAATCTTCTTTAGACATTGAAAGAGTTCCCTCTTCATCCAAAGGCTCAAACATCGCACAAACAACACCACGGCTGCGTTTCAAGCTTAAATCCAAGTTAAACAAATAACTGCCATCACTGTCGGTAAAACCTTCCACCACTACGTGCTTCAGCCATTTTTTACCAAGATCATCTCTAGCAACTTCCAGAAGTTTAGGAATATAATCACGCAAGAACTCTTTACCTTCAGGTGAGATATCTGAAGAACCCGAAACAAAGTTCACAGATTCACCTAAGTCTATTCTTACAGAATCTTTAACTGTACTAATGATAGGTACTGGGCTCATTTCTTGAGATTTCTTTTTTATCATATTTGCGAAACGCTCAATCTCTATCTGACGTTCGTGGGTTTTACGCCCATTATCGCCCAACATATCAAGCTGGCTTTTCATGATAACGATAGTCACTGTAGAAACAATCAGAAACACCACCATAGAAACGATCATCAAGTCGGCAAAGGAAATCCAGAAAGGACTCTCCGCTGCATACTGTTCAGTTCTACGTGCAACATTTCTTCTTGAAAACATGATCTAAAACCCTTTAAGCCGCTCTACGTAATTTTGTTACTGATGCCACCATTGAATCCACTGTTCCGCTCAAAGCATCTAGAGAAGTTTCAAGCTGACGGTTGGATTCAGAGCTGATATTACGCACCTGCTTAACCATTTCCTCACCAAAGTCTTCAAACGCCTTCTTAAGAACAAAGTTAACTTTATCCATGTGCTCAGTGTTTTGTTTACTTGCACGCTCAAGAGTATTCGCAACAACTTCGATATCCTCGATAACCTTTTTGCTGATCTCAGATTCTTTTCTGGTTGAAGCAACAAGGTTTTGCAATTGAGCAACTTGAGTCTGGATTGTGCTACGCATATTATCGTAGTCCGAGAATGCTTTTTGCATTGCACCCGCAGCAGTACTCATAGTCTCAGCCGCTGTCAGCATATAAACTGAAACGCTTTCAACCTTATCACCTGCACTGATAAACTTATCCGCCGCCGACTGCATAACACCCACGCCTGATTTCATTTCAGTCAAGGCATTAGAAGTAATGGTTTGGATAGCTTGGAAGTTATCACTAGTTTTGAAAGTAATATCTTTAATATCTGTAGTGATTTTATCAATACTGCTAGAAACGTCAGAATACAGAAGCTCGATAGAAGCGATCATATTGTCTGTACGTTTTTGATCTTGTTCAATTTGACCTTGACGTTCTTTAGACAATACATCCACAGTTTCTTTAACTGAAGAAAGTAATGTTTCATAGCTTTCTTTGTATTGAGCCATGTGTTGTTTACGATCTATAGCGAAGGTAACAACAGCATCTTGAATGCTAGACAACACGCCTTTCATTGACTCATCAATGGATTCTGTAGTCTGTTTCTGTGTCTCCATCATCTTGGCATTAGCATTTTGCTGATCTTGCAAAATACGATTGAAAGTAGTGTCCATTCTGGCTGACATTTCACCAGCCGCTGAAGCACCTGCATTTGCTATGCCTTGAATAGAAGTCATCATAGCGTTTTGAACTTTATCCAAAACTTCAGATGAGCCTTTAATAGAAGCGTTAACTTCTTCCATCTGCTTGCCTACGGTTTGACCCAATTTATCCATGAAACCTTCAACCAAAGTTTCAAGAACATTGGCAACAGCTTCACGCTGATCACCCCTAACCTCTTTCAAAGCATCTGTTAGAGCTTCCATAGGCTCAGAAATCGCGTATTTAACCGCATTTGCCATTTGCTCAGCCATTATCTGGCTTTGTATCTGCTGAGCAGCCGCTTGTCTTTCAGAATTTTCTTGAATAAGCAAAGTAAGGTCATCAAACAACTCTCTTCTGAAAGTTTGCAAAGTGCCTGAATTGCCTTCAGAAAGAGTTACAAGGCGGGCAAGATATTCCTCACCAGCGCCCATTGAATAAGTGCTATCTAACTCTTTGTTTAATTCTTCAACCAACATATAGCATTTGTTGATAATATCTTTTTCTTTATAAGTAATGAATATAGAAGCAAGAATAGCAAAGCCCGAGCCTATAAATGCCGACGCAACTTCTTGCAACAACAAAGGCAGAGATTCAAGTGCCAAGCCAGCATCTAATCTGAACTCACGCAAGCCCCACACTAGGCCTGTAAATGTTCCAATAATACCTATACCTGTTAAAATACCTGGAAGGTGTCTATAGAAACCGGCGTTGATCTGCAAATCTATCAAAGTTTCTTTTGAGAAGAATGTTTCTGAAGGAGTGGTCGCATATATATCTTTTACCTTTGTAGGGTTTGTCTTTTCATGAACTATATGCAAAGAACCTCTGTACTCACCCCAGATGTTTTTAAATGGCGACGCATTGAACAAAGCATCAAGTTTTGATTTCAACTCTTCCTTGCTCAAATCTTCTTGAGCCCTAGTTATCTTGATATTTGTAATGAGATCTATCAGCTGAGACCTTAGCCATTTTGCTGGATAATGGTAGTTCTTGAAATACCCCATAGAAAGAGCAATCACGGAAGAAAATACCGGAATTAATATATAAAAGTTAAGTTTAGAAATTTCGCCAAAAAATGACGCTATATGATTAACAATAGCCAATTTTTCCATTGTCACTATCCCTCGTTAAGATTATGCAGATTTCCCTCTTTTTTTAGCCTATTTCTATAATATTTTCAAGTACAGATTTGGTAAATAGCCATATTTTATGAAAATAGTTTGTTTTGAGGGGGGTGAATGAAAAAAGGTGCCAATTTCTTAGCACCTTTCAGCATATTTATATTTTACCAAGAGCTACTTTTATCTCTTAGCCGTCATAGCCTTTGCCACAACCTTTTTGTTTTTAGGCTTAGAATCTTTGAGCCAGAAGTTGGCATCAGATGAGTCTTTATAATGATGCTCTTCACCAAAACCTATTTTAATTGGATAAACATAGTCATTGTCTGGTGATGACGTTATTGAAATCTTAAAATCATGTTTTTTGCAAACATCATGAAGTTTTCTAAATCCTTCTGATTTTAAAACAGTGGCATGATCATTTTTTAAATTCATAGTACGATACGATTCATTCAAAAAGTTAAAGCTAAAATAACTTTCAAGATAACGAGCTATTACATTATTTTCTTTTGACTTAAACATACCAAAACTGAAAGGATATGATTGAACCTCCTCAAATGGGCTTTTTTCTTTCAATTTCAACAAATCTGTTTCTAAATTATCTGCCAAACTTGTAAAAACTTTATTTAGATATTTGAGGTCTCTCTCAGCTACAATTTCGGCTCTTTTTTTATCTATTTCTTTAAACTTTACTTTTAATTCGCTCATTTTATTTTTTCCTTATTCAAATTTTATTTATTATTTTTTAAGATTATACCAATCTTTTGGAGGGTTAGGTTTCTGCCCTTCTCTTAATTTTCTACCTTTAGGAGCTAGAGGTTTCGCAACCACAGGAGATTTATTTTCCCAGAAATTAGCATCTGTAGAATCAGCGTAATGATCTTGGGCGGAAAATTTAATTTCAATTTGTGCAGGTTTCTTTTCAAAACCACCAAGTCCAACTTCTCTAGGTCTTATTTGCAAGCAATAATCATTCTCCTTACAAACCCTATGAAGTTCCAAAAACCCTTCAGATTTCACAATTAGAGAATTTGACAAATCTTTCTTATCTAAGTTATGTGCATAATAGTTAACTTGACCAGAAACCAAGCCCGTTCTACCTCTCGCAACATTGCCACAAGAGCGAGGAAACTCAATTAAATAAGAATATTGATCTTCATATTCATCACTTATAATTTTTGGCACAGTACGTTTAATAGCTTCAGCTAATCCCGCAAATGTTGCATCAAGAAACTGAGCGTCTTGCTGCTCTTTCTTAGATATTTGCTTTTTGTGCTTTTCTTCAGTCTTTTTGAATATATCCCTCAGCATAAAACTCTTTCCTCTTTTTTTCTTAATTAAAGAACTATTTAATTTTAAGCTGTAGCTTAGGCTGACGATCTTTATCTTCCCAGAAGTTTGCATCTTTAGAATCTGCATAACGATCATTTTTGCCAAAATGCACTTCAATTCTTTCTGCAAAAGTAGCATAACCGTCAACCACAGCACCTTTAAATTCTAAACGGAAATCATTCTTTTTGCATACTTCATGAAACGTTTTAAATCCTTCAGATTTAAACATTACCGCTCTAGCGTTTTCATTATCAGAGGCATAATTGTTAATGTAATTACCAACTAAGCAATTTTTCTCACTAGGAATAATTGTATACACTTCTTCTTTAGAAGATTTACCCAAAGTTACTTCTACATTTTTCTCTAAATTATGAGCCAAATTTGCAAAGTATCTGTCTATCTGTTTAATATCTGTATTAGCCGATACTTTATTAAATTCATTTTTCAACATAACGGTCAACCTCCTATAAAAAGTTTGGTCTTAAATTAAAGACACCTTATAACAACAGCTCTACAATAAAAAACATGAATATGTCAAGCGTTTTTACATATAAACAAGATGATTGACAGTTAAGTTAATATATTGATTTTATTTAAAAATATTAAATTTAGTTGTCAAATACGCCAGAAGAGCTGGTTGTCGCAGCTTGGGTTGAAACCACTATTTGCTTACGCTTTAACCTTGATGAGGCAGAATCTGCAAGAGTTCCCGCATAAAGCTGTTTACTAGCCTCCACTATATTCACCCCACCGAAAGCATTGAAGAAGTTATCTCCCAACTGCTCCCAAACTCCAGAAGTTGCTAAAAGCACCCTAGAAGAACTAGGCGGGAAAAATAACGCCCTCTCCTCCCTTTCAGGAATGAACATATATTCTTTTAAAATTGTTTTTATTTGTCTTATTGAATAAGGAGATCCATGACCAAAAGGATTGTTATCCATCCTCGCCCAAATACCTGAGCGATTAGGAACTATCATAATAATCCTGCCTTGACCCACCAAAACTCTCCAAGCTTCACTGAGAACAGCATCTAGGCTTTCTTCACTATTCATGGAATGGGCGATTATCACCCTATTTACAGAGTTTGACTCTATGGGCCACTCACCCTCATTACAAACTGTTACCAATCCATTTTGATTTTGCGGCCAGAATATTGCACCATATTGCTTAGGCATAAGAGAAACAACTCTCTCCGCCTCGCCTAAAAAGCCGTTAAGGTATGGTGAAGTGTAACCAACACCAACTATACGATCACCTTTAACATCGTTCCAAAGCTTGGCTACCTTACGACGTACGGCACGTTGAACCACTCTGCCTATGACAGAATCATAAAATTCTTTTAATTCAACTGCACTATTATCATTCATATAAAATTCCGCTCTATAATAAAAAAGCGGGCTGACAGAAACTGTGCAACCCGCTTAATAATAAGTTTAGTAACAATCAGCTATTATTATTTAGCTGGTGCAGTAGCAGGCACTGAAGCAGCTGGTGTAGCAGCAGGCACTGGAGCAGCTGTAGCAGCACCAGGAGCATCTGGAGCAGGAGCGTCAGCTACTTCTTTTATAAGTTCGCCTTTAATATCGTACATTTTAACATCAGAGTCTTTACGCATATCACGCACCATTGCGAATACTAGCTTTTGTGCAAGACCGTTACGGATTGAAGTCTTCATATCTTCATAAGAAGGAACTTTTCTGTCGCGCATTTCTTCAAGCATAATAACATGAAAACCTAAAGAAGTCTTTACAGGTTCCTTGGTGTATTGACCAGGTTTCAAAGCAAATGCAACTTTGCTGAATTCAGGAAGAATTTCACCTTCAGCAAAATATCCAATATCTCCGCCGTTTTTAGCTGTTACGTCAGAAGATCTTTCTTTAGCAAGGTCAGCAAACTTCGCACCTTTATCAAGATCAGCGATAACTTGTTTAGCTTCTTCTTCTGTTTTCACAAGGATATGACGAGCATGAGCTTCTTTTTTACCTGTGTTTTCAGCTTTAACAATATCATATTCTTTTTTCATTTGGCCTTCTGAAATATTATCAGCAAGGAATTTTTCAAAGAAGATTGTTTTAGTCAATTGAGTTTTAAGCTCTTTCATTTTCTCTTTAAAAACATCACTTTCTTCAATTTTTGCTTCTTTCATTTTAGATTCAAGAAGTTTGTCTGTAACCATTTGGCTCAACATAATGGAATAAACTTTTTCCATTTCTTCATCTTTAACTGAAAGCTTTTTCATCGCCGCTAGAACATCTTCTTTATAGATGTTAGCTCCGTTTACAATCGCAGTAACAGTTTTACCTGAATTATCAGCTTCTTCTTGAGCTACATCTACTGTACTTGATCCAGATACGTCTGCAGATTTATTGATAAATTTGCTGCCGTAAATGCCGCCTAAAGCACCTAAACCTAGAAAAACAGTTGCAACTATTAATTTTTTTACAACGCTACAATTACACATTTCTATATGTCTCCAATTATCATTTTTGTTTTCGTAATACCGAAGCTTTAGAATCTATAACAATCCTTAAAATCTTTAAAACTTGATGGCAAGCTATTTAAGTATTTTTTTGGACAAAATTCAAGAGAATTAGGGGATTTTGGTATAAAAAGATTTTTCATTCTATTGACATAGACTAAGCTTAGGCTATATTCCTGTTATATTAATAAACGACAATATTTAGAGGTAAGAAAATAATGTTTGCTGGTTTAGCACAAAAACTATTCGGCACTAGAAATGACCGAACACTTAAGAGTTTCCAGAATGCTGTAGAGAAGGTAATTGCCTTTGAATCTACAGTTAGCAAAATGAGTGATGAAGAACTTAAAAACCAAACCAAAAAGTTTAAAGATCTTCTGACACAAGGTAAAACTTTAGAAGATATTCTTCCTGAAGCATTTGCGACAGTCAGAGAAACTGCAAAACGCACTTTAAATCAACGCCACTTCGATGTTCAGTTGGCCGGCGGTTTAGCTCTGCACCGCGGATACATTTCTGAAATGAAAACAGGTGAAGGTAAAACACTAACTGCTACTCTTGCAATTTATTTGAACGCACTTGAAGGCAAAGGCGTACACGTTGTAACCGTGAATGATTACTTGGCAGCTCGTGACGCAAACTGGATGAGACCTATTTACGAATTTTTAGGTTTGAACGTAGGTATTATTTTAACAAACCAAAAAGATGATGAAAAACGTGCGGCTTATGCAGCTGACATCACTTATGGTACTAACAACGAATTCGGCTTCGATTATCTGCGTGATAACATGAAGTTCCAAATTGAAGATATGGTTCAACGTCCTTTCAACTACGCTATTATAGACGAAGTTGACTCAATCTTGATTGACGAAGCTCGTACACCTTTGATCATCACTGGTGTTATCGAAGATTCATCTGAGCAATATAAGGTTGTTAACAAGGTTATTCCTTTATTGCAACCTACCGACTATGAAATAGATGAAAAGCACAAGAGCGTGCTTTTGACTGACGCAGGAAACGAAAGCATTGAACGCATTTTGAGAGAACACGGAATAATGCCGGAAGGTTCTCTGTACGATGCACAAAATATGTCAATAGTTCACCACGTGAACCAAGCTTTACGTGCACACAAAATGTTCCAAAAAGATGTGGATTATATTGTTAAAGACAACGCCGTTATCATTATCGATGAATTCACTGGTCGTATGATGGAAGGTCGCCGTTTCTCTGAAGGCTTGCACCAAGCTCTTGAAGCAAAAGAACAGGTACATGTTCAGAACGAAAGCCAAATATTAGCTTCTATCACCTTCCAAAACTATTTCCGTATGTATCCTAAATTAGCGGGTATGACTGGTACAGCTTTAACTGAAGCTGATGAGTTTGCATCTATCTATAATCTGGACGTGGTAAGCGTTCCTACTAACCAACCTATGGCTCGTAAAGATTTAGATGATGAAATTTACCGCACCGCTGAAGAAAAATACGATGCGATTGTTGAATTGGTAAAAGAATGCCACGCAAGAAAACAACCTATATTGCTAGGCACTACCTCAATAGAAAAATCAGAAATGATTTCAAGACTTCTAAAACAACACAAATTGAAGCACGAAGTTTTGAACGCTCGCTACCATGAACAAGAAGCTTTCATCATCGCCCAAGCCGGCAAACCAGGGGCTATCACCATAGCAACCAACATGGCTGGTCGCGGTACTGATATTAAACTCGGCGGTAATGCTGAAATGCGTATCCAAGAGGAAATATCAGACAAGGTTGATGATGCAACTAGAGTTAATATGACCCTTCGCATTAGAGAAGAAATTGACGCAGCAGCTGCAGAAGTTAAACGAGCAGGCGGTCTTTACGTTATAGGTTCTGAAAGACATGAATCTCGCCGTATTGATAACCAGCTACGTGGACGTTCAGGTCGTCAAGGCGACCCTGGTGCTTCCAAATTCTTTATCTCGCTTGAAGATGACCTTATGCGTATTTTCGGCTCTGAAAGAATGGACAGCTTCCTGCAACGTATGGGCATTAAAAAAGGCCAACCGATTATCCACCCTTGGATAAACACAGCTATAGAACGTGCTCAAAAGAAAGTTGAAGGACAACACTTTGAAGTACGTAAGAACCTGTTGAAGTTTGATAACGTTATGAACGATCAACGTCACGTTATATATGAACAACGCAAAGAAATAATGGGTACTGAGGATTTATCTGAAACCATTCAAGGTATGCGTTACGAAACTATCGAACATATGGTTTACCGTGCAGTTCCTAAAAACTCTTATCATGAAGAATGGGATGTTGAAGGTCTTGAAACTGAAGTGTTGCGTATCCTTGCTACTTCCATGCCTATAAAAGAATGGGCCGGAGAAGAAGGCATAGACGGTGAAGAAATCGCAAAACGCGTAATAGAAACCATTGACACAAAACTTCTTGAAAAACATCAGAACGTTCCTGAAGCAATAGTACGTCAATTGGAAAAAGGCGTTCTTCTACAATTGCTAGACATGGCATGGAAAGAACATCTGCTTAACTTGGATTATCTGCGTCAAGGTGTTGTTCTGCGTGCCTTCGGTCAGAAAGATCCTCTTAACGAATATCGCACAGAATCTTTCGCAATGTTTGAGGAAATGCTAGATAATTTAAGAGAAAAAGTTACAAACGCCATCTGCTTGATTGAATTGAGATCAAACGAGGCTACACCTAGCCTACCTCAGCCTAAAGCTCCTAAAAATACTGTACTTTCTCACGGAGATGAGAGTGTTGACAATCACATGGGCAGCCTGAAGCCTTATAAAGCTCCAGAATTCAATGCTAGCGATCCCGCTACATGGCATTCAGTGTCACGCAACTCTCCTTGTCCTTGTGGCAGCGGTAAAAAATACAAACAATGCCACGGCAAAGATGTGTTTCTTTCATGATGAACGGAATTATTTATTGAAGCTTTAAGATTAGTTTATTGCCTATCACACAGCTTGAGTCTGTGGTGTTTGGCTATTTTTCACTAGCTTTAAGCCCCATATAAGTTATCGCATTCCCTATGGGGATTGATGTGTTATATAAATTATGGTTTAGAAAATGCTTACGCTCCTGGACGCATACCCGAGCAGAACAGAATAGTCTGGAAACCTTTTTTCTGCAAATCCCAACCCTGCTGGCCATCGCTGAGCCTCTGAACTCGTGCAAGAAGGTGTGACTGACGTGGGTTCATGTCTGAACCCCAAACCCAACCAGAGTCATTGGAATCATTAACATTAAAATTACCCTTCAGATAGCCTTTTTCAGTAGTTGGCAAAGAACCTGTCTTAATTGCTTTTTGGAGAAGATCTAGTTCTTTATCGCTACCCAAGTGAGCATTTTGCGCCTTAGCAAACTCTATAGCATCTTTCCAAGTTCTAACTGCTTCGGGTTTTGCCCAAGAATATTTACCATCCTCTTCAACACCCAAACAATACCAACCGTACAGAGATTTGCCAACATTGTAAGCTGTTTCAGTATCAACGGAAATTTTTGCTTCATCGTTTACAGGTTTATACTCCACACCGTTTACTACTATTTTTATTTCTTTATTATCAGTTTCTATTGCAACTAACCCTTCTCGCACAGATACTTTACCAAACGCTGTATCCAAGGTTACTTTTCTCTTTGCATCCATACTGTATTGCTCCTTATTAAAATCGTATCTGGTTATTACTTCCGGTCAAGTATCCCTCCCAACCAATTCTCTATGCCTATAAGATTAACGGTATATTAAATAAACACCCGAATTATGTCAACAAAAATTTTAACTTCATGAAATTAAAGGATAATATTAAAAAACACATAAACAATGCCATGGCAAAGATGTGTTTCTTTCATGATGAATGTAATTTTTTTATTGAAGCTTTAAGATTAGTTTATTGCCTATCACACAGCTTGAGTCTGTGGTGTTTGGCTATTTTTCACTAGCTTTAAGCCCCATATTAAGTTATCGCATTCCCTACTTTGAGGAATATAAATTGATAAATTATATATTTTCTGTAAAATAAAATATATTTTACAGAAAAAGGTATTGCATTTATTAAATAATTTCACTAAATTACATTTCATAATAACAGATATAAGGATTTATTTTATGAAAATCGAATTTATGTGTAACGCACAACCAGTCAAGACAAAAATAATGTTTTTGATTGATCATGACGGGTGCATAGCGGATACAAATAGCGTTAAAGACGATAAATTAGGAGCATTTACAAGAAATTTTTTCTATAAAAATTATAGTTTAAAGAATACTGACGCTACAGATGAAAATTTAAATAAAATTCATCATGATATGTATGGACAACCTATGGGGAATATATTCAAAGCAATAGCCGAGAAATATTACGAATCTATTGTTGCCCAAAATTCTGAGGAGTTAAAAGAAAATCCTTCCTTTAAGATTACAGGGGCTGAAGTTACAAATGCCTTGAATGAATATATAAAGGATTATTATGGCTCAAGGCCTGAATTTCCTAATGCTACAAAATTATTAAGTGCGTTATCAGCAATTGGTACTTGTTATATTGTAACCGGCATGGAAACTGATTTAATCGCTCAATCTTTAAACAATAAAGACTGGATAAAATTTTTTGAAAATAAAGATGGCAAACTAAGAATATATGGTGCTGAAGGAGGTCCCTATTCTCCAGGAGAGTCAGTTAGCAAATCAAAAAATATTGCTACAATTCAGCAAGAGAATGGTAATAGCAAAGATATCTCTTACATAAGTTTTGGAGATGCAAATTCCGAAAGAGTTTCAAGCTTAAATGCCGGAGCTACATTCTTCAAAGTATGTCACCCTGGACAAAAACTTGCCAGCCAATGGGTAAACGAACCTCAAAATGAAATATCTAAATCTATAGATGATCTTTTTCTTGTAATTAGAAAAAAAGTTTCACCTCTTTTAACTAAAGAGAAGTTAAAAATATTTAATGAAGCTTACGGCAAAATTACAACAGATAGTTCTTTGATTAAATCAAAAACTAATAATGTAAAAATAAATAGTCCACAGTGACTATGGCAAAGAAGTATTTGAATAAAAATTAAACAAAGCAAAAAAAAAGAGGTATTTTTTAATACCTCTTTTTTTTATCCGTTTCTAAAAGATATGAACTATCACTTAAGATTGAATTTATCTTTTTTCTTATTATAAACATATTCTTTTCTATCATAAGGACTACTTGGACTAACAACTATAGTTGTATTTGGAGCCGATTTAAGCATTTTGAATCCTTCTATAACAGCCTCATCCAAATTCTTTCCGCCACCCAAACCATAGGAATAAGAGAAACCATTATCAACAGCTTTTTTTAATTCTATATTGCCAGTTATAAAGGATTCACCTCTTTTACAATAAACAACTGCTCCCCATGAAACCTTTAGAGATTTCAATTTATTCAAAGCCTTTTTAGCTTCTTTACTTTTAAGATTAGATTCAATTTCTCTATTGCTCTCTAAAATTACGAGACCTTCGCTAACCTTTTTCATTTTTTTCCTAATCAAGTAAATTATTTATATATGTTGTAGAAAGTCTTCTATATTCTCAACCGTCTCTTTAGAAACGTGCAGGCCCAGTTTAGTTCTTCTAAACAGTATATCTTCTACGGTGAAAGCCCATTCTTTTTCTACAAGATATCTAATTTCAGCCTCATAGACATTATCACCCAAATGAGTACCCATCTCGCTTATAGATCTTAGTCCTTGCAGCATACTACGAGCACGCACACCATAAGAAATGGCATAACGTGCTATCAAGCTCCTAGGCAACCATTCATAATCGCGTGCAAAGGCCTTGTAGAAGGTCTTGAATACCGAGCTATAACCTTCAGCACCCGGTAGCTCTGCCTCAGCTGTCCAGGGGCCTGTGCCCTTATTGCCTAAAGATGCGTTTACTATATTCCCTACTTCTTCAGAAAGTTTTCTGTAGGTGGAAATTTTACCGCCATAAATGCTTACAATGGTAGAACCATGGTGTTCATTGGTTTCTATCACGTAACTTTTAGCAATTTTAGAAACCTCTTCTCCTTTATCATCCAACAAGGGAAGAACTCCGCTGTAAGTCCATTCAACGTCTTTAGGGGTTATTTCCTTATTGAAAAATCTGTTAACCGCATCACACAGATATTGAACCTCGTGCATATCTATGCGGATATCGTTTATATCACCAGTGTAATCAACATCTGTCGCACCTATAAGAGTGTACTTGCCTTCATAAGGCATCACGAAAATTCTTCTCTTATCGTGGTTTTGCAGTACATAACCATGGTCGCCTTGATAAAGACTATTAACAATGATGTGGCTGCCTTTTACCCATCTAATATCGTGATTAACTATGCCATTGTCGACTATATCAAGAACGTTATTAATCCAAGGACCTGAAGCATTCACAACAACTTTAGCAAACACTTTGCCTTTTTTACCCGTGATATTATCTTTTATTGTAGCCACCCAACCTGCGTTCTCAGGGCTGTGTTCAACGTATATACATTCGGCATTACTGACGATTGAAGCACCCTTTTCATGAGCGTCTATAGCATTAGCTACAACTAAACGAGCATCATCAACCCAACAATCGGTATAGGTGAAACCTGTTTCATATTTTTCCTGTAAAATATCACCTCTTTTGTCATCAGTCAGATCAATAAACTTTGAAGCTATAAGGTTTTTATTTCTTGCAATAAGGTCGTATACAAACAATCCACATTTTGTAAGCCACATCGGCCACATATGTTCATGATGAGGAACAACAAAATCAATAGGTCTAACTATATGAGGAGCCGCGTGTAGAAGGATTTTTCTTTCGTCCAGTGCCTCTTTAACTAAAGCTAAGTTCATTGTCTCAAGATAAGACAATCCGCCGTGAATAAGCTTGGTGCTTACAGAAGATGAAGCACCGCCTAAGTCACCCTTTTCGCAAAGCATAACGTCTATGCCACGACCAGCAAGATCGCGTGCTATACCTGTACCGTTTATACCCCCGCCTATGACTAGAACATCTAATGACTGCATTAATTTACTCACCTTAGTATGATTTGGTGCAAATTATGCAATATTTTGACAAATTATCAAACCCATAAATATAATTTTTTATTTCAATTTAAGTTATTTTACCTAATTATCTAATATACGAGATCTGGTAGCAACTATCCTGAGCTTAGTTTCTAGCTGAGCGGGAGAAAAAGGCTTTAGTATATACCCTGAAACTCCAGCACTTTTAGCCTCAGAAACCGAACCTATATCGCTACGTCCCGTTACCATCATAAAAGGAAACTCACTGTCAACTGTACGGAGCTGCTTTAACAAAGATATTCCGCTCATGCTAGGCATATTCCAGTCGCAGATAATAATATCAACGAAGTCAAATGCAGCGTCTATAAACTGTAACCCTTCTCGACCGTTTTTTGCCTCAAAAATCTGAGTAATACCTATACTAGTAAGCATCTCACGCATCATTGTTCTTGCTTCAGCATTATCGTCTATCACAAGTAATTTTAAGTCTCTAATGTCGTGTTTAGGCATAAAATTAACTCTCCTCTCCCATACGTGCTTTTCTTCTTTGAACGGCCCTCTCTAAAATCATCTTCACCTTATCTTCCTGTAAAGGTTTGTTTATGAATATCGCGTCTTCAGGGATTTTTATATCTCCCTGCCCATCTAGGAAGGGATATCCGCTCATATAAATAACCTCAGAATCCGGTCTTACAGATTTAAACAATTCCCCCAGCCTTATGCCATCCATTTCAGGCATGACTATATCTGTCAGTAGAAAATCTATTTCCTCGTCATACTCATCTTGAATCATCAAAGCCTTATTACCACTCTCAGCAGTTAAAACATTCATGTCTAGATCTTTGAATAGATATTCAAGCACAGCCCTCAATTCAGGCTCATCCTCCGCTATCAATATCGTTTTATCCTTCAAACCTTCGGAGAATTTAGAAACTCTAATTTTCGTCTTTAAATCCTCTTTAATACTTTCAGGGATAAAAGAAGACAGAGGGGCTGATTTTTCATTCTCAGGAGGGGTTGCTATAGGAAGATAAATATCAAAAGAAGTTCCCCCACCCACTTGAGAAGAAACCTCAATACCTCCGAGCAACTGCTTAACTATTCCGTACACAACAGATAGACCTAGCCCCACACCATTGCTTTGATCCTTAGTAGTAAAGAAAGGATCAAAAATTTTACTGCAAATGCTTTCAGGTATACCTGTACCATTATCCGTTACATTTATTCTTACAAAATCTACGGCAGGATATTTTTTGCTTAAAGATTTCGGAACGTGTAATTTATTACAGGGCATAAAAACTATTGATAACTCACCCCCACTAGGCATTGCATCCCTTGCGTTAATCGATAAGTTTAGCAAAATCTGCGTTATCTGGTCTTTAGAGGCAGTAATCCAAACTGGATTTTCAGGTATTGTCATGAACAGATTTATCTTCTCACCCAAAGCAGGGCGTAGAAGTACATGAAACTCTTTCAATGCTTCAGCTAAATTTATTTTTTCCTCAATATCCACTTTCATTTTGCCAAAGGATAGAAGCTGGCGAGTAAGCCCAGAGCCTCTCTCGGTAGATTTCAGAATTTTTTCCAAATCTTCCTTTTTAAGCTCGCCCTTATCCATTTTTTTCATGGCTATATAAACATAACCCTCAATGATTGAAAGAATATTGTTAAAGTCGTGAGCGATCCCTCCCGCGAACTGCCCTAAAGCCTCTAGTTTTTGCGACTGCACTTCATTGTCGAGCTTTCTCTCACACCCACACGTAGTTTTATTCTTTCTAAAATCAAACATTCCTACAACTTTCCCTTGAGCATACTTCAATTCAAATATCCGTTTTAATATATATCAACTGACGTTGTTGAACATTTAAAAAAGCAAGAAAAGCTATTGCAAAACAACCTGTTAAATCGAAAGCAATAACTATGTATGTTCGAAATTTTTCAAAAAAACTTCAAATACAAAAGACTAACAAAAACCCGCTGCATACTTACTGCCGTGGGAGTTATAAAATATTTTTTTAAATATGATTAGTGACGTATTTAAAGAACGGAAAAATAAATCGATTTTTAAAACTTAAGAATCATTTGCTTTTTTCTTTATAATGTCTTGCAGTTCTGCTAATGACCTGTTCCTGCTTTAAATTCTCAGGTGCAAACTCATCAGGGCCACCAGCCGCAACTGGTCTTTCAGCAAATTTACCCATGGTGATAAGCCTGTCGTACATTATCAAAGCACCCGCAACGCCTACGTTAACGCAGAACTTCATTGGAATTTTAATAACAAAGTCACATCTGTTGAGCATAGCTTCAGAAAGGTTGCCCTTTTCAGGCCCTAAAACGTAAACAGCCTGTTTCGGGTGTCTGAAACTCGGAAGCTCAATAGCATCTTCCAAAAACTCAACCCCAACTATAGATGTTTTGTGCGGAAGGAGGATATCTTCTGGTTTTTCGAAGTTGTAAAAAGGAATGCTATCAAAAGCCCCTGAGGTGTCTGAAACCTTCATGCTCCTTATATCCACAACTGGACTAACGGTAAAAAAGAAACTAGCTCCAAAAGCGTGTGATGATCTTAACAGGTTACCAACGTTCATAGGCTTAGTAATGCCTTCAACGCCCATTCCAAAAAAACCTCTCATCGATATAACGCCCTTTCAATTATCCTTAGTTTACTTGAGCCTTTATATCATAAAATTCTATTTCATTGGTAGGGGCTTGTTGAATTTTCGCCTGTTTTCTCTCAAATTTTGCTATTTTTTTCTGAGCATTAATAGCCATTTCACCCTCAAAAACATCCCTTTTTATAACTTCATCTTTTAGTAACTTAAGAATTTCATCTTCACCAAATTTTATGTCTTTAGACAAACGTTTAAGTTCACGTCTAATTACAGATACAACAGCATCAGTCTGCAAAACAGCACCTATAGTGAACTTATTTATAGCTTCTTTGGTTGTATAAAGTTCCTCTAGTTTGTTTCTTTTCAACCCTTCCTTACAAAGTGTAGACAAATTTTCAATATCATCTGCAGCTTTTGATGAAATGTTCAACATATTAAAATTGAGGACCAACTCATGGTCTATAGGTTTGCTGAATTTAACTTTATAAATATTCCACTCTTCACCATTTGTTAAAACAACCCATTCAGTGCCTTGATTAGCCGCGTAATCTATAGCTTGTTTAATATGGCTATCCTTAAGTGATAAACCGATAGCTTTGACTTCAATCAAAAGAATAATTTTATCTTCCATTCTGACAGCCAAATCGCAATAAGTTCCACGAATAACATGCTCGGAAGTAATTTCACTATACTTATCGTAACCAAACAGTTGTTCTAACATATCGGTGATAATGGTAACAGTGTCAGATTCATTTACATCCCTACTTTTTGCTGATTGCAAAATTGGTTGAAATCTTTTTATAGCTAATTTAATACGATCGGTAGTTTTTTGTGACAATGCCATTGATTGTTTACTCCTAAAATTATATAAAATTCTACTGTAGATTGAATTTAGAACTAATTAATTTATTTTAAAAGCAATAAAATTTGATCATACCTATTTTAAAGTTACGGGGGAGGACTAAAAAAATAGCCCCTTGCTAAGGTGTTTTGGAATCACAATTTGAGAGATGGCGTGCCCTAGGGGAATCGAACCTCTAACCTATTGCTTAGAAGGCAATTGCTCTATCCGGTTGAGCTAAGGGCACGCAAGATATATAAACTTTCAGACACCCTTTTTACGGGTGATTGCCAACTAAATCAAGCAAAATATTGGAGTAAACACGAATACAGTAATAATTATTTAAAATTATACAGATGTATGGTTTTTTTGAAGTAAAATGTCAAGAAATTTTAGGCTAAAACCTGCATTATTTTCTTGCCGAATCATTAAGGTTGTGGGATATTCATAACAGATAAGTTACTGATTTAGAGTCGAATTTACTTGATTTTTGAGTCGGATATATGATTATTATTAAAGTGAAAGCTTAACATATGTATTGAGATTGGTCGAATCGTCAAAGATTCGCCAGGGTAATCAAGCAGGCAGCTAAACTCCCCTGAACCCCCCAAACCCCACTTGGTTACCCGAAAATTAAAAACCCCTGCTTCTTTATTGAAGCGGGGGTTTTGCATTGTATAACCATTAAAATAAAAAAAGTTTAAAACATTTTTTGAATAGTTAAATCTATTTATGATTTCCGTTAGTTAGAATCTTTGCCTTAGGTTTGACTTCATCCTTTTCAACAAGTCTGATACCCATTTCAGGAAGCTTTTTCTTTATTGCTTTTACAGCTTCTTCGCACTCAATAGGAGTAAGTTTTTTGAAGTTATCGGAAAGGTATCTATCAAATAGCTTAACAGTCTCCTTTATAGTCTCTAGCTTAGTTTCCTGCTTATATTCGTCAGTTAATTTTCTCAAAGCCTCTATGGTTTGGGAGACAGTACTTTTTGTTGTACATCTAACTTCCCTACCTTCCTCCCAATAGCCTTGAGATGTTGCATGGATACCAAGCCCCGTTTCAAACATTTTGTTGGTAAAAAAATCACCAAGGTTATGAGGTCTCTCTTCGGGGGCAGACCTAGAGTAAACAAGCTTGATGCCAAAGCTTCCATCCTCGTTAGCAAAGGGACCTGTGTAGCATTCCTTACCAGGATTTTCTTTTTTCAAAAATTCAGGATTGTTTGAAAAACCAAGATACCTACACATAAGTTCATCTATGGTAGAGACTATAACTTCTCTATCTTCCTTACTTACAGTTTTTATAACACCAGAGTTAAATTCTTTTTTCAAAGCCATCAGAGAAACCTCCTTACAATCGTTAAGATTAATAGGGAAGTTTTAAACAGTTATTAGCTTTATGTCAAATTCTATTTCTTGGCAGTAAGAAAACCTTTTATTGTTTTGTTCAAAACAGCGAAGTCTATGGGCTTTTCTAGATAGCCTGTAGGCTTTAAATGTTCCACCGCCTCTTTATCCCTAGGATCGGTCAAAGCAGTCATAAACACGAAAGGTATGGTGTTATACTCGGGGTGGTCTTTCCTTAAGTTTTCCAGCAACTGATATCCAGAACAAACGGCCATAGCACGGTCGCAAATTATCAAATCAGGTGTATTAGCTATTATCTTTTTCAAACCATCATCGCCATTAACAGCCTCAATAACTTCGTAGCCGTTAACGCTGAGCTCATCGACAAGCATTTCTCTAACTGCAATTTCATCTTCTATAAGCAAAATTTTAGTCATTACGTCTTCCCTCTGGTTTTCTCAATTATACTAAATTATAAAATAAAAAAGGAGTAATTAATTAACCTCATAACAATTTTTATTCTTTTTTACCAATTTCCCTAGGTAAATTCATAGGTAATCTTACCGTAACAGTAGTACCTATATCAACTTCGCTTTCTATTGAAGCAGTACCATTGTGTAGTTCCGCAATTTCCTTTACCAAATTCATGCCCAAACCAGTACCCGGAATACCCGCGGAGGTTGATGCCCTAAAGTACTTGGTGAATATCTTTTGTATTTCATCCGCTGGTATGCCCACGCCATTATCGGAAACCATCAAAAACACATTATCATTCTCAGCATAGATCTTCACCTTTATCTCTGGCTCTTCTCCCGAATATTTGAAAGCGTTAGATATCAAGTTAAGCACCAACTGATGCACAAGTTTTTCATCTATCATTATTTCAGGTATATCGCGCTGGATATCAAGTTTGATTTTTGCTTCAGGAGTAATACCTAGCTTTTCTATACAAATGCTTCTTACCATTGCCGCAAAATCGCAAGGGGAAATATCTATCTTTAAATCCCCGCTCTCCATTACCTTGCCTGACAATACCCTTTCAATAAGACCTACAAGCCTTTCAACCGCTTTGCGTATGGTTAAAGATCGTCTCTGTAAAATTTCTTGATCCAGCGTATTTCCGCGGCTTTGAATTATCTGAGCATTGCCGTCTATAATAGTCAGTGGCGTTCTGAATTCATGTGAAACCATGGCGATAAAGTTTCTCTGCTGTTCTATTACGATTTTTTCTTTTTCTAAAGAATCTGTAAGCTCCCGAGTTCTCTGCTCTACCAACTCTTCCAATTGCGATTGGTATTTTTCCAACTCAATTAGAGATTCCTTATATTCAGTCACGTCCCTGTAGTTTACAAGAACCGCTTTTACGCCTTCGTATTCTAATAGATTAGAGATAACTGCATCTATATGCCGCCAACTTTCCCCGTTGCTCTGCAATCTAAATTCTGCCATAGGTATTCCGTAGACACTGTTATTGCTAAGCATACTCACAAAGCTCTTTTTGAATCTCTCTACATCTTCCTTATGAATCATCGAAAATATGTTGCTTTTGCCCTTTTCAGGTAAATCATAACCAAATCTGTTTAGAAAAGCTGGGCTTGAATACAAAACATTTCCTATATCATCAATCAAGGTGATAAGGTCTAGACTATTGTCTATTACTCTCTCGAATTCTTCTCTATCGTTAGTAAACTTATTATTTTCCATAAAACCACACTGTTTTGCTATATGATCAATTAAATCAAGTTATTTTGGAGTATAGATTAAAAATCAATCCATCTCAAAAATGATTTTATAACAATATAAAAAATACATGAATATATCCGTAAAAAAATCTTGACATACTTGTCTTTAAAAGTATATGTTCAGCTCTCAATTAAATAATTAAGGCAAAGCATATAAATTTGCCGTACTTATGTTGTGTAACTATATGAAATTAGATAAAAATGAGCGGTATAAACATGTACGCAGTTATAAAAACAGGTGGAAAACAATATAAAGTTGCTAAAGGCGACATTATTGAAGTAGAAAAACTTGAAGTAGAAAAAGGCAAAACACTTGATATTCATGAGGTTTTGTTGGTAGGTGAAGGCAGTTCCGTTAAAATAGGAACTCCTATGGTTAGTGGTGCTAGCGTTAAATTTGAAGTTATCAATCAAAAGAAAGATGACAAAGTTATCGTTTTCAAAAAGAAAAGACGCCATAACTATCGCCGTAAAAACGGACACCGTCAAAATTTGACTGTTTTAAAAGTAACAGATATTAAAGGTTAAGAGGAGAGTAAGAGATGGCTCACAAAAAAGCTGGTAGTAGCTCAAGAAACGGTAGAGATTCGGAAGCAAAAAGATTAGGCGTGAAAATTTGGGGCGGTCAAGCGGTTGTTCCAGGTAACATTATCATACGTCAACGCGGAACTCAGGTTAATCCTGGTAAATTCGTAGGCATGGGTAAAGACCACACTCTATTTGCTAAAGTTGAGGGAAAAATCCAATTCCACACAGGTCCTAAAGATCGTAAATACGTATCTGTAGTTCCTGCAGCCTAAGGCTCAAGAATTAAAGAATTAATTTAAAAGCCGAGGCAGTCTATCTCCTCGGCTTTTTTATCTAGAAAGCAAGTTTGTATTATGAAGTTTTTAGACGAAGCAAAAATATACTTAGAAAGCGGACACGGCGGAGCAGGATGCGTATCCTTCCACCGTGAAAAGTTTATCGAATTCGGTGGTCCTGACGGCGGAAACGGCGGTCAAGGCGGTCATATATATTTTGAATGCGTCAACAATCTAAATACGCTAATAGACTTCCGCTATACACAGCACTTCCGTGCTGAAAAAGGACACCATGGCTCTGGCGAACTACGCAGTGGCCGAAAAGGCGAAAGCATCATAATAAAAGTTCCTGCCGGCACTGTTGTTCTGGCTGAAGATAAAAAAACTGTCCTTGCCGACATGACCACTCCTGGAGAAAAGATTCTTTTCTTAAAAGGCGGTGACGGCGGAATGGGCAATGCTCACTACAAATCATCAGTAAACCAAGCTCCTCGCAAATGTACTCCGGGTTGGCCTGGGGAAGAACTGGCTATATGGCTACGTTTGAAATTAATTGCCGATATCGGATTAGTGGGAATGCCTAATGCAGGTAAATCAACTTTCCTTTCAAGAGTATCTCGTGCGAAGCCTAAAATAGCTGACTACCCTTTCACCACCCTTGTTCCAAACTTGGGAGTGGTATACACACACGGCCACGAATTTGTTATTGCCGATGTTCCGGGGTTGATTGAAGGTGCAAGCGAAGGTCATGGTCTGGGTACTCGTTTCCTAGGACACGTTGAACGCACTAGTGCGATTATTCACATGATAGATATCACTCAAGAAGATGCTGTTGGAGCCTATAAAACAATTCGTAATGAGCTTGAAAAATATGCAAAAGAAGTTGCAGACAAACCTGAGATAATAGTTTTGAACAAAGCAGACGCTCTTGGCAAAGAATTATCTGAAGACCAACGTAAATCCTTTGCAAAAGCAATCGGCAAGAAAGAAGTTTTTGCGATTTCTGCAGTAAGTGGCGAAGGTTTAGATAAAGTTCTAGATAAAGCTCACAGTTTTGTGTTCCCTAAAATTGAAGATTAAACAATTTCTTGCCCTAAAAATAGTATATGGATAGAATATATCTATAAATGGCTTTTAGGGAGATTTTTATGAGCGAAAAACAAGCACCTCAACCGAAATATTTAAAAGATTATAAAGCTCCGGAATTTAAAGTTAATTCCTTATATCTTGACTTCAACCTTAATGAAGAAGTTACAACGGTAAAAGCGACAATAGAATTTGAGCGTTTAAAAAACGATGCAAAAAATCTGGTACTTGCTGGTGAAGAACTTCAACTAAAATCAGTTAAAATAAATGGTCAGGAATTATCCGCTGAAAGCTATACTAAAGATGACATTTCTTTAACTATTAAAGACGTGAGTGATAAATTCACCCTTGAAACAATGGTTGAGATCCACCCTGAAACAAACACCGCTCTTGAAGGATTATACAAATCTAGCGGCAACTACTGCACACAGTGCGAGCCTGAAGGTTTCCGCAAAATCACCTACTACCTCGACCGCCCTGATGTGATGACAAAATTCACTACCCGTATTGAGGCTGAAAAAAAATATCCTATTCTGCTTTCAAACGGCAACTGCATTGATAAGGGAGATTTGGCAAATGACCGTCATTTTGCAATTTGGCAAGATCCTTTTTCAAAGCCAAGTTATCTGTTTGCTTTGGTAGCGGGAGATTTAGCACATATCCATGATAGGTTCATGACTATGAACGGCAAGATTGTTGATTTATACATCTACGTAAATCACGGCAATCAAGATAAATGCGACCACGCAATGGTTTCCTTGAAAAACGCAATGAGATGGGACGAAAAAACCTACGGACGTGAATATGACTTGAATATTTTCAACATAGTTGCCGTGGATGATTTCAACTTTGGTGCGATGGAAAACAAGAGCCTTAATATATTTCACTCTAGACTGGTACTGGCAAAGCCTGAAACCGCTACAGATACTGACTTTATGAATATAGAAAGTGTAATCGCCCACGAGTACTTCCACAACTGGACTGGCGACCGTATAACCTGCCGCAACTGGTTTCAACTTTCATTGAAAGAAGGTTTAACAGTTTTCCGTGATCAATCTTTTTCTTCAGATATGAACTCTGAAGCAGTTGAACGTATTGATAACGTAAACTTTCTGCGTACTCTACAGTTTGCCGAAGATGCAAGCCCTATGGCTCACCCTATCCGCCCTGAGAGCTATATAGAGATGAACAATTTCTATACTACTACAGTATACGAAAAGGGTTCTGAAGTTATCCGCATGATATATACTCTGCTTGGAAAAGAAAAATTCCGCAAAGCAACTGACCTTTATTTCGAACGCCATGACGGTCAAGCAGTTACCTGCGAAGACTTTGTAAAGTGCATGGAAGATGCTTCAGGCGTGGATTTAAAACAATTCAGATTATGGTATAGCCAAGCGGGAACTCCAAAAATAAAAGTTACTTCTCATTATGATGAAGAAAACAAAAAATTCACTTTAGATTTTGAGCAAACAATTCCTGATACTGCTGGTCAAATCGACAAGAAACCAATGCATATGCCTATCGCCACAGGACTCCTTGATCATCAAGGTCATGACATGCTACCTGAAGGCACAAAAGTTCTTGAACTTAAAGAAGCAAAACAACAGTTTGTTTTTGAAAATATTCAGCAAAGACCTATACCTTCAATACTTCGTGGATTTTCCGCTCCCGTAAAAATGGAAACAGATTTATCCGACGATGATTTGCTGTTTTTGATGGCACATGACAGCGACGGTTTCAACCGCTGGGAGGCTGGGCAAATCTATCTGCAAAGATTTATATTGAGCAACTCCCGCGAAATTCCTGAAGAACTGCTAGAGGCCTTCTATAAAGTGATTACTGATAAAAAAGCAGATAAATCGTTATTGGCAAAGGCTCTATCTATTCCTTCCGAAAGTTACCTTGCACAATTAATGCCTGTGGTTGATGTTGAAGGAATATACGAAAGCCGTAAGTTTGTTTTAAGCTGCATCGCCCACAAATACATGAGCGAGCTAGATGAACTTTATCACGATAACGTGGATAAAGAAGAATACAGCCTTTCCAACGAATCTATGGGTAAACGCAGCTTAAAAAATATTGCTCTACGCTACATCAAACACGGTGATTCCGACCTTGCACACCGCATCGCTTTCGCACAATATGAAAAAACTCATAATATGACCGATAAGGTTTCTTCCCTCTCAATATTGTCAGATACTGACTCAAAATTGAAAGGTTTGGCGTTTGAAACCTTCTATAACCAATGGAAAGATAATAATTTAGTTATAGATAAATGGTTTGCTATACAAGCAATGGCTGATAGAAAAGACGTTCCAGAACTTGTTATGAATTTAATACAACACCCTGATTTTACTTATAAAAATCCAAACAGATTACGTTCTCTTATAAGTAACTTTAGTGCCGGTAACCCTAGATGGTTCCATCGCCAAGATGGTCTGGGATACAAAATACTAGCCGATGTTATTTTAAAGGTTAATGATATCAACCCTTCAACAGCAGCAAGGTTAACTACTCCGTTCAAACAATGGAAAAATTATGATTCCTCAAGAAAAAGCTTGATGGAAAACGAATTAAAACGCATTCTATCATACGAGGGCGTTTCTAAAGATGTTTATGAGATTGTTTCCAGAAGCTTGGGTTGATAAAAATGAGTCAGAATAAACTAAACAAACAAACAGATGATAAAAACCTTGAAAACAAGGTTGATGGTAATGTTAAGGTTGAGCCCGCTAGCAATAGCGGAAACTCTGGAGTAGAAACAAGACTACATACTCCTGATATCTGCCCTGCTTGTCACAACAAGATGCAAAGATATAATATGGGGTCTCTGGAAGCTTATGATATTTATTCATGCCAGCTTTGTGGTTCCCTATTCTTGGATCCTCCTGTTCAGAGAAGAGATGTAGATAATTTCTATTCGGACCTTGACCCTGAAGTTGTGCATATCGCCAATCACGAAAAACGCATAAAAGCATTAAGAAAGCTTATAGACAAAATAGTAGTTAAGCCTGAAGGCAAAACCTTCTTGAGTATAAACACTCTTCAAGGTTACGCTGTTGAAGCAGCTAAAGATTTTAGATTTAAAGAAATAAGAGGCATAGACCGTTATGATTTCTTTGTGGATTTCGCAAAAAGAAACTACGGTGAAAAATATTTCGAGGCTATTTCAGTTGAAGAATACGCAGAGCGTGGAGAAACCGCAAACATTGTAGTATCAATCGAGTCATTCTCAACACAAGTAGATACAGAAAAACATATGCAGGCTATTGCTAAAATAATGAAACCTGGCAGCATCCTTTATATAGAAGAAGTTGACGGAAACAGCCACTTCCTTCCTAATGATTTAACTAGATGGGCATATTTACAACCCCCTATTACAACAAACTTTATATCTGAAAAAGCAATGCGTTCATTGCTTGAAAGAAACGGCTTCAAAGTGAAGAAAAAGTTCTTCAATTGGGGCATAATGATGAAGCTGGTTGCTGTAAAAGTAAAATAAAGATGGTCTTGAAACCAAGTTTTAAACTGGAAAATTCTTGTAAAGGTATAGTCTGCGGAATAGATGAAGTCGGCAGAGGCCCTTTGGCGGGACCAGTCGTTTCCGCTGCTGTTGTTATCAACCGCTCCATAGCACCTCAAGAAATTCTGGAACAAATAAACGATAGCAAGAAACTCTCTGCTGTTAAAAGAGCTTACCTCGCAGAAAAGATTTACGAATTTTCAGACGTATCCATAGCCGAATGCAGCGTTGACGAGATAGATGATATAAACATTCTACAAGCGGCTTTAAGATCCATGGCAAGGGCATTCGAAGGCTTGAAAACAATTCCTCAAACGGCACTAGTTGACGGCAACAAAAAACCTAAACTCATTTGCGAAACACAAACGATAGTTAAAGGCGATAGCGTTAGCATCTCAATAGCGGCGGCATCTATTGTCGCAAAGGAATACCGCGACAAGCTAATGCGTGATATTGCAAACGACTTCCCTAATTACGGTTGGGAACATAACGCAGGCTACGGCACTAAAGAACATTTAGAAGCTATAAAAAAACACGGTATAACAATCCACCACCGCAAAACCTTCGCCCCAATAAGGCAGGAAGTTTTTGGATTTTAGAAGCTAGGCTTTGGAGTTTTGATTGTTGCAACAAACTTCTTGCGGTCAATTTCAACTTTTTTACCAGAAACAGCACCATTGAAAGAAGGGTTTATTTTCTTATTTTCGATTTTTTTGATAAGAAAATCTTTAGATAGATTATAACCCGCAATACCACCTGCTACATAACCTACAACCGCTCCAACAACCATTCCTGTGGCAGCAATTGTACTGCTAGTATTAATAATCTTTTTAATCTTCTCATCATCCTTAACTTTAGATTTAATGACATGAACAATTGCAAAAGCCGCGGTAGTCATACAAGCACCTATAGAAAGACCTAATGCAACCGCTCCTACAGTAGCTCCGAAACCTGTGCCTGCACCTATAACAATACCCTTTGCAACGCCTATCAAACCCACCAAAGAAGAATTCGCACCAAGAGCTACTATTGTCCCTACCATACAGGTACATAACCCTATGCGTTTAGCGATTTCACCGTCCATATAGAAACCATCTTTATTGGTTTTGCCTGAATTTTCTCTATTTTTTTTATTGTTCAACATATAACTATTTCCTTATTATTAAAAACTAAGATTTGGAGTCTTGATTGTGGCAACAAAGTTCTTGCGGTCGATTTCAACTTTTTTACCTGAAACAGCCTCATTGAATGATGTGTTTATTTTCTTATCTTCAAAATGTTTGATTACAGCTTCTTTAGCAAGCTCATGGCCTTTAACAATTCCAAAGCAAAACCCACCTAAACCTCCTACAAAAAACCCTACTGTTGCAATAAGAGCTCCCGCATTTAATACGGCATCAACTTTATCGTCAGGTCTTTTTATAAAAGGGGTTGTTAATAATCCTAAAGCTCCGCCAGTCATGGCAGCTGAAATCGTTCCACCAATCATACCAGCAACACTGCCCAAAGATCCGCCAAGTGCAGTTCCTATACCAACTAATGCGGCCTTGCCTAAGCCTACCAAACTGCTGCTAAAAGCAGGTGTTGCCGACCAAGTTACAAGAGCAACTACCGCAGCCATATTAGCCGTACCTGAAAGAGCCTCAGAACTGAAGGCTGCTTTTCTTATAGTGCTTCCAAGAGCTTTAATCCCCTCGCCGGCACCTGATAAAATCTCCTTGAACATTAAAGTTCCTCCTAAATATAACTCTAAATTATTATAGAAAATTATACGAGCCTTTACGTTATGTCAATAAAAATATCCCTTAAAAATCAGAATCTTAGATTCCTACCTACAGAATCTTAACGCTTCACTTTAACTATAAAATACAACTATTTGATTTTTTTGATTCTTTTTTGAAAAAATCTTATTGACGGCGACTCGAAAATAGGTAATTATGCTGATTAGGGGATAAGTTAACGGGGAGCATTAATAAAATGGCACAAACAACTGTAAAATCTGAAAAAATTACACTGCCACTAAATAAGATTTTAAATGGCGAATGTATAGAGCAAATGAAGAAAATTCCTTCCCGCTCTATCGATATGATATTCGCTGATCCACCATATAACCTCCAATTGCAGGGTGAGTTAAATCGCCCTGATAACTCCAAGGTAGATGCCGTCGACGATGATTGGGACAAGTTCGCAAGCTTCGCTGAATATGACAAGTTCTGTAAAGAATGGCTTATTGAGGCAAGACGCATCCTTAAAGACGACGGCACTATCTGGGTTATAGGCAGTTATCATAATGTTTTCCGCCTTGGCACAATTATACAAGATTTGGGTTTCTGGATTTTGAACGATATTGTCTGGAACAAAACCAACCCTATGCCTAATTTCCGCGGTCGCCGCTTCTGCAACGCTCACGAAACTCTTATATGGGCTTCTAAATCAGAAAAGTCAAAATACCGCTTCAATTATGATGCTATGAAAGCAATGAATGAAGACAAACAAATGCGTAGTGACTGGAATCTGCCTCTTTGCACAGGTCCCGAACGCTTAAAAGACGATGAAGGCAAAAAAGCACACCCTACGCAAAAGCCTGAATCCCTGCTCTACCGTGTTATTCTATCATCTACAGATGTTGATGACGTTATTCTTGATCCATTCTTCGGTACAGGAACAACAGGTGCTGTGGCTAAAAAGCTAGGTCGCAAATACATCGGTATTGAACGCGATAAAGAATATGTTGCTCATGCAACTCAAAGATTAAAAGAAATTACATCAGGTGACGATGCCAGCCTGCTAAAACATATTGAGAAGCGCTCTGAACCAAGAGTGCCTTTCGGTCAAGTGGTCGAACAAGGAATGCTCCCCCCCGGAACCACTCTGTTCGACCACACTCACCGCTATACTGCCAAAGTACGCTCTGACGGTCACATTGTAGCCCGTAACCACACAGGCGATCACAAAGGCTCAATCCATCAGGTAGGTGCTACCCTCCAAGGTCTTCCTTCCTGCAACGGCTGGACTTTCTGGCACTTCGAAAGCAAAGGTAAAACTTGGCCTATCGACGTTCTTCGCCAAGAAATTCGCCAACACATGGAAAACTAGTATTTCATTGTATTATCGACACACCTTCCAAGCGGGCTTGATTAATTTAAGCCCGTTTTTTTTACCACCCTGATTTTATTACGTAAAACACGTTAACTTTGTGTTAACTATTTGATAATAATTAGTTTTTTTTGAAATTAAACCCAAAAATCATTGACATAATTGCTAAAATGTGAGAACATTTAAGTGTATTACCCCCGCCTTAACTATTTAAGGATATATATTAGGTCATGAACGTAGAAAAACAGAGAACTACAGTATTTGATGCTTTTAAAAAGAGCTCCGCCAAAGTCTCTAGAAATAAAGAAACTGGGCTTGCAGAAGAATCCAATAAAAAAGCAAGAATAAACATTATGGATCCAACGCGTAAGATTGCTGATCCTAAAAATAAAACTCCTATAAAAAAGTCAAATAAAAGCCAGTTCATTGATAACAACCAATTATCTGATGGTGATGCACTTCAAGCAGTTGACGATACAATAAGGACGATAGATCAAACCAATACAACTTATGATGAAAATGGAGAAATTGTCGATCTTGATACTAACCAAGGTCTCCGCGAAACCATGAAGAGAGATATATTAGATAACGTTTTATCTGATATTAAAAAATCAACCTTACCTAATGGTAGCATTTGTAAAGGAAAGATAGCTCAACCTAACAACATAGGGCAACAACTGAAAAATTCATCTATCCTTATATCTCAATATAACGGGAAAAATAAAACAGGTATAGGACTAACAAGCAAACCTCATGATGAAATAGCAAAAGAAGAACACAAGAAAGTTCATAAACACAAAAATCAACCTGCCCCTGGCTAAATATATAAATAACTAATGACAAAAAAAAGCCCGGTATTAATTTTCCGGGCTTTTTTATTATTATTCTATTAGTAAATTAAACATTCATTGTAGGGCATTTCTCAAGGAAGTGTATTAACTTACCCCCAGTGAAAGGTTTAGCTACGAAGCCTTTAGCCCCCATTTTATTGGTATCTATAACGTTATGTTTATTACTATCAGCACTAAGCATTACCACATAGGCATCTTTATCAAACTTTAGAATTTTTTCTAAAAGGTCTATACCATTAGCATCAGGCAAGTGAATATCAAGGAACAATACGTCTGGCAAGTACTGCAAGTACCTGTCTACAACATCCATCCCCTTCTCAACCTCGATAACTTTACTGTAAGGATTTAAAGCTTTAACGACCAAAGATCTCATAAATATATCATCATCGGCGATCATCACGATTTTTTCTGCTCTTGATTTACGTATAGGACATACTTTAATCGGTATTAACTGATCACTAATCGCTTTCAAGCGATTTTGAATACTCTCTAAAGACTCAACTGTTACTTCAAGAATAGTCGAGCCACAACACTTACTTGCTCTAGGACAAATAAGAGCTTCATGAACAGTTCTCTTATCCACTTCTGTTTTAGTATTAGCAAGAACTACGATACTGCTTTTATCACAAATAAATATTTTGCCATCTACATTTTTATCAAGGAAAGTTGCTTGCAGTCTTTTTGTTATAATTAAAGGATTACAAGTAGATCTTTCTGATAGAGCCACCTCAATTATGAGCCACTCCGCCATATTACTTCTAACTTCATTTAAGCAGTTCATAAACTCTATAAAACTATACTGACTTAAAACTTCCATAGTAGATCTCCAATACGTTGGCCACTCTTGGTAACATTACTTAACTAGATATCAATCTTTTCAAAATAACAACCCAATATTTTTGTTTTCCCACTTATTAAAATTATATTAGTTATTACTGAAAAAACACTTAACAACTAGAAATTAACATTTGATTTTATTCAAGTAATTGACATAGGTCATTGTTTACAATCGATTAAAGATATAATAAATTTTTATAAAAAAATTATATTTAGAATAAAAATTAAGAAAAATTGTTTGTAATTTAATAATAAAAAAAGATGATTCTAAAATAACAAATTTTATTGACATAAGAATAGATTCTATTATAGATTCTTAACCATACCAAGATTATTGATTTTATTAGGAGATTTACCATGTCTAACGGAAAAAAACGTAACTTCGCTAAAAATGCCTTCATTGTAGCTGCTGCAACAGCAAATGCTGCTATAACTGCTGACGTTAAGGGAAGCATTATAACTGCCCAAAACCTTACAAGCTATGTTGGTATGACTTTCAGAGTAATCAACGATAAAACTCAAAGCCCTTATAAAACACCTAAAGATCGTCCTTCATACTAATTGAATACCAAATCTTGACTAAAAACGGCAAAATTATATATAATTTTGGTATGAGCTATTGATTCATTAGTGCTCGGTTTACGAGGCTTTTAATCAGTGGTTCTAGTGCCTGCCCTTATTTGGGAGGTAGTTTTTTAAAACTTTGTTATTAGGTATTGCTCAAAGGAGGATATCACTATGAACAACGCATTAGATTTTTCACCACTTTTTCGTTCAACTGTAGGCTTCGACCGCCTGTCACGTATGCTTGAAGCAAGCACGTTGGCAGATAGTGGTGGTTACCCGCCTTACAACATCATGAAGTATGATGAGAACAAATATAAAATAACTATGGCCGTTGCTGGCTTTTCTGAAGATGATCTTGAAATCACTTCTAGAGAAAATCAGCTGATTGTGTCAGGCAAAATCGGAAATCGCATAGAAGAAGAAAATTCAGTTTACCTACATCGCGGTATAGCTGAAAGAGCTTTCGAACGCCGCTTCCAGCTTGCTGACCATATCAGAATACTAGATGCAACAATGGAAAACGGTCTACTTACTGTCTCTCTTGAAAGAGAAATTCCAGAACAGATGAAACCTCGTAAAATAGAGATAAAAGCTAACAATAAAACCAAGACTATTGAGTCTAAAAAACAAGAATAATAATTAAGGTTTAACTAAGAAAAAACCCCTTGGTGTATAACGTCAAGGGGTTTTTCATATTATAAGTTTTTGCATTATATTTTAATGGGTTTTAATTTGTTTTATATCTTAATCTCTTGTTATTTCTTTTTATCGCCTATATAACTGAAATATCAAAGAAAACTAATTACAAGGTATGGAATAAATGGACGACCAATCATCTGAATTTTTTGAACAAGTAAATGACGACCTTAAACGCCAACAGCTCAAGAAAACGTGGGAAGAAAACAAGTATTGGATTATAGGGGGCATTATAGGCTCGATAATCGCAACTGGAGCAATGGCGGCTTGGCGTCACTGGGAGTTCAACCGCAATGTAGCAGCAACGGCAGAACTTACTGAAATCGTGAAAAACGGTGCTGACACAAAAGCAATTGAAGATTTCGCCAAAAACACAAATAAAAACCACTCAGTAATAGCAAGACTTATTCTTGCTTCTGTCTACGTTGAAAAAGGTGCTAGTGCAGATGCTATAAAGGTTTATGATGAAATAGCAGCAACCTTTGGTGCAGATAAAATTTACAAAAACTTTGCTAAGCTTTTAAGCGTAAAGTACCGCTCTCAAACTATTAGCAATGATGATATTTTGAAAGAGCTTGAACCTCTTACATCTAAAAGCTCAGGATGGTCATTCAGTGCAATGGAACTTAAAGCTACAATTTTAGCAAAGCAAGGCAAGTTTGAACAAGCTGTAGAGGTGTTAAACACAATCACAGCATCTCCTGACGCTCCTGAAAGACTACGCCAACGTGCAGTAAAATTAACAGAACTTTATGACGCTGAAAAATCAGCAAAGAAATAATATAAACATTAAAACAACGGCATGAACTAGAAAATGAACAAGAAAACACTAACTATCTATTTTATATTATCTCTGGTTATTTTAACCGGAGGATGTTCAGCTTTTTCTGATTTTAAAGGCGTGATCTTCAAAGATAAAAAAACCGCTGAAGGCAAACGCATTCCTATTCTACAGGCTGAAAGTGACCTCACACCAAGTGCCGAGCTAAAAGATGCTCAAATGAATTTACCTGAGTCTTGGGTTAATGAATCTTGGCCTCAAACCGGTGGTTACCCAAACCACGCTATGGGTCAGTTAGAACTAGGCAGAAAACTAAAAAAGGTTTGGTCTGCTTACATAGGTTCAGACAGTTATGATTTTAATCCTTTGGTAATCTCACCTATTGCCGTTAAACATACCGTATTTACGCTTGATAACCGCTCACAGCTTTCAGCTTTCAAACTTTCTGACGGCTCTCTTAAATGGCGTTTTTCACTCAAACCAAAAGATGAAAACAAAGGCAACATTGGTGGCGGTCTTGCCTATGCCGAAGGTAGACTCTTCATCACCAACGGCTATAAACAACTGATATGTGCTAACCCTGATACTGGCAAACTTATCTGGAAGACACCTCTTCCTTCACCTGCAAGGTCAGCTCCTACGGTTTCAGAAGGTAAGGTTTATCTAATAACCTTAAACAACCAGTTGATGGTATTCTCAACTGCTGACGGTTCTTTGTTGTGGAACTACTCAGGCATCAACAATACTACAAATCTGCTAGGATCTTCTACTCCTGCGGTTCAACCTTCTTTGGTTGTGTTACCTCTTTCATCAGGGGAACTTATAGGCTTAAGACCTGAAAATGGACAAGTGGTATGGGGTGACAATATCTCTGCATCTTCTCGCACAGATACTCTCTTCTCAATTTCCGATATAAAAGGAATGCCCGTTATTGATCAAGGCACCATCTACGCATCAAGCTTTAGCGGTCGTTTAGTCGCTATTGACGAGGTTAGTGGTCAAAGATTGTGGCAACAAAAAATAGGCAGCTCTGAAATGCTCTGGTCAGCAGGAGATGCTCTGTTTGTTATAAACAACGATCAACATCTGATAGCTCTGAACAGACAAACAGGTGCCGTTTACTGGATAAAAGAACTTCAGCCGAAAGAAAAAAATAAAAAGTTGAATACTCAAGCTTGGAAAGGCCCTGTATTCGCCGGCGGAAGACTTATCATCGCTAGCACTAAAGGTAGAGTATTAGAAATTGATCCTCAAACAGGTAAGATATTAAACAGCTTTAAAACTGAAGACGGAGTTGTTGTTACTCCGATAGTTGCTAATAATACTTTGTTACTATTAACTGAAGAGGGTGAGCTTATAGCCTACCGCTCTAAAAAAGGTAAAAAATAAAATATGACTTTCACTGTCGCGATTATAGGAAGACCTAACGTAGGTAAATCCACCCTGTTCAATAGATTGGCGGGGAAAAAGCTTGCTATTGTTCACGACACTCCTGGTGTTACCAGAGACTGGAAACTGGCTAAGGCAAGTCTTTTTGATTTAACTTTCAATATTATAGATACCGCAGGTCTTGAAGAAAAATTTGATGGCTCAATAAGCGGGCGTATGCGTCAACAAACTGAGCGTGCATTAAAACAAGCAGACTTAGCGTTATTGATTATAGATGCTAAATCCGGCCTTATGCCTATGGATAAACACTTTGCTGAATGGCTACGCACACAAAACATTCCTACCCTTTTGGCCGCTAACAAATGCGATTGCAAAATCGGCTTAGAAAATATTTTTGAAATCTATGAGCTCGGCCTCGGCGAGCCTATAGCAATATCAGCAGAACACGGTCAAGGGTTGAGTGAGCTTCACGAGGCCATAGAAGCCCACATGAAAAAATATAATAAAATTAATAATATTCCTGATGATGAAGAAATAGACGAAGAAGCCGAACTTGAAAGATATTTAGAGAGATACCAAGAAGGCGATGAACTCGGCTTTGGTGACCTTAATGAAGATCCTGAGGAAGAAGAAGAAAATCCTATTAAAATAGCTATAGTAGGAAGGCCTAACGTGGGCAAATCCACCCTTCTTAACTCACTGTTAAAAGAAGAACGCTCAATGACAGGGGTTGAAGCTGGAATTACCCGTGATGCCGTCCATGCCGATTGGGAATATAAAGGCAAAAAAATCCGCCTAGTTGACACAGCCGGCTTGCGTAAAAGACCTAAAGTTATAGATGTAATTGAAAAGATGTCTGCAAGCGATACTATCCGTGCAATAAGGCTGGCACAGATTGTTATACTTGTTGTAGACGCTGAGCTTACGCTAGAAAAACAAGATTTAAAAATCGCCCATCACATAATTGAGGAAGGCCGTGCTTTAGTTATCGCAGTTAATAAATGGGATGCCATTCAAGACAAGCCTCAATTGATGGACAAAATCCAAATGCAGATAGAAGAGTCTTTAAACCAAGTTAGAGATGTGAGGATAACCTATATCTCCGCTCTTCAAGGCAAAAAGCTGGACAGACTGTTTGACTCTGTTCTCGACACTTACAAACTATGGAATAAACGCATATCCACTAACAAGCTTAACCGTTGGTTAAAGGCTATGGAATCCCGCAACCCTGCACCTTTGGTAAGTGGACGTTCAAATCGCCTGCGTTACATTACTCAAATTAAAGCACGCCCTCCTACATTCGCCTTATGGGTAGGTAGAGCTGACGATTACGCTGAAACGCACAAAAGATACTTAATCAACGGCCTGAGAAAAGATTTTGATCTTCCAGCTACACCTATAAGAATGATTATCAAGAAAAGTAAAAACCCTTATAAGGATTAATTCAAATGGCTAGTTTCAACGGTATAGTTTCAGGCATAGTTTTGAACGAAGAAGATCAGGTGTTGATAATAAAAAATTCAAACCCAACTGCTGACGAAGGTGAATGGAAACTTTGCGGTGGTGAGATTAATCACAGTGAGTCTCCTAAACACGCTCTAGTAAGGCACTATTTAGAAGTGCTGGGAATAAAAATCACAGCAGATTACATTTTCCATGCCCGTACCGAAAACAACGATTCATTGAAACTGTCTTATGTTTGCAGCTATAAATCTGGTGATATACAAAACGCTGAATTTAAGTGGATAAAATGGGAAGACCTGAGCACCTATAACTTCGGCAAAAATCTAAAAATCGATGTAGATTTATTCTTGGAAATTTACGCAGGGTAAATTACTTAACCTCATCATCAATTCTATAATCCTTAATCCCGTAAGGCTCTTGGTGGATAACTACGTCCGCATCAGGGAAGAGTTTATAAAGCTCTCTCTCTACATCCTCCGTAGCAGCGTGAGCTTCTTTAACAGTAAGGTTGCCATCCACCTCCATATGAAACTCAATAAAGGTTTTGTAACCACTAAAACGCGTACGTAAATCATGCACCGCCTTAGCTTTAGGATGAGCTTTAACTATAATCTCTATAGTGTGCCTATCCCCCTCAGAAAGTTCTTGATCAATCAGCACTGCTAGGGATTCCTTACTAATGCTATAAGCACTATTCAACAACAGTAAAGAAACCAAAACACCAAAAGCAGGATCGAAGTAAGAGTACCCAGAGTATTTAACTAGCAAAAGACTGATTATAACACTGATATTCATCAGCATATCACCTTGATAATGCAGGCTGTCTGCTTTAATAGCCACGGAGTTAGTTTTTCTTATCACATATTTTTGCAAGAAAACCAAAAAGAAAGTACAAACTATTGATATCGCCATTACGTACATGGCAAAACCTATATCAGAAATTTCTTTAGGGTGAATAAATCTATCAACAGACTGGATAAACAAATAACCCGCTGAGGCTAATATAAATACAGCCTGAATTATTGCCGCCAGCGATTCCATTTTGCCATAGCCAAATCTGTGTTGTTTATCCGCTGGAGTAGATGCTTGAACTACACTGAATAATGTTATAGCGGAAGCCAAAAAATCTATCATGGAGTCAGTAAGAGAAGTCAGTATACTCACCGACCCTGTTATCAAATAAGCCGCAAACTTCAATAATATCAAAAAAATTGCTACAAAAACGCTCGCCATAGATGCTTGTCTACGCAACTTTATATTACGCTGATTTTCAGGTGTTGAAATATCTAAATTAGGGTTTTCTACTGTCATTTTATTTTACTTTATTTCATTTAAAAGACTTTTAAGCTCTTCCCTATCTGCCTTTTTATACCCTACAGCTGGTTTTTCTTTTTTCGTTTCAGTCAGTGACAAAAACTTACTGTTAACCATATCATTTATTTTTTGTCTGTTTTGAAACAAGAAACCAGACAGAGCCGTTATAGCCACAATAATCAAAAAATATTTAAAGAACCCACCAGAGCTTCTTCTCGTGTCCCCGAAGGAACGCCCACCCATGTCTTTAGCTCTTTTCTTACCAAATATCTTTCTTCTCTTACTGGCCAAAACTAGGGTTACTCCTCCCGTTTTTCATTGTAAGGATCAACAACATCTGCCGCGTCATCACTTGAAGTATTTTCTTCATCTTTGTCGCTGGCTTTTGTATCACCTTTTTCATGTTCTTCTTTTTCTATAGCCTCTTTCAGGCTTTCTTTAGCATCTCTTACACCATCTTCAAGCTTTTCCTTGCCCACTTCAAGTGCTTTTTCAGGATCTATCTTATCAAACTTGATTTTAACGCCTTCACCATCGTCTTCTATCTTCTCACTAAGCTTATATTCTTCATTTAACCAATTATATGTTTTACCGAAAGCGGCAACACTGTATGAGTCTTTAGCCCAATCTGGAAATTTTTCAGGGTTTATCAAAAAATTAAACGGAAGATAAATCAAGAACAACACCAAAAATCCACGCAAAAATCCGAACATACCGCCGAGTGCCCTATCAACTATTTCCATTCCTGCTTCTTTAACCCAACGAGCAAACATTCTGCCCATCATTACAACCAAAAGTAAAACACCAAAGAAAGTAACCCCGTATGACGAAACTTTTGCGGCTACAGCAGGTGATAAAATTCCAAAGAACACATAATCGGCCTTATCGCTTACTCCGCTTTCAGGAACGCTCAACCAATCATTGAATGACGGTACAAACAAATGCCCCATTTTATAGGCAAGGAACGCCGCCATAAATAAACCAAGTATGGTGAACATTTCTTTTATTATACCACGGAAGTAAGCAACTATGGTCGAAAGCAGAATAATAATCGCAACCGTAATATCCAAAGCAACAGGTGTCATAATTTAATTTTCCTCTGTAAATAGTGGCACTATATCTCTTATATGCCTTATTTGGTTTATTTTCAAATTTTCTATCTTTATTTTTGTCTTACTATTATATGGGATAGTAGCATGTTTGAACCCTAGTTTTGAAGCCTCTTTCAAGCGGGTGTCAAGCTGACCCACATTGCGAATTTCTCCTGAAAGCCCTACTTCTCCGAATAATATCATGTCATGAGGCACGGGAACCCCTGAAAGGGAACTCATTAAAGCCGCTGCCACCGCTAAATCCGCCGCCGGCTCAATAATACGTAAACCGCCCGCAACGTTCAAATAAACATCGTTAGCTCCGATTTTAACACCACATCTGGTTTCCAACACTGCCAGAACCATAGCAAGTCTTGATGAATCCCAACCTATCACAGCACGGCGAGGCATCCCCAAAGGAGATGGTGCAACGAGTGCCTGAATTTCCACCAATACAGGGCGAGTACCTTCCATACCGGCAAATACAGCACTTCCCGTTACCTCTTCCTGCCTTTGCGACAAGAATAGCTCTGAAGGGTTTGTAACCTCTTGCAAGCCAAGCTCACCCATTTCAAACACGCCGATTTCATCAGTCGCTCCAAAACGGTTTTTAACTGAACGCAAAATACGGAAGGTATGGCTGCGATCCCCCTCAAAATAAAGCACGGTATCAACCATGTGTTCAAGCACGCGAGGCCCTGCTATCTGCCCGTCCTTAGTAACGTGACCAACCAACAGCAAACATATATCTTTCTTTTTCGCATGACGGATAAGTTCTTGAGCAGAAGCTCTAACCTGAGCCACAGTACCCGGAGCGGAATCCAGATTATCCAAATACATTGTCTGGATTGAATCTATCACCATTACATCGAAGTCTGATTTATCAATTGTAGAAACAATATCACGCACACTAGTGATTGAAGCCAAGCTAACATCAGCATCACCCAGACCTAACCTATCAGCCCGCATACGCACTTGATCAATTGCTTCTTCACCTGAGATATAAGCACATCTGGTGTTTTTAGAAAGAGCTGCAACCGCCTGCAACAGAATAGTTGACTTGCCTATGCCTGGGTCACCGCCTATAAGCACAGCCGACCCCGCAACCAATCCACCGCCTGTTACACGGTCAAATTCTTCTATGCCCGTTTTCTTGCGAGGTTTATGGTCTGATTTACCTTTAAGCGGAACAAACTCAATCGCCCTGCCCTTTGCCTTGCCTAAACCTTTAGGAGCAGATTCAACAACAGCCTCTTCAACTATTGTATTCCACTCACCGCAGGCCTCGCATTTGCCAACCCATTTTTTATAAACGGATCCGCAGGATTGACAAACATATGCAGTAGAAGTTTTAGACATTTTATTTTTCCTATTTGTTATCTTAATAACAAAAAACATTATATTTAGTATAATTAAAAGGCATCAGCTATTAAAGACAAAATATCTTTAATTTGATTTGTTTATTTCTTCCTATAAACAAAGATTTGAGTGTTCCAAATACCTTTAACAGTTACGATTTTTTCTTCTTCCCAGCCATCTATAAAAAACGTACTGCTGATAATCAAGGCACCGCTAGGTAACTCTTTAAGAAATTTATCTTTTAAATTATGCATTATATCATTAGACAAATAACACAGCACGACAGATGCGTTGTTTAGATCAACAGAAAAAAAGTTTTTCCTTATAAAGTTGAGATTTCTACGTAGAAACAACTGCTTAATTTTTGAAACCATAAAAGGAAATATAGATAACTCATAACCTATAACTTCATTGTCAGGAAAGTTTTGAGATGCCTTAACGGCAACGCCTCCCCAACCGGAGCCTAATTCGACTATAGTTCCTTTGTTATCTCTAGGTATTTGACATATCATTTCATGTCCCACATTATCCATACTTGGCATAGTCGACACTTTTAACCTTTGCTGAAAATACTCATTCATAAAAACAACAATGATTAAAAGAGATACAACTATCGGAGACAAAAAACTTATCAACTATTTCCTAACTTAGATTTTAAAATATCATTCACCATTGCAGGGTTTGCCTTACCGCCAGATACTTTAAGCACCTGACCAACAAAGAAGCCGAACAGTTTATCTTTACCGCTTCTATATTCTGCAACTTTATCTGGGTTAGCAGCAATAACATCATCAACTACTTTTTCAATAGCTCCCGTATCAGTTATTTGCTTCAAGCCTTTTGCTTCAACAATATCATTAGCACCTTTGCCTGTTTCGAACATTTCAGCGAATACGTCTTTTGCGATACGTCCTGAAATAGTTTCATTACAGATCAACCCAACCAATTCGCCAAGCTGTTCAGCAGATACTGGGCTTGTTTCTAAATCTTTACCTGCTTTATTCAAAGCACCTAGAAGTTCAGTTAACAGCCAGTTAGCTGAGATTTTAGGGTCATTGCCTTTTGCAACTTTTTCAAAAAACTCCGCGCGGGATTTTTCTGAGATTATAACTGATATATCTTCAGCCGATAACCCCATGGCTTTAAAACGGTTTTTCTTCACATCAGGAAGTTCCGGCAATTCAGCTTTTAAGCCATCAACAAAACTTTGCTCGATTTCAATCGGCAACAAATCAGGGTCAGGGAAGTAGCGATAGTCGTGTGCATCTTCCTTAGAACGCATAGTGCGGGTTGTACCGTCTTTAGTGTTGAACAGTCGAGTTTCCTGTTTTATCACTCCACCGCTCTCCAAAACTTCAATTTGTCTACGGGCTTCATATTCAATTGCCTGCACAACAAAACGAACTGAGTTTACGTTCTTAGTCTCAGTACGAGTACCCAAAGGCGTGCCTGGTTTGTGAACAGAAACGTTTACGTCACAACGCATTGAGCCTTCATCCATGTTACCGTCACAAGTGCCAAGATAACGCACAATTGAGCGAAGCTTAGTCACATAAGCACCAGCCTCTTCAGCTGAATTCATTTCAGGCATTGAAACTATTTCCATTAACGGGTTGCCCGAGCGGTTTAAATCCACATAGCTTTTAGTCGGGTGCTGATCGTGAATGTTTTTACCTGCGTCTTGCTCTACGTGCAGACGCTCAATACCGATTTTCTTGGTTGTACCGTCTGACAAATCAACTTCTAAAAAGCCGTTACCCACAATTGGGAATTCGTATTGAGAAATTTGATAGCCTTGAGGCAAATCTGGGTAGAAATAATTTTTACGTTCAAAAACTGAACGCAGATTTATTTTCGCGTTTAAACCCAAGCCTGTCATAACAGCTTTTCTGATACATTCCTCATTCACTACAGGGAGCATTCCCGGCATACCTGCGTCAACTGGAGATACTTGAGAGTTAGGAGCAGCCCCGAAAGCCGTTGAAGAACCTGAAAACAGTTTTGAGTTTGTGAGAATTTGAGCGTGGACTTCAAGCCCTATCACCATTTCCCAATCACCTGTTTCACCTTTTAATAATGCGTGTGCCATATTCGTTATTCCTTATTTGTTTCTTAAGTAATGAGGGATTTCTTTAAAATTTGCAGCTTGCTCTAATGCAAAACCAACTTTAAACAAAGTTTCCTCATCAAAAGGTTTACCCAATAACTGCAATCCCAAAGGAAGGCCCGTTGAATCAAGCCCTGTTGAAACAGTCATACCCGGCATACCCGCCATTGAAGCAGGGATTGTGAAAATATCATTCAGATACATAGTGACCGGATCTTCCATCTTCTCGCCTATTGCAAAGGCAGAGGTGGGAGCAGCAGGAGTAAGCAATACATCGCATTTCTGATATGCATTTATAAAATCTTGCCAGATAAGTTTACGCACCTTGCGAGCCTTATTGTAATAAGCATCGTAGTAGCCTGCTGAAAGAACATAAGTTCCTATCATAATACGGCGTTTAACTTCATCACCGAAGCCTGCTTCACGAGTTTTTTCGTAAGTGTCGATAAGGTTATCACCTTCAACTCTTAAGCCGAAACGCACGCCGTCATATCTTGCCAAGTTTGAAGAACATTCAGCAGGGGCAATAATATAATAGGTTTGCAAAGCGTATTTTGTATGAGGAAGGGAAACATCTACTATTTCCGCACCTGCATCTTTCAACAACTTCACGCCCTTTTCCCATTCAGCGATAATCTCAGGGTTTGTACCTTCAATTCTGTATTCTTTAGGCACGCCGATTTTCAAGCCTTTAATGCTTTGACCGATTGCGTTTTTATAAACTGGAACTGGCTTGTTTACGCTTGTTGAATCTTTAAGGGCATAACCTGCCATAGATTCCAACATAATTGACACATCCC